>Ga0210403_10000839_pt1 | contig 30448 bp, 25 predicted proteins | sample IncBWC19MmetaG_FD_150863 | JGI IMG/M metagenome (GOLD analysis project Ga0210403, IMG submission 150863) | Forest soil microbial communities from Barre Woods Harvard Forest LTER site, Petersham, Massachusetts, United States - Inc-BW-C-19-M | ecosystem: Environmental > Terrestrial > Soil >...
ACGATGGAGAGAGCGTCGAAGCGCGATCGAAGTTCGTCCACGCTGAGCTGCAACGCTTGCCGGACATGGCCGCTGACGTTCAGCCGAAACGACCGTAGATCCACCGAGGTAGGGATTCCCTCGAGGTGCCACCGCACGAAGAAAGCTTCGTTCGGCGTGAGGTCCTGGCGAAAATAGTGAATGGGAGTTTCCAGCTGCGGCGGCCGGTCGGTGAGCAGGATCATCTCCGTCTTTTCAGGGAATCGAGCTAGGTCAAGCGGACGCGACAGAGTCCCCATCCCGGAACGGTTTCGATTACAGGAAGCGGTCAATGCCACAACACCGGTAGCACCCATGAGTTGCAAAAATCCGCGCCGGTTCATGAACTAACTCCCCGTCCCCACGATATCCTCCGGCATCCGATTCCTCATGGATTTCACTAATGCGGCATCAAAGGCAGACACCAGACACTTCTTGCTCGATGAATAGCCGACAAGCCGAAGAGCATGAGCGTTGCTGAGTGGCGGCGCCCGTCGCCGCCGGCTTTCAGTTCCACTCCTCCTGAATCTGCTCGATCCTGTGATCTTCTTCAACGCGGGGTCTACGTATCACGGTGAGACCGTCGCTGCCCAGCAGATAGGTGGTGCCGGTTTCTTCATTGACGACCTTGTGCTTAACTTGCTTAATGGTGGCAACAGGCGTGGGATGGGCTGGATTTGAGACGTCTACCAAATTGTAGTCATGCGCCGCCCCGCTAACATATCTGTAGTGTCCGTTGATCATCACCAAGCCGGTCTGACCCAACGATTCAGAATGGGCGGATTCGCTGAGAGCACTCGCGCTTTTCAGTCCTGGTTTCTTGGGCTCGCGAAGGTCGAGCTCCGCCAGCTGTCCACTGTCGCGGAAGCGGACCAGTTCGGCTCGGTCGTTCAGGTAGCGTACAAAATCGAAGACACCGGAACCCTGGACCGGAACCAAAGCCACGGCCTTGATCTTCGCGGGATCCGTGACGTCGAAGATAGCAAGCCTTGCACCGTTTTCCTGTTCCACGTAGAGATAGGTATCGCCATCGGCAGTCCTATACAGGAAGAGCGACTGCCCTGGAGTCTTGGCCATCTCCGGAAGATCCGCTGGTTCGACAACGATCTGATTCCCGGAACGCGATTTGATCTCCGCTTGAACAGGTACGCTCAGCAGAAAACCTGTGACAGCTGCTATTGCTAAGCTTCCCAACCCAAACGCTTTTGTCGTTTTCATTGCCGCATCTCCTTCTCCGAGTCCGACTAGCGAGCTATCTTCTTGAGAACTTGTTTGTCTGAGCCTTTAGGAACCTAACGAGTTACAGGAACCGCCCGGTCCATCAAACACCTCTGACTTTTGCTGTATCCCGCAACTAATCAGGATGTTCTCTCCACAGGCAGAGCAAGTTCGATTCCATCGCACTACGGAGCAAGAGGAACCAATTGAACGCAACACCGCTAGTTCTGTGAATGTGTCAAGGAGGCCCTATCGTTGCTGGGATCGGAGAGCCGCGTGGTGTCCGTCCTTGGACAGCGCCTGTCGAGATATCGGCGGGGTAGTTCCATATGTGGCCGCGCTTCGACGATAACCTAGCCTTGCCAATCGAGGAAGAAATCCGCCAGGATCACGATGACTGAAGGATTATTTGGAAGGAACCCGATGGTTAACTTCGCTGACCGCTTCCTCTTAGGGTGACATCTGGTCAGAATTCGTCGTTGGCACATCGCCTGTACCTGAGAGACTAGTTCCGCTTATTCGGAGTAATAGGAAAGTGAAAGCCCGATTTCGAAAAGTTATATTCGAAATAGGCGTAGGGATAGCTGTAATCGTGACCCGGCGTAGTTTGGTTGAGAAATTGTCCGGCGAACATGCGACCGTAACCAAAGCCAACGTTCAGTCCTTTATTCACCTCGTATTCGGCAACCATATCAAGTTCGTTGCCGATATGCCGGCCCGCGCCGGGATGGGCCGCAACTGCAATTGCTCCACTGCTGGCATAGAGGTTGTCATTTGAAGCGGCTAACCAATAGCTTTCAAATTGCTGTTTGAGCTTCCACTTTTTCGTGGGCTCTTCTTCCACTCCGGTTCGGAAATGCACCAGGTTCCGCCGGCCGACCAAATCGGCGAACCCAAGCTTGTCATGGTTCGAAGGATAGATCTGGTCGAAGGTATTCCAATCGTGGCCATTCGGATTTTTCGTTCCCGAGGCGTAATTGCCCTCGAGAAAAACGTGCGGCGCAGCAGCGAGCTTACGAAAAGTCTTGCCGATGCTGGCATAGCCTGCCCACGCGGCAATGGAAGATGCGCCGAGCGAGCCTGTCTGTCCGTCAAATTCAGTGTCGTACTCGAAATCGGCAGGTAGATCGCCCTTCCAGTGGAGACCAATCGTGACTTCATTGAGGTGCCCACGGTTAAGCGTCTCTGAAAGTTCAGAACTCGAGTGTGCGACACGCCAGAGAACGTAGGGCTCGAAGTCTGCCTTGGGGACGATGTTCTGGAAGCTTCCGTAAACTCCGTACATGTTGTTGCCCGGAAGTGCATTATGTAAGTCACTGTTGTCGCCGGGCACCACTGAGGAAGCAAACACGCTTACTACATAGCCCGGATGATGAAGGTCAACGCGCGCTACGTTGAAAGTGCGACCGACGTTAAGCCATTCCGATGGGCCAATTACGCGTTCATCACCAAAACGGAGAACTTGGCGGCCCGCCAAGGCATCTACCCAACCGGTCTCGGAACTGCCTAGCTGAGGATATGCCTGCCAAAGGGTCCACTTGTCCTCGTATGGATTGGCATTGGGGATGTGGTGGTTGAAGAAAATGCGAGCATCCTGCACTTCGCCGTAGAGCAGCAGCCAGTCCTTCGGCTTAATGCCCAGCTTTAGCCGCAAGCGATCCAGGAAATAAAAATCGTTTGTGCTGGCGAACCCGATTCCTGTCGGACCCTCGAGACGACCCCGATATTCCCCTCCGATGCGGAACCAGCTGGGCAATGACCGGTTTAGCTTGGTGACGGGAAACAGCCAATTCAGGGAATCCCCGTTTTCAGTCGGGTGAGGTGCGCTGGCAGAGCTCGAATTTGCGCTCGATTCAGAATCCGCGTTCAAGTCAGCAACGGTTTGAGCATCGATGCGCTGCCCCATTACGCACGAAACAAGCAAGAGAACCACTACGATACATCTTCGCATTGCAACCTTTTCAACACAGAATGGGCGCGAATCGTGGCACGATACGGAATTAAATTCCGGACGCTATCCGTTATCCCGCGATCACGAGTTCCTTTTCCGAAGGAATTTTCGCAATCTGTTCTCGGTTAAGATTTACGTGGGCGGCCACAGCTTCCGGGGGCACACGCCTGAGCCAGTTATTCAACGAAACGTCGACAAACTGATCGGCCTTGAACATTTCCAGAAACACGACGTCGGTGTTGCCGGTGTTCTCGATGGCGTGGGTCGCAACCCTCGGAACATAACCTACATCGTTGGCGTTGAAGTCCATCGTGCGAGCTCTACCCTCATTCATAATTATGGTCATGCGTCCTTTGCCTGCGAGCCAGAACTGCCACTCACTGGCATTGGGATGCCAGTGCAATTCGCGCAAGGCGCCGGGCTTGAGAGTAACGATGGCGGCGGCGACATTCTTGGTAACGGGGAAATTACGCGAGTCCACAATACGAACTTCGCCTCCCGGTGTTTTCCGGGTGGGAGCCATACCCTCCATCTTGAACGTGTACTTGATCGAGGATTCCACGCGCTGCCCTCCAATCGCCGCCTTGTCTTGTGCGAGAGATAGAGGCAGGTCTGCTGGGAAAATGTAAAGCTCCTCTTTTCTTACTAGTTTCGAGATAACTTCATTGTCGAGACCAAAATTTTTTGCCAACATGTTCCGCGGGGTGTGGGCAATAGTCTCCGAGAGAAGGAAAGTGCCGTCCTCCGAGAAATCACCTTCATCGAACACCAGCAGGAACTCGCAACCATTTGGACGAAGACCCTGAATGGAATGGGGAAAACCAGCCGGAAACAGCCACAAATCGCCCTTGCTCACGTCATCGATAAACATCGTGCCGTCCGGATTCATGACCGTGACGCGGGCGTTGCCGTCGAGCATGATCGCCCATTCATCAGCGGTGTGCCAGTGCAATTCGCGAAAGCTGCCGGCAGTAAGCCGCATATTCACGCCGGCCAGATCCTTTGAGGTCGGCAGCACGATCGAGTTCACCTCGTGCGTCCAGCCACCCTCTTCCACCCGTTTGTGCACCAAATCGAAGGAGTACCAGACCGGACCGATATCGCCATGGTCGGTCGGAGGAGGCATGTTTGAACTTGGGTTCTCGACCAGTAACGCCTTGTTTTCCTGTCCCGGATTGCTTACAGAAATATCTTTTTCTGCTTTGCGTGTATCTTGCATCTCCTGCGCATGCGCAGTGATTCCAGCCAACGCTGCTGTCGCCAACGCTGTGGAACTGACGCCCAAGAAATTCCTTCGCGACAGATCTGCCACGGCCTTACTCTCATTCTGATCGCTCACTGCCTGCCTCCTAGATGCGTGTCTAAGATCGTGTCTTGTGTGTCCGCTTACAAGCCGCAATCACCAATCACGGTCCAATTGTTTTGATCTGTGCACTTCCAGTGCCACCGCGGCCACGCATAGAATCCGTTGTGTTCGCAATGGCTTTCCTACACTAGTTGTCGATTCGCGAAAAAGACCGTCTGCTTTGGCGACCACTGGCTGGCAGCCGCTGTCCAAATACCGTCGCGCGTGGCCTCTAGGAAAGGACCAAGGCGGGGATAATCTGAACGGTGATCGCGCACCAGCTCTTCAGGTGCGCTCCGCTCAGAACAGCTTGCAAAATCCAAACCGTCGATTTTGGAGACGTTGTCGGGCATCCCGAGGTCTGGATGATTGATCATGCCAAACTCAGCGGTACCGTTAAGACGGAGCAGGTGGGCGAACTGACGATTCTGACACCTAGTCTGCGACAAACCCCGAACGGGAAGTGACCAACTCGATATTGTGTTCGCTAACGCTGGGGTAGCGAAGTTTGCCGCATTTGGCACGATCACCGAGGAACTCTTTGACTGGACCTTCGACACCAATGTGAAAGGTCTGCTCTTTACGGTGCAGAACGCATAGCCCCTGTTGCCGGATGGAGCTTCTATCATTCTGAATTCATCCGTAGTCGCCAGCAAAGGTTTGCCAATTAATAGCGTTTACAGCGCCACCAGGCTGCAATTCGTTCGTTTGCGCGGATGTGGACAACTGACTTGAAGGACCGCCGCATTCGCGTGAACGCAGTGAGCCCAGGCTCGATTGACACCCCCCGGACTGAGTGGCCTCCTGGGCTCCTCAGAAACGGACCAGCAACGCTTGAGGAATATCTCCAATAATGTCCCGCTCGGCAGGTTGGGTACGCCCGATGAGATCGCCAGAGCCGTAGTGTTTCTTGCCTCAGACGACGCAAGCTTCGTCACAGGAGCAGAGTTGTTTGTGGACGGAGGTTTCGCGCAGTTGTAAGGCAGTCAATTGCAGAACGGTGATCCACTGGGAATGCGAACGCACTGGCGACTTGGACGCAAAAGTTAAGACCCTTCTTCGAGCTCTGCGACTTGACGACATTGCCTTTTGCAAGCTGGCACGCTTGAACCACCCAAAGAAGGTTTGGGAGGCTGGTGCGCCGGCAAAGCTGGTGGTTCGGTTGCGAGAAGAGTTGCTAGTGCTTTGTCACGGATACACGGCGAAGTCGGTGCGGTCAATCTAAAGATTCAGGTTGGGGCGTGAAGAAAGTACCGTCGATCACGACCGCCATCTAAGCCCCCTTTGAGGCTCTGCTTTGAAAGCCCAACACGCCTCTTCGCATTAGGCTGAGTTTTTAGGCTGCGTTTTGAGGCAAGCAAAGAGAGTCGGGCAGTTCTGCCGTCGGAACTTCTGCATGAACCAGGGGATATGGCATATTCTGGCCCGATGACAAACGCTCCCGGGATCAATGACAAACCCTCCGCTGGCGACCCGCTTCCTCCCAAGTGCTCTGTCATCGAAGTACACGTAGGCGAATTGAAGCAGTTATTCAATGCGATCGACCCTTCTCCGTTTCGGGACAAGGATCTGGACCCCAAAGCTGAGGACTTCATTGTGGGTTGGGCCAAGGACCTGCCCCGCGACACAACCCTAGCTCTGGTCGTTGATCTCGACCGCGAGGCTGGGTTACCGGATGAGGCTGCTATTCTTCGTGACGCGATTCACGCGTTCTTCAGTCAACGCGCCCAGGCATATCGACGGCGTCTGCGCGAATTGCTTAGAGTTGGCAGGACCAGCCTTGTAATCGGTCTCGTTGCTCTTGCATCGGCGATTGCCCTAGGCGATTTTTTGGCTGGTTTAATGAAGGGCAGCCGTATTGGGGAGATCGTACGGGAAAGTTTTACGATCGGCGGCTGGGTTTCTATGTGGCGCCCTCTTGAGATCTTTCTGTACGACTGGTGGCCGATTCGCGATGAGGCTCGCCTGTCTGACCGGCTTGCGGCTATGCCGGTACGCATCAGGTACCTGAACGCCAAGGAACCCAATGCATGGAGAGGAGACTGGCCGGCCGTGTCGCCACGAGGTGAGCGGGCGACGGGCTAGGACCAACCGCGGAAACTCAGTCCGGCAAGTTGACGAAGTAAATGACGTGGCAGTTCATCGAAGTTGTGAAATAAATTAGGAACACCCGTTTGGGAGCTCCGATCCCGACGAAGCGATTCTCCGCGACAACGCTAAGGTCGCAGCCCCATACTTCATCCATTACATTTCTCAAATTACGGGGGCACGGAACTGACCCAAGGCGACACGTTTTGACAGCGAAAGAGCCAGGAGAATGGCGGCCGCGACGGGACCCGAAGCGTCCTGTAATTTCATGCAATTCCGGTGGGAGTGGACAGAACGAAACCCGATCAAGAGCGTACGTCAAAGCGCAAAACGTATGAGAACGCCCGATGTTCTGATTCCCGAAGAGATTATGGCACTTCTCAAGAACCTACCAGAACCTCTTCGAACGGCGGTGAAGGCGGCGAACATCCAGAAGCGGGTTGGATTTCACACCTTCCGTCACACGCACACAACTCTGCTCACTCACAACAACGAGGAAGTGAAGGTGCGGGAGCTTCTACGGCACGCGGACAGTCGCATCACGCTGGACTTCTTCGCTCAGGCGGGTATGCCGAACAAGAGGCTTGCCCAGAGCAAACTTGTTCGGCTAGTACTCAACAAGGGACCGGCAGAAACCTAACTGACCAAATTGGATCATCATCAAAGTTGCCGATTCCCTATAAGTGCCTAAAAGGAATGGCGGGGACGACGGGACTCGAACCCGCGGCCTCTGCCGTGACAGGGCAACAATGGGATGTAACTGATTGATATCAAACGGTGTCGGCGGACCTCGTTTGGTTCACAATGATATCGGAGAGCATCTGTTATCGTCCCCTTAACGTCCCCGGAATTGAAGTCGTCAAGTTCAACAGGACAAGAGCGTTCGTCGTTACCTAGGTAGTGAGACTGCCTACAAGCGGACTTCTGGACGAGGCCGCTGACAGTTCGTACCGGCGGGTATAAGGTCGGGTTTGCTCGCGACACGATCAGAGAAATCGAAACTCCGCGATACGTTCCCTATTGGAATGCGCGATCAGACGGCAAGAACCGCCGTGCGAAGGGAGCGAGGTCGGCCGGCGCCTTGTCAGGCCGCAGACAGCGCACTGATCGTAACGTAATAGCCGTCCGGATCTCGGAGCGAGAACTCCTTGGTTTGAGTGTTCGGATTCACGTGTGGCTCCTCTTCGAGCCGAGTGACGAGAGATCGTGCCCTTTGAAGTGCCAGGTCGAGATCATCGACACGGAAGAACAACAGGAGGCCGTTGCCGGGTGTCCCGTGGTCGGGGCTCATCAATGAGGGATGCTCGTGGGCGCCCCACACGTGGAGGCAGAGCAAAACAGTTCCATCTGAATCGAGGATTTGCCCAAAGTAATCATGGGCAGGAAGGGTAGCCGGCTGACCGAACAGCGCCCGGTACCATTTGAAGCTGCCCGGCACGTCGCTTACCCCTATGATCGTCCACGTGCGCTTCATCGGGTCCCCCTCTGTGGATTAATTCTAGTTTAGACCTACCTGGATACACTCCCAGAACTTGCCGTACTGTTTTGTGCCGATGGGCGGTCAGGCTAAACCTGCCATCGCCCAGAGATAGATCCTCTCAGACGGCGAATCGTCGCTAGGCTTCGTGCTGCTGCTAGTTGGCATGTAGTTTCAAGCTCTAAAATTCATCCCGAACGTGCTCTTGCAAATGCTTCGATAAGCGTGTTCACATCACTTTCATCGTTGTAAGGCGCGAGCGAGATCCGAATGCGCCCGCCACGTGTACCGCACACAATATTGTGACTACGAAGTCGGTCGACAATTGCTTGTACGTTTTCCTGAGCGTGGCCCAGTGAAATGATATGTGAAGACCCCGCAGGATCGCCAACACGACGAAACGGTTGCCAACCATACTTGCTGGCATTGCTAACCAGCATTGCTGCCAAACATCGTGCATGTGCTTCAATTCGAGCTTCACCCAAGGACAACAACTGCTCAACTGCTACCACCAGACCAGCCATAGAGGCATACGCCATTGTGGACTGCGTGTAGCGCCGCGCATCACTAGCTAGCGACACAGAGGTCGCATCAAATCCAAAGGGGTCCGCCGCGCCCATCCAACCCGGTAAAGGGGGGATTCGCTCAAGCAAGCGTGGCGACATGACTGCCAGTGCAACGCCTCCATGTCCGCCAAGCCATTTGTAGCCGCTGGCAACGACAGCATCAGCATCCCACGCCACTGAGTCCACCCGCACAGCACCTGCCGCTTGCGTAGCGTCTACAATCAAACGTGCACCAACCTGGACAGTGCTTTGGCGCAGCCGAGAAATATCCACTACCGTACCCGTGGCGTATTGCACACTGCTCACCGCAACCACAGAAGTACTCTCATCAATTGCCTCAATGAGTGCATCGGTCAGATCACACGTAGCCTGGTCATCAACAAGGCGCACGGTATGGTCTTTGAGAGCAGCCAGACGAAGCCATGGCCGAGTGATCGCAGGAAAGTCTGATGAAACGGCCAAGATTGTGCTCTTTAGTCTTGGCTGGAGCAACATCGGAAGTTGCCCCAAGATCTCACTTGCGCTCGCGACAATTGCGACTTGACTGGAGTCGCAATGAAGCAATCGCGATGCGCGACCGCGGAGCGTTTCGCAGTATGCCACCTCATCCCTATCGGACATGTAGAGGTTGCCATGCCTAGCAACATTGTCTATGAATGTGTGCATCGCGGTCACTGATGGCTTACCGATCAATCCAAGGGATGCCTGATTCAAGTACACACTTTGCCGGAGGCTGGGATAATCCGTTCGATCGAAAGGCGAGGAGATCATTATCGATGACGACCTGCTTGTGAGCGAGTTGATCCTAAACTGTCCGGCTTCAGTTGGAAATGGAGAGAATTAAGAATGGAAACGCCAGAAAGTTAGCCAAATCTGTGGCCGCAGTACAACCCACCCGCGCATTGACTTTCTGGCCCGTGGTCCGCGTCGCCAGCGGGAATTCTCTGGAGATGTACGATTTCCAGGTCTTCGGATACTACGCGGCGGCAATCGCGCGCACTTTTTTCCCAAGTGGGAGCGAATTCGCGTCGCTGATGCTTTCTCTGATGACCTTCGGCGCGGGTTTTCTGATGCGGCCCATCGGCGCGATCGTGTTGGGCACTTAGCCGCGCCGTCATTCAGCCGGCTGATGGCGGTGGAATTGTGGTTCTCTTTCTTGTTCGCCAGCTACAACGGCGCGCTGATCGGTTTTTTTATAGAAATCATGCCGACCGACGTCCGCACCACCCGATTCTCTCTTATCCATAGCAGCGCAACCGCCATCTTCGGTGGATTTATGCCTGCGATTTCGACCTATCTGATCCATGCGACTGGCAATCGCGCGATTCCGGGACTGTGGTTATCGTTCGCCGCCATCTGCGGGCTGATTGCGACCATGGTGATGAGTTCTTCGCGCGTCGCGCAACTTTCGGCGATGGACAATCGTGCGCCATAACCCTCGCGCTAAAGTGAGTATCGGTCCGCCCATCTCGAGCACGGACCACGCTCTGCGTCATTCGAAACGGGTAACGGGCAACCCTTCCGTAGTCGAGCAAAGGAAGGGTTGCCGACAAACCTGGCATTGGAGTGTGCCGGTCTAGGCTGGGTGTCTTTCAGCCTCTACGTGATTTGGTGGGTATGAAGCTCTTCTTGCCATATGAAAACGTGCGGCCCGCGATGCGACTGGCGAATGCGTAACGTTTCAGGCTTTGCAATACCCTGCCATTGTTCTTCTTGTTCGCGACTCGCAAAGCTTACTATAATGCTGACTCATTCCACCCACTCTTGGCTCTTATTCACTGGGCCGGAGGATCTTTGAGCACTCCTATCGCGCCAACGGCAGTCGAGCATCGGAAGTCTTCTGGAATCAGCTTGCGCCTCTTCACCTTGTTCGTGCTTTTATTGGTGGGCGGAGCCATCGTCCGTTCTGCTATAGCAACCCGTCTGGATGGCTTTACGATTGATGAGGCATATCACATCTCTGCTGGCGTCTCTTATGTGCGCTATGCCGATTTTCGCATCAATCCAGAGCATCCTCCGCTCGTCAAGCTCTGGGTGGGAAGCTTGATCTCGCGAACGGGCTTCCACCTGAACAGCATCCGCCCATTCGCTGACAAGGCCGACGAACGCGATTTCGCGGAGCAAGACGTGTATCTCAGCAATGATTTCAATTCTGTGCAACGACGCGCACGGATTGCGATGTGGATGCTGAACGGAGTGCTGTTAGTTGCGCTCGCATTCGCCCTGCGGAGGGCGTTTGACCCCGGCGTTGCACTGGGGACTTTGCTCTTTCTCGCCATTGACCCGACTGTGGCAGCGCATTTGCCGGTGGTGATGACGGATTTGCCCGTTTCCCTGCTGTCTGCTACGGCTGTGGTGCTCGCCATCCGTGCCTTTCGACGCTGGGCTTGGAGCGATCTCCTAGCGTGCTCCATGGCACTCGGACTGAGCCTTTCAACTAAGCATTCCGCACCTATCTTTGTGATCTTTGTGGTTTTGGTCGGAGCCGTTCTTGCGCTCGCGCTGCCGATCTCGCGACCGGAACATTCCCGCCTCTTTCGATTCACAAAGCTCTCGGCAGTGGTCGTAGGGGCGCTGATTGTTTTGTGGGGTCTCTACCTTTTTCGATTCACTGAGAGCAGCACACGGGGCGAAGTCTTCAATCGTCCACTTGCGGACAAAATCGGGGATGTAGAATCGCCAGCCTACCGCTTTGCCCTAACCAAGATGGCTTCAAGTCATGTGGTGCCCCGTGCGTATGTTTGGGGTTTCGCCGATACCATCAGGTCTGGCCTTGAGGGACGTGCCTTCACGCTCACAGCTTTCGGCCGCTCCTATTTCAAGACTGGGCCGAAGTATTTTTTCCCGGGTGTGATTGCTCTAAAGCTGCCGATCGGTCTGGATATTCTCGTTTTGATCGGCTTAATCTTATTTTTCGCGCGCCGCCTGCCTAGCGACTGGAATGCGGGGCTTTGCCTAGTCCTGGCAGCGACGCTCCTCTTCTTGCTTGTGCTCGCGCTGGGCTCTACCTATGGAGGCATCCGCCATGCGCTTCCTGCAGTGGTTCTTCTCTCGGTTTTTGGAGGAGTTGCGGCGGAGGGAGCGTTTGTCTCGAAGTCGAAGCTGTTGAAGGCTGCTGTTGCGACGGCCCTTGCAGCGGCTGCAGCATCGGCTCTGCCGGTCTTGCGCCCGTGGGAGTACTACAACGAGATCATAGGAGGAACAAAGAATGGATACCTGTACTTCAGTGATGAAGGTATTGACGTCGGACAGCGTGGAAAGGAACTAGCCACATACTATCACCAGATCCTAGAGCCTACCGGGGAAGTTCCTTTGTACGCTTACGGGAACGGAACCAACGAATCCGAGTTAAATGGGCGGCACGTGGATTGGCTTGGCCGCGATCCAAAGCGCGACAAAATTCGTCTCGGTTCACCAGCTTTTTCGGGGACTCTTCTGATCAATAGCAAGTTCCTGGCCAAGCAGCCATTTTGGGACAGTCAGTCTCTGCGCGACACCGTTCCAAGTGCGCGCTTTGGAAGTCTACTGATCTTTCGAGGACCATGTGCTTGCGGCAGCATCCTGGCCCCAGGCGTTTATTTTGATGGCGAGGCAAAGATTCACGCCGAAAAACCGGATTTTCAAGCGGCGGAGCAATTGTTGAAGCAATCGATCGCTCTCGATCCTAGCGCGTTTTTCGCCCACATCGAATTGGGCAACTTGCTTTTGAAGCGCGGGGCTCGCGAAGATGCCTCGCTGGCTTATTCCGAAGCGCTGCGGCGGGCGCCCAACGATCCCGAACTCCGGCGATCAATTGAGGAGCAAATCAAACGGGTGTCTTCTGAATCTCTGGGTCAAGTCCCTGAATTGCGAAATCCGTTTCTGGAGTGATCCCCCGCGACAAAGGGGGGCGGTCACATAGACTCCGCGTTGCAGGAGCGTGTCGGACAAAACCATGATCCGGGTACAATCGCCTCCGGAACCCGCGCGGCCAAATGCCGACGGCGAAAGACAGCCCGAGATCTGCGCCCTAGGTTGCAAAACCGCGGACGCCAACGCGCCAAACACTGTAAAGCGACAGACAACGGGGAGCGCTTCAAGCAATTGCCTTGGCGGGCCGCCTTCCCCAAGCGGCCCACAGAGTGGGAGAAATTGTCAGGAAGTCAGATGCTTTCAGGCGAACGAGATCCTGCTCGAACTCGTCTTCAGTGATGTAACCAGCATTGATCATGTCTGCGCGAAGCTGCTGGAAATTTGCCCGCATAAGAGAGGTGCCCGCCGACTCGCTCTGCCACATAAACATGCGGGCCTCTGCGCCGATTGCGACTAGCCCCTGGGCTCGCAGGCGTCCGAGTAACAATCGTCCGCAGCGTCTTTCGACCCCACGATCTTCTACGAGGCGCATCATCGCAAGCTGAGTCTTGGGAAGGACCTCCGCAGGATACGCGACGGGATCCGCAAGGAGCGAAGCGGAATCAAATTCTTCGTCTACCAGCCACCCTCCCGGTTTGAGCGCAGCAATCATTCGGCGTAGCGCTTTATCCCGTTCCGGCAGGTGCAAAAGGACGAGGCGACTGTGCACAATATCAAATGCGCTTTCGGGCAAAGGGTCGGTGGCAATGTTGTGGCGCCGAACCTCCACATTCGGCAGCTTCAGAGGTTCAAGAAACCTTGTATCAATATCGGTAACGAGCACGCTTCCCGTCGCGCCCACGCGACCGCTCAGCCATGAAGCGATCGACCCATTGCCTCCTCCTACCTCCAAGCAGTGCCAGCCCTGATCGACGCCACGCTCGCTGAGATGACGAATCGTGCCGGGATCGAAGATTTCCGAGAGCGCCCTGAATCGAGCGCCGGCCTGCTCAGAAGCATTGTCAAAGACGTAATCTGGAGAAATCGAACATTCAGCATGCCCTGTTTCCATGTTGTGCCCTCTTTCTTGGCTCGAATGTTGCCACGGCTTCAGGAGCGCCAGCAATTCGATCAGTGTCTCGTCCGCCGCATTCCTGGCAGGCCTTCAGTCCGGCAATTGGGGACGTTCTGGTTCAGGGAGCCAGAAACTCGCTATAAGCGACACCGTATAAGTAAGGACAGCAATCGCGCCCGCTGCGTATGCCATTCGCGTGGCTGCTCCGGCGGCTGGGATTACATTGGCGAGCTGCGTCGTTAACAACGCAGCGGATGCGCCAATAGCTCTGCCACCGATGTTGCCTGCGAAGCTTTCACCCGTCCCTCGCAGGTGTGTGGGGTAGACCCACGGTAAATAATTCCAGAGGAAGCTGAATGAGCCATTCATGCAAACGGCAGCGAGGAAAACGCCGCCTTTCAGAAGCGTCAGACTATGCGTGGCAGCGAAGAAGTAAACCCAAGAGAACACCATCAGGCCGGGAACGAGTCCGAGACGCAGGAGACGCCTTTGGGTTGCGACCCGTACAACCAGGATCGTGAATAATAGGCGCCCGCTAAACGTACCCAGTTCCGCTATCGACTGCACGCTACCTACGGTCTGTTCCAATTGTCGAGTCGATGCGCCGCGCAATTGAGGAAGCCCGGGAACGACATGGGGGGTCTGCTGCAGCACACCGTAGGGCACAGCATAGAAACATGCTGCCAGCAGCGTGGCCACCAAGGTGGTCTTTTTCAGAGCTGGTCTGAAGAGCTCTGCGATGCTCGGGCGCTTTAGGGTGCCTCTGGATTTTTTCTCTTTCCAGAGCGGCGATTCGGGCAAGAAGGGCCGAATCAGCATCAGTGGAATCGCCGGCAACAGTCCGCCCAGTACGGCATAGCGCCAAGCCTCATGGCCGGAATGAATCGACGGCAATCGTTCCGCATACGTGACCGCGAGAAAGTATGTCCCGGTGGCAAGGAGGCCTCCCAAGCCGACAGCGCTCTGGGTGTAGCCCAGGACCAACTCTCTTTGCTTCGGATCGGGGAAGAGTTCTGCCAGCCAGGCAATCGCCGCCACATATTCGACGCATACACCAACAGAAGTAAGGCACCGAAAGATCAAGAGCTGGCTTAGCGTACTGGAGTAACTGGCGGCCCATGCCGAACAGGCATACAAAAAGATGCTCCAGACCAGCACTCGCCGACGACCGAAAATATCGGTGAGATAGCCGCCCAGTAGGCCGAAAGTACCGCCCATCACCGCAGGCACAGAAAACAGCAACCCAACCCAAAGGTTGAAATCTGGAGTGCCTGGCTTAAGGCCTCCGACCGCGACTAGCGCTGGTCGCACGACCACCGCCAACACGACCATTTCGTAAAGGTCGAATGCAAAGCCCAGGGCCGCGACGCTACAGATCAACCACTGGAGCGGTGTCAGCCGGGTGAGCTCTGAGGCGAGTCTGGGGATCGCTGCGCCACTTACTTCGATGTGCGCATTGTTCGCCAGCTCTGGCAAGTAGCCTCCAAGTGTCGGAATAACTGATCCAACTGCCAATGGTGGGCTATTTAACCTCAGGAGCAGTTGTGATACAAGTTAAAATAATTTGATAATTGTTGAGAAACGATCAATGATGAATTTAACTTCCCGTCAACTACGAGCCTTCTCACTTGTGGCGCAGCATCGAAACTTTTCTCGTGCTGCGGAGGCACTCTTCATCACTCCTTCAGGTTTAAGCGTTTTGATACGAGAACTGGAATCCCAGCTCGGGTTCCGGCTGTTTGATCGAACGACGCGCCACGTCGTACTCACTGCTCATGGGCGCGAATTCCTGCCGACGGCGCAGAGGAGTCTGGCAGATCTGGATGGTGCGGTGTCACGCATCGGACGCTCCGCAACTGAGAGCAGCCGCTTGTTATCGGTGGGCGCGTCTCCATTGATTGCGGCTAATGTCCTGCCCCAAGCGATCAAGGAGTTCCGCAGCCACCGGCCCGATCTCAAAATTCAGTTGGTGGATTGCGAGCCTGCTTCCATAATCCCCATGGTCGAGTCCGGAAAGGTCGACATAGGTTTACGTGTCTTGTACAAGTCCATACCCGGCCTTCGGCGTACACCGTTGTTTCGCTTCTGCCTGATGGTTGTTCGTGCCGACAACGATCCTGCCTTTCGGCGCGCATCGACCACTTGGTCCGCTTTGAAAGAAGAGAGATTGATTTCTCTCGTACCCACGAACGAGATTCAGCAACTCATAAATAAACATCTGGCGCAAGCGGGCGTTGGCGACCAGCCCAATGGCGTTATCCATTACATCGATACTCTGCTCGCCATAGTAGAAGCAGGCGAGGGTAGTGGGATTGTTCCCTCCTGGGCTTTGGCGGCCTGCCGGAACAGAAAAGTGGTGATGAGCCGGCTGATTAATCCGGTTGTGAATTTGGACTTTTATCAGATCAGCGATCGGGGTAAGCAACTTCCACCCGGCGCGAGCGATTTTACGTCTTTCTTGCAGAGCTACATCGCCAGATGGGCAGGTCGGGCGGGTATTCTATAGCAGACGACGGAATACACTACGCTCGGCGAATCGTCGGTGAGCCTGCCAGGACGCGTTGCTCTGGCGGGAGCGGACGCTGCCGTCTTCCCGCGATATGCGCCTGGAGGCGATGTTACTCGGACGGTCTATCGACAAAGAGCCTTGGCATCGTGTGTAGAATTACCGATGCGGCCGCGGTTGTCAGGGCCGATCTCAATGCCGAGTCGTGGGCCCGTCCTCGCCGATGACTTCAGCGTTGCTCATGGCTCGGGAGTAATGCGTTGATCACACGCTGCTGGAAGGATGTGGACACGTGTTGTCCTTTTGGCGTACGCCAATCCTGCCACACAATGACGCATGAACAATTCCCGACGTTATGCTTGAGTTGTCGCCGCGGATGGAAAGACTAATGTCACGCGGAGTGCGTCTTCGCACGCTCGATGAATTCCGTCAGAAGTTTTCGATCATCCAGGCGTTGTTGGCAGTGGTGTACTCCAGGAAAGCCAGATGGTGGCCGTCAGGAGACGGGATGGCATAGGTGTCGTAGCCGCCGGCGGTTTGACGCAGCGGGTATGCGTGTCCCTGGGGATCAACAAAAAGAAGAGTGTTCGCTGCGGCTGATCGGCTCGCCACAAACCAACCCTTGCCGTCGGCAGCCCATTCCATTGACTGAAAGGCTGACCACCCAGTCACGCGGATGTCTTGAGGCGTACCGCTGGTCAAAGACAGGATTCGGATTCGGGCCGGCGGGCCTTCGGGTATAGCCAGCGCGATGCGCGAGCCGTCGGGGGAAAGATCCCAGTTGGATTCCACAATTTCCGGCCCGGAGGCGATTTCCTGCCTTGCGAGTTCCTGTCCCTTGCCTCGCATAGGATCAAGCACGTAAAACGCGAGTTGCTGGTTGTCCCATTCGCTCAGAACGCACATAGTCGCGGGAGCTTTCAGGCAGCGAAAATCGGAGGCAGGCCGCGCTTTGAATACCAGTTGAGGAGGGCCGCCCGAGAGCGGAGTTCGCATCAGAAGCGGCGCTTTCGTCACTGAGTAGCCACCAGGAAAAGCAAAATACATGAGCCACTGGCCGTCCGGACTGAGGTGAAGGGAGAGCTTGTCCTCCGGACCGGTGATGAGAGCTTCCGCGGTACGCTTACCTACTCCTTGCCTGAAAATATCCATGCTGCCGTTGCGATTGGAGGCAAACAGGACGTAGTGGCTATCAGGGGTCCAATCCGAAGCAAAATCGTCACGGTCATTGAAGGTGAGGCGGCGCGCGTTCTTGAGGCGGTGTTCCACGATATCGCCTATATATACGTCAGCCTGCACAAGGCCCTTTAGAGCCACCAAGTGCTTCCCGTCGCTTGTCACGCTCAAACCGGATATCGAGGAGCCCGGCCAACGGGCGAGTTGACGGGGCTTTCCGACCACCTTTCCCGAACGTGGATCAGTCTTGAACTCTAGGAGACTGGCACCGGATTGTCCCGAGATGATCTCGTTTCGAGAGTAGACGAGCCTTCCGTCAGGCAGAGGTATTCCCGACGTAATGTCCGGATCAGAAAAGGAGGTCGTGATTTTTCCCGTCTCCAGATCAAGCGTCTCAACTACTGTGTCCACCTTGTCTGAATCTGAAAAAACTTTTCCATACGCGAGATGCTTGCTATCCCAGCTCCAAACCGGGCCCGCAAGATCCTCGTTTGCGGCGACTAGTATCCGGTGGGGCAACTCTCCGTTGCCAGCCATAAGCCACAGCTCTTTGCCTTTTCTGCGCAGGAAGACGATTTGTAAACCGTCCGGTGAGACGGCAGCTTGGTTGCCACCGTCCAGAAGCTTGACCGGGGACTGACCCAAAATGGAAATGACCCAGACACTATCCACGTTGGGTTGAAGACCGGTGACCGTCGCCAGCAGTCTTGTGCCGTCAGGAAACCAACTTAGCCCGGCGATGACGGATGCTGGAGGAACAGAGATAGGGTGCGTCTCTCCGGTTCTACTTACACGCACGTAGAGTCCCGCACTGTCGGCGTACGCGAGGTACTTGCCGTCGGGCGAAATTGCAGCGGCGGTCACAGAAGCTTCTGAAGAGTTCGAAGTGAGTTGCGTCTCCTTTAGCTTCAGCTGTCTTCCCCAAGGGGTCCAGGAGCGCCAAATCACGACCGTTCCGACGAGCACCAGGAGCATGGTTCCCAGCACGATTGCTGGAGTCATGCGTAGGGAACGTTTTAGCGGGCTCCCTCTGGCGGGGAGCCGGGTTCCTAGGTGTTCTCTTTCGTTCAAATTGGTGACAGAGGACCGGTCGCTTCCGGTTTCTTCCTCCGAGACTTCCTTGACCGGAGCGACAAAGCGATAACCCCGCTTTGGGATTGTCTCGATGAATTTCGGGCCGTCGAGATTGTCCCCCAGAATCTTGCGCAAAGCTGAGATGCTCTGGGTGAGGTTGTTCTCTTCGACCGCGACATCGTTCCAGACCTTCTGCATCAAGTCATTCTTCTGCACAACGTGGCCCCGGCTCTCCACCAGAACCAGGAGGGTGTCGAAGAGTCTCGGAGAAAGCGGAACAGCCGCGCCATCTTGGAAGAGGAAACGTTCAGTCGGATCCAGGCGAAACCGGCCGAATTCGAATAAGTGTCGCGGCTGCTTGAACATGGCGGTTTCAGAGTTTTTTCAGGAGATTTTCAGCGTTTCCTAATGACTCCGAGTTGGTTAATGAGTCATGGTCAACCCTCACGTGGGGGCGATCCATGAATGCAGAACTTATCACGCGGGCCCTGGCGGTGCAAAACGGCGATGTGGCTGTTGCTGACAACAGTCAGCCAGTTTCCATAGATATTCCGGTGGGAAAAGTCACCTCCGCCACTTTCCGCATACCCGCTGCGATTTGGTGCGTGGTCGTGGCCATAACCTCGGACATGATTGGAGGGTACTGGGACGTCGCCTGGCACCAGACGATTGGACGCGATACATTCTGGACCCCAGCCCATTTGGCTATCCAGCTTTGTGCAGCGCTGGGCGGCCTTACTTCCGGTTTCCTGATACTTTCCACGACATTCGGCCATAGCCCGGCTGCGTCACAACGAAGAGCAGCCAGCGTAAAGATATGGGGGTTTTGCGGACCGCTTGGAGCCTTCATTGCTGCTTGGGGTGGATTCGCTATGATCACATCCGCTCCCTTCGACAACTGGTGGCATAACGCATACGGTCTCGATGTCACCATCCTCAGTCCGCCTCACGTATTGCTGATGAGTGGGTCGATCGCCATCGATATTGGCACCTTGATTCTGATTGGCGGTGCCATGAACCGGTCCCAAGGCGATTCACGAGCGAAGTTCCGACGGCTATTTCTTTACGTGGGCGGGATCATCCTCATGCACGGCTGTTTCCTTATCACCGAATACACTGGGAGCGCAGCCCTGCACAGTGCGACTGCCTATCTTGCGGTCTCATCGGCGGTTCCTCTTGCATTGGTGGGCGTGGCGCGTGCCTCTGAACACCGGTGGGGAAACACGATTATCGTCGCGGTTTACACGGCTGCCGTCTTGGCCCAACTGTGGATTCTTCCGCTCTTTGCCGCGCAACCGAAACTCGGGCCGGTCTATCAAAATGTGACTCACTTCATTCCAATGGCGTTTCCGCTGTTGCTAATAGTGCCTGGACTGGCGCTAGACCTGCTGTGGAGAGCAAACAAGGCCTGGAAGCCATGGTTACAGGCTGCGTCAACTGGCATCGTGTTCTTGGTGAGCTTTGTTTCGCTCCAGTGGCCTTTCGCGAACTTCCTGATGTCTCCGTTGTCGCGGAACCGTATTTTCGGGACGCATTACTTCTCCTACGACGATACTGCTGGGTTTATGTACGATCCCGATAAATTTCAAGCCGCAGAGAATACACGTGTGCAGTTCTGGATCGTCATGACCGTCGCTTTGATTGCTGCGATTCTCACCACGCGCCTGGGGTTCATCTGGGCCAATTGGATAAAACGGGTTCAAAGATAAAGGTCCGGCGTCGTAACGGAGTCTTTATGAGAGATCATCGCATGCGTATTCCTTCATTCCTTATTGCCCTGTCATTCCTCGTATGCGCACCGGCCAATGCCCACGTCGGAAGCGCGGACGTATTTTACGAAAACGATGCTGGCCCTTATCACGTGTTTGTGACGGTGCGCATGCCGAAGGTTATTCCCGGCTTGGCCCAAGTCGAGATTCGTAGCGAGTCCAACGACGTTCACGAAGTTCGACTGAATATCCTGCGCCTTTCCGGATTCGGTTACAAACTGCAAGCGATCCCCGACTTGGCCCAACAATCGCCACAGGACCCGAAATTCTTTGTCGGGAGCATTTGGGTCATGGAGACTTATGACTTGCAGGTGCGAATTCAGATCGACGGTGCGCGGGGTAAAGCGGAACTCGGCGTGCCTATGCCCGCATTTGCTCAGAGCACGCTGCGCATGCAGAAATCCCTCGGCGCCCTCTTGCTTGGCTGCATGATCTTCCTCTCCATCGGTATCGTCTCCGTTGTCGGTGCCTCGGTACGAGAGGCTCAACTACAACCGGGCGAGGCCCCCACGGTGAAGGGTCTCCACAAGGCACGGATCGCCATGTTTGCTGCTGTAGCCCTGCTACTGATCACCATTTCTCTCGGCAATGCATGGTGGAAAGTAGACGCCAGCAACAGTCAAAACCAGACCTGGTCCGCCAATTCTCCGAATGCGCTGGCGACACTACGGCCGGACGGCCGCCTTCTTCTCCGCGTCCAAGGTCAGGGTGACCTGTGGACGACATACATTAAGCCCGAGAACTTCATTTCTGACCACGGACACTTGATGCATCTTTTTCTGATCCGGCTACCCTATATGGATCGCATGTACCATCTTCATCCCGAGCGTATCGAAGGCGGGTCGTTTCTGGAAAACTTGCCTACAGTTTTCGCAGGCAAGTACCAGATTTTCGCGGATATTGTTGATGACAATGGCGTGCCATGGACTGCGGTTGGGCAAATCGATCTGCCCAACGTCGCGAGTATGCCGCTTTCCGGAGACGATTCTCAAGCATCCGAAGGTCCTCTTACGCCAACCAAAGACGATGCCACAGTGGCGCAGTTGCCCGACGGCGGGCGCATGATCTGGGAACGCGACTCCTCGCCATTGAGAGCCAATGTTCCCATGTCCTTTCGCTTCCGGATCGAAGATCGAAACGGTAGGGCTGCCAAAGATCTTGAACCGTACATGGGAATGGCAGGACACGCAGCTTTTGTGCGTTCGGATTGTTCGGTGTTCGCGCATGTTCATCCCGCGGGTTCGGTCTCAATGGCCGCACTGCAAATGGCTCAGGCGAGTCTGCCGCCCATCCCTCCGCGAGCTAACGAACCGCGATTCGCGAATCAAAATGACTTCCATCCTGCGATGGAGATGACTATGAATGTATCGTCGCCTGAGGTCTCATTTCCGTACGGATTCCCCAAAGCCGGGCTATACCGGATCTTTGTGCAGATCAAGCGCTCTGGTCATGTTCAGACAGGCGTTTTCGACGCGCATGTGGAATAGCCGATCTTAGGTCTAGAACTCGTGCAGGTTCAGCAGATCGAGGTGCCATAGGGAGACCGAATGCCGGGCCAGCGCACTCGGAGGGCTACCGAATATTCATCATTCGTTCTTGTCAGCCAGTCAGAGAATCCGGGGGTACCGCATGAGATTCCATTTACGTCGGGGTTCTGTCGTGAACAAGCTTGCAGTGATGTTGATTGCCGTCTGCTATTGCAGAGCGCAATCGGCTAAGTCAGCGACGGTGATTGGCCCCAATTGGCAGCCCTAAGCCATTGCTGCTGGAAAAGAACGAAGGCGAACTACGCGTGCGGTATCGGGCGTTCCCTCACAAAGCAGTGCGCAGACCTCTGCCGCAGTGCCATTCATATTGAAGGTCAGCCCGAAAAACAATGGCTCCGAGCATTTGGTTCTGGTCACGGAGGAGCTTCCGCGTAGAGCTGGAATATACAAGCAGAAGCACTTAGAGCAGGATGAAATTCTGTTAATTGAGAGTGGGACCGCCCACGTTTGGCTAGGAGACCAGGAGCGCGATCTCCATGCTGGAGGACTCGTGTTTATTCCCGCCAGCACTTGGATAAGGCTGAAGAACACTGGCACTGAGACTATCAACTTAATTGGCATATTCTCGGCGCCGAGGTTTGAGGATTTCCTGCGATGCAGGTCGGTCCCGGCGACGGAGAAAGTGACTTCCATTTCAGCGGAAGAAATTAAAGAGTGCGCACACGAAGCGCACGTAGTAGCGTTCGAGGAGACTCCCAAGAACTGATTCCCAGAGTTGGAGACCCTAGCGTTGACCGATGCGATCAGTTCCGGCCTCGCGGAGCTTCAGTGTGCATTTGCCGTTCAGTCGAGAAACGAAGGGTTAGGAGATCCCCCTTTGATTGTTTCCGAGAGTTGCCAGAATGGCAATAAAAAGGGCGCGGGTCTCTCCGGAGGTAGTCGATGAGAGCTCAAAAGTATTTTGCGGTATTCACCTTTCTGCTGATCGGCATTAGCGGCGGAAGTCAAGATACTCATTCACAGAAACCAAGTGCGGTGGCGCCCGCCATTCCCAAGACGTGGGACGATGAGGCAATTACCACTCTTGAGATCCCACTGGCGGACCCTGTAGGTTCACCCAAACATGTCTCCTCCGATTATTACTACCGTATTCCGATACCTCCGATTTACAAGAGCTATCCCGTCTACGCGCCCGGTCGCGAACCGGCCGGCTACATGGAGCGGCTGAGGCAACAAGAACCAGTCATTGCTTGGGATGACGCTCGACATGCACCGCCGCTCAAGACCGATGTCGATTGGCTCACAGCGGGAGAAATGGTCTTCGATGCTCCGACTGATTACGATCGGTTTATCACCGTTGCCGAAAGCAGAGATCCCGCCTGGTACAAACGTCTAGGCACTCCGGTAGCAAAGGACGGCACGGTTCCGTTTATTCGCTACGTGGTCAGGAAGAAGGGAACGGTCGAGGTCGGTCAGATTTCCTGTGCCATGTGTCACACGCGGGTTATGCCTGACGGCAGCCCGGTGAAAGGAGCTCAAACGAACTTCCCCACGGTTCGAGCAGTGGCGTCCTATATCCGCTGGGGTGCGGCACAATCCAAGGACACGTCGCAGCTTCTGACAGGGCTTCGGCTGGCATACCGAGCGGAGTGGTCGGTGCCGTGGCTTAGCCCGGATCCTGAAGCGCGCGTCGATCAGATGTCTCTTAACGAGCTTATTGAGGCACTGGAGGCTCTCCCGGCAGGTGTCGTTGCTCGTCAGAGAACGAGCGTTTTTTATCCTGCTCAGGTGCCCGACCTGATTGGCGTTAAGGATCGAAGGTATCTCGACCACACCGGCCTTCAACAACAGCGTTCGATCGGCGATCTTATGCGTTACGCCGCGATGAATCGCGGGAGATTTGATGGCGGCGACGCACTCGCCAATCACAATGGTTTCATTCCCGCGGACGAGCCTCGTTTCACGAAACTGCCCGACCCCTCGACCCAAGCCCGCAACGGCGACGATCAGCTTTACGCCTTGGGTCTCTACATTTACTCACTGCAGCCGCCGCCAAACCCTAATAAGTTCGACGCGCTCGCTGAGCGGGGACAGAAGATTTTCGAGCGGGAGCGTTGCGTCACGTGCCACACCCCGCCGCTCTATACCAGCAACGAGTTGACTCCGGCGGAGGGATTCACTGTTCCTGAGGATCACACCAAGAAGTACGACATCCTGCCGATGAGCGTCGGAACGGATCCGAGTCTAGCTCTCAAAACCAGGCGCGGGACGGGCTACTACAAGGTGCCGTCGCTGAAGGGCGTGTGGTACCGCAGCATGTTCGGGCATAGCGGATGGTGCGCTACCCTCGAAGACTGGTTTGATCCGCGTCGTACGCATGACGATTACATTCCGACGGGCTTCAAGCCCTACGGAGTCAAGACTTATGCGGTGAAGGGCCATCCGTTCGGGTTGAGGTTGTCGGAGGACGAGCGCAACGCACTGATCGCTTTTTTGAAGACGCTGTGAGTCTGTAGCGCGGCAGAGTTAGGAGCACCACGGGCGCCGGTCATGCCCTTTATAAAAATCCCGAGGGCATGTCTAGAAAGGAATACAGACAATGAAATCCGTTCCACTAGCCCTCGCCCTTATATCCATACTTTCCTTTACGACTCTCATAAATGCTCAGGAGAAATCCGGAGAGGGAGTCGTTCGAAAAGTGGTTGCAGACTTCGCGGGGGCTATAAATCGGGGCGACGCCAAGGCCTTCTCCGCACTGTTTACGGAGGACGCGGATTTTGTCGTCATCACGGGCAAGTACTTGAAGGGCCGCAATGAGATCGTGACCTACCATGCGCGACTGTTTACAGACGACTTCCAAGGCAGCCACCTGGAAGTGACATCTGTCGCAATTCGGTTCCTACGCCCTGACGTCGCGGTTGCACGGGTGGCTACCAAGAGGACTGAGAATGGAGGCAAAGGAATGAGGACGTCGTTTCCAATGTTCGTGTTGACGAAGCAAGGCGAATCATGGCTGATTGCAGCAGTCCAGAATACGTTGACCAGTGGCCCCCCGGTTCCTCCAGTTGGTACTCCGAAGTGACGAGCTGTACCGGATCTTTGTTAGATCAAACGCTCTGGTCATGTTCAGACAGGCGTTTTCGATGCGCATGTGGAGTAACGGACCTTAGGTAGACATCGAACAGATTCAGTGGGCGGTTGCCGTCCAGTCGAGAAACGAAGGTTAGAGACCCCCTGGTTTGTTTCCGAGAGTTGCTAGAGTGCGAATAACAGGAGGTCACGATCATGTCAAACTCAACTCTCTTCCGATCTAGAATGTACGACAGAATTTGCAACTGCGATCGGCGTGGCTTCCTGAAGGGAGCGGCTGGAGTCATTGCGGGAACCGCGGTGGCAAGCCTGTTAGAGGCTCAGCCGAAGCCATCCACAAGCACATCTGCGAGCATGTTCGATGGATTCAAGATCTCGAAAGTCCAGACCACGGGCGCAACTATCAACGTAATTTCGAGCGGCCAAGGTCCGCCGGTGCTGCTCTTGCACGGCAACCCTCAGACACACGTCATGTGGCACAAAATCGCACCGCGGCTGGCCAGGGAATTCACCGTAGTGGCTGCCGACCTGCGTGGCTATGGCGACAGCAGCAAACCAGCGGATGGCGAGAATCACTCCAACTACTCGAAACGCAACATGGCGCTCGACCAAATAGAAATAATGAGCCATTTCGGTTTTGAGAAGTTCGCCGTAGTAGGGCACGACCGCGGAGGGCGGGTTGGACACCGCATGGCGCTCGACCACCCCGACAGAATCACAAAGCTGGCGGTGCTGGATATTGTGCCCACCTATACGTTGTTGCACAGCGTCAACAACGAAGTAGCCACGGCCTTCTACCACTGGTTCTTTCTCGTCCAGCCGTCTCCCTTTCCAGAGACCCTTATTGCAAACAATGTCGAGTTTTACCTCAGGTACATGATGTTCCGGGATATGTCGCGCAAGGAGATACCAACCTGGATGGGCGAAAACGCTTTCGCCGAGTATCTTCGTTGCTTTCGTGACGCGGCCACGATTCATGCAAATTGTGAGGACTACCGAGCGGGCGCTTCCATCGATATGGAACACGACGAAGAAGATCTAAAGCGCAAAATCCTTTGCCCCGTGCTTGCTCTCTGGGGCGAGCGCGGAGCTGTGCACCGGATGTTTGACACGCTGGCTGCCTGGCGGGAACGCGCCGCCAATGTGAGCGGCAAGCCTTTGCCTGGAAGGCATTTCTTGCCCGAGGAAATACCGGACGAAACCCTGGCTGCATTGCGAACGTTCCTGAATACGTAACGAACTCATTGACCGTGGTCGCGCGGCTGCGGAGTGCCGATGATGGCTTCGATCCAGTTTCGGAGAAAGGAAGTGAGTCGATGAAGTGGCGCGTATCCGTGCTGGCCGTGGTTCTGGCTCTTGTTGTACTGCCCTCCGCCGCCGGTGATCAGACACCGAAGCAATCGACTCGGCATATCTCGGTCGTAGAGGATCTGGTCCAACTGCTGCACGCGCGGCCAGACTTGCGAGTCGCGCTCGAAGGCGCCATTCGAACCGCCGACCTCAAGGACCTTCCGGACATGGATTCGTTCCTGATCTATCTCGACGGTTTCGTCACGTTCGTCCCCACCGTACAAGAGGTACCCACGGCCCTCAAGCTCTACTACATCGTGAACCAGGCGCCGGGGGATCAACTGAACCGCGATAAGAGCTTCAGTGCCTGGATGAACAAGCTTATCAAGGCCTGGGGCCAGTTCCTGGATACGCCCTCGTCCGCCTCGGGCATCCCTACGTTTGCGGCACGACCGAACTACAACATTGGCGATTACTTCGTGGAACCGAGCGGCTGGCTCACTTTCAACCAGTTCTTTGCGCGTGAGGTGAAGCCCGGCAAGCGGCCGATCGCAGAGCCCCGCAACGACAGAGTGATCGTGTCGCCGGTTGACGCCACATTCGCAGGCAAATGGGACATCGACGCGAACTCGAAGGTTACGGTCAAGGGCGTCAGTTGGCCGGTCGCTAAACTACTGGACGGCAGCCCGTACCAAAATGCGTTCGAGGACGGCGTCTTCGCGCACATGTTCCTGCACCCCGACGACTACCACCGATTCCATGTGCCCGTCGCCGGTGAGATCAAAGAAGTACACAACATCCATGGCCGAGTCTACATGGACGTGGCTCGGCGACCGGACGGCACTCTATACGGAATCGACGGGGAGACGTACCAGATCGACCAGGAACGAGGATTGATCGTCATCGACTCGCCCGAGCTGGGGCTGGTCGCCGTGCTACCGGTCGGAATGTGCTTCGTTTCCTCGGTCAAGCTCACGCCCGAGGTTGGTGCCAGGCTGCAGAAGGGCGACGAATTCGGGTTCTTTCTCTTCGGCGGCTCTGACATTGTGATGCTGTTCCAGAACAAGAAGGTCGTGATCGACGCTGACATTGGGAGGAAGTATCTGCAAGGGCAGCGCATCGGCGAGATCCGCTAACTTCTAGCTGGTGTGGTAGAGGATAAGCATGACTCGGATTGATGCGTCGGGCTCTAAAGTGGGTGCAATCCGCTACCGGTGTGAAGATGCCCGTCGGCCGAATCGCGCAAGAGTAAGTGCATATCAATCCGAGCCGGTCCGAGGAATTGCAAACGCCCTTGCTTGACAAGCTATCAGCCGGAATGGTGTTTTGAAGTCGATGGACTCACACCAACGCAGACCGTTGAGCGATTGAAGGGCGGCGGGATTGTAGCCAGTGCTACCCCGCCCTACACGCACGAGAGTGCGCGAGCTACCCGAGTCTATGGAATACACCGTCGGAAGTGGAAACAACTCCATGCGCAATTCATTCGTTGAGTTAGCGGGCTCTACCGGATCTTTGTGCAGATCAAGCGCTCTGGTCATGTTCAGACAGGAGTTTTCGATGCGCATGTGGAGTAATGGATCTTAGGTAGAAATCGATCGGTACCGCTTTCTGCAGTTCGAGTTTTCAGTTGGACCTGGCGCGCAGTCTCCAACCCTGTGCAACGACCGGAACGCGCCAAGTCGGCAAGGCGAATCATGGCAAGGAGGCATCGCGTGAACGCTCATCTAGACAGTCATTGGCTTGCGGCCTTGGACGAGATGTTCCGTTCGCTACGAGATAGCTTCGCATCTGGAATTAGCCGAGTCGGCTTCGTCATCGCGTGCTGCTTGATTGTGCCAACCCTAGTTGCGGCGCAGAACGTGCCCGACAAGCCACCAGTTGGAGCCGACGCTCAGTCGTGCGAAGCTTTGATGGAGTTCAATCTGGAAATCGCCCCTGGAGGTCCGGCCGTTGTCACGTCAGCTCGCCTCATCGAGGTTCCCGCCAACGGTTTGGAGCGGTGGCTCCTCGTTCCCAGCGGCTATGGTAGCAGTGCAGTTAACAGCGACCTGCACATCCATGAGTATTGCGACGTGACCGGCTATGTTGCACCGCAGAACAAGTTTGAGTTGAAGTTGCCGCTCCCCAGAGATTGGAATCAGAAATTCTTCTTCTATGCCTGTGGTGCTTTCTGTGGCTCCGTCTTTGGGGATGCCTGCAACCTTGGCTTGGTGCGTGGTTATGCCTCGGTAACAGGGAATGGTGGGCATGACAGCCGTTGGGGATTCGATGGGATTTGGGCCGCGAATGCTCCCGAATTGCAGGAAGATTTTGGCTGGCGCGGCAATCACGTCGTCACCTTGATTGCCAAGGTCATTACCACGCATTATTACGGAAAACCGATCAAGTATTCCTACATGGGAGGCGGCTCTAAAGGCGGCCAAGCCGTTCTCATCGAAGCGCAGCGCTTCCCAGAGGACTTCGACGGCCTGATGCCCAGCGCCCCGGTGTACGACTACACGGGACGAAATACTATCGCCGCAGCTTGGTTCGCCCAAGCCATCACCGACGGTCACGGCGGATCCGTGCTGAATGCTGACGCTGCGGGGGCGATTCATAAGTCCGTATTGGAGCATTGTGGTGCGCAGGCGGGCGTAGACGAAGGACTTGTCACTGATCCCCCCTCTTGTAGATGGCGACCGGAAATGATCGCATGCACTTCCGCGGACAGCGGTACTGATTGTTTGAATGCCAAGCAGGTCGCTGCGGTCAGGCGCTTAATGACGCCCGCGACAAATTCCAAAGGCGAAGTGCTCTACGCCTACCCGTACATTCCTGGGACCGAGACGATGTGGGCTGGCTGGAACTACTTTGGTTCGCCGCGTCCTGGCATTACACCTCGTCTCGCCAATTTGGAGTTGCCTGGGCAGTACATAAGATACCTTGCGGACGAGAGGATCAGAGAGAATGGAGATGCCCTTCACTTTAATCTCGACCGCGATCCCGCAACGCTGGACAGGGCGAGAAGAATATACGACGCGACCTCATTTGATCTGCGTGCCTTCAAAGCGCACGGTGGCAAGCTTCTTCTGTGGCATGGCTGGGCCGATGGCGCCATCATGGCGACTTCCTCCATTGGCTACTATGAAAGCGTGATGACGTTTATGGGCGGCCGCAAACAGACCGAAGATTTCTTCCGGATGTTTCTCGTACCGGGAGTGCATCACAGCGGCGGCGGTCCCGGGTTCACCGAGTTTGATTCAATGACCTTGCTGGAAAACTGGGTGGAAAAGGGCGAACCGCCTGACAAGCTGATCGCTGGACGAATGCTCAACGGCGCTGTGGAGCGCACTCGTCCTGTTTTTCCTTACCCCGTCTTAGCGCGATATTCCGGCAAAGGCGATCCGAAGCGAGCCGACAGCTTCGTGCCTTTCGATCCCACTCACCACTGATTTGTTGACGATCGTTGTTGAGACGTTTTCGCGGCAGAGAGTCTCGGCCGTCGCGGCTCCCCGATCGATTCTGTGCTGGAAGTCGGTGACAGGGCAGCGTTCTAACAGACTCGTCTGCCAGCCAAGTCGGAGGCTGCGCTAGCGAGCGCTTCGGACTTCTTATGCGATTCATTTGATCCCCTCTGGGCCATACCTAGGAGGTGAATCCCGGTCTCACCGAGCGGCCAGAAGCCGAGCCGAGACCAGTACGCTCTCAGCTTGCGCGCGGCCTCATCCCGCCCAATTCCGGGTGCTTTCAATCTCTTCAGTGCCTTCTGATCGCGGGCGAAGGCAGGAGTAAATTGCAGCGGCCAAGGTTTACACGCTACCAACCCACAACCATGACCGAAGATGTCGATGGTTCTGTCGATGGCCGCCGGGCCGACGCCCGTTCCTCGAAATTTAGGGCTGATCTCCATGCAGTCGATGATTAAAAGGTCGCATCCGGAGGTCTCATATTCATCTTGCAATTCTTCTTTCCAGGAGCCGGTATCCAAGTCGAACAGAAGTTCCCAGTATTCGGCAATATTCCCGTCGATGCCATCTCCTAGCCTCTCAGTGCTGATGCCATGATCCATGGCCTCACCGAATTGCACTAACGACGCTTTTATGTAACCAACGTTTTCTTCGTTTCCCCGATCTTCAGACTTAGCGGAAATCTTCCCGAGAATGGAATGGACGAAGTCTGCGTCAGCGTATTGTTCGTGCAACGAGGCCCTGACTGCGAACTCAATGCTCGCGACTATTTTTTTCTTGGCCTCATTCGTCGTCCCCGAACCGGCAGTTGCTTTTTCGATCTTCGTGTCGCACCTCATTTCGCTGTTTATCGTAGTGTTCAGAATTCGTTAAATGGGCGCGCGATGGGCGCGCGCTGCCAATCCTGTCTCGGGCGAATTGGCAGACCCGGCGTCCGGCCGTCGATCGCCTTTTGATCGAAGGGACTCTTCAACTGAGATCGGTACGGGTGGTGACCCAATCAGTAACGCTTGAATCCTTTGTTGCTGTACGTATGGT
>Ga0210403_10000841_pt1 | contig 30376 bp, 26 predicted proteins | sample IncBWC19MmetaG_FD_150863 | JGI IMG/M metagenome (GOLD analysis project Ga0210403, IMG submission 150863) | Forest soil microbial communities from Barre Woods Harvard Forest LTER site, Petersham, Massachusetts, United States - Inc-BW-C-19-M | ecosystem: Environmental > Terrestrial > Soil >...
TTCCTTCACCTGGCTGGCGGAGCCTGAAAACTCCAGCACGGTTCGTCCCTTGGTTGATCCCACCTGGAAGCCGTGCGACTGCAGCCAGGACGTGATCATTTGCATGTCGGCGTCGGTCGGGCCGAATTGCGCCCCGAATTGCTCCGGTGTCAGCCACTTGTGGTATTGGGGAGAGTTCTTATCCTGCTGGTCATCGAGCAGTTTACGAATCGCGGTCTCCTGCACGTCGCTGCGTTTCAAAACCAACAGCATTCGTTCCATGGGCAGGCTCGCCGGAGCCGTGCCGAGATCGAACTCGCGCCGCGCCAGCGGATGCGTATTGCCCTTCAGCACCGTGAGCCGAGACTCGTCGAGAGCTTCGATAATCAGCGGTCGCGGAGTTGCTACCACAAGTTGTGATTGCTCCTGTGCGGCGGCGGACTGGGTTAGGAGGGTGGTTTCGAGAACTGCAGCCAGAGTTAAGCAAACGAAAAATACGCAGAACTTTCCAAACGACGAGGGGAGAGCGCGCATGATCACACCTCTACCTGGGATGACACAATGCCCATCGAGATCAAACGGAAGGGAGGAAGGAGGAAATTCCGCCAGGTCTCTTTCGGCTCAAGGGCCGTGGACCTGACACAGTACAGCAACAAGTCGCTTTTTTCAAATCGATTGCGTGGAGCCTCGCTGTCTGAATTGCGCGCTGGTACAGGGTTTCAGACTGTACCAATGAGTGTACTTGTGAGTCTTGGGTTGCAATACGCCGATGGCATACTGCCACTACTACACCAACCAATCCTGGGGGAAAGTTCATGAGTCGTGGATCGTTAAAGATGTTGGCAGCATTTGTATTGGCTTTTTCAGCGTTCGTGTCGGCCCAAAGTTACACCATCATCGACCTGGGTGCACTCAAAGGCAAAAATGAAAGCAGCGGTCTCTGGATCAACAATCTGGGTGACGTAGTCGGATGTTCCGACATGCAGACTTCGATGGGCTATCCATGCACCGGACTGGTCGCGGGACAGCACGCATTCTACTGGCGCAGGGGTAAAGGGATGAAGGATCTCGGCACACTTTCCGGCGGGTCGGTGAGCGGAGCACTCGGTCTGAATGACTCGGGCGTCGTCGTCGGCTACTCGAACGTGAAGGGACAACCTGCCACCAACTTCATCGCGGTGCGGTGGTCCTCAACCGGGACCGTCAGCAGTCTCGGCACTCTCTCGGGTGGTTCTTCGAGCGCGGCGTTCCAGGTCAATTCCGCGGGTGAAGCGAGTGGAGACTCCTTCCTGAGCAGCGGAATGGTCAACGCTACCCGATGGACCAACAACAAGATCAGTAATCTAGGCAAGCTGAAAGGCTCCATTTTTAACGCCGGCCTCGCGATCAACGACAACGGACTGATCGTGGGCGAATCCGTCTTCAGCTACGGACCGCCATTCACCTCGCACGGTTTTCTTTGGAACGGTTCCACCATGAAGGACCTGGGCACGCTCTTGGGAGGCTTGACCAGCATGGCTAACTCGATCAATTCGTTGGGAGTGATCGTAGGACAGTCCGACGGAATCCACACCCTCGGTCACTGGCACGCGGTCGAGTGGGACACAATGGGCAAAATTAAAGACCTGGGCGTGCTGAGAGGCGGGACCTACAGCGTCGCCTTTGGCGTGAACGATTCTGATGTGGTCGTGGGCTACGGCAATATTGCGACCAACGCACCGCACGCTATGATCTGGACGGCGTCACACGGGATGCGGGACCTGAACTCGCTGATCCCTGCGAACTCGGGTTGGACACTGATCAACGCGAACTCCATCAACAACGTCGGACAGATCACTGGTTATGGCAGCCGCAACGGGCACAACCACGCCTTTGTGCTGACGCCTGTAAACTGAGTTCCAGGCGTGAGGCGTCCGGGCAGGGGGCTTTTGCTTTGGGCGCGTGGCCTGATGAGTTTCATTTTGGGAGACCGGAGAGTTTCGGGGTTACCCCTCCCGGTCTATTGGAATCATCGGATTGACGGAAAATATCGAAGTAATCTATGGGGCTCAATAGATTGGCGGCAAAATATTGAGCCGCAAGGACTTAGGTCCTAGTGGCCAATTGCCGCTTATACTGCTTTCGCTTTGGCTATGATCTGCTGTTTTGAGGTTGATCACAAGGGCGGAGATCACATCGGGTTGTGATTTCACTCACTAGCTTGAGAAGAGCTGGTGAACGTTCCGTCCGTCGACATATTCGCGTCTATCCTCATATTTGCAAGGTGGAGTTTTTACATCACCAGCTGATGCAAAAGCCAAGGGTCGCAAGGACCTCAGAGAGTATGCGTGAGAACGCGTGTCGTCCCTACGGGACTCGCGTATTTGTTTCACTTCACCCGGCACTTTCCGTGCCGGGCTTTCATATCCCGCCGCCACGCGGCTGGAGTTTTGGTGGTGCTTGCTCAACCGCTTGCGTTCAATCGTAGTTTTCACGCACACACCCAGAACCCAGTGAGAGAACAGGCTGAAACTCTCCTGGTGCTCACATTTGGGAATGCCTACCCTTTGCAAGAAGCTCAAATGGGCACCCTGGTTTGGGCTAGCTCCAGAGGTTGCGTCAACCGCGATTCCCGAGACCTTTTTCGTGGTCACATGTCGTCTTTTTCCCTCCGATTCCGCTTTTAGACAGTAGAGGCATCAAACTCAGCCTCTGATGCGGACAAGGAGATCTCACAATGCCAACTTTCGTCTATACAATCGCGCTCGGCTCGGGCAATACCAGGATTGAGGGAATACCGGTGTACGGGTTTTCTCCAGTCGACCAAAATCCCGGTGATCCCAATTACAAGGCAAAAAGTGCACAAGATGTCAGGGACATCGTCTGGCAGGCAGCCGGAGCGCGAGGGCTGACGTTAGCTGTGCCCTACCCGGAGGTCTACAAGTATTTCAACCCCAAGACTCAATACGAAACCCTGACGATCTTTCCCAACGACAAGCCCGAAGATCAATTCAACACCATCGGCGACACCTACACCTTCGATTCCATAGTCGTTGGCACCAGCACAATTATGGATTTTGGCACTTTCAAAGTGTCTCCGAGGGAACTGCAGTGGATCTATTCGTTCGGAGTGAAAAACCTGAAAAACAAGTACGGAACTGACGTCCCGGGCGTGACCGCGATGGTCCGGCCATTCGCGGTGAGACTTGGCTTCGACCAGTTGAGGTAGGCTCGTCTGCTGCGGTCTGCAAGTTCTGCGCAGGCTGATTCGAGAACCGTGTCGGTTCCTTTGCGACGAGACACGGCCGCTTTTCCGACCATGCATACTCGGTGCTGATCAGCCCTCTATTCTTATTCTTCGAACAGCGTGACCTGCCGCTGATCCTCCGCGCGGCGCTGGCGGCGGGCGGTCCCGATTACGGCCAGCACGGTCAGCGATTCCAGCGCCGTGCGCGGGACGAAGATGCGCTGTGTGTTCGAGCGCTGGTCGGGAGGATTGACGAGATATCCCTCCGGCGTGCTCTGGAGCAAGTCGGCAGGCAACAAGCCTTCGAGCACTTCGCTGTCTTTGAAGCGCAGGCGCACCCACAATCCCTCGGCGCGGGGACGGGTAGTGAACGTCTTGCGGGGGAGGGCTTCTGCTTCTCCGAATTCGCGAACGAAATAAACTCCCTTGATCTCGCGCAGGTCGACCGCGATCACCGTGCCGGAGGTGTTCAGTACCTCCACCTTGCCCTCGGTGACGATTTGCGTCGGCGAAACGTATCCCGAGACGGAGTCGCGGTCCATCTTGCGGACGATAACTTTCTTGTGTGCTGAAGCCATGGAATGCGGGTCAGGGGGGCAGGGATCAGGGGTCAGTAGAATTTCTGGGCCCTGACCTCTAATCCCTGCCCCCTGCCCTCCCGATTCTCGCACTTTTCCTCCAGAAACTCATGGAATCCCTCTTGGCAGTAGCCAAAATATAAACGTTGTGTTATTTTCTTGAGTTTGCCAGGCACTCTCCATTCTGTATAAGTACTTGGTATCAGGCCACTTGCGTGCTGGTGGCTCAGGGTCGGACTGGGCGGCAAGGTCTGACCTGTGGAAATGCTGTGGAAAGCTCGGCAAATCGAGCCCTCCCCCGGGGCGATTCGGGCATCGAATCGCGTTGGCCAAGGGCCTGACCGCCGCTTGAAAGCCAATGGCTGATTACATTTACACGATGGAACTCCGGCTGACGCCGGACCAAATGAAGGGCGTCGGCCTCGTGCAAGACGTAGTCCGCGCGGCGGGCATGAATTTGTACCTGACGGGCGGGGCCATCCGCGACATCATCAGCGGATTCACCATCCGCGACCTCGACTTCACCGTCCAGGGCAATCCCCTCAAACTGCAGAAGGACTTCGAGAAGGCGGGTGCCAAAATCACCGCCGTCGAAGAGGATATCCGCACGATTTTTCTCGCATTGCCCGGCAATGCCCGCGCCGAAGTCAGCATGGCGCGCACGGAGCGGTATGAGAAGACGGGCAAGCCTCCACTCGTGATGCCCTCGACGATCCACGACGACCTGCGCCGCCGCGACTTCACCGTCAACGCCATGGCGTTGTCGCTGAACGAAGGCTCTCGCGGGCTGCTGCTCGATCCTTTCAATGGCGTGGCCGACATCGAAGCCAAGCTGATCCGCATTCTGCACAACTATTCGTTCCTGGAAGATCCTTCGCGGCTGATTCGCGCCACCCGCTTTGCGGCGCGCTTCCACTGGCCGCTCGAAGAGCGCACACAGGCTCGTTACGATGCCGCCAAAGAAGGGAAGTACATCGACCACATTTTGAAGTCTTCGATCGGGCACGAGATCGGTGCTCTGGCGCACGAAGACGATCCGCTACATGTCGTGAAGATGCTCGAAAAGGAAGGCTGGCTCGAGATCCTGCACGACAAGTGGACCTCGGCCAAAGTCGACACCAACGGCATTACCGCGCTGATGAAGACGCGGCAGCATATGGTCGATCTGGGCTACACGCCAGACGCGGGACCGGCGGTGATGTATTTCCTGACGTCACACTTCTCGGACAAAGACATCAGTGACATTCAGAAGCTGATCCCGCGCAAGGATCTGGTCGAAGCCTGGCGCGACATTGAAGATCACGCCAAGGAATTGGCCAAGCGGTTGATGGGCAAGGAAGCAGCGACGCCTTCCCGCACGTGGCAACTGCTTTCGTCGGCGCGTCCGGAGATGGTGCTGTTCCTCGCGGTCACGGCGAAGCAACAATCGGTGGATCAGAAGATCAAGAATTATCTGACCAAGTGGCGGCAGGTGCAGCAAAAGATTCCGCTTCCCGAGATGACGGAGTTGTTGATCACGCCACAGCTTCCGATCTATCCCAAGCTGGCGAACGACGTATTCATGCTGCTGCTTGACGGCAAGCTGCGCTCGCGAACCGAAACGCTGAAATTCTTGAAGCCGTTTGCACCACCACCGCCGCCTCCACCGCCGCCGGCACGGCGCGGACGAGCGGCCAAAGTTGCGGCGCAACCCGCGGCTCAGACGGGCGCGGCCCAGCCTGCCGCGAAAGGGAAGAAAGGGAAGGCGGCCCCGGCCACACCGCCTCCTGCGCCTGCGAAGCCTGAACCCAAGGCACCGGAAAAACCCAAGGCTGACAAGCCAAAAGCTGCTCCTCCGAAGCCTACGGCAAAGCCGGCATCGAAGCCTGTAAAGAAGCACACCGCAAAACCGCCGGCTAAAAAATCAAAAAAGAAACGAAAGTAAATCGCGCGGTCTTCGCGCGGAATCTCAAAAACTCTTGGCAATTCACGTGTGATCGCAGTCACTTGTGCTGGTGACTCGCGGCACCGTCATTTTGCACCCCTCCGCACAGACTGAATGCAGAGGGCCGCCACGCGTACGGCGCGGCGGACTCACCGCAGGCGGGGGGTGCTTCATGACACTGACGGTGCTCACCATCATCATCGCTGTTCTTGTGCTGGCAGTCGCGCTGTTTACCTTTCGGGCCGTTCCGGGAGTACGCGCTTACTTCAAATTTCGCGGCAAACGTCTGGTGACGTGCCCCGAGACAAAGGAGCCCGAGGCAGTGGACGTTGCCGCCGGTGAGGCAGCGTTAGGAGCTTTCCTCAACGAACCGACCCTCCGGCTGACCGAGTGTTCCCGCTGGCCAGAGCGGCAGGACTGTGGTCAGGATTGCCTGTCGCAGGTTGAAGTCGATCCGCAGAACTGCCTGGTGTGGAATATCGTGGCGAAGTGGTATGAAGGGAAGAGTTGCGTGTTCTGCCACAAACCGTTCGGGCCACTGCATCATCTCGATCACGTCCCCGCGCTGCTGGGGCCTGATTTCAAGACCTCAGAATGGAAAGACGTGAGTCCGCAGGACCTGCCTAGATTCTTCACACATCAACCGGTATGCTGGAATTGCCACGTTACCGAGAGCTTCCGCCGCTTGCACCCCGGACTGGTGACCGACCGTCCTCTCGTAACGAAACGCACGAGGTAGGGTGCTTTTTCGAGTGAGGCATGCGTGACTTCTGTTTCGTTTACTTCTGCTCTTGTTGAATGCTGATGCCCGGTTCGCTCTTGGGCGTTTTCCTGATCTTTCGGCGGATGTCGGGCCAGAATTCTTTCACAACGAGGGTCAACGAATCGTAGCCGTACTGCGTCGCCCAGACCTTGGCGGTATTCGTCAGAGTGCGGTCGGACGGGATGTATCGCAGAACGCCCGGCGCCGTCGTGGTCACGTATTTGCCCTTGGGATGATAGCTGTAGGTGGAGATGGCCGCCGACATCGCACCGCCCACGACTTCAGAGTAGTTGAATTCATTCTTCCCCGAATCTTCGCGCGTAATCAGGTTGCGGCTCAGGGCGTAGAACGAGCGGTGAGTGAAACTTCCGTGGCCCGACTGGAAGTATCGCGGGTCCTGGTGCAGCATGGAGGGAAGAATTGCGCCGGTTATAAAATTTTCGATGGTACCGTCGGCGAAGGCTGCTCCAAACCTTTTTCCGTATCCTTCCCAGCCTTGCCCGTAGCCCGGTTCGCTGTTCTCGGCCTGGCTGATGCCCGACAGAAACGCGTACCAGGGATATTGAACATAATCAAAACTGCCGCGGGTGACGACCGCAAATTTTTGTTTCGACGTCAACGGCGGAACCTTCCCGGAGTTTTCCAGCGTAAGAAAGTTCGGAAGCGTGAAAAAAAGCCGGTCGTTCGACGTGCCCGGCCCAGCAATCTCGCTAGTGGTCTTGGCATCCTTCTTGTCTTTGTCGGCAGGCTGTTGCGGAGAGGGAGACTCGCCCGCCTTCGCCGAACTGGGCGGTGGTTGCGTTTCCGCGGCGGAGTCAGGGTTTTTGGTCTCCGGATTTTGCTGCGCCATAGCAGGCAACAGAAAGATACTCACGAAAGCAAAAATAGATGCACGCTTAAACACAACCTTGATCGACAAGCATTTCTCTCCGATTAGGGACTACTGCCCGGGATGAAAACCGATTATTGAGATTCTACTCAATCCGTTGGATGCCGCGTCATTACCGTAGGTTCTTTACATTGATTGACAAATTACACGCGCTCCTGTTGCCGTCGGGCGCCGCGCGGCAGGTAGCGTTCTGCGAATGTGCTGCCCGGAAGAATTGTTGTTTTCGCTGCGCTGTGCAGTGGTTTTCGTTAGACCTGGAGCACATCGCCGTCGCGGGCGACCATTTCGTACAACACAGGATTGACGAAGAATCCGATGAACAGGCGAGAGATGAGTCCGGCGACGATGACGATCGCAAACGGCTTTTGCGTATCCGATCCAATGCCGGTGGAAAGGGCTGCGGGCAGCAATCCCAGACAAGCCACCAGAGCCGTCATCATGATTGGCCGGAGTCGTAAGAGGGAAGCTTCGCGGGTCGCGTTCCGAATCCCCATCCCTTCCGCGCGCAATTTGTTGATGTAGGAGACCAGGATCACGGCAGTCTCGACAGAGACCCCGAGTAAGGCCAGCAGGCCCAGGACCGACGAAACGCTGAACGGAGTGTGCGTCACCTTCAGCGCCACCAGCGCACCTACCGGCTCCGTTATGATCACGCCCAAGGCAATCGTGACCGGAAATTTGAAATTTCCGTAGAGCGCAAACAGGATCATAAAAATCAGCACAACGGCCAAAGGACCGATAAAGTACATCTGGGATCTAGCCTCCAGAAACTGGCTGTATTCTCCACCCCATTCCATTCGGTATCCCTGCGGCAGCGACACAGCCTTCTTGACTGCGTTCTGGCCATCTCTCACCGCTCTCTCTAAATCGCGGTGCTCGATGCTGTACTGGACTCCGATATAACGTGAGTTGTTTTCGCGGTAGATGAAAGACGCGCCGTTTCCCTGGCTGATGTTGGCGAGTTGGCTGAGTGGGATCTGTTGCCCGTCGGGTGTGCCCACGAGCAGATTTCCGATCTCTCGAGCGCTGCTGCGGAATTGGGGTTGCATGCGCAACACCAGATCGAACAGCTTCTCCCCTTGAATGACCTGGGTGACTGCCTGGCCTCCAACGGCTGCCGAGATCACCGCCTCTACATCCGCAACGTTGATCCCGTAGCGCGCGATCTTGGCTCGATCGACATCGACCAGCAGACTCGGCTGACCCAGTTCCCGCACCACGGTAAGTTGGGTGAAGCCAGGCACTTGAGAGAGTGTGTTCTTGATCTGTATGGCTTTGTCCTGCAGAACGTTGAGATCGTCGCCGTAGATCTTGACCGCAAGCGAGCTCTTAAGGCCGGTCAGTGCTTCGTCGACCGCATCTTCCGCTGGCTGGGTGTAGTTGAAAATGATCCCGGGAAAGGCCGTCAATTTCTTGTTGATCGATTCGATCAGCTCCTTCTTCTCGCTGATCTCTCCGTGCCAGGCCTTGTCCTTGTAGGGCTTCAGTCCAACATAGAACTCGCAGTTAAAAAAGCCCGTGGGATCCGTGCCATCGTCGGGACGTCCTAACTCCGAACCCACGACGGTGACCTGTGGATACGACATCAGAATGTCCCGTATCTGTGGGGCAATCTGGCTGGCCTCTTCAAAAGAAATGGTATAGGGCATGGTCGCGCGGACCCAGAGGGCGCCTTCATCGAGATGCGGCATGAACTCCCCGCCAATGAAGGGCACCAGCAGCAGCGTCGCTCCAAAGATCAGTGCGGCGATCGCAATGGTGGTTTTTGGCCGGTCCAACGCCCAATCCAACTGGACCGCGTATTTCCGCTTCATCCACTCGAAGGCGCGATTCGGTTTCTCCTGCACGCCTTTCTTGAACCAGTAGGAGGCGAGCACGGGAATCAGCGTAAGAGTGAGAATGAGCGCGCCCACCAGGGCAAATGACATGGTCTCGGCCATGGGATGAAAGAGTTTTCCCGAGGGGCCGCTGAGCGCGTAAATCGGCAGGTACCCGGCCAGGATGACGGCCACCGAATAAAAAATCGGTCGATCCACATCCTTGGCCGCTGCGAGAATGACTTCGTTCAGGTTGTACTCTTGTCCCTCCCGCAGCGCCAGCTCGCGGTAAATGTTTTCGATCATCACCACCGTTCCATCGATGACGATTCCAAAATCAATCGCGCCGATGGAAAGCAGGTTTGCGGCAACGTCGTGCGCATGCAGCACGATGAATGCAAACAGGAGCGACAGCGGTATGGTGAGGGCAACAATGACGGCGGCGCGAAAGCTGACTAGGAAGAAAATGAGGACGATCAGGACCAGGACCATGCCGCGAAGCAGGTTTGCCTCTACGGTGTCTGTCGTCAGGTCGACCAATTCACTTCGGTCGTAGTAAGGATGAATCTTGACGTCGGGCGGCAGGACATGGCGGTTCAGCTCCTCGGTTTTGGCTTCCACTCCCTTGAGTACGTTCTGCGTTTGCTCCCCACGGAGCATGAGAATGACGCCCTCAACGGCATCGTCTTTCTTCTGGAAACCGAATTCGCCCAGGCGCGGCGCGTGCCCGATCGTCACGTCGCCCACATCCCTTACCCGGATCGGGACACCCTTGTTGGCCCCAACTACGATGTTGCCGATGTCGTCTGTATTCCGCACCAGCCCGATGCCGCGCACGTAGTAGAACTGCCCGCCCTGCGAATAGAATCCGCCGCCCGCATTCGCGTTGTTGGCCGCCAAGGCAGTTGTCACCTGAGGAATGGTCAGGTGATAGCCATAGATCCGCGCCGGATCGAGCAGCACCTGATACTGCATCACGGTTCCGCCGAAGCCGGAATCGTCAGCTACTCCGTGAACCGAGCGATAACCGCGCGCAATCACCCAGTCTTCAATCGTTTTCAATTCCTGGGGGCTGCGGTCCGGACTCTCCAGCACGTAGCGATACACCAAGCCGCTCGGGCTGAACAACGGCGCCATGCTCGGAGTTACGCCCGTCGGCAGCGTGGCTTGAGCGAGCCGTTCAAAAACAATCTGCCGCGCAAAATAGTCGTTGGTGTCTTCCTCGAAGGTCAGCCGGAGATCCGACAGCCCATAGAGCGAGATCGACCGCATCACCATCATGTGCGGGACGCCGTTCATCTGGAGCTCCAGGGGCAGCGTAACCAACCGCTCGACTTCTTCCGCGGCATGGTCTGGCCACTGGGTGATGATTTCGACCTGCGGAGGCGACAGGTCCGGATAGGCATCCACCGGCATACGCTGGAACGAAAGGATTCCGCCGACCGTGATGAAGCCAGTCAGCATCAGCACCAGGAATCTTTGCCGCAGTGCCGCTTGGACTATTCGGTGGATCATTCAGTCCTGCTGGATGCGATTTTCACCAGAGTTTTGAAAACGTTTTCCAAGAGTGCGTCCGATCACGGCTAGCGCTGCAACGAGTTCGCAAACTGCAGGAACAAGCTGCCGTTTCCGATAACCCGGTCCCCAGGGTTCAATCCGCTGGTAATCGGAGTCTGCCCGTTCATACTGTCTCCAAGCGTCACCGAGCGCCTGCCAAACTGGTTCGCAGATGCCGCTGCGTAAACAAACGGCTGGTTCTCGCTGTCGCGCAGGACCGCGGAATCCGGGAGCGCAATCGCGTTGGAAATCGTGCCCGCGCTTACCGTGGCCACCACGTACATATCCTTCTTCAGCTTTTCGCCAGGGTTGTTCGTCTCGATGCGCGCCTGCAACGTGCGCGTGGCCGGATCCAGGGACGCTGCCACATAGGCGATCCGCCCATGGAAAGTCTCGGGGTAGGTATCGGTTTGGATCGCGACCTGATCTCCTACTCGCACGTAGGGCAGGTCCTTCTGATAGACATTCACTAAGACCCACACGGTGCTGACGTCGGAGACCATGAAACACTGCGTCGCGCCGGTTTGAAGCAGCTGGCCAGCGGCAACGTCCTGCTCGACGACGACGCCTCCTATGGGCGCTTTTACCGGCACTTCGAACGAAGGCGGAGCCTGCACCAAGGCGTCCGGATCACTGACCCCCATGACCTTCAGAGCCGCCTGAGCAGCCACCAGGTCGCCGCCGGCTTGCACCTCGGCCGAATGTGCCTGCTCCAGAGTCTGCTCGGCAATCGCATGATGCTGATACAAGTCCTGGGCGCGGAGGTACGCCTTTTCCGCCAGGGCATAACCGTCCTTGGCCTTCAAATAGTTAGTGCGCAGTTGCGAGTAGTCGGGACTCGCCACGTATAACATCGGCGTGCCCTGCGCGACTTTCTGTCCCGGAACGACCACGACCCGGCTGACCGGGCCGCTCACCTGGGTGATGACCGGCGTTGTATGAAAACCGTTGTAAGCCACGGCCCCCGTCAGACGCAGCGATCGATTCAGCGTCGTGGGCTGCACCGTCAGCACCTGAACATGCGACATCTGGTCTTGCGGAATCGTGAACAGTTCCGCATCGTTTGAATTGTTCGGGCCGCGTGAGTGGGCTGCGGCATCGGACTTGGACCCATCGCAGGAGGAAAGCGACAGGATCGTAAGAACCATGCTGGCCAGCACTGCCGTTTGCGTTTTCCGGCTTCTGACGATGTTCATGGCAGGTTTCTCGTTCCGACCGCTGCTTTCAACTGCTCCAGAGCATTCATATAAGAGGACAGGGCCTGGCGATAAGCCAGTTGAACCGACCGGTAGCTGCGCTCGGCATCGAGAAAATCCAACAGGCTGGCGGCGCCGCGTTTGTAGGCATACTCGCTGATTTCGCGCGAATCCTGCGCCTGTTTGAGATAACCAGAGGTGTAGAGTTGAACCACCTCATCGTTGCTCTTGACCGCCTCGTAGGCGTTGGCAACGTCGGAGAGAACTGTATCGCTTGCGGCCTGCTGCTGTTCCTGGGCCTGGGTGAGCGCGTAACCGGTGCGCGCGATTTCTCCCTGGTTGCGATTGAAGATGGGCAACTCAAAATTGGCGAAGATGGAAGCGGTGTTCTCGCCGGAAACGTGGGTGAAATCATAAGTGCCGGTTACATCGACTTTGGCGTTTGCTTTGGCCAGCAAGATCTGGCTCTTTGCCGCGGTTACGCCCAACGTCGCGGCTCGAAAGTCAGGACGCTCGCGCAGCGCCTTCATCTGAAGATCTTCCAGGGCCACCTTGACCGGTTGATAGGCCAGATCACCAATGACATCGAAATTTGCCGGCACCGCGTCATAGCCCAGGAACTCACGCAGTCCCACCAGCGCCTGCACCTTCGCCAACCGGGCAGAGGACACATCGGTCTGAAACTGCAGAAGCTGCAGCTTGATCTTCAGATAGTCGCCTTCGCCGATGTAGCCCGCCTTGAGTTGCGCCTCGCCGATGTCGACGGTCTGTTGGAAATCCTTTAGATCTTCCAGCGCGAACTGAAGTGTGGATTCCGCCAGTAACACGCTGACAAACTGTTGGCCAACGTTCAGCGCCAAGGTGCGTTCAGCATCGGTGACCTGCGTGCGCGTGACGGCAGTCTGATCGCGAGCAGCCTGCAGCCGCCGTTGCCGCTTGTGCCCTCGCTCGAAGAGGTAGCTGATTCCAACGTCGAACTGCTGAACGGTGTTGAGATTGTCGCCGGAAAAATACTGCGGACTGAAGAATGGGACGAACTGGGTATCGGCGCCAAGACTTGGATTGGGGCGCAGGTTCGCGGTGATCTCCTGGGCCTGGTTTTGAAGAATCTGAGTGCGCGTGGCTTTGATGGAATGGTTGTGCGCCAGCGCGAGATCGATGGCCTGGTCAAGACTGATCAGCGCCGTGGTTTGCCCGCAGCCCGCGCCCACGAATACCAGAAGAAACGCCGCCACCGGGGCGAAGACTCGCAGGTGCCTGGAGCGCATGAGGGTCGAGATCGAAGCGCTGCGGCTAAAGCGCGGGTTGTAATTGACGGAATTCACGATTTGCGCCAGGTGTATTTCCAGTTCGCGAATGCACGGCTCGCGGCCGGATTCTGCAGGGCACCGCCATCACGCCTGTCGGTTGCCCTGCAGCGACATACAAATAAATACTGACTTTTTTGCAATACCACCTTCCTCACTTTGTACGACCCCAACAGTAATATCTTGAGAAGCTCTACCAAACAATTCGCATCATCAATCGGTCGCCACGCCTCCGCCCCGCGCCGGAGGCTTCCTTCGTGCTAGAAGTGGAATCCGACCTCCGCTGTCAGAGCTCTTGGAGTAACGTAATGCGTACCGCTGAAGGTGGAAAGAAAATTGTAAAGCGCGTAAGTATTCGTGAAGTTGATGGCCGTCACCTGCAAGCTCACTTTGTACTTGTCGCCGTGGAACAGATTGTCATGTCCGACTGCCAGGTCAAACACATGGCGCGGAGCAATCCGCGGAGGATTTTTGTCGTCGTTTTCCGTTCCGGGCCCGGGGATCTTCACCAGCGATGAGGAGAATTGCGACCCCGGACAGGATGTCGGCAAAGCGGATGTCGGAGTTGCACGCTGCCCGTTGCATATCAACCCGGCCTGGAACTGCTGATCCGCCGTAAGTCCGCTCAAGTCCACTTGAAAATTAGGATCATTCGGGTTGCTCGATGCCGCAAACGGTACCGATCCGGCCACCAGCCCGCTGTCATATCGCCAGTTGAATCCGATCCATGGCCCGCGTTTCCACGGTTGATATTGCAGGTGAGTGGTCTGGTTGAACTTCTCGTCGTGATCAATGCGAAACACGCCACCGGGTGCAGACGGTACGGCGCCCGCTCCTCCCAACTGCGGCAGAAAGAAGCGCGCCGCCACGCTCGAGAAAACTACCAGCGCCGAAAAGCCGTGGAAATCCGGTACGCTCACACGTCCGGCAAACCCGGGGATTTTCGAATTGTGCCACTCGATGGGGAATGTGATCGGAGTCGCGCCAAGAATGCTGAAATCGTATGCGTTATGCGTGTACTTCCATATGTACTCGCCCGAAAATACCAGATACTTCCCCACCGCTTGCTGAATCCCCGCATGGAATTCATTGCGCCAACCGGGACTTAGCGGATTCACTCCCGCCGCCGCGCAACCCAGCAGGGGATTCAAGACTGCGTTTGCGCATCCGGAGCTGGCAAGCACGAGATTTTCGTTGAAAGGCGTCTCCAGAACGCGCGCATACGAGGTGCGAAGGACTGTGTTGCTCCCTTTGATCTTGTACGCGACTCCGACCCGCGGCTCGGCTTCCCGATGCGTAACCAGGCCATTGTAGAAATCACCGCGAAGTCCGAGGTTCAGAGACCAGTTTCCCTTGGTAATCGCGTCTTGGGCGTATATCGACAGCTCTTTGACATCCGTGTGTCCATGAAAGCCGTACACGCCGCCACCCCGCGTTAAATCGTAGGGAAGCAGATTGGAACAGGGCGCAGCGAGCGCCATGCCGGTCACCGTGTTGTAACAGGGATTCCCGTTTGCGTCGCTCAGCGAAGGAAGGAACGTCGGGTCCACAATCCCCAGGCTGTCGTTCTCGTTGAGAAACGTCTGCTGGTATACCGCTCCGGCCTTCACGTTATGAATGCCTTTCACATACGAAACGCTGGCACGCAGACCGGTATTGGTCAGAGTTCGATCCTGCCCAGCCGTTTCAGATTGCAGGTCCGGCGACAAGTCTGCGAACGGGTTGCCGCTCGGATAGTAGTTATAGTGATCGCGGCGCACGAACGCACCGACATTCAGAATGGAGGAAGGGCTCAATACCCGGATCCACGAAGGGGCGATGTTGAACGTTTTAATCTGCGAGCGCTGGTCGGCAGCGCCCACCACTTTGCCGTCTGGACCGAGTCCACCATTGTCGACCGTCACACCGTTCCAGGCGGTGGCATTCTGCGCGTCAAACGAATTCGGTGTCTGAAACCACGAGCGGGTGTAGCCCACGTTCAAGTGAATCGAATCGGCCGAGGAGAGTTGATAATCGATGCGGTCAAAGAGATTCTCTTCGTTTCCCTTGTCATGCATCACCGTGAACTCGGGTGGATCGAGAAAGCGGCCAGTATTCAATCCACTGGCGAGAAAGAAGTTTCCCCAGTTCTTGCCGCCGTAGGCGATATCGAAGGCGGCGTTTGCAGTTCCAAACGATCCATAGGAGGTTGTCAGACTGCCGTGAGGAGTGATCACGCCCTGACCGGAGCGCGTGGTCACATTGATCACCACGCTGGTCTTGTCACCGTATTCGGCCGGGGGTGCGCCGGAAACCACTTCCAGAGATTCAACAGAATTCAGCGGGATCTGATTGGAAAAGACCTTGCTCTGCTGATCGGTGATGGGCTGATTGTCCACCACAAAGGAATTCTCGGCGTGGTCGCCTAATCCGTGAAACAAACCGTTCGAGTCCGCAGAAATCCCTGGAGTGGATAGCGTCACCAGGGAACTGACCTGCGAGGTGGAGCTTTCCAAAGGAAGCTTGTCGAACAAACTTTTGTCTACATCCGTGTGAAATGTGGGATCGTTCTCGATCAGGTCACCCGCTCCTTCCACCGTGACCTGGGTCGTCGATCCTTGGACCTGCAAGGTAATGGGAAGGTTCACCGGGACGGCCGATCGCGCTTCGACGTCTTTCGCATAAGCGGCAAATCCTGCGGCGGTCACTGACAAGTGGTACGGGTTGAACGGAATATTCGAAAACTCGAACCTGCCGGAATCATTAGTCGTTGTAGACCTTTCGAATCCACTGACTGGGTTACGAATCTGGACTGTCGCATTGGGCACGACGGCGCCGGTCGGGTCGGTAATCGCCCCATGAATCGAGCCGGAATTTCCGGCAGACTGTGCTCCGGCCATGGTGGCCGCTAGCCAAAGCGCGCCCGCCAGTGCGGCGGCAGGCAGCTCACGATATTTCAGCATGATTTCCTCCTGGTTGAACGGCGAATAGGGAATGGAGTTCGAGCGTAGGCGTCGAACTTCAAGACAGATGGAGTGATTCCCTAGACAACCGCAGGAGGACCGCGAATGCCGGCGTCGGAAAAGTCAAACCGCGCATTCGCAAGAACGAGCTCTTCTTGCAGCTGGCCGACCGCTGCGAACACCGGAGTGGCATGGCCGGAAATAGCTGCCGGGCTGGCGCTGTGCGCCGCCACGCAGATCGAGCAGGAAGTGGACTCTGTCCGGTTCGGGTGGTGGTGGGTGGACTCCGCGCCTACCGTCCATAACATCAGGGACAGGCAGAGCCAGGCCGACCATCGTACCCAGACACGCATAGGTTTCCCGCTTTGGAATTAGATTGCTAAGAGCTTATAACGGTTATCCGCAACACGGCAACTTTAGACAAGTTACTATAGGCAGGGGGCGATTGGCCGATCGTCATCCACCAGACTTCATATCCCTTAAAAGAGAGGCGACATGGCAGAACCGAGTTACGAGGAGCTCAAAGCAAAACTGGCTCAACTGGAAAAGGAAGTCGAAACCAAGAAGCGCAGCGGCGACCTGATTTTCAAGGTCGGAGAGAAGGGTGGCGTCAGCGTGTACGGCTTGGGCCGCTTTCCGGTCACGTTGTACTACGAGCAGTGGAACCGCCTGCTCGGCGCGGCGAACGACATCAAGGCGTTCATGGAAGAAAACAAGTCGAAGCTCAAACTCAAAGAGCAGGGATAGTTTCGTTCCAAATTCAGAAACCACAGAGGACAGGAAGGACCACGAAGCTCTAAGCCCAGGATTCTCCTTCGTGCACCTTCGTTTCCTTCGTGGTTGAAGCGTTTCGCCCCTCCGTCATAATGATCGCCGAAATTGAGTCGTAAGCATTCCAGTGCCCAGGGTGGCGGGGCATGATCAGCTTGCAGCGTTAACCAGTGGCGCCTGGAGTGACAAGCGCGCACCAAAGGAGAGGCAAATGGTATTGTTCGGCGTGTACCGAGGGGTGGTTTTGGATAACAGCGATCCTCAAGTCTCTGGGCGGGTAAAGGTCAACGTGGAAGGTAGACAGGCCTGGGCGCTGGTCACCGTCACAAGCCCCAAGCTTCAAGTTGGCGCGATGGTGATCGTCGCGTTTGAGCGGGGGGATCCGGACATGCCGGTTGTGCTTGGGCGGGTGGCTTAGGTGGGATACGGTGCCGTTCACCTGCCCCATAGAAATCCTAAGGGGGTGGACATGGGGAAGGGTTCCGCTCGGCTTCGCCTTCGCGGGACGGACGAATGCGTCCGTCGCCACACGAGTAGCATCCAAGATCTGATACGGGCGGGTAACCCGGAAGTGACTGGGAGCGTCTAAGTTAGAAGCTTACGATTAGAGGCTTGGTGTCCCTGGACCGGGCGTATAATCAAGCTTAAGGAGTACTCCTATGAAGCTGAAATGGCTGGCAGGCGCGCTGGCAATGGCGGCGTTCGTCGCGGTGCCTTGGATAGCGGCGCAGACACCGGGACAGGATCCGCAGAATCAACCTGGGAGTCCGCAATCCCAAACTCCACAAACCCAGAATCCGCCGAGCCAGTCGCCGCAGAAGGCACCGCCGCCGACCACTGATCCGGACGACGGACAGCCGAAGGCGAGCGACATTCAGAACGCTCCGAAGAAGGGCCCAGCCGCGCTTCCCATACAAGAAGACAGCCAGATTAAGCACGACGGCGGCAAGACCGACGTCGATGCGGTGGGCAACCGCAACGTAGGTTGCGGGCGTGGGGTGGGCAACTGGTACAGCGTCGAGAAACAGGTGGCCATGGGCCGCTCGTTCGCCCAGCAGGTTGAGGCGCAGGTGAAGTTGGTGAACGATCCGGTGGTGACGGAATACGTCAACCGAATCGGGCAGAATCTGGTGCGCAATTCCGACGCGCAGGTTCCGTTCACGATCAAAGTCATCGACTCTGATGTGGTCAACGCGATGGCCTTGCCCGGGGGGTTCTTCTACGTGAACTCCGGGTTAATCCTGGCGGCAGATGAAGAGGCGGAAGTTGCCGGCGTGATGGCGCACGAGATCGCGCACGTGGCAGCATGCCACGCGGCTCGCGAACAGACGCGGGCCTCACTGCTGCAGATGGCTTCGATCCCCCTGATTTTCGTGGGTGGCGGGATTGGGTACGCGGGCTACGAGGCTGCGGGCATCGCTGGAATGTTCGGCATTCTGAAGTTCTCGCGCGGGTTCGAGGCCGAGGCGGACTATCTGGGCATCGAGTACATGTACCGGGCGGGATATGATCCGTCGGCGTTTGTCTCATTCTTCGAAAAAGTGCAGGCAATGGAGAAGAAGAAGCCGGGGACGCTCGCCAAGGCGTTCGATACGCATCCACAGAACGCGGACCGCATACAGAAATCACAGGATGAGATCCGGAAAATTCTTCCGGCGAAACAGCAGTACGTCGTGACGACCTCGGAGTTTGACGAGGTGAAGGGACGGCTGGCGGCGATTGAGAATAAGCACAAGCTGCTGGACGAGAAAGATTCGTCAAAGCCGAGCTTGCGGCGGACTTCGAATACGAGCGACAAGTCCGAGGACGGGAAGAAGGATGATGATGACCGTCCGACGCTGAAGCGGCGCGACGATACGAACTAAGTTCGACGATACTGGGTGCCCCATCCTTGTCCCTGTGGTGTTTTGCGGGGACAGGGTGGGGCTTTTGAGTTTCTAGACGCTGGAAGGGAAGTCAAAATCCCCACCCGTTCGACTTCGCTCAGGGCAGGCCCTGTCGCAAAATGCGCGACAAGGATGGGGCACCCCCGGCATTACTCTTTACTAAAGGTTGATATTCGAATCCAAGAGTCTCGTTTATAATCGAAAGACCGTGCCCAAATACTCGATTGTTGTCCCTCTACATAACGAGGAAGAGAACGTTACCGACCTCTATGACCAGCTAAAAGTCGTCATGGAAGCCCACGGCGAGAGCTTCGAGATTGTCCTGGTCGACGATGGCTCGAGCGATCACACGTTCGCTATGCTGCGGGAAATCGCGGCGGTGGACAGCCGGGTCACGGTGGTCAAGCTGCGGCGGAACTTCGGGCAGACCGCGGGATTGGCGGCGGGGTTCGATCATGCACGGGGCGAGTACATCATCGCCATGGATGGCGATCTGCAGCATGATCCCAGCGACATTCCGATGTTCCTGGATAAGGTTGCCGCGGGATACGACATTGTCAGTGGGTGGCGTAAGAATCGCGTCGACAATTTCTGGATGCGGCGCATTCCGTCGCGCATCGCCAACTGGATGATGGCGAAGATCAGCGGCGTCGATATCCACGACTTCGGGACGACTTTTAAGGCGTACCGGCGCGACATTCTGGAGCAGGTGCCCCTGTATGGCGAACTGCACCGGTTCATCCCGGCGCTGGCGTCGTGGCACGGCGCGACAATTTGCGAAGTGCCGATCAAGAATGTGAACCGGGAGCGGGGCGCGTCGCACTACGGGATCACGCGGACATTCCGCGTGTTCTTTGATCTGCTGACGATCCGGTTTCTGCTGAAGTATCTGTCGCGGCCGCTGCACTTCTTCGGCACTTTCGGGATGATGAGCATCTTTGGTGGCAGCGCGATCGTGCTGTGGCTGGGGGTGGAGAAGTTCCTGCGGCATGTGCCGATTATGGCCTCGCACGGGCCGCTTATGATGGCGGCAATGGGCCTTCTCCTGGGCGGGCTGAATCTGCTGGCGATCGGACTGCTGGGCGAGATGCAGGTGCGGCATTATCACGAGCCGAGCCGGCGTGCGCCCTACTCAGTGGATCGCGTTCTGCGCTCGCAGAACGAAGAGCACAGCGTGTCTGAGTAACTCACCTCTTAGGAACTCCCACCACAGAGGGCACAGAGTTTCAGAGAGAAAACCCTTCTAATCCCAATGTGCCAGCGGTTGTTCTTTGTGCAGCCACACAATGAAATCCGTCATAGGCGGAGTTCCGCCTAGCTCGCGCAGGCGGGTGGCGTTCTGTCCGCGATGGTAGTGGCTGTGCATGGCGGCCTGGGTAAGGGCCTGGCGGATGGAAATCTTCGCGGGTGGACGAAACCACGGGATTTCGATGATCTGCTCAGCGTGTGTGGGGTCCAGGGACTTTACGAACTCATTCAGATGCCGCAGACCTTCCTGGGCGTACTTCTTTAGGTCGGAAATGCTCGGAAAGTCGTCCAACTTGCGGTTGGCAAATGGCTCAGAGCGCGGCCCGGTGATCCAGAGAAATGCGTGCTGTACCAGATGGATGTGGTGCAGGCGTTCACGGATGGCCTTGTCTTCGAGCGCCGGTGGATGCGCCTCAAAGGCGCGCCAGTGTTCGGCATCGGCCCACTCCTGATGGGCATAGAGTTCGTCGAGATAAGAGCTCATCAGTCTCTCCACTCACGCATTCAGAGCCGATTCAAGACTTAGTCGATTCAAACTTTGCGGGCACGGGTCAACAGGTAGCCCTGACAAATCAAATTGTCGCGCATGTACTGCGACACGATGGCGTCGAATTCCGAACGGTAGGCTTCGAGGCGCTCGGGCTGGGAGACGGCTAGCGTCTCAATCATTTTGATGATGGGGCCGGCGGAGCGTTCGATCACCATCCGGAAGTGCTGCGGGGTGAGCGACGGGACCAGGATACTGTCGCGGTCGAAAACGATGTCGGCGACTGCGCTGCCTAAGCGCTGGGTGACGATTTGGGGATCGCCCCAGAGCATGGGCGATGGGATCCCGGGAGGCGGGGGCGGCATGTAACGGGATGCGAGCTGCATGGTGCGCCCGACGAGAAGCTCCGGCGGCCATGTGGAGAAGGCGATGGTTCCTCCGGGGCGAAGCACGCGGAGCATCTGCGCGACTGCGACTTCGGGGCGAGGGGCGAACATGTGCGCGAACTGGCTGACGACGATGTCGAACTCGCCGTCGCGGAAGGGGAGCTCTTCGGCGTCAGCTTCGCGGAATTCGATGTCGACCTTCGCTAGGCGCGCGTTTTCACGGGCGCGCTCGAGAAGTTGGGGCGTAAGGTCGATGGCTTCGACGCGGGCGCGAAGACGGGCAGCGGTGATGGCGACCACGCCGGTACCGCAGCCGACGTCGAGGACTCGCGCGCCGGGAGAGATTCCTGCGAAGTGCACGAGGCGCGCCGCGGACGGGGTGGTGACGGTTTCCAGAGGGGCGAAATGCTTCCAGCCTTCTTTTTGTGCTGCTTTGAGTTGGGCGATGTCCATGTTTTCTACCTTGGTGGTCCAAGTGGGTCACGGTGACCGTGCGGCACGCGGGGGTATAATAACCGGTTTGCGTCCTTGAGGAGTTCCTGCCTATGTCGAAAGCCACCCAAACACCATACGAGCTGCAGCTTGCCCGGCGGATGTCGCGGCTCGGAACCGAGACCGCTTTTGAAGTTCTAAATAAAGCTCGGGCGCTGGAACGACAGGGACGGAGCATCATTCACCTGGAGATCGGGGAACCGGATTTCGATACGCCGGCCAACGTGGTCGAGGCGGCGGTGGGAGCGCTACATGAGGGATGGACACATTATGGGCCATCGGCGGGGCTCCCTGAGTTGCGGCAGGCGCTGGCGGAGTATGTGAGCCGGACGCGGAGGGTGGAGGTCAGTAGTGATGAAGTGGTGGTCGTGCCGGGTGGAAAGCCCATTATTTTCTTTACGGTTCTGTCGTTAATCGATGACGGGGATGAGGTTATTTATCCGAACCCCGGATTCCCGATTTATGAGTCGATGATCAACTACGCGGGCGGGCGGGCGGTGCCGATTGCGCTGCGCGAGGAGCGTGATTTCTCGCTGGAAGTGAACGAACTGGAGTCGCTGATCAGCGAGCGGACGAAGCTGATCATTCTGAATTCGCCACAGAATCCTACGGGCGGGGTGATGGGGCGGTCGGACATCGAGCAGATTGCCAAGGTGATTGGCGACCGCAACATCATGATCCTGTCGGATGAGATTTACAGCCGGCTGCTGTTTGATGGGGGCGAGCATTTCTCGATCATGTCGGTGCCGGGGATGCAGGAGCGGACCATCCTGCTCGATGGGTTCTCGAAGACGTACGCGATGACGGGATGGCGGATGGGTTACGGCGTGATGCGGGCGGACCTGGCGGCGCATATGACGCGGCTGATGACCAACTCGAATTCGTGCACGGCGAGCTTTACGCAGGTGGCGGGAATTGAGGCGATCCGCGGGGATCAGAGTTCGGTGGACCACATGCGGGATGAGTTTCAGCGGCGGAGGGATGTGTTTGTGGCCGGGCTGAACAAGATCAAAGGATTTTCGTGCCGGATGCCCAAGGGCGCGTTTTACGTGTTCCCGAACATCACGGTTACGGGATGGAAATCGAAGGCGCTGGCGGATGCGCTGCTGGAGCAGGCGGGCGTGGCGGCGCTGTCGGGGACGGCGTTTGGGGCGTTTGGGGAAGGATATTTGCGATTCAGCGTGGCGAATTCGTTGGAGAATTTGCAGGCGGCGCTGGAGCGGATTGATGCTTGGACAGCGAAGAATTTGTAGTTAGCAGTTCGCACTTAGCATTTAGCCAACCGCGGTTCACAATAGAAGTTCATCGCCTTCATTCTGGGGGAGTTCATGGCGAGTAAGAAATCTTCGCGCGTTTCGAAGACTCCGCGGGCTAGCCGTCCGCAGGCGGTGGGGTACGGGTTTCCAGAGAGCACGAAGGGGTTGCTGTCGTGGTCGTGGGCGGAGCAGCGGCTGAAGAAGTCGCACAATTACTGGATTACTACCGTGAAGCCTGACGGGGCGCCGCACACGATGGTGGTCTGGGGAATGTGGCAGGATGGGCGGTTTCTGTTCTCGACGGGGAGCCAGTCGCGGAAGGCGCGGAATCTGGCGGAGAATTCGAAGTGCGTTGTGTGCACGGAGAATGCGGCTGAGGCGGTGATTGTCGAAGGGGTCGCCGAGATTGCGGATGTGGCGGCGCGGAAGAAATTGCTACCCGCTTACGAGCGCAAGTACAAGTTTGATCTGTCCACGATGAAGGATGACATTCTGTCGATGAAAGAACCGGTGTTTGCGGTGCGTCCGCGGGTGGTGTTTGCGATGTGGGAGAAACACTTTCAGAGTAAGTCTACGCGGTGGAAGTTCGAATAAGACGTGGCTTCGAGTTCCACATTCACTGGAAATTTGGGATAGGAAGTCAAAGACCCACCCTGTCTCCGCAAAAGACGCGGAGACAAGGCACCCTCACGTATCGCGAGATTACTTTCGTTACTGTGCTCGCACCCTTGCGGGCACTGCTGGGTGCGATTCGGACCCCTATAATTTGAATCAAGCCACTTAGCAATTGATCGTGACGAGATCGCTGCGTTGCGGGATTGTGGCTTGGCGCAGCCACATCCTCAATGCACAAATCCCAACGACGTACGGAGCGGGCATCGATCGCATGGATCTACAATCCGTGGATCGACTTGATTGTGGGATGCGGGGCATGGACGGCGCCGCTACTGCTGGTTTCTTACTGGACGATCGCGTCGAATACACGGGCCTGGTCGTTGGCGTTCTATGCGCTGGCGCTGTTCTTTAACTATCCGCATTACATGGCGACGATCTATCGCGCCTATCATCGCGCGGAGGATTTCGAGAAGTACCGTATCTTCACGGTGCACACCACCGGCCTGATTCTTCTGACATTGGTGCTCTCGCATTTCCGCGTGCAACTGCTGCCGTGGATTTTCACGATCTACATCACCTGGAGCCCGTGGCACTACAGCGGGCAGAACTACGGGTTGTTCATGATGTTCGCGCGGCGAGCGGGGGCGGATCCGGACAAGGGCACGCGGCAGGCGTTGTACGGCGCGTTCGTGGCGTCGTATCTGATGCTGTTTCTCGGGTTCCATACGGGGCATTCGAGTGATCCGCTGTTTGTGTCGCTGGGCATTCCTGCTGCCGTAAGCCGGTGGGAGCAGGTGGTGCTCGGAGTGGGATTCGTGGCGCTGTCCGCGTATGGGTTGTGGAAGTTGTCGCGGCAGACAGGATGGCGCAGGTTGCTCCCGTCGCTGACGTTGTTCTCGTCGCAGGTGTTGTGGTTCCTGGTGCCGGCGGCGATTGCGCTGCTGAGGCGGATGGAGATTCCGCAGACGCGGTATAGCTCTGGCGTTTTGGCGGTGATGCATTCGGCGCAGTATCTGTGGATTACGAGCTACTATGCGCGGCGCGAGGCATCGGGAGATGGGGCGAAAGCGGAAGGGAACTGGCGTCCGCTGGCGTATTTCGGAGTGCTCATCGTGGGCGGGATAGCCCTGTTCGTGCCGGGGCCGTGGCTCGCGAGCCGGGTGCTGCACCATGACTTCAGCACGAGCTTTCTGATCTTCACGTCGCTGGTGAACATACATCACTTCATTCTGGATGGAGCCATCTGGAAGCTGCGCGACGGACGGATTGCGGCATTGCTGCTGAATTCGAAAGAGCGCGTGGCGAGCGCGATGGCCGACGCGGGTGGGCGGTTCCAGACGGCGTGGGGATGGGTCACGGGAGCGAGCGCGGGCGCCGTGCGACTGCGAGTCGGGGCTGCGCTGGTGCTGCTGATTTGGGGCACAGTCGATCAGGCGCGGCATTATCTTTCTTTGCACAGTGACGATCTGAGCGATCTGAAACGGGCGGCGGTGCTGGACTCGTTCGACAGCCAATTGCAGATGCGGCTTGGGCGCAAGCAATTAGAGTCCGGAAATCGGCAGGAGGCGGAGGCGGCGTTGAGGCGGGCGATTGCGGCGAACCCGGCGGATCCGGCTCCACGGCAGGCGCTGCTGAAGTTCCTTCTGGATCAGAAGCGCTTTGACGAGGCATTTACGTTGACCGAGGCTTCGCTGAAATACGCCCCGAAGGATGCGAATCTGCTTGTCGATCGGGGCTTGCTGGCGCTGCAACGTGGACATGCGGATGAGGCACTTGCTGACTGGGAGCAGGCGTTGAAGGCGGATCCCAATCAGTCTGTGCCGCATTTATATCTGGCGCATGAGTTAGATCGTGAGGGCAAGGCGCAGAGCGCGGGAGCGCACTACCGGAGTTATCTGGAGAGGGTTGCTCAGAGGCCGGAGGATCGTCCGGCGCCCGATGTGCTGGTTGGAATTGTGTTACGCATGGCGCAGTGCCAGGTCTCGTCGTCGCAGCCGGACGCCGCGGTGAAGTCTTATCAGATGGCGGAGACGCTGGCACAACAGACGGGGCAGGGAAAGCTGGAGAGCGTGGCGGACGTGAACCATGCGCAGCTGCTGGGCAAGGCTGGCCACATAAATGACGCGCTGCGGCTGTATCGGCGGGCGCTGGAGTTGGATGACGCAGCTGGAGACGCAGACGCAAGTTCTGTGGACTGGTTCGCGTACGGACAGTTTCTGGAGGAGTCGGGCTTTCCGCCAAAGATGGCTTACGCCTGCATGGTGAAATCTGAACGGTTGAGCCAGTCGCTGGCGAAGTCTAGCGTGGCGGCTACGGTGGCCCAGGCTCGGCAACAGTTGGAGAAGCGGCTGGGAGCGGAGGCGTCGGGGGTACGGAGCAATCCTGACTCCGTGCTGCGGGACGCCTTGCGCGTACAACGGTAGCGACCGGAGTGGACTCTGCCTCGGTTAAACCTAAGACCGCGGAGATCGCTGAGAAACCCCGCAGACGTCGCGAAGGGGTATGATTTGTGCTGAAACATATCAGTTGACTAGCTCGCGGTTTGCATCTTGCGAGACAATTGACACTTCGGTTCTACTACTGAACAATTAGGTATCCCTGCAATTTATTCTTTTGCTTTCCATAGGAGGAAGTGTATGGCCGATGAGGACGAACAGGTACACGGAGAGAGTCAGTCGAATGCCGGCAAGTGGATTCTGATTATCGTGGCGCTGCTGGTCGTGGCGGCGGCCGGGTACGCTCAATACAGCACGCACATCGCGATCGAAAAACTGACGGCCGATTTGTCTGGCAGCCAGGCGCAGGTGAAGGAACTGCAAAATCGCATGCAGACCGCCGAGGCCGAAGGCGAAACATTGGCGCAGCAAGCCGGCATGACGAAGAAGGAGCTGGCACTGCGCACCGCGCAGTTGCAGGCGGAGCAGCGGGCGGCGGCAAACCGGCTGGAGCAGGAACAGAAGGCGCAGATCACCGCCGTCTCCGGGGACATCGCCGGAGTGAAGACAGATGTTGGCGGCGTAAAGACGGATGTTGCCAGCACGAAGGCCGATCTGGAAGCGACGAAGGCGAAGCTGTCGAGTGCCGTAGGTGACCTTGGGGTGCAGAGCGGACTGATTGCGACGACCCGAGGGGATCTTGAGGCTTTGAAGCACAAGGGTGACCGCAATTACTACGAGTTCACGCTGCTGAAGGGCGCCAAGCCGCAGCCGGTTTCGACCGTCAGCCTGCAGCTGAGGAAGACCGACATGAAGAAGGGCAAGTTCACGCTGAACGTCACGTCGGACGATAAAACGATCGAGAAGAAGGATCGCAATGTCGCCGAGCCAATTCAGTTCTACTCCGGGCGCGATCACATGCTGTTTGAGCTTGTGATCTGGACGGTGGAGAAAGATAAAGCGACGGGATATCTCAGCACGCCGAAGGGCGCTCCGGTGCCAGTCACGGCGGCGGCTCCGACTTCAGGGAACGGGAATTGAGTGGAGTGTTCTTTCCGGGCGGGCACGTGCTGCTGCAGATCGTGCTGCGCACGGGCATCATCTACCTGCTGGTGCTGATTGGTGTGCGTTTAAGCGGCAAGCGTGAGGTCGGACAAATGACCCCGTTCGATCTCACGCTGCTGCTCCTGCTGTCGAACTCCGTACAAAATGCAATGACCGGGCCTGACACGTCGCTCGCTGGCGGCGCAGTGGCGGCTTGCACGCTGCTGGTTTTGAACTACGGCGTGGCTGGGGTGTCCGGCTCGAACCGGCGGATGCGGCGGCTGATTGAGGGGGAGCCCTCGTTGCTGGTGCATGATGGCAAGGTGATCGAGTCCCATATGGCGCGGGAGCGAGTGAGCATGGACGAACTGCATCGGGCGCTGCGGGAGCATGGGATCAACAGTTGCGATCAGGTGGCGCTGGCGGTGCTCGAAGTGGATGGATCTATTTCTTGTTTGAAGTATGACGAGATCAAGCCGGACGCGAAGACGCATCTGGCGCGGAGAAGGTTCATTCAGAAGAAGCAGTAGAGGCGGGAATTTGGTTGGGATAGAACTCCGACGCGGTTGAAAGTCCTCGTTCTTGTTCCACACGGCATTTCGCGCGCAGGAGTTTTTCAACAGCCACAGGCCCAGGCCCCCTGCAGGCCTCGCCTATGCGGGAGATGCGGAGAATCGTTAACCGCCTGGAGGGGGCGATAGTTCACCCGAATCGCCGGGGGGTTGAGTTCCCACCAGGACAGCGAGAGCTATTGCTTTCGGGTTGATACGTGAACTGCCGATTCTGTCTCGTTATCCAGCGCCGCTTGTTCACTTGCTTATCTAGTTCGGAGAGTAGACAAAACGGACTAACCGGTTCTTGGCCCAACATTCATCGTTAGTTTCGGGACAGACGGGATACGACTCTCCCCATCCAACGCTCACCTTGATTCGGCTTTCCGCTATGCCTCGGCTTACCAATGCTTGTTTTACCCAGTCGGCACGGCGTTGCGAAAGTCCCAGATTGTAGAGCCAATCGCCCCTTGAAGATGCGTATCCGCCGACGTAGAACCGCACATTGGGGTGATCCTTCAGCCATCGAACATTGCTTTCGAGAACATTGAGGTTCGAAGGTTCGTCGTGGTCGTTGTACGGGAACAGGACGATTTGCATGTTCTGGTAAAAAGTCTGTTCTTCGGGACCGAACACAATGACTGGTGGCCGGGACCAGTGCTCAACCCAGTAAGCGACATCAGTCTTTGGCTCTGCGGATCCTGACTGCGCAAACGCCGCAGTACCAGCGAGCAGTAAAACCACTAAGGGAAGAAAGATGTGTCGTCTCATAGCATCCATTGACCTCCGTTTCAGGACTCGAATCCGGGCGATGTCGTAATAAGCGCGAGAGCGTGTTACCCGACACGAAAGCCCTTGTGTGTTGTTTTCACTTTAAAAAAGGCAAATCGCTGAGGGAACTGGCAGAACTGACCGTACTTTGCGTCACCGGCCACCGCGTTGTTGAAGACAGGCCATGTCACAACCTTGCGCTTTGCTTCGCCTTTTTCGGCCTCGATGAGCGCGATCGAAATTTTTTGCCAACTGTCATTTGGCGACGAGAGCAACTCCACGGCTCTCAGCGACTTGCCGGTTTCGCCAACGTGAGCCCGTTGACCCCACTTTCAGCGGCAATCAGTACCGGGCCCAAATCGCATCCTTAGGTTAAAGCTAGACATCCCCGGCTTTGCCAGTAGCATCTTTGAGACATAAAGTTCTCTATCAGTCTCGCTGCCGCAAAAGGAAAACCGTCCAATGAATCCGAAAACGACGAATTTCTTCTTTGGAGCTGTACTGATTTTTGTACTAGCCGCCAATCCGCTCCACGCTCAACCCTCGCCAGCCACTCTCTCCGGCACGCTCGTGGATTCTTTTGGCAAGGCTGTTCCCGATGCCAAGATCACCGTTAAGAATTCATCTACCGGTCAGGCGATTGAGAGTCAGACGGATTCCTCTGGTGTCTTCACAATTCACGACCTTGCAGCCGGCGACTACGAAGTTTCCGCATCAGTCGATGGGATAGGCGCTGTCGACGCCAAAGTCACCTTGGCAACTGGAAGCCAGCAAGGGCTCAGTCTGATGTTGACCTCGGTTTCGCAAGCTCCGCTTGAAAATCTGCCGAACGCCCCATCCTCGAACAAAACCGAGCCCTCGCTCGAAGACCTTGGCTTCCCAAAGACCGAGACCCAGAGCAACGCCGCCCAGCAAGCCTTGCTCGACAAGCGTACCCACATGCTGAAAATGCATCAGCGCTTCGGATTGATCACTACCGTTCCTCTCCTCGCCACGCTGATCACTTCGGTCAACGCAGGCGGCAAGAGTACCAGCACAACGTCGCGCGATGTACATCTCGCCCTCGGCGCGGTTACCGGCGACCTGTACGGCATTACGGCGTATTACGCCATCCGCGCCCCGAGGATTCCCGGCAACAAGAAAAAGGGTCCGATTAAGTTTCACGAGGCAATGGCTTGGATTCACGGCCCGGGCATGATCCTGACTCCCATTCTTGGCGCGATGGCCTACAGTCAAAAGAGCAATGGAGAAAAGGTACACGGCATAGCCAGCGCCCATAGTCCGGTCGCAATCGTGACCGCCGGAGCCTTCGGCGCCGCCCTGCTGTCCGTGTCGGTGAAATTCTAGGAAAGATCCAGCAGCGAAAGCCTGCCCTGAGCGAAGGCAAGGGCGGCGAAAGCGTACGGCCTACGGGCGACGGTAAATCGAAACGGACCGAGGGGCGAAAGAAAAAGTTTCAGCACCAGAGAATGTCGCTAGAATCGCGCAAGTGGTTGAGAGCTTCTATGAACAATACATTCCTGCCGCTGTTCCTGCTGCTAGCGCTCTCCAACCTCTTCGCTGCCGATCATCAGTGGATACTCAAACAGAGCACTCTGACCTACCACGTGTCTCATCCCCTGCATCAGAGCGAGGGCGTAAGCCACGCAGCGCGGGGCAAGGGCATTTGCCACGATGGACAGTGCGATTTCCTTATCGCCGTGCCCGTCAAGACATTCGACTCCGGCGACAGCAACCGCGATCTCCACATGGTCCAAGTCACTCGCGGTGCCGAATTCCCCATGGTCACCGTCCGTACAAGATTGCCCGAATCAGTCTCTGGATCGGCCACCATCAAGGCCGATTTGGAAGTCCAGTTCGCCGGTCAGACCGCTCATTACCAGCAGGTTGCTTTCGATGTCCTGAGACAAGGAGACGAAACACGAATCTCGGGAATCATCCCCACGACGCTGACCGATTTCAAGATTGATCCGCCCTCGCTGCTGACCCTCCCAGTAAAAAACGAGATTCCCGTACGCGTCCAGATGACCTGGAGTTCGCGATAGAGTATCGCGTTGACCGGGAAATCAACAGCATCGTGTGACCCGAGCGCATGCCGCATAGGCGGATTCCTGACGTTAACCTACTAGAACCTACTAGGACTCTATCGCTAGTGCTCAGGCCAACATGCTGTCAGGGATTGCGGAGATGTTGACGCCTGCGCACTAGCGATAGAGTCGGTTGAGCGAAGCCGCCGCTCGGGACTATGTGTTTTGA
>Ga0210403_10000842_pt1 | contig 30375 bp, 30 predicted proteins | sample IncBWC19MmetaG_FD_150863 | JGI IMG/M metagenome (GOLD analysis project Ga0210403, IMG submission 150863) | Forest soil microbial communities from Barre Woods Harvard Forest LTER site, Petersham, Massachusetts, United States - Inc-BW-C-19-M | ecosystem: Environmental > Terrestrial > Soil >...
CGGCGCAACGGGGCCACGCTGGTGCTCTAGCCGCGCTGCTCGATCGGCACGTAGTCGCGGTCCCGCTCACCGGTGTAGATCTGGCGCGGGCGCGCGATCTTCTGCTCGGGATCCTCCACCATCTCAAGCCACTGCGCGATCCAGCCGCTCGTGCGCCCGATCGCGAACATCACGGGGAACATCGCAACCGGCAGCCCAAGCGCCTCGTAGATCAGGCCCGAGTAGAAGTCCACATTGGGGTACAGCTTGCGCTGAGTGAAGTAGTCGTCGTCCAGCGCCCGCTTCTCGAGCTCGCTGGCCACCTCCAGCAGCGGGCTCTTGCCGCGCACCTCGAACACGTCGTCGAGGTGTTTGCGGATGATGCGTGCGCGCGGATCGTAGTTCTTGTAAACGCGGTGCCCGAAGCCCATCAGGCGCTCGTTGCCCGCCTTCACGCCCTCCAGGAAACCGGGGATGTTCTCGATCGTGCCGATCCGCCGGAGCATCCGCAGCGCGGCCTCGTTGGCGCCGCCATGCAGCGGACCGTAGAGGGCCGCCACGCCGGCGGCCACCGCCGAGTAGGGGTCCACCTGGGTTGAGCCCACCGAGCGAACGGCGCTGGTGGAGGCGTTCTGTTCGTGGTCGGCGTGGAGGATGAAGAGCACATCCAGCGCTCGCTCCAGCCGCGGGTCGGGCTCGTACTTGAGCTCGGTCATCTTGTACATCATCGAGAGGAAGTTGCCCGCGTAGTTGAGGTCGTTGTCGGGGTAGACGTAGGGCTGGCCCATGTTGTGGCGGAACGCGAACGCGGCCAGCGTGGGCATCTTGGCCAGCAGCCGGATGATCTGGATCTTGCGGACCTCCTCATCGCGGATGCGGTTGGCGTCGGGGTAGAACGTGGACAGAGCGCCCACCGAGGCCACGAGCATCCCCATCGGGTTGGCGTCGTAGCGGAAGCCCTGGATGAAGTCCTTGACGTTCTCGTGCACGAAGGTGTGGATCGTTATCTCGTGCACCCAATCCTCCAGCTGCGTCCGCGTGGGCAGCGCGCCGTTGATTGTCAGGTAGGCCACCTCGAGGTAGCTCGAGTGCTCGCACAGCTGCTCGATCGGGTAGCCCCGATGCTGCAGCACGCCCGCCTCTCCGTCGATGTAGGTGATCGCGCTGCGGCAGGAGGCGGTGTTGGTGTAGGCGGGGTCGTAGGCCATCAGGCCGAAATCGTCCTCGCCGGTCTTGATCTGGCGGAGATCCATCGCGCGCACCGTTCCGTCAACGATGGGCAGGTCGTACACCTTGCCGGTGCGGTTGTCGGTCACCGTGAGCGTCTGTGCGGCCGTCTGCTCGTCGTTGCCCGACGCCTCATTCATCGCATCGCCACGGATGGCGGCCTGCGTGTCGGTGGTCATCTGCATCTCCTATCCAAGGTCTCGGGTGCGCTACCCCGATTATGCGCAAACGGCTGGCGGTATCCGGCGTGAACTGCTGAGGCGGCTCAACCGCGAGGCAGGCGCTGCCGGGATGCATACGCGCGAACCCGTGGAGGCGACGGCGGGGTGGGCTCGCCGTGGGGCCCACGTCGCGGCGAGCGCGGCAGCCTCCGCCGCGGATGGTGCGGGTGCGGAGGTCTTGGCAGCGGACCAATGCCGCCATCCTGTCCGGACGCCGTCTCGGGCGTCTGGGCGACCGCCCAGCGCACGATCAGGAACAGCGCCACGATCGGGATCTTCAAGAAGACCATCAGCCAGATGAAGGTCCAGGCATCCACCGTCTTCGATCGTATAACGGCGCGCGCATCCGTACAAGGCTCGGATCAGCCATCCGTAGTCCTCCGCGCCGCGGGCAGGCGCTCGCTCAGCCGCGTAGCTCGAGCTGCGCACCGCTGAACTGCGTCATCGCGTGCAGTTCGCCGATCCGCGCAACGATCTCCGCGCCGGTCAGGCGCTCGATCCGGGCGGTCCCGAACTCCTCCACGTTGAACGACGCGAGCACCGTCGCGTGCGCCATGGCGCGACGCAGCAACTCGTCGGAGAGTTCCTCGTTCGGGTGCGCGGCGATGTAGGACACGAAGCCGCCTGCGAACGTGTCCCCCGCGCCCGTGGGGTCGACGACGGTCTCGAGCGGATAGGCGGGCAGCGCGAAGAACCCGGCTCTGGTCACGAGCGCGGCGCCGTACTCGCCCTGCTTGGCCACGATCACGCTCGGGCCGCGGCGTTCGGCGGCGGTGTCAGTCCAGGAAAGGATCTCGCGCGCCGCGGAGACGAGGTTGGGCTTGCCGGTGAGCTGGCGCAGCTCCGCGTCGTTGAGGATCACGCAGTCAACGCCCGCGATCGCTCGAACCAGCGAGTCGCGCGCTATGTCGATCCAGAGGTTCATGGAGTCGAGCGCCACGAAGCGAGCCCCGGGGAGCTGGTCTCGCACCTGCAACTGCAGATCGGGCTGGATGTTGGCCAGGAACAGCACGTCGCTCGATCGTGAGCTCTCCGAGAGCTTCGGCTGGAAGCCCTCGAACACGCCCAACTGGGTGTCGAGCGTCTCGCGCGAGTTGAGATCCCAGCCGTACTCGCCCTGCCAGAAGAAGGTCCGGCCGCCCGCCACGCGCTCAACGTCGGAGACGTCCACGCCGCGCCGGCGCAGCACGTCCAGCTCGCGCTCTCCGAAGTCCTCGCCCACGGGCCCCACCACGCGAACGTCCTCGCAGAAGGACGCCGCCAGCGCGAAGTGCACGGCAGCTCCGCCGAGCATGCGCTCGCGCTCTCCAAACGGCGTCTTTACGGTGTCGAAGGCGATCGATCCGACCACGGTGATGGACATGGGCGCGCACCTTAGAGCACGCCGCCATACTCACGCTGCGCCGATGCGCCCGCAGCTGAGGTCGCGGAGCTCGGGCTCGGGCCGCGCGCCCCACTCCGCTAGCCTCGGGCCAATGCGCGCGATCCAGATGACCGAGTTCGGGGGGCCAGAGGTGCTCGAGCTCGCCGAGCTCGACACGCCCGAGCCCGCGCCGGGTGAGGTGCTGATCCGAGTGCGCCGCGCAGGCCTCAACTTCGCCGACACCCACACGCGCACAAACTCCTACGTGCAGAAGGCAACGCTCCCGCTCATCCCCGGCGGAGAGGTGGCGGGCATTCGCGAGGACACCGGCGAGCGCGTGGTGGCGCTGGTGGGCACGGGTGGTTACGCCGAATACGCAACTGCCCCAGCCGAGCACGTGTTCCCGATCCCCGAGGACCTCGATGACGGCGCGGCGCTTGCCATGATCGTCCAGGGGACCACTGCCTGGCATCTGTTCAAAACCGCGGGGCGCGTGGCGGCGGGCGAGAGCGTGGTTGTCCACGGCGCCGCCGGAGGGGTGGGCTCGCTCGCGCTCCAGCTCGGCCATCCCCTCGGCGCGGGCCGCGTGATCGCCACGGCCTCGAGCGCTGAGAAGCGCGCTCTCGCGCTTGAGCTTGGCGCCGATGCGGCGATCGATCCGGCGCCAGAGGGGCTCACCGAGCGCCTGATCGAGGCCAACGGCGGGCAGCCGGTTGATGTGGTCTTCGAGATGTCCGGCGGAGAGGTGTTCGATGCCTCCTACCAGGCGCTCGCGCCGTTCGGGCGGATCGTGGCCTACGGCATCGCCACCAACGAAGCCAACAAGGTGTCCACCGGATCGCTGCTGCGCCACTCCCGCGCGGTCGTCGGCTTCTATCTCTTCCACTGCCTGCAACGCCCCGCGATGTTCGCGGATGCGCTCGCCGACCTGTTCGCGCGAGCGGCGCGCGGCGAGCTAAAGGCGATCGTGGGCCACACCTACCCGCTGGCGCAGGCCGCCCAGGCGCAGATCGACCTGCGTGCGCGCCGTACCACGGGTAAGCTCCTGCTCGACCCGTCAGAGTGAGTAATTCCTTCGCCGATCTTGGGCTCTCCGAGTCCACACTCCACGCTCTGCGCGACGTGGGGTACGAGTCGCCCAGCCCGATCCAGGAAGAGGCGATCCCGGCGCTGTTGCAGGGCCGCGACGTGATCGGCCAGGCCCAGACCGGCACGGGCAAGACAGCGGCCTTCGGACTGCCGATCATGGAGTACATCGATGCCTCCGAGCCCACTGTGCAGGCGCTCGTGCTGACGCCCACGCGCGAGCTGTGCATCCAGGTCACGCAGGCGCTGCGCACCTACGGCGCCCACTCGGGCATCGACGTGGTGGCGGTGTTCGGCGGCGCTCCAATTCGCACCCAGCAGGCCCAGCTTCGCGGCGGCGGCCATGTGGTGGTGGGGACCGTGGGACGCGTGCTCGACCTGATCTCGCGCCACTCGCTGGTGCTCCACGACTGCCGCTTCCTCGTGCTCGACGAGGCCGATGAGATGCTCGATCTCGGCTTCCTGGAGGACGTTGAGAAGATCATCTCGCTCACCCCCTCGAGCCGACAGACCGCGCTGTTCTCGGCCACCATGCCGCCGCCGATTCGCACGCTGGCGGACCGCTACATGTACGACCCCACGGTGATCCAGGTCGAGGCCGCCACGCTCACGATCGACACGGTCGCGCAGTTCCAGCTTCCGGTGGACGCCAAGAGCAAGCCCGACAAGCTCGTCGAGGTGCTGCGCGCCGAGGCGCCCGACCAGGCCATCGTGTTCGTGCGCACCAAGATCCGCTGCGACCAGCTGTTTCGCACGCTGCGCGACCGCGGCATGAACGTGCGCGCGCTGCACGGCGACATGTCCCAGGGCTCCCGCGACGGCGTGATGCTCGCGTTCAAGGGCGGGCGCGTGCCGATCCTCGTTGCCACCGACGTGGCAGCGCGGGGCCTTGACATCTCCACCGTGACCCACGTGGTCAACTACGACGTGCCCACCAGCCCAGACACCTACGTGCACCGCATCGGCCGCACCGGTCGCGTGGGCCGCTCCGGCCGTGCGATCACGTTTGTTGAGGATCGCCAGAAGCGCGAGCTCGAGGCGATCGAACGCCACATCGGCACCTCCATCGCGCAGTGGCAAGCGGGAGCGGTCGCACCGCCCACGCCCGTGCGCGAGCGTCCGCGCCGGCACTCCAAGCCCCGCATCGCGCGGCGTGACGAGCAGGAGTCCTACGAGAAGCTCGTGCTCGGCTCCGGGCGCGCCGCCGGGCTTAGCGTGGCGGACATCGTCGGGGCCGTCACATCCACCGCCGGCCTCGACGGCGAGGCTGTTCGCGAGGTGCTCGTGCTCGACCGCTTCTCCTTCCTCTCCGTTCCCACCGCCGAGGCAGATCGCGTGATCGAGGCGTTGCACGGCCGGCCGCTGCGCGGGCAGCCGATGACGCTCGAGCGCGTCGGGGCGAGGTAGGGATGTCCGCTGCCACGATGTACATCGTTGTCAAGATGTCCCCATAGCCAGGACCTTGACGCCTCCAGGCGCCTTGACGAGGCCCACGCGTTACATGTAACATCGTGGGTATGTCTTCGACTCGTGACCGGGTGCGCCAACACCGTGAGCGCCTGCGCAGTCAGGGGCTGCGCCCACTCCAGATCTGGGTTCCAGACGTTCGAGCCCCCGAGTTCATCGCCGAGGCGCACCGCCAGTCGGTTGCGATATCAACGAGCGAACACGAGGCAGACGATCAAGCCTTCGTCGACGCGATCTCCTCCCCGTGGGAGGTCGACGACGAAGAGCCTCGATCTCGGTGACGCGAGGCGAGCTCTACACGGCCGCAGCGCGAGGGCCCTACACCGGCAAGCCCCGTCCCGTCGTCATTCTTCAGGACGATCGCTTCGACGCCACCGCGTCGATCACGGTCTGCCCGTTCACCACGAATCCTGTCGAGGCTCCGCTCCTCAGACCTCCGATCGATCCATCCGAAGGCAACGGCCTCGAACAGCCAAGTTGGCTCATGGTCGACAAGGTCACCACCGTGCCGAGATCCAGCCTCGGCGAACGTCTCGGGAAACTACGCGACGAGGAGCTCGTAGCCCTGAACCGGTCGCTGATCGTGTTCCTCGGGCTCGCCTCCGCCCCACAGACCTAAGCTCCGGCGTCTGCCCGGTAGAGTAGCCCGATGCCTACCAAAGCCACCATGCACACCACCGAAGGGCCGATCGTCTTCGAGCTGTTCGAGCAGGACGCCCCCAAGACCGTCGAGAACTTCCGCAAGCTCTCCGCTGAGGGCTACTACGACGGGCTCACTTTCCACCGCATCATCAAGGACTTCATGATCCAGGGCGGCTGCCCCCAGGGCACCGGCACGGGCGGGCCCGGCTACACCTTCGAGGATGAGATCAACCCGCACAAGGTGGTTCGTGGCGCGCTGGCGATGGCCAACGCGGGGCCCGACACCAACGGGTCGCAGTTCTTCATCGTCACCGCTGAGGCCTGCTCCTGGCTCGACGGCAAGCACACGGTGTTCGGTCAGGTGACCGAGGGGATGGATGTGGTGGACAAGCTCGAGGCCGTTCCCACCGACGGCGGGGATCGCCCCACCAAGCCCTTGGGCATCGCCTCGATCGAGCTCTCCGACTAGCGCGCCACGCTCTCGCTCCACGTCCGCCCGATCGCTGGCGCGGAGTAGTCTTGTTGGTTACATAGGCGAGCGAGCAGGGGAGAGTCAGATGGCTACGGTCGAGCAGCACCTATCCGACATCCGGGACGGCGCCCTTGAGGCCGGCGGGGACGCCCTCAACGGCATCCCCGTCGAGAACCCCGCCACTGGCGAGATCATCACCACCGTGCCCGACCTGAGCGCCGAGGCGGTCGCCGAGATGGCGGCGCGCGCGCGCGCAGCGCAGCCCGAGTGGGACGCCTACGGCTTTGAGGGCCGCGCGCGGGTTCTGCTGCGGGCCCAGAAGTGGGTGATGGACAACGCTGAGCGAATCGTCTCCACGATCTGCTCCGAGACGGGCAAGACCTTCGAGGACGCCGAGCTCGCCGAGATCGGCTACGCGGGCAACGCGTTCGGCTTCTGGGCCAAGGAGGCGCCGAACTACCTCGGCGACGAAAAGGTCAAGACGAGCCAGCTGCTCGTCAAGGGCAAGAAGATCCTGCTGCGCTACCGCCCGCTCGGGCTGATCGGCGTGATCGGTCCGTGGAACTACCCGCTGACGAACTCCTTCGGCGACTGCATCCCGGCGCTAGCAGCCGGCAACGCGGTGATCCTCAAGCCCTCGGAGGTCACGCCGCTGACCTCACTGTTGATGGCCGAGGGCCTCCGCGAGTGCGGCCTGCCGGACAACGTTCTGCAGATCGCCACAGGTCGCGGCGCCACCGGCGCAGCGCTGATCGAGCACGTGGACATGATCATGTTCACCGGCTCAACCCGCACGGGCCGCAAGGTGGCCGAGACCGCCGCCCGGCGCCTGATCCCCGCCTCCCTGGAGCTCGGGGGCAAGGACCCCATGCTCGTGCTCGCCGACGCGGACGTGGAGCGCGCGGCCAACTTCGCCACCTACTACTCCATGCAGAACGCGGGCCAGACGTGCATCTCGATAGAGCGCGCCTACGTGGAGGAGCCCGTGTACGACGAGTTCGTGCAGAAAGTGTCCGAGAAAGTGCGCGCGCTGCGCGTGGGCAAGCCCGAAGGGCCCGGCTCGGTGGAGGTGGGGGCGATCACGTTCCCGCCGCAGATGGACACCATCAAGGACCACGTGGCCGACGCCATCCAGAAGGGCGCGCGCGTGCTCACCGGTGGCAGCGAGGTGCAGGGCCCGGGGCGCTTCTTCGAACCAACTGTGCTGGTGGACGTGGATCACTCGATGAAGTGCATGACCGAGGAGACCTTCGGCCCGACGCTTCCGATCATGAAGGTGCGCGACGCCGATGAGGCGGTGCGGCTGGCCAACGACTCCCCCTACGGCCTCGGTGCGTCTGTGTTCTCGCGTGACACCGAGCGCGGCGAGGCGGTGGCACGGCGGCTGGACACGGGCGCGGCCAACGTCAACGACGCCATGATCAACTACACGGTGCTCGAGCTGCCGATGGGCGGCGCCAAGGCCTCCGGCCTGGGCTCCCGACACGGCGCTGGGGGCATTCGCAAGTACTGCTCTCAGCAGGCCATCGTGGTCACGCCCAAACTGGCCATGAAGAAGGAAGTGTTCATGTACCCCTACAAGAGCCGAACCTCCAAGCTGCTCGCGGGGTTCTTCAAGTTCATGTACGGCCGCGGCAAACGCGCCTGAGACGGCCGTAGACGCGGCGCGAGGCGGCGTCCTCGGTCGCTCGCGTGCATAGCACGCCACGCTCCCTGCGTCCTTGCCTCGCTTGGTCTACGGCCGTCTCACGGTGGTGGCGCAAGGGCGCGGAGGCGGCGTCCTCGCGCACCGCCCTCAGGCCGCGCGCTGATTGTCGCTGAGGGGGATGCCGAGGAGCGCTTCGAGCTGCGGGATGGTGGTCTCGGCGCTGGTGTGATGAACGGTCGCCATCCCAAGCTCCTCGGCGGGCGTGAGGTTGAAGGGCAGGTCGTCCACGAACACGCACATCTCGGCGCTGACGCCGGCGCGCTCGGCGCCCAGCTCGTACATCCGCAGCGCGGGCTTGCGGATGCCCTCCTCGCCGGATATCACCACGCCGTCGAACAGCACGTCGAACATGTCGTGGGGATAGCGGTGCACGCCCCAGGAGTTCGACACGAGCGCCGTGCGGATCCCGGCCTCGCGCGCCATGCGCACGGCCTCCACCATCGCCGTGTCGGGCTCTACGCCGGCGAACAGCCCATCCACAAGGCCGTCCGGCTCGACCTCCAGGAGCGCGGCGAGCTGGACCTCGAAGGACTCCTCGGCGAGCTCCCCGGTCTCAAGGGCGATGAGCAGCTCGCGCGCGGCAGGGTCGCGGCGGAAGCGGTCGGCGAGCTTCGCCGGGTCGATCTCCGCGCGCAGGCAGTACGCCTGGAAGGACGCAAACAGGTTGGTGGTGAGCACCCCGCCCCAGTCGATCAGCAGCCCGGAGCGATGCTCCTCAAGCGCCATGGGCCACCGCCTCTGCCAGGCTTGCCAGCTCGAGCACGCCCTCACCGAACTGCTTGAGGTAGGGATCGTCGGTCGTGCCGGCGATCGCCCGCTTGTAGTTGCCCTCCATGAACACCACGCTCTTCCACAGGGCGAGCGTCGTGTACCAGCGAATGTTGCTCATCGAGCGTCCCGAGCGTTCCTCATAGCGCTCGATCAGCTCTGCACGCGTGGGAAAGCCCTCCGCGCGGGTGACCTTGCCGAGGTGCTCGCGCAGGCCCGAGCTGGGGTCATCCGCCTCGGTCCACATCATGCACAGGTAGCCGAGGTCCGCCAGGGGATCGCCGATCGTGGCCATCTCCCAGTCGAGCACAGCCACCAGCCGCGCCGGTGCGCCCAGCGCGTACATCGTGTTGCCCAGCCGGAAGTCGCCGTGCACGATCGTGGCCGTTCCTGAGCTCGGCAGGTTCTCGCCCAGCCATCGCCCCACGCCCTCCACCGCGGGGATCTCACGCGTCTTGTTCAGCTCCCACAGCCCCATGAACCGCCGCAACTGGCGTTCCAGGTAGCCCGTGGGCTTGCCAAAGCCCTCCAGGCCCGCCGCGCGCCAGTCCACGCCGTGGATCTCCACGAGCGCGTCGATCAGCTCGTTTCCGATCGCGCGGCGTTCCTGCGGCGTGTCGAGCGCCGCCGGCACGCTCGCCACGATCACCTCGCCCTCCACGTGCTCCATCACGTAGAACGGCGCGCCGATCGTGTCGGCATCCGAGCACACCGCCAGCACGTCCGGCACGCGGGCAGGCGTGTCCTTGAGGGCCTTCAGCAGGCGCGCCTCGCGCAGCACGTCGTGCGCGCTCGGCGGCAACGGCGGGCGGGGCGGGCGGCGCAGCACCACCTGCTGGCCGCCGCGCTCGATCAGGTAGGTGACGTTGGAGTGGCCCTCGCCGATCGGTGAGGCCTCGATAGCGCCCTCGCCGATCCCGTGCGCGTCCAGGAAGGCGGCCAGGGGCTCGAGCATCAGCAGCGGCGGACGGCTGTTGGCCTGTGCGTCCGCTGCGTTCAGCACTATGTCGTCCGGTGCGATCGGGGCGCTCATCGCCCGAAACCTAAAACACCGCAACCTTCTCTGCGCTCACGTGTCTCAATCCACCATGCTCAGATACCCCAGACTCATCCCCACACTGCTCGCATCGGCCCTCCTAGCGGGCCTCATCGGGGCCGCCCCCGCGTCGGCCTCCCACTCCCAGCCCAACTTCTTCGAGGCCTCCAACACGCTGCTCAACGCCTCCACGCGGACGCGCACCTTCCAACAGCTGCAGTACCTCGGCGTCAAAGCCCTGCGCGTGGAGCTCTCCTGGTACGGCGTCGCGCCCGGCCATGCCGCGGCCACGCGGCCGAGCTTCGACGCGACCAACCCGGCGGCCTACGACTGGAGCGCATATGACCCGGTGCTCGCCGAAGCCCAGCGACTGGGCTGGCAGGTGCTGCTGACGGTCACCTCGCCGGTGCCGCGCTGGGCGACCTCCAACCGCAAAGCGCCCTACGTGACGCGGCCCGACGACCGCGACTTCCAGGAATTCATGACAGCCGTGGCTCGCCACTTTGGCTCGAAGGTGTCCTTCTACTCGATCTGGAACGAGCCCAACCACCCCGCGTTCCTGCTGCCCCAGTTCAACGCCAACGGCAGCCCCGCCTCGCCCCGCATCTACCGGGGCCTCTTCCAGGCGGGCTACGCGGGCCTGCAGGCGGCAGGGGTGCCCCAGCCCAAGGTGCTGTTCGGCGAGACCGCTCCCACTGGCTATGACCGGGTGAGCCGCAGCATCGGCACGTTGCACGACGTGGCGCCGCTGGCGTTCCTGCGCGAAGCGCTGTGCCTGAACACCCACTACGTCAAATCGCGCTCGTGCGGGCCGCTGCAGATGGCCGGCTACGCCCACCACGCATACACCATCGCCGTGCCCCCCACGTTCGTGACCGCGGGAGCCGACAACGTGACGATCGGCGTGCTCTCGCGCCTGTCGGGCGCGCTCGACCGCGCGGCCGGCGCTGGGGCGATCCCGGCCCACCTGCCGATCTACCTCACCGAGTTCGGGGTTCAGAGCCTCCCCAACAAGTACCTCGGCGTGCCGGTGTCGGTTCAGGCGGAATACGACGCCATGGCCGAGCACATCGCTTGGGCGAACCCGCGCGTGGCGGCCTTCTCGCAGTACCTGCTCCGCGACGACCCCACCGGTGGAGCCCCCGGCTCCAGCGTGCGCGGGGGCACCGTCGGCTTCCAGACGGGCCTCGAGTACGTAAGCGGCAAAGCCAAGCCGCTCTACCGGGGCTGGTCGGTGCCGCTCACGGTCACCAAGGTGGGAGGCAGCGTCTCCCTGTGGGGCCTCGTCAGGCCGGCCATCGGCCCCACCACGGTGACGGTCCTCGTGCAACTCACCCAGACCGGCCACTTTCGAACGCTGAGGACGGTGTCCACCGACAGCCTCGGCTACTGGGGCTTCCGCTCCTCCGGCCACGCCCGCTACTGGCGCGTGCGCTGGACTAGTCCCACCGGCATCAAGTACGAAGGGCCGCCCATCAAGGCGTTCTGAGCCGCGCGCTCAGGCCGGCGCTCGGGCCCCTCCCTACGATGGGAGGGTGCCCGAGCTGCCGGAGGTGGAGATAACCGCGAGGCGGCTCGACGCTGCGCTCCGCGGTGCGGAGATCGAGTCGGTTATGGCACCCGGCATCAACGCGCTGCGCAGCTTCAAGCCGCCGCTGTCTGCGCTTGAGGGCCAGCGGATCGAGGCGGTGAGCCGCCGTGGCAAGCACCTGATCGTGGAGACCTCGGGCGGCCTCGCGCTGCTGATCCACCTGATGTCCGCGGGGCGTTTGCAGCTGTACGACAAGCGCGCGGGCCCGCGCGATCGCACCTCGCGCCTGCTGGTGCGGGTGCGCGGCAGCGGCGAGCGCGAGCTGCGCCTGCGCGAGTTCGGCTCCAAGCAGGCCGCCTGGGTGAAGCTGCTGGCGAGCGCAGATCTCGATCAGGATGACGCGCTCGCGGGCCTCGGGCCCGAAGCATGGCCGGAGCCGCCGCCGCTGGGCGAGCTGCTCGATGTGCCGCGTCCACTGCACGCGCTGCTTCGCGACCAGCACGTGATCGCCGGCATCGGTCGCTCGTGGGTGGATGAGATCCTGTGGGAGGCCCAGCTCTCCCCCTACAAGCGCGGCGCAGACCTCGACGGGGAGGACGCCGAGCGGTTGCGAGCCGCGATCATCGCCACGCTCGGGCGTGCCCTGGAGCATTACGAGCAGGCGGTCAGCCTGCCCATCCCGGACAAGCTGCCCATGCCGCTTCGTGTGCACCGCCATCAGGGCGAGCCCTGTCCTCGCTGTGGCGCCACGCTGCAGGCGGTCCACTTCGAGGACTACGTGATCGCCTACTGCCCCGCCTGCCAGACCGAGGGGCGGGTGCTCAAGGACCGCAGGCTCTCGCGGTTGTTGCGCTGAGGCGTGCCGCGCGGCGGGCTGCCGGTGGCGTGGTCTCGGCGGCGGCTAGGATCCACGCGTGATCGAACCCGGCGACCAGGCCCCCGACTTCGAGCTGCCCGACCAGGACGGCGGCGCGGTGAAGCTCTCGGACCTACGCGGCCAGCAGGTGGTGCTCTACTTCTACCCCAAGGCCGACACCCCCGGCTGCACCACCCAGGCGTGCGGAGTGCGCGACCACCAGGCCGACTACAGCGAGGCGGGCGCGGTGGTGCTCGGCGTGTCTCCGGACCCCGTGGCGAAGGTCAAGAAGTTCCACGACAAGCAGGCTCTGAACTTCCCGCTGCTGGCCGACGAGGGCCACGCGGTCGCCGACGCCTACGGCGTGTGGGTGCAGAAGTCGATGTACGGCCGCACCTACATGGGCAACGAGCGCACCACCTTCGTGATCGACGCCGGCGGCCGGGTGGACCACGTGCTGCGCAAGGTCAAGCCGGCCGAGCACGACGAGTTGGTGTTGAAGGCGCTGCAGTAGTCCGACCTGCCCCCTACCCCGCCCGCGGCGAGCGCCGCCGCATCACCACCACAACAACCCCCACCAACACGAGCGCCCCCACCAGCGCTGCTCCGGCGAGCCCCACGTCGGCCACGATGTCGGTGACGGACGGGCCGATGAAGTAGGCGCCCACGCCCACTGCGAGCGCCCACACGAGCGCGGACGCGGCGCTTGGCACCACGAAGCGCAGCCAGCGCATGTGGTGGATGCCCGCAACCCATGACGGCGTGAACAGCACCGCTACGCGGCCGTAGCGCTCGTAGAAGCGATCGCCGCGCTCGATCAGCGAGAGGCGCAGGTGGTGCAGCGGTCCGGGCGCCGTGACGAGGCCCCGCCCGCCCTTCATGCCCGCGAGCCATCCCAGGCTTCCGCCTACGCTCGCGCCCGCCCAGGCCACCGCCACCACCGAGGCCAGGTCGAGGTGGTGGTGGGCGGCGGAGATGCCGGCGGCGATCAGCGCGGCTTCGCCGAGGCCGGGGAGCGAGGCCCAGCTGACGAGTACAGCGAGGAACAGGCCCCCGTATTCGACGCCGGAGCCGCGCGTGTGGTGCTGCAGGACGGCTGCCAGGACGACGGTGGATAGGGGCAGTCCCGCGAGGCGCACCCCGTCATGGTGACGCCCGCCCTCGCGTGGCGCCGCCGTCAGCGCTCCGGGCCCGCCGCCGACGCCCGACTCTGCGGCCGCGTCATCCCACCCACCAGCATTCCGGCCCCGAGGTGAGCGCCCAGCACCGGCCCCACCTCGGTGCAGAACAGCGGCTCGCTGCCGAACAGGGCGCGTCCCTCGGCCACCAGGCGCTCGGCGTCGCCCGGCGACTGGGCGTGCTGCACGATCCAGTCGGTTGCGCCGCGCTCGCGCAGCTCCGCCAGGTGGGCCACCATCCGCTCGAGTGCGCGCCGGTGTGTGCGAACGCGGCCCACGGGTGCGATCTCGGTACCGAAGGTGAGGATGGGCTTGATCTTCAGGGCGGTGCCCACCATCGCTTGCGCCGCCCCGATGCGACCGCCGCGGCGCAGGTACTCCAGCGTGTCCAAGCAGAACCAGATGTCGAGGCTCTCGCGCGCCTGGCGCACCTCTGCGAGCACGCTCTCCACGTCCTGTCCCTGCGCGGCGGCGGTGGCGGCGGTGAGCACGAGGCAGCCCAGCCCGCCGGCGCCGGTCTCGCCGTCGTGGATCTCCACGCGCCCGGGCCGGCCTTCCTCGGCGAGGATCCTGGCGGCTTCGCGTGCGCTCTCGCACGTGCCGGACAGGCCTTCGGCGATGTGGATCGAGGCTACGTCGCGGCCTTCCTCCAGGAGCGGCTGGTACACCGCCATGAAGTCGCCCGCAGAGGGCTGGGAGGTGGTAGGCAGCGCAGGCGCGGCGTGCAGCCTTGCGTAGAAGGCGTCGAGGTCCTCGTAGTCGCGCTCAGGGCGCAGGTCGCCTTCCCAGCCCACGTACAGGCTGACCTGGTGGATCCCCCAGCGCTGGATCAGCTCGCGCGGCAGGTAGGTGGTGCTGTCGGTGACCACCGTCACCGGGCGGTGACCGCGAGCAGAGGTCTCGGCAGCGGGGAGGTTCACGGCTCCTAGCCTACGTGTGCGCCCGCGATCTCGCGCGCCGCTCCTGCGCCCGTGCGGATGCGGCGGGGACGCGGCGGCTAGCGGATCAACGGCTCCATGCGCGCGGCGGTGATCGTTTCGCGCAGCGTCTGCAGCGCGCCGTAGCGGGGGCGCCAGTGCAGCTCGGTGCGAGCCTTGCTCGTGCTCATGATCACCGGCTCGCGGAAGGCGGCGATCCATTGCGCTTGAGCGGGCAGGAAGCCGAGGCGTCCGATCATCTCGGCGGCGGCGTCCACGGCGAGCTCGGGCACCGGGATGGAGTACCAGCCGAGCTCATCGGCCAGCTGGCGGACGCTCATGCGTCCCGTGCCGGCGATGTTGTAGATGCCCGGGGGGCCCTTGGCGATGACCGCTGCGCGCATGGCGCTGGCAACGTCGTCGTGGTGAACGAGCTGGAAGGGCACGCCGGGGTCGGGGAGCACCGGCTTGAGGATGGGCACGCCGTCGAGCAGGTTGAGCACGGGGCCGGGCAGCCGCTCGGAGAGCTGGGTGTAGGGCAGGCTGTCGATCAACAGCGGCGCTCCCGGGCCGGCCACGATGCAGGGGCGGAACACGTAGCCCGCGGTGGCACTGCCGGCGAGCGTGTCGGTCAGCAACGTCTCCACCTCGGCCTTCTGGGCGGAGTAGTAGTGGCTGGCGGAGCCGCGCGCGGGCACGTCCTCGGTGAGCGGCTGGGGGTTGTTGCGGTGGAAGCCGTAGGCGGCCACCGAGGAGGCGTACACGAGTCGTTTCACGCCCGCCTCCACCGCCGCCTCGAACACGTTGCGGGAGCCGTCGAGGTTCACCTCCCGGCTCTCCTTGGCGCCGCCCATGATCATGAAGGCGAGGTGCACCACCACGTCGGCGTCCTTGACCAGGTTGGCCACCGCGTCGCGGTCGAGCACGTCCCCACGGCGATAGGTGAGCTTCTTCAGGCCGCTCGCGCGTGCGTCGAAGGGACGCCGCGCCATGCCCACGATGCGTGCCACCTCGCGTGCGTTGCCGAGCGCCTCCACCACGGCGTGCCCGATCTCTCCCGTGGGCCCCGTGACCGCCACCGTGAGGCCTTTGCGGGAGTTGGCGCGCGCGGCCATGTACGTCGTTGTAGCGCATTGCCGTGGCCGCCGTGGCCGCCCGATACATTCCTTGACATGAGCGGAGCGGAGGCTGGGCTGGCGCTGTCGGTGTTCCTCGCCTGCGCGGTGGAGGCGGTGGAGGCGCTGACGATCGTGCTGGCAGTGGGGCAGACGCGGAGCTGGTTCTCGGCGCTGTCGGGCGCGGGCGTGGCGACGGTGCTGCTGGCCATCGCCGTGGGCGGCCTCGGCGAAGCGCTCACCCAGCTGCCGCTGGACGCGCTGCGCGTGGTCGTGGGCACGCTGCTGCTGTGGTTCGGCCTGCAGTGGCTGCGCAAGGCGATCCTGCGCGCGGCCGGGCGCAAGGCGCTCCACGACGAGCTCAGCAACTACGAGCAGGAGAGCGCTGCCGCGATAGCGGCGGGCCGGCGACCGGGGCGCTGGGACGCCTACTCGTTCGCGGTGTCCTTCAAAGGCGTGATGATCGAGGGCCTTGAGGTGGCGGTGATCGTGATCACCTTCGGCGCCAACCAGCATCACATGGGCCTCGCGGCGGCAGCGGCGGGCGTGGCGGTGGCGCTCGTGATCGCCTCCGGGTTCCTGGTGCGCGCGCCGCTTGCCAGGGTTCCCGAGAACACCATGAAGTTCGCCGTGGGGGTGATGCTGTGCTCCTTCGGGGTCTTCTGGGGTGCGGAGGGCGCGGGGCTCAGCTGGCCGGGGGGAGACGCGATCCTGCTGGCGATCATCCCTGCGCTGCTCGCTGCGTCGCTGTTCGCGGTGGCCTCGCTGCGCCGCACAGCCACGCGCTGACATCTCCGTAGGCTTGGAGCTGTGATGGCGCTCCTGGGGTCAGCCTCCGTCGGTCAGAGCATCAGCTCGTTCTTCGACGCTGTCGGGCAGTTCTTCTCAGACCTGGCGGCCGTGCACTGGCCCGCGCTGCTGATCGGGCTCGTGTTCTTCGGGCTCAACCTCACGCTGCGCTCGCGCGCGTTCTTCCACAGCCTGCGCGCGGCCTACCCGGCGGTGGGCTTCCAGTGGCGGCGCGTGTGGGGCGCCTACTTCGCGGCGGTGGGCTTCAACAACGTGGTTCCCGCCCGCGGTGGCGACGTGATCAAGCTGTTCCTAACGCGCTCCTCGATCCCCGGCTCGAGATACCCCACGGTGGCGGCGGCTTTCTTCGTGGAGTCGATCTTCGACGCCTGCGTGGGCGTGGTGGTGTTGATCTTCGCCTTCAGCCAGGGCGTCTTCCCCAAGCCGCCGGACTTCTCCAAGCTGGGCTCCTTCGACATCGCCTACCTGGCCGAGCACTTCCGCCTGACGCTGTTCCTGATCACGTTGCTGGCGGTGGTGGCGCTCGTCGCGTTCGCACTGCTGTCCGTGCGCGTGCAGGCCTTCTGGTTGCGCGTGCGTCAGGGCCTTACGATCCTGGGCGACCGCCGGCGCTACCTGCGAGAGGTGTTCTCGCTGCAGGCGCTCGCCTGGATGTGCCGGTTCGCGGCCTTCTGGTTCCTGCTTGACGCCTTCCGCGTGGGCGGCTCGGTGAAGAACGTGCTGCTGGTGTTCGGCGTCAACCAGGTGGCCGGCGCCGTGCCGTTCACGCCGGGCGGGGCCGGGGTGCAGCAGGCGCTGCTGGTGAAGGTGTTTGCGCACGGCGGCTCCACCGCGGTGGTGGCGGCCTACTCGGTCGGTCAGCAGATCGCCATCGCGGCGTTCACCGCGGCGGTGGGTCTGGGCGCGGTGGTGTTCATCTTCCGCTTCCGCTCCTTCAAGGAGGTGATCAGCGCGGGACGCGCCTCGCGCGATGCCGAGCGCGCGGCCGAGGCGGCAGGGGTGCTGCTGGTGGGGGACGGGCCCGAGGCGGATGACCTGTGGGCGGAGGATCCGCCGCCATCGCCGCCGCCGCGCCGCCCGCGTAGCGCACGGGCGCGCTACTGAAGCCCGGAGCGGGCCTCTCTGACGAGCGCCACGGCCTCGGGGAACACCAGCGCGATCACGGTGCGGATCTGCTCGGCCTGTGCCTCGGCGTTGCCCTGGACGTTGACGCGCTGCACCGCTGCCACGGTCATGTCCACCGCGAGCTTGATGGCGTTGTCGGCCCAGGCGAGGCGCTGCTGTCCCTGCATCTGTTCGGCGAACTCCGCCAGGCGCCGCTGCAGCTCCTCCGGATCACCGAACAGATCACCGAATCCGCCGCTCTCCATGCCCGCATCATAGACTGCGCTGCGCATGCCCAGCGCAGAGGAGATCCGCACGCAGACAAGCGCAGAGCTGGCGGCCCGCCACCGGCTGGCGGTGCCGGCGTTCGCGGGCGGCCTGCTGTATCTCCTGAGTACGATCATCATCAGCTCTGCGCTGAACGGCGCGCCCACGGTGGGCCTGCTGCAGGGACTGCGCCCGGCCTTCTCCGGGGTGACCAACCCCGCCACGAGCCCGCGCGCGGAGGAGGTCAAATACATCAGCCACCACGCGTTGCCGCTGATTGCGGGCAGCCTGCTGGCGGCGATCGCCATCGGTGCGCTCACGCTGATCCTGCTGCTGCTCTACGACGCCACCCGCTTCCGCCGCCCCGAGCTGTGGGCGCTGGCGCGCCCGCTGATCCTCTACGGAGGCGGCGCGCTGGCGATCGTGAGCCTCGCGCACCAGGTGGTGAGCTCGATCGAGACCCACAACTTCGCGGTGGGCCACGACCTCTCAAGCCACGCGGTGGACCAGGCGCTCACCAAGGGTGCGGCCAACATGGCGATCGAGTACATCGACCTGCTCGCGGGCCTCGCGCTGGCGGCGGGCATGATCACGATGGTGATGAACGCGCAGCGCGTGGGGCTGGTGCCGCGCTGGATGGGGATCCTCGGCATCATCAGCGGCCTGCTGATCTTCCTGCCGATCGGCGGGGCGCAGCTGCAGATCCTGCCCGCCTTCTGGATGGTGATGATGGGCATCCTGCTGATGGGGCGCTGGCCGGGTGGGGACCCGCCGGCGTGGGCGGCGGGAGCACCCCGCCCGTGGCCCTCGGGCGCGGAGCAGCGCGCCGCCCGACGAGGCGGCGGGGCGACCGCGGCCACCGCCACAGCCAACGCCGGCGCGACGCCGGAGCCCGCGAGGCCGCCGCTGGGACGCGCTGCGGGCAAGCGCCGGCGCAAGGGGCGCGGCGGCCGTGGATGAGGGCCAGCAGCTCGACCACGTGCTCGCGGAGCTGCTGGAGGTGGAGCACTTTGACCCGCCCGCGGAGTTCCGCGAGCGGGCGCTGCTGAACGACGCCGAGATTTATGACCGCGCGGCGCGCGACCCGCAGGCCTGGTGGGCCGAGCAGGCCGAGCAGCTCCACTGGTTCAAGCGCTGGGACACGGTGCTCGACGACTCCAACCCGCCGTTCTATGAGTGGTTCGCGGGCGGCACGTTGAACGCGTCCTACAACTGCCTGGACCGCCACGTGGAGGCCGGTCGGGGCGAGCGGGTGGCCTTCCACTGGCGCGGGGAGGACGGCGAGGAGCGCGCGCTCACCTACGCTGAGCTGCTGGGCGAGGTCTCGCGTCTGGCCAACGCGCTGAAGGCGCTCGGCGTGGCCAAGGGCGATGTCGTTGGGATCTACCTGCCGATGATCCCCGAGGTGGTGGTGGCGATGCTCGCCTGCGCGCGCATCGGCGCGCCCCACAACGTGGTGTTTGGCGGCTTCTCGGCGGAGGCGGTGCGCGAGCGCATGGAGTTCTCGCAGGCCAAGGTGCTGATCACGGCCGACGGCGCCGCTCGCAAGGGCACCACGGCGGCGGTGAAGGACCGCGTGGATGAGGTGATGGGCGACTTGGAGAGCCTGGAGCGGATCGTGGTTGTCAGGAGCAAGGGCACGCCCTGCCAGATGCGGGAGGGCCGCGATGTGTACTACGACGAGATCCTCGCTGCCGCCGAGCCGGACTGCCCGGCGGAGCCGCTGGACTCCGAGCACCCGCTGTTCATCCTCTACACCTCGGGCTCGACGGCCAAGCCGAAGGGCATCCTGCACACCACCGGCGGCTACCTCACGGGCGTCGCGGCAACCCACCGCTACGTGTTCGACCTGAAGCCGGAGTCGGATGTGTACTGGTGCGCTGCGGACGTGGGCTGGGTGACGGGGCACTCCTACATCGTCTATGGGCCGCTTGCCAACGGCGCCACGTCGGTGATGTGGGAGGGCGCGCCGGACTACCCGCACAAGGGCATCTGGTGGGAGCTGGTGGAGCGCTACGGCGTGAGCATCCTCTACTGCGCGCCCACGGCGATCCGCGCGTTCATGAAGTGGGGCGCGGAGCTGCCCGCCAAGCATGACCTCGCCAGCCTGCGTCTGCTGGGCTCGGTGGGCGAGCCGATCAATCCCAAGGCGTGGCTTTGGTACCACAAGGTGATCGGTGGGGAGCGCTGCCCGATCGTGGACACCTGGTGGCAGACCGAGACGGGCGCGATCATGATCACGCCGCTGCCGGGCATCACGGCCACCAAGCCGGGCTCGGCCACCCAGCCCTTCCCGGGCGTGTTTGCGGAGGTGCTGGACGAGTCCACCGGTGAGCCCGTCTCCGAGGGCCAGGGGCTGCTCGTGCTGACTCGGCCATGGCCGTCGATGCTGCGTACGCTCTACCGCGAGGAGGAGCGCTTCCTCGAGACCTACTTCAAGCGCTTCGGGCCGGAGACCTACCTGGTGGGCGACGCTGCGCGCCGTGACCGCGACGGCTACCTGTGGGTGATCGGGCGCATCGACGACGTGGTCAACGTGTCGGGGCACCGGCTCTCCACGGCGGAGGTGGAGTCGGCAATCGTGGCTCACGTGGACGTGGCGGAGGCGGCTGTGATCGGCCAGCACGACGAGGACACCGGCCAGGCGATAGTGGCGTTCGTGACGCTCCAGGGCACGCTCGACGGCGACGATGAGACCGTGGAGGGGATCCGCGCGACGGTGGCTGAGCGCATCGGCAAGTTCGCTCGCCCCAAGCGCATAATCTGGTCGGACGATCTACCCAAGACGCGCTCGGGCAAGATCATGCGCAGGCTGCTGCGCGACATCGCCGAGGGCCGCGCGCTGGGCGACGTGACCACGCTGCGGGATCCCACCGTGATGGCAGAGCTGCAGGACCGCGTCAAGGAGATGCAGGCCCAGGAGGACTGAGGGCCGGGCGCGCGCGGCCCTTCTGCTTTTGATGGGGCGGCCTACCGGCCGCCGGGGGTGGGCGGGCGGCGAGTGTGGCATAGGGGACATCCCCGATGTCGTGGTGCGTTCCCGCTGCCATGATTGTGGGATGGCGTCGGCTGACACGTCCGCTGCTCCCTCGCCTGCCGGCCAGCCGGGATCGCCCGGCGCGCCTGCGCCGGCAGGGGGCGCATCGGGACAGGCGCGGCTTCGTCGCTACCCCGACAGGGGTCTGCTGGGTGGAGTGGGCGCGGGCCTCGCGGTGCACCTCGGGCTGGATGTGCGCGTGGTCCGCTTTGCGATGGCCTCGCTGCTGGTGGCGGGCGGGCTCGGCGCGGTGATCTACGCGCTGGCCTGGGCTTTGATCCCGGTGGCGCCTGAGAGCGAGGGCGCCAAGCGGCCTTCCGGGGCTTGGCGTGAGGCGGTGCTGATGGTGCTGGTCGTGGCGGGCACGCTTTTCGGGCTGCGTCGCGCGGGCCTCTTGATCGGGGACTCGTTTGTGCTGCCGCTGGTGCTCGGCACGTGTGGGCTTGCGCTGTTCTGGCGGCCCACGGTCACTCGCAGCGGCCCGTCGGCGGGCCGCTTGAGCCTTTCGCCGCGGGCGCTTTTGCGTCGCCCGGGGCAGGTGGACCTGCCGCGGCTGGTGCTGGGGGTGCTCTTGGTTGCGTTCGCGTCGGCGTCGCTGCTGCATGCGCTTGGTGTGCTTGGCAATCTCGGCAAGGCACTCGGCGCAGTGGCGATCGTCGCCACTATGCTCGGGCTTCTGTTCGGCCCGTGGTTCGCGCGGCTCGCGCGCAGCCTCGCCTCCGAGCGCGCGGCGCGCATCCGCGAGCAGGAGCGCGCCGAAGTGGCTGCCCACCTGCACGACTCGGTGCTGCAGACGCTCGCGCTGATCCAGCGACGGGCGGGCGATCCGCGTGAGGTGGCGGGCCTCGCGCGCCGCCAGGAGCGCGAGCTGAGACGCTGGCTGTTCGAGCGCCCGGGCGCGGATGCCACCGAGAGCTTCAAGACGATGCTCGAACGCGCGGTGGCGGAGGTGGAAGAGCTGCACGGCGTGCCGGTGGAGGCGGTGATCGTGGGCGATGCGCCGCTCGACGCGCGCCTTGAGGCGCTCGCGCAGGCGGCGCGCGAGGCGATGACCAACGCTGCCAAGTTCGCGGGCGCGGAGCGCGTGGACCTGTACGCCGAGGTGGACTCCGCCCGCGCGGAGCTGTTCGTGCGCGATCGCGGCGTGGGCTTCGACCCCGATGCGGTGCCGCCCGACAGGCGCGGCGTGCGCGACTCGATCGTGCGGCGCATGGAGCGCCACGGCGGTCATGCCACGGTGCGCAGCGAGCCCGGCCAGGGCACCGAGGTCGAGCTCACGCTGGAGCGCAGCCGCGGCGAGCGTGCGCTCGTGGCGATGAGCCCGGTCGGCAGCTCGTGAGCGCCCGCGTCGTGATCGTGGATGACCACCGCCTGTTTCGCGCCGGCGTGCGGGCAGAGCTGGGCGAGCTCGTGAGGGTGGTGGGGGAGGCGGGCTCTGTGGAGGAGGCCGTGGAGACGATCGGCATGTGCGAGCCCGACGTGGTGCTGCTGGACGTGCACATGCCCGACGGCGGCGGCGTTGAGGTGATCCGCCGCGTGTGCGAGCGCCAGCCGGCGGTGCGCTTTCTGGCGCTGTCGGTGTCGGATGCGGCGGAGGACGTGATTGCGGTGATCCGCGCGGGCGCCCGCGGCTACGTGACCAAGTCGATCTCCGGCGCCGAGCTGGCCGAGGCGGTGGCGCGCGTGGCCGAGGGCGACGCTGTGTTCTCGCCACGCCTGGCGGGGTTCGTGCTCGACGCCTTCGCCTCCGAGGCGGCCGGACCGGGCTTGCCGCCGGCGGCCGATGGCGAGCTCGACCAGCTCACGCCGCGCGAGCGCGAGGTGCTGCGACACATTGCACGCGGTTACATGTACAAGGAGGTGGCCCAGCGTTTGGGCATCTCGGTGAAGACCGTGGAGGCACACGTGTCGGCGGTGCTGCGCAAGCTGCAGCTCTCAAGCCGCCACGAGCTGAGCCGCTGGGCGGTGGAGCGGCGCCTGGTGAGCCTCGATCGCCCTGCGGGTCGGCGGACGGGCTAGTTGTAAGACCCGAGATCGGCTTGCGCGCGAGGGCACCTAGGGGACATCCCCGATTGCGGGGGCGGCGAACGGTCGTCACAGTGGCCGCCATGACCAACTCCCCCTCCGCCGAGCTGGCGATCGAGACCACAGGACTGACCAAGCGCTTCGGCGAGCGCACCGCGCTCGACGGCATCGACCTGCGGGTGCCGCGCGGGAGCGCCTTCGGCTTCCTCGGCCCCAACGGCGCGGGCAAGACCACGATGATCCGCACGCTGCTGGGCTGACCGGGCGCAAGCGCGGGCAGCATGCAGATCCTGGGCCACCCCGTCCCTGCGGAGAGCGCGCAAGCGCTAAAGCGGGTGGGCGCGATAGTGGAGGAGCCCCGTTTCCACACGCACCTGTCGGGGCGCGAGAACCTGCGCATCGTCGCCGCGGCGCGCGGGCCGGAGGTGCGCGAGCGGATCGCGCCCGCGCTGGCCCGAGTGGGCCTGGCAGAGCGCGCCGATGAGAAGGTCAAGCGCTACTCGTTGGGCATGCGCCAGCGGCTCGGCGTGGCCCGCTGCCTGCTGGCCGACCCGCTGTTGCTGATCCTCGATGAGCCCACCAACGGCCTGGACCCGGGCGGCATCCAGGAGTTCCGGGAGATGATCCGGGCGATGGTCGAGGAGGAGGGGCGGACGGTGTTCATCTCCTCCCACCTGCTGGACGAGGTGGAAAAGATCTGCGACGCGGCCGCGATCGTGGATCGCGGCAAGGTGGTCACGCAGGGCGCGATCGCGGAGCTCGCGAGCGGCGGCGCTCGGCACGAGCTGATCGTGGGCGTGGACGACGTCGAGCGAGCGCTGCAGACCCTCGGCTCCAGCGAGCTGGTGCTCGAGGCCCGCCCTGCGGACGAGGGCCTGCGCGTGGTGCTGGCGGGCGACGGGCAGATGGCCGCGCAGGTGAACGCCGCGCTGGTGGCGGCCGGCGTGGGCGTGATGCGCCTTGAGCCCGTTCGGCACAGCCTGGAGCGACGCTTCCTGGAGATCACCTCCAGGCTCGATGACCACAGCGACCGCAGGGAGGTGCCGGCATGAACGCCACGATCGCCGCTCAGATGATGGGCGCGGACTTCCTGAAGCTGCGCAAGAAGCGCGGCACGGTCGTGTGGGCGCTGGTGCTGGCTGTGCTGCCGCTGCTGGTGTTCTTCATCGTCCGAGCGGCCCAGCACTCCTCCAACCCCCTCCAACATGGACCGGCCGGAGGCTTGAGCGGCTACATCGACGGCCTGCGCATAGTGGCGCTGTTCTTCGGGCCGCTGGCGGCGATCATGATCGGCACCGACGCGGGCGCCGCTGATGCCACCTCCGGGGTGTTCCGCGATCTCGTGGTCACGGGCCGTTCCCGCCTGGCGCTGTTCGCCACGCGCGTGCCCGCCGCGCTCGGCCTGACCTGGCTGGTGATGGCGGCGGCGTACCTGGTGCTGCTGGTGGGCACCTACGTGTTCGCCTCGAGCGGGCCCACCCCCAGCACGAGCCTGCTGCTCAACGGTGTTGCCTTCACCGCCATGACCACCGGCGTGATCTGCGTGGTGGCGGTTGGGTTCGCCTCGGCCACCGGGTCGAGGGCGGCCGCCCTCACGGCCCTGATCGGCTGGCACTTGGTGGCCAGCCCGATCATCGCCAGCATCAGCTCGCTGGGCAGCTCGCGCGAGCTGCTGCTGAGCGAGGCGATGGCCCATTACAGCCCGGTGCACCTCGGCGACCGCAGTGCCTCTGTGACCCTGTCGGGAGGCGCCGCGGTGGCGGTGCTCCTCGGCTGGTCGGTGCTGTTCCTCGCGATCGGCGCGTGGCGCACACGCGAGATGGACGCCTGAGTCTTTAGACCTTGCGGTGCTCCGGCACCCAGCTGCCGTCGTCCTGGCGGACGAAGTCCTGGAACAGTCCTGGCGCCTCGGCAAGCATGATCTCTGCCACCCGGTCGAACACCGTGCGCAGCTCCTCCTCGGCGCCCTCGGCGGTACGCATCTCGATCACGTGGCGCAGCGTGCGCGCGTTGGCGGTCCAGATGATGTCCGTGCTCAGACCCGTCGGCGCCAGGCGGCGCAGGGCCGAGGTGACCTCCTTCTTGACGTGGAATGGCACGCCGTCCTGGTCGATGCCGAGCTCCCGCGCGGCGCTCACCTGGAACTCCTCGAGCTGCTCCACGATCGAGATCACCTGCTCGCGCACCGGCTCGAGCGCGGCCGGCACGCGGAAGCCGATGTCGGTGAGGCGCACGTAGCGCAGGCTCTCCTGGCTGAAGGCCGAGCCCGCGCGATGCCTGATCAACTCATGCGTAAAAACACGGCTGACGTTCCTGAATGCCAAGGAGTAGTTGGCGTGCTCGAGCACGCTGCCGTGGGCGGAGCGCAGGATGTTGGCGAAGTACTCGCGCTGGTCGGTGCGCACGCGGCTGACGTTGGGGTTCAGGCCGGGCTCCCAGCTGCGATAGCAGGCGCGGCCGGCGAACTCCACGATCAGCTCGCCGTGATTGACCTCGCCACCCGTCCCGCCGGCCTCATCCAGGCGCCGCTGCAGCCACGACTCCCCGCCCACGTCGCTCAGGTAGCCCCGCATGCCCTCCAGATCCAGCGCGGGCCGGGCGATCAAGAACACGGTGGGGGTGGTCTCGTGCATCGGGCGGACGATCCTACCGAGCGCTCCGGGCGGCTCTCGCCGAGCGTTCACCAGGCGGCTGCTCCTCCACGCTCATGCACGTGCTCGCGGGCCGGTGGCTAAGCTGGCTTGGCAATGGCTGCCGCCACCTCTGAGCCGACCGACCCCGAGCTCCTGGCCACCGCCTGGGACCTCGAACCGCTCGTCGACGGGGAGGGCCAAGGTGGGGTGGAGCCGCGCCTGACCGAGGCGCTCACGCGCGCCAAGGGGTTCGCCGAGCGCCACGCGGGCAAGCTCAGCGAGCTCGACTCCCAGGGCCTGCGCGAGGCGATGCAGGAGCTCGCCGCGATCCATGACCTCGTGGGCCGCGCCGGCTACTACGCCGCGCTGCGCTTCTCCACCGACACCGCCGACCCGGCCAACGGCGCGCTCTTGCAGCGCGTGCAGGAGCAGGAGACCGCGATCCAGACCACGCTGCTGTTCTTCGAGCTCGAGTGGGCCGCGCTGCCCGAGCAGCGCGCCGATGAGCTGCTGGCCGCGGACGGGCTGGACTTCGCTCGCCATCACCTGCGCAACGTGCGCCGCTACCGCGAGCATCTGCTCTCAGAGCCCGAGGAGAAGATCCTCACCGAGAAGGCGCTCACCGGCGTGAGCGCGTGGACGAGGCTGTTCGAGGAGCTCACCTCGTCGATCGAGGTGGCGCTCCCGCCGTCGGCCCTCGACGCCGGGCAGGACCGCGCGAGCGTAGCGCTGGACGTGGCGCTCAGCCGTCTCTCAAGGCCCGACCGCGAGGTGCGCCGCGACACCGCCGAGGCGGTCACCCAGGCGCTTGCGCCGGGTCTGCGCACGCGCGCCTACCTGTTCAACACGCTGCTCGCCGACAAGGCCACCGACGACCGCTTGCGCCGCTACCCGCATTGGCTGGCTGCGCGCAACCTCGCCAACGAGGCAAGCGACGAGTCGGTGGCGGCGCTGCTGGAGGCCGTGCGCGGCAGGTATGAGATCGCGCGGCGCTGGTACAGGCTGAAGGCGCGGCTGCTGGGCGTGGAGCGCCTGGCCGACTATGACCGCATGGCCGCCGTTACCGAGGACGAGGTGGTCTACCCGTTCTCCCAGGCGCGGGAGATCGTGCTCGACTGCTACCACTCCTTCTCCCCGGTGCTGGGCGAGCTGGCTGCGCGCTTCTTCGCCCACCGCCGAATCGACGCACCCGTGCGCCCAGCCAAGCGCGGCGGCGCCTTCTGCGCCTCCGCGGTGCCGGACGTGTTCCCCTACGTGCTGCTCAACTACACATCGCGCCGCCGCGACGTGCTCACGCTCGCGCACGAGCTCGGGCACGGCGTGCACTTCGCGCTGGCCGCCCGCCAGGGCGTCTTTCACCAGCACACGCCGCTCACGCTGGCTGAGACAGCGTCGGTGTTTGGCGAGACGATCGTGTTCGGGCGGCTGCTCGAGCAGGACTCAGCGCCCGCCTCGCGCCTTGCGCTGCTTGCGGAGAACCTGGAGGACACCATCGCCACGGTCTTCCGCCAGGTGGCCATGAGCCGCTTCGAGGACCTCGCGCACCGCGAGCGGCGCGAACGGGGCGAGATCTCGGTGGAGCGATTCGGCGAGCTGTGGACGGAGAGCCAGCAGGAGATGTTCGGCGACTCGCTGGAGCTGACCGACGGCTACCGCACGTGGTGGTCCTACATCCCTCACTTCATCGGCAGCCCCGGCTACGTCTACGCCTACGCATACGGTCAGCTACTTGCGCTGTCGGTGTATGAGCGCTACGAGCAGGTCGGCGCGGATCTGGTGCCCCGCTACCTGGAGCTCCTGGCCGCGGGCGGGTCGCGGCCCCCCGAGGAGCTGGGGCAGATCGTGGGGGTGGACCTCGCCGACCCCGGCTTCTGGGAGGCTGGCCTGGACCTCGTGGAGCGCCAGCTGCAGCAGGCCGAAGCGGCCGCCGAGGCCTCCGGGCGGCTTTAAGCGTCCTTGGGCCGAATTGCTCCTGATTGAGCCGGCAAATCAGGGGCCTCGGAGACGGTGTCGGCCAGTCGGCTCCGCGAGGAGTCAGGCAGTGTGTGCTCGTAGTCCCTCGAGCAGGCTCGTGAGGACGGTGCCAACGTCTTTGCGTACTTGGCTCTGGTCCTCCGCATCGGCGATGGTCATGCAGCCTTCGAGGATCGCGCCGGTGAGCATGAGCGCGAGGGTCTTCAGGGGGAGAGGTTGGATGACTCCGGCGCGGATCGAGCGTCGTAGTGCACCGCGCAGTACGACTGCGCCGTGGCGGTTTTCGACACGGCGAATGGTGTCGGCGTCAAGCACCGCTTGCGCGTCGTGGAGCAGGATGCGGCGCACGCTGGGGTCGAGGTGCGCGTCGAGCATCGCCTCGCACCCCGCACACAGAGCCTCCCATGGGTCGGGCTCCAAGAACGCCGTGGCGGCGCGCTCTGAGACTTCGCGCTTGACCTGTTCATAGACGGCCGCGAACAGCTCTTGCTTGCCATCGAAATGGTGGTAGAGGGCTCCCTTCGTGACGTTCGCCGCGTTCGCGATCTCGTCGAGGGGAGTTGCGGCGTAACCGCGCTCACCAAACAGTGTGCGTGCAGCTTGACGCAGCGCTTGGCGGGTCGCCTCGCCCTGCTGCACCTTCTTGCTCTTGACATCCGTACTTTGAGTATGCATGATGTATACCGTCAGTATGTTAGCTAACTATTCTTTGGAGGAGACGATGCCGAAGTACGTGATCGAGCGCGAGCTTCCCGGAGCTGGGAGCCTCAGCGCGGAGGATCTGCAGGCAATCTCAGCGAAGTCAAACCACGTGATCGGCGAGCTCGGCCCGGAGATCCGATGGCTCACGAGCTATGTCACAGACGACAAGCTCTACTGCGTCTATGTCGCCCCGGATGAGGACATCCTGCTCGAGCACGCACGCTGTGGCGCATTCCCAGCCAACCGGATATCCAAAGTCTCGACCGTCATCGACCCCTCAACCGGGGATCCCGTCGCGGCCAATGCCTGAGAACCGCACCGACGGTGCGCTCGTGATCGGCCGGAGCGATGCCACCGAGTCCTGACGATCGGTAGCCGGCGCCGTTAGGCCGGCATCAGCCGCGGGAGCAGGCCGGGCACGTCGGCGATGGAGTCCACGATCGCCGTTGGGGTCACGCGCGAGTGGAGCGCATCCTCTCGGTACTTGCCGGTGCGCACCAGCACGCCCGGCAGGCCCGCGGCCATCGCCCCGCCCACGTCGGCCTCGACGTCGTCTCCCACCATCACCGCCTGCTCGAGTCCCATGTCGGCCAGGGCGGTCTGGAAGAAGGCCTTGGCTGGCTTGCCCACCACAACCGCGTCGTGGCCCGTGGCGTACTCCAGCGCCACCGCGTAAGCGCCCACATCCAGCGCCAGGCCGTCAGCCCTGCGCCAGTAGCGGTTGTGCTGAAGCGCCACCAGCTCCGCTCCGTCCATCATCGCGCGGAAGGTCTCGTTGAGCACCGCGGGCGTGAAGCCATCGCCGAGATCGCCGAGGATGATCGCCTCTGGGCTCGATCCGAGGTCCACCTGCGAGAGCGTGGCGAGATCCTCGCGGAGCCCCTCGCTGACGAGCACGGCAACGTTCTCATAGCCCTGCTCGCTGCAGTGGCGCACAGCCATCGCTGCCGGCGTGAGCACCTCCTCCAGCGCAGCCTCGAAGCCGAGGTCAAGCAGGTGCTCGAGGACCTTGCGGCGCGAGCGCGAGGTGGTGTTGGTCAGCAGCCGCATCCCCGCGCTGATCCGGCGGAGCTCCGCAAACGCCTCATGAGCGCCCTCGATCGGCTCGTCTCCCACGTAGAGGACGCCGTCGATGTCGAGCAGCACGCCTGAGGAGCTGACCCGCGCATCGGCCATCTCTCCGAACTATAGGGCGAGCGCGGCGGACGCTAGAGCAGCCCGAGCGCGCTGCCGACCCCGTGCACGAGGTCGAACAGCGGCTGGGGCACGATGCCGAAGAAGATCGTGGCTGCGCCCGCGAGCAGCGCCACGAGCAGCACCTCCGGCTGAGTGCCGCCGGCGAGCTCCGTCGTGTCCCGTTCGGGCTCGAGCTCGGGCGAGCCCCCGGCGAGCGCCGGCAGTCCGCCGGGCGCCGGCGAGGGAGCCATCGTCTCGCCCGCGGGCGAGTCTGCGGTGGGCGCCTCGCGCATCCACATCGCGGCGATCACCGGCAGGTAGTAGCCGAGCGAGATCATCGAGCCGATCACGATCACCACGCCGAGCCAGGTATAGCCGCCCGAGACGCTCGCATCGATCAGGTAGAACTTCCCGATGAAGCCCGCCGTCGCGGGGATCCCCGCGAGGCCCAGCATCGCCAGCGTCATCGGCCACGCCAGCAGCGGGCGAGCGCGGCCCAGGCCGCTCAGCGCCGCGACCGAGTCGCCGAGGCCGGTCTCACGCTCGCGCGCCACGATCACCGCGAAGGCAGCCATGTTCATGAACAGGTACACCGCCAGGTAGAAGACCGTTGCCTTCACGCCGAGGCTGCTCGCCACCACCACGCCCGCGAGCATGTAGCCGGCCTGCGCCACCGAGGAGTAGGCCAGCATGCGCTTCAGCGAGGACTGCCCGAGCGCGCCAACGTTGCCCACGATGATCGTGATCGCGGCCAGCGCCGCCACCGCCGGACCCCAGCTTGGCTGGGTGCCGATCAGCGCCACGTCGAACAGCCGCAGGAACACACCGAGCGCGGCGACCTTGGTGGTCACCGCCATGAACGCCGTCACGGGCGTGGGCGCGCCCTCGTAAACGTCGGGCGTCCACTGGTGAAAGGGCGCCACCGAGGACTTGAAGCACAGGCCCGCCACGCACAGCGCAACCCCTGTCAGCGTGAGCGGGTCGGTGGCCAGGCCGCCGCTTGAGAGCGCGCGTGCGATCGAGCTGAAATCCGTTGCTCCGGTCGCGCCGTAGATCATCGCCAGGCCGTAGAGCAGCGTGG
>Ga0210403_10000844_pt1 | contig 30329 bp, 25 predicted proteins | sample IncBWC19MmetaG_FD_150863 | JGI IMG/M metagenome (GOLD analysis project Ga0210403, IMG submission 150863) | Forest soil microbial communities from Barre Woods Harvard Forest LTER site, Petersham, Massachusetts, United States - Inc-BW-C-19-M | ecosystem: Environmental > Terrestrial > Soil >...
GCGCGGGAGCTACGTCATCGCGAATGGGGCGCTAGATAAGGCGCCGGTCAAAACAGAGAGTAGCGTGGTGACTCTCAAGAATATTGTAGCTGGAAGGCATTCCAAAGCTTACACACTACGGGTTCCTTCTTGGCGATCCGATAGAGACGAAGAAGAATTGCGGGTTAACCACCAGACATACAACAAACTGAAGGTAGGACAAGAGATTCTAGTAGAAGTACACCCGGGTTTTTTGGGAATGCCTTGGTATGGGCAAGTAACGCCAGGCGAACAAGCTAAGCGGTGAGGTGCGGCGCGGCTGCAACCGCTTGCGCTCGATGCGAATCAGCGGCCGGGCGCGACTTTTTTTTCCTGTGTTCGAGCGCGGCGCCGATGAAGGCAGCGAAAAGAGGGTGCGGCTCGAGCGGCTTGGACTTGAATTCCGGATGGAATTGGCAGCCCAGGAACCAAGGGTGTTCGGGGGCTTCGATAATCTCGACGTAATTTTCGTCGGGAGTGCGGCCGGTGATGCGCAAGCCGGCGCTGGTAAGGGTTTTTTCGTAATCGCGATTGAATTCGTAGCGATGGCGGTGGCGCTCGCTGATTTCCAGCTTGCCATAGGCGCGCTGGGCAAAGGAGCCGGGTTCCAGCTTGCAGGGCCAAGCGCCGAGGCGCATGGTGCCGCCCATCTCGTCGACACCCAGGAGCTCGCGCAGCTTGTAAATGACGCGATGCGGGGTTTGGGGATCGAACTCGGTGCTGTCGGCTTGCTTGAGATCGGCGACATCGCGGGCGTATTCGATGGTGGCGCACTGCATGCCCAGGCAGATGCCGAAGAACGGGACCTTATGTTCGCGGGCGTAGCGAATGGTGTGGACCATCCCGGCGATACCGCGTTTCCCGAATCCGCCGGGAACTAAAATGCCGTCGAACTGCCGCAAACGGGCGGCGGCGGTTTCGAGGGAATCGATTTCTTCGGCTTCGATCCATTCCAGAACCGTTTTGTGATTGTGCGCCAGGCCGCCATGCAGCAAGGCTTCGCGGAGGCTTTTGTAGGCGTCCTCGAGCTGCACGTATTTGCCAACGATGGCGATGCGTGCTTCGCCCGCCGGGTGGTGCAGGCGGTGAATCAGGTCGATCCAGGACTTCAAATCTTGTGGGTGGTGCTCCAGCTTCAGCAGCCGCAAAATTTGCGCATCCAGGCCTTCGCGGGCCAGTTCTACCGGAACGGCGTAGATGGTGTCCACGTCTTCCATGGAAATAACGCAGGCTTCCGCGACGTTGCAAAACAGCGCGATTTTCTTTTTCAGCTCACCGGGAATGTGGCGATCGCTGCGGCACAGGAGAATGTCGGGCTGAATTCCGATGCCGAGCATTTCTTTGACGCTGTGCTGCGTCGGCTTGGTTTTCAGTTCGCCGGCGGCGGCGATGAACGGCACCAGCGTGACGTGCACGAACAGTGTGTTTTCGTTTCCCAGCTCCAGGCGCATCTGGCGAATGGCTTCGAGGAAAGGCAAAGACTCGATGTCGCCCACCGTGCCGCCGATTTCGACGATGACCACGTCCACGCCTTCGGAAACTTTCTTGATGGTGGCCTTGATTTCGTCGGTGACGTGCGGGATCACCTGGACGGTCTTGCCCAGGTAGTCGCCGCGGCGCTCCTTGCCGAGAATCGTTTCGTAAATGCGGCCGGTGGTCCAGTTGTTGTCGCGGGAAAGCTTGGCGTGGGTGAAGCGCTCGTAGTGGCCGAGATCGAGGTCGGTCTCCGCGCCGTCTTCGGTGACGAAGACTTCGCCGTGCTGGAACGGGCTCATGGTGCCGGGATCGACGTTAAGGTAGGGATCGCATTTCTGCAGGGTGACTTTGAATCCGCGACTTTCGAGGAGACAACCGATCGAGGAGGCAGCTACGCCTTTTCCCAGTGAGGAAACAACTCCGCCAGTGACAAAGATATATTTTGGCGCCATCCGTGCAGTCGGGGTCTGGCCTGCTTCGTTCCAGCCCACCGAGCTTGTCTACCCTCCACAGGAGTGACGTACGAGCAATTATGGTCGGAACCCGGGGAAGTGTCAAATTGAAGTTCCTGATACTTCGGAGGCGAAAAACCTTCTGCATTCTGTTTTCTGACGCCCTCTGCCGGCTGCCCTTCCGGACAGGGAAACTTTTTGGTGCGATTGGTGTTCCTAGATCTGTGATGGAGTTCGGTCGCAGCGTTCGGCATGTAAATAGTTTGTAATTGCACACATGCGGGTAGGGCTGGGGGAACCTATCGAGGGTGTTTTGGTCATCTAATAATGGAAACAATCGCGCAAGGGGCAGGGTGGGGGCCGGTCCGCGCGTATCCCAAGGCCCTGTTCTTGGGCCTTACAACGTGGGGAAGGCAAATGAAACGACTGAATCGAATCGGGATTGGCGGTGCGTGGCTCGCCGGTGCACTTCTGTTATCGGTCAGCGCCAGCGCGCAGCAGGCCAGAACGCAAACCGTTACGCAAAGAAATCAAGGCTATGAGGTAAGCCGTGAAAGCGTCCTGCAGGGCACGGTGGTTACGTATACGGCTGCGTCCACGACGCCTCCGCTGGGTGCGCACGTTACCGTGCAGACGTCTTCGGGATTGGTGGACGTGCACTTGGGCAACGCTCAACTCTTGGCGGCGAATCACTTCTCGCTGGCGAGCGGAGACAGTGTTCGGATTACCGGCGAGAACGTTGCGTATGGAACAAGCAATCGGTTCCTAGCCCGCATCATCCAAAAAGGCAATCAAGCACTGGCGGTCCGAAGCGTTCGCGGCTTTCCGTTGGCACCCAGCGGCAAGCTCGGGCCCCGCACCGAAGGAGGTGCGCTGTGAAACGCCTTCTTCTTTCCCTCGCGATCGGCACGGCTCTGCTGGTTACTGCTTGCGGTGGCGGTAGCGGCACCATCACGCCGCCACCGGTGGCCGTGGGCTTCACTAACGCTAGCCTGACCGGGCAGTATGCATTCGAGATGAGCGGCACCGACTTGAACGGCCGGTTCATTGCCCGCGTTGGGACCTTTACGGCCAGCGGCAGCGGGACAATTACCGCGGCTATTGAAGACGTGAATGATGCTGGAACAGCGAGCTTCGTCCAGTTCACGGGCGGGACCTACAGTATCGGAACAGATGGCCGGGGCACCTTGACGTTGACGGGCGGGGGTACTTTGGGCGGAGGGCTGGGCTTGAACATAGCCTTGAGCTCCACTAAGACCGGGTTGGCGGTACAAACGGATGGCAATGCCACCTCCAGCGGTTCCTTCGATCTGCAGACGGCGAGTGCCTTCTCACTTCCAAGCATTACTGGTACTTACGCTTTTGACTTGGCGGGCATCGATGGAGTCGGCGCTCCGCTTTCGCTGGTGGGAGAGTTCAGCATGAACGGAGCGGGAGGCTTAACGGGTGGCCTGGTCGACACGAACGACGGCAGTGCCGCCGCGCCGGTGGGACCCACGGCGCTCTCAGTCTCTACCTTCCAGATGGATGCAACCTTTGGAGCCTCGAATGGCCGCGGTTTGGCGACTATCAATGGCCAGACGTTGGCTTTCTACATCGTCGATGGCACCCGGCTGAGGATGATTGAGGGGAATGATACGACGCTGGCGGCCACCGTTGGCGACGCCTTCCAGCAAAGCGGCACGATTCCGACGCAGGCGAGCGGGCTGAGCGGCAATTTCGCATTTATTATCAGCGCCGCTGCGGTCACTGGAAACTTTGGCGCCATTGCCCGGGTGGGCAGCGCGGCGTTCAACGCTGGAGCGCTGTCCAGCGTGTCTTTGGACGACAACAACTCCGGACACTACAGCAAGCTGACCGGAGATGCGGGCGCTTACACCATCGACGCCGCGGGCTCGGGACGAGGAACACTGACGTTCACGGACTCCAGCTTGGGCACCTTTTCCTACGTCTTCTATCTGTTTTCGCCCACGCAAGCCGTAGTTTTGGAGACCAGCAACGCGGTCGTTGGCGCGGGAAGCATGTCGGCGCAGCCTTCCTCGATAGCAACCGCTTCGTTGGCCAGCAACTACGCGTTTAACTGGAGCGGCGTAACGATCCCGTCCTCGGGCAATATCGGTTTCGAGGAAGATTTTGTGGGGGAGTATGCGCTGTCCAGCACCGGCGCGATCAGCGGCACGGTGGACTTCACGGAACTGGGTTCCACTTCGACCCCTGTGTTCACGGGCGTGGCCTTGACCGGCACATTCAATGCCGGGAGCACCGGACGCAACACCTACCAGGCGATGGTCAGTCCGGGCAATGGTGCGCCGTCGGTCACCATCAACTTCGCGGCGTACGTGGTCAACGGCAACACGGTTTACCTGGTGACCACCGATTCGACTCGGGTGACCGCAGGGACAGCGACGGTGCAAACGCCATAAGCGACCGTTGCGTCACAATTTGCTTCAACCGAACCGCTCGGCCACGCAGCTTGGCCGGGCGGTTTCATTTTTGTAGGAGTTTTTCTACCCGGGCTACGTCTTCCGGCACGTCCACGCTTACGGCGTCGTGCTGCACCTCGGCGACTCGGATTTTCCAGCCGTTTTCCAGCCAGCGCAGCTGTTCAAGTTGCTCGATCTTCTCGAGTTCCCCCTGTGGGAGGGTGGGATATTCCAGGAGGGCATCGCGTTGGAAAACGTACAGGCCCAGATGCTTCAGGTGACGCACTTGGATCTTGCTGGCGGTGTCGCGTACCCAGGGGACCGGGGCGCGGGAGAAATACAGAGCGTTGTCGTCGAAGTCGAGCACCACCTTGACGGCGTTGGGGTCCATGATGTCCCCAGGGGTGCGAATGGGAGTCGCCACCGTCGAGACCGCGGCTTCCGGCTCTTCGAGTAGCGCCCGCACCGCCGTTTCGATCGCCACGGGATCGAGGAGCGGCTCATCGCCCTGGACATTAACGAAGATCTCGCCTTCCACGTGGGCGGCGACTTCGGCGACGCGTTCCGTGCCGGTGCGATGATCGGGGCGGGTCATGCGGGCCTCGCCGCCAAAGGCTTCCACGGCCTTAACGATGCGTTCATCGTCGGTGGCGACAATCACGCGGTCGACGTTCTGTGCCGACTTGGCACGATCGTAGACGCGGCGGATCATGGGCTGCCCGGCGAGGGCGACCAGCGGCTTACCCGGCAAGCGCGTCGATCCATAACGGGCCGGTATTACCACGACGACTTTCCCAGGACTCATGCATCTACCTCGTGAGAGCTTCTACAATATTTCCCGGATGCTACCATACGCTTGCGGCGAGCACCGGAGGGGTATTGACAAAAGTTTGACAAAATCGCCGCTCGGGACATGCGATTGCTCTTGTCTTCACCGACATGAGTGGTAGAATCCCTGTAGTCCTGAACCGCGCGGCTGTTCCGGGCGAGCCCCGGGCCCTCAGGAGAGAGCCGTGAAGCGCGAGGTGCCTCAGATTCGCGTTATAACCTGGTTACTCGTTACGGTCTTGCTCACCTGTGTTTTCCTGTGTCCTGGCTGGATCCCTGCCGCTGCGCAAACGCCTTCCGCTCCCGAGGAAACCAAGCCGCCCGACGATACCAAGCCGAAGGATGATGCCAAGGCCGATAACGCCAAGCCTCCGGACGACGTCAAAAAGAATACGCCGGGTACTTCGATCAAGCCGCGCTTGGGTTTGCATCTGGATGTCGACCTGGCGCTGGTCAATGTCACCGTCACCGATCCTTACAACCGCTTGGTGACCGGCCTGGACCCGGATAATTTCCGCGTGTTTGAAGACAACATCGAGCAGGAAGTGGTGACGTTTTCATCCGAAGACGTGCCCATCTCGATCGGCGTGATTTTCGATTTCAGCGGCAGCATGGCCAACAAGATCGGCAAGGCGCGCGAGGCCGCGGTGCAGTTTTTCAAGACCGCCAATCCGCAGGACGAATTTTTCCTGGTGAGCTTCAACGAACGCGCGGAGCTGACCAGCGCATTCACCAACAGCGTGGAAGACCTGCAGAGCCGCATGATGCTGACCGCACCCAAAGGCCGGACGGCTCTGCTCGATGCCATCTATCTGGGTCTGAGCCAGATGAGGGGTGCACACAACGGCAAGCGCGCCTTGCTCATCCTATCCGACGGAGGAGATAATCATAGCCGGTACAACGAAAGCGATATCAAGCGCCTGGTGAAGGAAGCCGATACCCAGCTTTACGCCATAGGCATTTTCGATCCGCTTGGCTATCGCAATCGCACGCCCGAAGAGCTCAATGGTCCCTCGCTGCTGAGCGAAGTGACGGAAATGACCGGGGGCCGCGTATTCGCGGTCGAAAATCTGAATGAATTGCCGGACATCGCATCAAAGATCGGCATGGAGTTGCGAAATCAATATGTCCTGGGATATCGGCCAAGCAACAAGGCACATGACGCGCGCTGGCGGAAGATCAAGATCAAGCTGCGCGCTCCCAAAGGGCTCCCTCCCCTTAACGTGTACTCGAAGACCGGCTACTACGCCCCCAGCCACTAAGCCGGCTTCCCATCTTATGTCTCGATTAGCGGCATCCACACTGCTTTTGTGCGCGCTGGCGTTCGGCGGTCTACCTGCGTCGGCGCAAATTCCTGATACCACTCCTCCGCCTCCGCCGCCCGGACAGAATCCCAACGCCAGCCCGCAAGACCCCAGGATTCGTGTCGATGTAAACCTGGTGGTGTTGCACACCACCGTTCTGGACGATCGCGGGCGTTTTGCGGATGGGCTCAAACAAGACAACTTCCGCGTGCTGGAAGACAAAGCCGAGCAAAAGCTCTCGGTCTTTAAGCGCGAGGACGTCCCGGTGAGCATGGGACTGGTGATCGACAACAGCGGGAGCATGCGCGACAAGCGGCCCCGCGTGAACGCCGCGGCGCTCACCCTGGTGGAGGCCAGCAATCCCCAGGATGAGGCCTTCGTGGTCAATTTCAACGATGATTTCTACCTGGACCTGGACAAGGATTTCAGCAGCAGCATTCCGGAATTGAAGGAAGCGCTGGAACGCATCGACTCGCGCGGCAGCACGGCGCTCTACGACGCCGTGATCGGCTCTTTGGACCACGTAAAGAAAGGCGCCAAAGATAAAAAGGTGCTGCTGGTGGTTACCGACGGAGAAGATAACACCAGCCACAATTCGCTGGAGAAAACCGTCAGGGAAATTCAGAAGACCGACACGGTCATCTACACCATTGGGCTGCTCAGCGAAGAGAGCAAGAAAAACGCCAAGCGCGCCAGAAGGGCTTTGGAAGATATCGCCAAAGCTTCGGGCGGGCTGGCCTTCTTCCCTGAAAACGTCGATGACGTGCGCAGCATTTGCGAGCAGGTCGCGCACGACATTCGCAACCAATACACGCTGGCGTACTATCCGACCAACACCAAGCGCGACGGAACATTTCGTACCGTGCAGGTGGATGTGATACCGCCCCGCGGCCGCGGCAAGCTCACCGCCCGAACCCGCAACGGCTACTACGCCCCGAACAGCCCCGGGGGCGCCGCCACCGGCAACTGACCCGTCGATTCGGATTCGACATTGTTTGTTTGCGGCAGGCTGCTGTAGCCGCGGTCTTCAGGCCGCGGGGTTTAGATGAAGATGTGCCGCACTTCTGGCGACGGGCGCGTTTCTGCCGCGAGACGGATCAACCGAGCACAACCCAAATCGTATTCCCATGCGCTGAATCTAAACCCCGCCCTCTTAAGAGGGCGGCTACAGCAACGCGCCAGTTGTTGGTTATCGCGCGGATTGTGCCGACGGCTTGTCGATTTCCTTCAAAAAACTTTTTCCGTGCGGAATTGCGCCGCCAAAATTTTCGGCGATGGTCTGGCCCATGTCTGCAAGCGTGTCGCGAATGCCTAGATTGACGCCCGCGCCGCTCTCGGTGGAATACGCCAGGATCGGTACATACTCGCGCGAATGATCGGTGGTCGCCCAGCGCGGATCGGGGTCGCAACCGTGGTCGGCGGTGATGATCAGCAAATCGGAGCGGCTCAATAGCTGCAAAAACGGCTGAAGCAGGCGGTCGAACTCCTCGAGAGACTTCGCGAAGCCCTCGACGTCTTTGCGATGGCCATAGAGCATGTCGAAATCCACGAGGTTGCAGAAGATCAGTCCGGTCTTTCGTTCGCGAAGGGCGGTCGTCAGCTTTTCCATGCCATCGATATTGTTCTTGGTTGCTACGTAGTCTTGTACTCCGCGGCCATTGTAGATGTCATGAATCTTTCCGATGCCAAATACTGGCACGGCCCGGTCAGCGAGAACGTCCATGAGCATCGGCTTCGGCGGATCGACGGCGTAGTCATGGCGGCGCGAAGTGCGAGTGAAATTACCGACCGGGCCGGCAAACGGCCGTGCGATCACGCGGCCTACACGGTGCGGTCCATCGAGCAGCTTGCGCGCGATTTCGGACATGCGGTACAACTCGGCGATCGGAATTACATCTTCGTGCGTAGCGATTTGAAAGACGCTGTCGCCCGACGTGTAGACGATGGGCTTGCCGGTGCGCACGTGCTCTTCGCCCAGTTCCTTGATGATTTCCGTGCCGGAGGCGGGTTTGTTGCCGATCGTTGCTCGCCCAATCTGACGCTCGAACTCCTCGATCACTTCTCGCGGAAACCCGTGCGGATAAACAGGAAACGCTTGATCGAGCCAAACGCCGGCCATTTCCCAATGGCCCGTGGTGGTATCTTTCCCCGGCGAATGCGTTACGCCTTTTCCATAGGCTCCCAGGGGCGGGGTCGCGGCTTCGAGATGCTGGAGCGGCGCGATGTTTGCCAGCCCCAATCGCACCAGGTTCGGCACTCTCAGCGCGCGAGACTCGGCGATGTGGCCCAGCGTGGTGCGGCCAACGTCTCCGTAGTCCGCCGCGTCGGGTAGCGCGCCAATGCCAACGCTATCCAGAACCACCCAAATGACTCGATCGAACCCTGGCATCGCCGCACTCCTGACGTCTTCAGCGGAACTCTAGCACAGCCGTTGGATTCGCGTCGTTGCCCGCTTTGCGCGATGGCGGTATGCTTACCGCCGATGCGGCCTCCCCGTGGGCGCTGAGGAAACATTTTCCTTCGAGGATGCGTACTTAACAAGTAAGAGGTACCAGATGCCCCAGAACGAAAGGCCCCGGCTCGCCGTTCCGATCGTGCTGATCGTGGTAGGTGCGCTGTTCTTGTACGCCAACTATCGCCCGGCCTTCGATCCCTGGCCGGTTCTCAGGGCTTACTGGCCGCTGATCCTCATTTTCATCGGTCTCGGCAAGATGTGGGATGCCGCGCAGCGCCGACAGAATCCCGATGCGCCGCGTGGATCTTCCGTGGGCCTGACGGTGGGGATGCTGGCCTTCGTGTTCGTCTTGATTGCGCTGATGTGGCACGGGCGCGCGTTTTCGCGGGACCACCGCTATGCGTCATCGCTGCATCATGAAAGCCGAAGCGTGGAGCGCCAGGGCGCGCAATCCGTAAACGCATCGCTGCAAGCGGGCGCCGGCCAATTGACGATCGGCGGTGGCTCCAGCCATCTTCTGGACGCCGATTTCAACTATAGCGAGTCCTACGGGAATCCCCGCGTCGACTACAACGTGACCAACGGCGTCGGTGATCTTAGCGTCTCGCAAGACGGCGACAGCACCCATTTTGTGGGCGTTTCGCACAACGAGTGGAACCTCCATTTCAGTAATGACGTGCCCCTGGAATTGAAGGTTTCCATGGGCGCCGGACAAGGCCAGTTGCACCTGCGAGACGTGCCGGTAACGCGCCTCGACTTGGAAATGGGAGCTGGGCAATTCGAAGTGGACCTCACCGGGGATCGCAAGAAAGACTTGGACGCCGACATCGAGGGCGGCGTTGGGCAAGCCACCATCCGCCTGCCGAAAAATGTCGGGGTAATCGCGCATGCCTCCGGCGGCATCGGCGCCGTCAGTTCCCACGGCCTCAAACACGATGGCGACGAATACACCAACGACGCCTATGGCAAAACGCCCGCAACGATTCACCTGAAGGTGCAAGGTGGCGTCGGCGAAGTCAGCCTCATCCAAGAACCCTAGAGGCCGCCACTGCGGCGCGAAAGCGGTATCGGGTAGTGACTCAGGTTGATTTCGTGATGCGGTTTCCGAAGAACCCGACAAATCAGAACGGCCTTTTCCAGTTGGATGCGCCTAATCTTTATCTTGGAATGACGCGCGGTTCAGGGTTATTTTTATGTTCGAACGCCATGCTGCTCAAGCCGAGGCGGAAATGAGAAATGTAATCTTCGCAATCAACATTACCGTAGATGGCTGCTGCGACCACACCAAAACGATTGCCGATGAAGAACTGCTTGAATATTATACGCACCTCCTGCGAGATGTTGACCTGCTCGTCTTTGGGCGCAAAACCTATCAATTGATGGTTCCTTATTGGCCCGATGTCGCAAAAAGCCAGTCTGAGACAAAAGCAGAGATCGAATTTGCTCAAACATTTGACTCCATCAACAAAATTGTTTTTTCACAATCATTAGACAGCGCTGAAGGAACAAACACGAGAATTGTTCGTACGAACCTTCGGGACGAAATACTTAAATTGAAAAAGGAACAAGGCAAGAATATTTTAATCGGTGGTGTAGCTGTTCCTTCACAACTTATAGAGCTTGGTCTGGTTGATGAATATTATTTTGTCATTCAGCCGATACTTGCAGGAGAAGGGAGGCGGCTGCTGGACGGTATTAGCCTGGAGAAATTACAATTAAAACTTGTTGAGTCCAAGATCTTTAAATCAGGATGTGTTGCGCTTCATTACATGAAGCAGTGACAGAAAAAATTACCCGACACCCGCGCCGCTCTGCGTCAATAATCCTTATTTCCTATATGCACCCTTTCTGATGTCTGCTGAACGGTTGTCAGGACCTAGCCTGCCAAACGCTCGCGTCGTCGCGTAGTGCCCGGAAGGAGTAGTACATAGCTTCCTACAACGCCGTTTCCGGGCGCTAAGCGAAATGCTGTACACTCGTCGCTAGAAATGGAATTTTCTCCTTCAGTTTTACTGCTGGTCCTTTACCCTGTCGTCGGCCTTGTCGCTCCCCTGGTCTTTTTCTCGCTGTGGCCGAAAAAGCTACCACCAGCTCCGAATTTGGCCGCCGGGGACGAAGATAAAAAAGCGGCGACCGCACTCTTAGGAGCATTGGTGTGGCTTTTCGCTTACGGGAGTTTGATTTGCGGCACTCTCCTTTATCAATTGCTCTTTCCCTTAAGTTTGGACAGAGTTGGCCTACCCTCGAACTCACGAGTATGGACCACGCTGATCGGAGGATACTTAGGCGCATCTTGGGCAGGTGTTTCAATTTGGTTCCTGGCATTGGGAGCCGCAACTGGACGTATGCGGCGCGAAATCCCTGGCTTAATGGCTCCGCTGAGTCTTCAGATACCCGTTTGGCTAATCGAAGCCTTAGCGGAGGAGACGTGGCGGGCTGCAGCAATAGTGGGACTGCTGGCCGCCCACAACTCACCTCTCTTTTCCATCGCCGCAGTGGCCGTCGCTTTTGGCAGCGCGTATCTCCGACTCGGCCTTCAGCGTGCAGCAGTCGGCACTCTCGAAGGAATGTTCTTCGGGTTTCTTTTCTTATGGCAAGGGTCCTTGCTCGCTCCCTTCACAGCTCACCTAGCGGTTCATGCAGTCTATCTATGGGGAGTAGGACAATTCCAGGACCGAGAGAGCCGCAAAACATGGCAGATGCCGGGGACAAAATGTCCCGCTTGTCAGAGAAACTTGAAACTGCTTCAGGTCAGAATGAGCGACGTATTTGAGTGCCCGTCATGCCAAGCATCATTGAGCGTTTCCGACGGCTATCAAAATGTAATGCGATTCACGGCAGCGTTTAGCTTCTGTTCTTTAATTATCCTCACAATTCTCCTATTGAAAGACTGGGTGCCTAGCAGTCTTGTTTTTTGGTTGACCTATCCAGTATCGTATGGAGTGGCCACTAGCGGTATTTTCCTCTATCGAAGACTGTTCACACGGCTTTTTCCTCCGCGACTACAACCAGGGACTCCAAATATCATCACGCTCAACCTTAAAGGTCCCCACAAACCCAACACGAGCAACGGTGAAGACCAAGCCACCAAGCAATAGGTTCTGCCCGTCAACTCCCGGCAAGTCGCATAACCGGACACCGACCCACTACCCAGCATCGGCTCCGTTTGCCCCGAGCGCCCGGCGGTCGTATAATTTAAAGTTTAGGCAGTGACTGCGGACCGCACTGTCTGAGCTTCCCCTTGGCCACCAACGAACTCATCCCGGTCAACACCAACCAAGAGACCATTTCGATCCGTGGCGCCCGCGTCCACAATCTCAAGAATATCAGCGTCGAAATCCCCCACAACGCCATCACCGTGGTGACCGGGGTCAGCGGCTCGGGCAAGTCGTCCCTGGCCTTCGACACCGTGTACGCCGAAGGACAGCGCCGCTACGTTGAGTCTCTCTCTGCCTACGCCCGGCAATTCCTGGAGCGCATGGAGAAGCCGGACGTCGACGAAATTTCTGGGATCGCTCCGGCAGTGGCCATCCGCCAGAAAAACTCCACGCGAAATCCGCGTTCGACGGTGGCCACCGCCACCGAGATTTACGACTATCTGCGCCTGCTATTTGCGCGCTGCGGCCAGACATTTTGCATCCAGTGCGGGGCGCAAGTGCGCCGCGACAACCCCGACGAGATCGCCACCAAAGTCTTGTCGCTTGCCTCCGGGCGCCGCTTCTACATCTTGTATCCGCTTCGCATCGCCCAACCGCAGACCGCTGCGCCTCGCCGCGGCGCCAAGAAGAGGCTCGCGGCTCCGGCGCAAGATGCGCTGAGAAACGCCCTAAGCGACATCCAAAAGCGCGGCTTCAACCGCCTGTATCAAGATGGCCGAGTCCACGAATTCTCCTCGCCAGAGACGCTGCTCGACGTGGACTTTGCGAGTCCCGTCTACGTGCTCGTCGATCGGTTGGCCGTCGACCCGGAATCGCGCTCCCGTCTGGTCGACTCTATCGAAATCTGCTATCGCGAAGGCGGCGGCGAGGCCATTCTCGAATTCGTCCCTGACGCCGCCGGAAATCCCGTCGAGCGCCTGGTTTTCAACGAACGCTTCGAGTGCAAGAACGACGGCACGATCTACCAGGAGCCTGAGCCGCGACTGTTCTCCTTCAACAATCCCTACGGCGCGTGCCCGCGCTGCCAGGGCTTTGGCAACACCATCGATTTCGACCTAAACCTGGTGGTGCCCGATCCTAGCAAGTCACTCGACGACGGGGCCGTCGAACCCTGGACCAAGCCGCGCTACCGCGTACTGTTTCAGGAAGCGAAAAAATGGGCGCGTTCGCGAGACATTCCCACCAACGTTGCCTGGCGACACCTGACCGCCGAGCAGCGCCGGCTAGTCCTCGAAGGTGATCCCGCAAACGATTTTGCAGGGGTAAAAGGCTTTTTCAGCTACCTGGAGCGCAAGAAATACAAGCTCCACGTGCGCGTCTTTCTCAGCCGCTATCGTGGCTACGCGCTTTGTCCTGAGTGCGGCGGCGCGCGCCTGCGCCCCGAAGCTCGCGCGGTCCGCGTCGCCGGAAAATCCATCACCGAAATCTGCAAGCTCACCGTAAAGGAAGCGCGCGTCTTCTTTGCCACCCTGCAGCTCACCGACGAGCAAGCCAAGGTCGCCGACAGAATTCTCGAAGAGCTGCGCACCCGCCTGCAATTCCTGGATGAAGTCGGCCTCGACTACCTGACGCTCGAACGATTGACCTCCACGCTCTCCGGCGGCGAGTCCCAGCGTATTCAGCTGGCCACCTCGCTCGGATCGCACCTCGTCGGCGCGCTCTACGTTCTCGACGAGCCATCGATCGGTTTGCATCCGCGCGACACCCAGCGGCTCATCGACATCCTCAAATCCCTGCGTGACCTTGGCAACACCGTTCTGGTTGTCGAGCACGACCCCGACACCATCCAGGCCGCCGATCAAGTAATCGACCTGGGCCCTGGCGCTGGCGAACTCGGCGGCAAGCTCCTTTTTTCCGGCACCTACGACGCCATGCTCGCGGAGCATAAATCGCTCACCGGCAGATACCTCAGCGGAGAGCTTCGCATCCCGGTCCCCAACAGTCGCCACAAGCCGAACGGCAAATTCCTGCGCCTTGCGGGAGCCAATCTCCACAACCTGCAAAATGTCGATGTGATGATCCCGTTGGGAACTCTCACGGTGGTCACCGGGGTAAGCGGTTCCGGCAAATCCACCCTGGTTCACGACGTCCTGTATCGCGCGCTGGGCGCCAAACGCAACGGCGGCAGCGTCAAAGAGTTCTGCGACCGCTTGGACGGCGATTCCGAAATTCGCGAAGTCATCATTGTCGACCAATCTCCGATCGGCCGTACGCCGCGTTCCAATCCCGCTACCTACCTCAAGGCCTTCGACGCCATTCGCGAGGTCTTCTCGGAAACACCCGACTCCAAGCGCCGTGGCTACCCCGCCGGGCATTTTTCCTTCAACGTTCCCGGAGGGCGTTGCGAAACTTGCCAGGGCGATGGCACGGTCACCGTCGAGATGCAATTTCTCGCCGACGTCGAGCTGGTCTGTGAAGAGTGCCGCGGAACGCGCTTCAAGAGCGGTGTCCTGGAAGTCCGCTACCACAACAAGAATATCCACGAGGTGCTGCAGCTCACGGTGCGCGAGGCGCTCACGTTCTTCATCAACGTGCCGAAAGTAATTTCTAAGCTCCGAGTCCTCAATGAAATCGGCCTGGGCTATCTTCGCCTGGGGCAATCCGCCACCACCCTTTCCGGCGGAGAAGCGCAGCGCCTCAAGCTCGCCGCGCACCTTACCCGTACAGAAAATGAAGGCATTCTCTACATTCTCGACGAGCCCACCACCGGCCTGCATTTCGACGATATCGCCAAGCTCCTGGCCGCCTTCCGTAAGCTGCTGGAATCCGGCGCCTCGCTACTGGTCATCGAGCACAATCTGGACGTCATTAAGTCCGCCGATTGGCTGATCGACATGGGCCCGGAAGGCGGCGATCAGGGCGGCAAGATCATTGCCACCGGCACGCCGGAGCAGGTCGCGCGCAACACGCAGTCTCACACCGGCCGCTATCTCGCCCGCGTCTTGAACGCCAACGGCCAGGCAAAACGGCAGCCCAATGGCGCATCCAAGCCTGCAGGCCCTTCAGTTACAATCGCCAATGGAGCGAACGCATCTCTCCCCGAATCATGACGCCCCGTCGCGCGCGCTCGGCCGCAATATTTCTGGTGCGGGCGGCCATTTGTTTGGCAGCGGCACAATGCATAGCGCCCCACCTTGCCAACCAGCTCTGCGCTCGACCGCGATCCGCCTCCTCCCAAGCAGCGCAATCGAAATCCCAGAAACTAGCGAACCCGCTGAATGATCTCCTGGACGAAGCCCAGCGTAACATCGACAAGAACGATTTCGAGTCAGCCATCCCCCCATTGCAAAGATTCCTGGCCGAAAAACCGGATGTCGCTTACGGCCACTTCCAACTCGCCTACGTCTACACCGCGCTGAAACGCACCGACGAAGCCCGCGCCGAATACGAGCGCACCATCGCCCTGGATCCTAAAATGTCCGAAGCCTACCTCAACCTCGGCGTTCTCCTTCTGGACAAGCACGAATACGCCGCCGCCATCGTGCCTCTTCGCAAAGCTGTCGATTTGCTGCCCGCGCAAAGTCACCCCAGGTCGCTGTTAGCCGTTGCGCAGGACCGCTCTGGCGATCGAGCCGGCGCGGCGGAGACGCTCCAAGCCGTCTTGCGCCTGGATCCAAAAGACCTCAACGCCATCAATTACCTGGGATGGAATGCTATGAGCGCCGGCAAGCCCGCGGACGCAGAGGGGCAATTCCGCCGCGTCCTGGAAATCGATCCGCACGCGGCAGGAGCGCTCAAAGGTCTCGCGGAAAGTCTCGACGCCCAGAAAAACCCGGAGGCCGCCGACGCCTACCGCGCGTATCTTGAGCAAGCGCCGAGTGATTCCGAATCTCGAGCTCGCCTGATCCATCTTCTCGTCAACCAGGAAAAATACGACGACGCCCTTGCCGAACTGGATCGCTCCGACGCCGGCAAACCGCCCGCTCTCGAATCTCTGAAGCTCCGCGCCGACATCCAAATTGCGCAAAAGAAACTAGACGACGCTATCGCCACTCTTCGCCAAGCCCTTGTCTTGGCCCCCAATGACGCCCATCTCCTCGGCGGCTTGGGCCGCGTCGAAATGCAAAAGCGCGACTTTCCCTCGGCCGAAAGGGAACTGAAAGCTGCGCTGCAGATCGACCGCAACAACCTCGTCTATTGGAAAGATCTCAGCTCTACCTACTATCTTTCCGGCAACTGCCCGTCCGCTTTGGCCGCTCTCGACCTTATCGCTAAAGCCGAGACACCCGGCGCAGCCTCCTGGTTTGTGCGGGCCCTCTGCTACGATAAACTGCACCAGTTGCGCCCGGCGCTGGAGGCTTACCAGAAATTTCTGGATATGGACCAAGGCAAGAACCCCGATCAAGTTTGGCAGGCGCAACAACGGAGCAAGGTGCTGAAGCACATGCTGGAAGAGAAGCGATAAAGCGTATGAGGCTCTGGAGTAGACGCCTGCTTGTTGTTTTCGGTGCGGCGGCGCTTGCCTGCCTCGGACTTTTGGCCGCGGACAAAATGGGCGAACTCCAGGCGCGCTTCGATCATGAGGTGAACTCGGTCCATAAAGCCAAGCTGCTCCAGAAACTTGGCGACGAGCAGTTTGCCGAGACCCGCCTGGCCTCCCAGGCCAACGACTACAAAACTGTCGGCCAAATCATGGAAAAGTACCGCGACAATGCTCGCGCGGTGATCGATGCTCTCAAAAAGGAGCACCCCGATGCCGAGCGCCAGATGGGCGGCTACAAGCAACTGCAAATCCACATCCACCGCGGCATCCGCGAGTTAAACGAATTGCTGGTTTTGGCGCCCGTCGAATACCGGCCGCCTCTGGAGCTGGTTCACGACGATCTCATTTCCATGGATGATGAATTGCTCCTCAGGCTGTTCCCACCACGGCGCGACAAGAAGAAGCCCGCAGGCCCAACCGAACCTCCGGAGAAACAGCCATGAAACTTTGCCCTTGCCTGATGATGTCCGCGTTGGTTATGGGCGTATGCCTGGGCGCTGCCGGCGCCCGTCTCGAAGCGCTGCAAAAAGACTATCTGTCGTCGCTGGAGTCCGACAAAATCCGCGACGCGGAGACTACCAACGAGCGCATCAAGCTTTTCGTGACCTTTGCCGACGATCGGTTGAAGAAGTTTCAGTACGAGCTGCAGCATCCCTCCAGCAACAAGCACACCGAGATGCTCAACGCGCTCCTGAACGGCTACGTGGGCTGCATCGACGATGCCGCCGACCTCATCCAGCTGGGCATCGAAAAGCAAGAAAACATCCGCCCGGGCATCGACATGATGGCCACGCGAACCAAGGAATTTCTCGAGGTTCTCAACAAAATTTCCGGCGACGGCACGGAAGTCGAGACCTTCAAGGACAATCTCGGCGACGCCATCGAAGGCACTCGCGACGCCATGAACGAAGCCGAAAAAGCCAAGAAGACGGTGGCCCCACCCCCAGTCCGCCGCAAGAACTAGCCGCACGACTCCGCGCCCGCATCTCTCCGCGCCCTGAGCGTCTCGGGGTTAAGGTATTTCTTCTCAGTGGTCTCCGTGTTCTGGCCTCTGTGCCCTCTGTGTTAATTCCTGTTTTTGGGGTTGACTCTTGCGGCGCGACGTTTGCCGCAATTTGGAAGACTTACGCTCGCAGAGTAAAATATCCAAGAAAACGAATGCTCACGGATCGTTCCATCGTCCCCGGCGCCGCCGCCCTCTTCCAACGCATGTTCACGCGCCTAGGCTGCGACGAACGCCCGCCGCGCTTTCGCGTCGAGTTTTACCCCTACAGCAGTCTGGTCCTGACCATTCGCCGCCGCGAGGAAACCGTCTACGTGCGTTTCTCCGATCTTTTACGCCGCGCCCCGCTTCCCGTCCTTGAAGGTGCCGCCGCCTTGCTGCTCTCGCGCGTCTACCGCCGCAAGGCCCCCGCGGATCTGACCGCTCCTTACCTCCAATACGCCCGCTCGCATCGCACCCGCAGCCGTATCAACAGCATGCGCCGACGGCGGGTGCGTCCGGGCGCTGCCGGCCCTCACGGGCGCCACTTTAACCTCGAACAATTATTTGACCGGCTGAACGAACAATACTTCGAAGGGAAACTCACCCGCCCGCACATTGGCTGGAGCACCCGCGGATGGCGCCGCCAATTCGGCTGCTACGATCCCGGCCCCAATCACATCCTGCTGAATCGCCGCATGGACCGCCCGGGCGTCCCGCAATGCGCGGTCGAGTACGTCCTGTACCACGAGATGCTGCACGTCAAGCATCCCACCCGCCGCTCCGGCTGCAGCCTGGTCTCCCACTCCCGCGAATTCCGCGAAGAGGAAAAACTCTTCCCTGACTTCCACCGCGCCCGTAAAGTATTGGACCACCTGGCCCGCTGACGTTGCGCCCCGAATGCCCAGCCCTCTCAGCGAACCTCAGCGCCCTCCGCGTCTCTGCGTTATCTTTTCTCTTCTCTGTGCCGCTGTGGTAAAATCTTTTTCCTTTCCTCGCTACTTCTTCTCCTTCTCGACTTCCTTATACAACTTCTCAATCTTCTTTTTGACTTTGTCCGCGTCATCCGCATGCGGCAACAAATCCAAATACCGTTGATACGACTTGATCGCCGGCTTCTTTAATCCTTTTTTTTCCTGCGCCTCGCCCAAAAACCGAAAGGGAATCGCATACCCAGGTTTGGCGACGGTCGCATCCTGAAAACGGTCAATCGCGGCATCCACGTCGCCCTTGCGCATGTAATACTGCCCAACCTCCAAATCCTTCTCCGCTCGCAGCGGATCCCACGTCGGCTGATCTGGTGCCGACTCCGTCGCGTTGTCCTTGTTGGTTTTCGGTGCAGGTTTTGGCTTTGGCGGCGCAGCGTCAGCCGGTTTCTCCGCTGGTTCCGGCTGCGGCTCCTGCGCCCGGGCCACCGCCGAACTGCCAAGCGCAAGCGCACCAACCACCAAGATCCCCATAAGCCACGATTTGACTCTCACTGGTCCCTCAACGCGACTTTCATCTTTCGGTTGCGATGCGTTCAGCAACTATCGTAGTTGCTTCTCGGGCTCCTCCGCCAGCAGCAATCACGGATTTCCAGGGCGCCTATCACAGTGAGGTAGACGAGCCATGGGCGTTCGCGATTCGTTTGTCACCACCCGCCGCGCTGCTGTATTCTGCCTCAGAATCCGGCATTTGGAGGCATCCAGTGATCCCATCTCTCACACCCCTAGACTCATTGCTGTTCACCATCGTGTTCGCCACATTGGCCGTCGGCCTGCCGGTCCTCTTCGTTTTGTGCATCCGCTTCCTCTGGGACCGCCACTTGAACCTCGGCCGTTCGAAAGAACTCGAAAAGCTCATCTGGCAGTTGCACCGCATCGCCAGCGCCATGGAGCATCAAATGCATCTGTCATTCCCCGCCGTTCAGCCGGGCACCGAAGAGCCTCGCGACCTCGCCTATCTCCACCAACCTACCGCCCAACCAACCGCTGCCACCGGAAGCGTTGGAATTCCCAGTGCCGCGGCTCCGACGCCCGCCACGGATCAGCCTACCGCGCAACCGCCTGCGACTCCGTCGCCGGCCGCCCAGCAGCCATCTCCCGCCGCGCTGGAACGCCGAGAGCCCTCCGGCGAACCCCGCCGCGCAGGGGTCAACTCCATGTTCGGCATATAGATTTAGCTTTTCCTCGCCCTAACGCGAGCTCATCCGTCGCTAACGTATTCGACGCTCGTCGTGCATCAGCCTGCCACCTAAGTCTGGTTTTTGAAATGAGCTGCATGCCCTCCGTTCGAGAATCAGTACCCGTCGTCCTGGATGGCGCTATATGAACTTTGGCTGTATACAATGGATATGACCTTCCCGCGCCGCCTCGTAATGCTCTCTCGCAGCCGCAAGTTTGGCACGTCCCCGAAGAACATCTGGGCGAATTGGGCCGTTGGGACGATTCAATCGTCCATAGCTTTGCTAGTGCTGGTGTCCCTTGTGCATCCATCGCGGACTGTCGCGGCCAATCCTGACCTGGAGACTGTTCTGACTAGCTCGCGCCAGCGTATTGAGAAATTGGATTACCGCATGACCGGGCGACTCACAAGGGTGGAAGGTGATGGCAAGCGCACGAACTATAAGTTCGTCGCCAAGGCTCACTGGTTTCCCGATGGTCTGCGTCTGCTGTGCGAGATCTCGGGGCCTGGCTCACAGAAGACCAGTCTTCTCTTACATATGAGCGCGAGCGGACAGGTAACCATCCAGACCGTACATCCTGACGAGAAGACCGCTAGCGTGTTGCCTTTCGAACGCTGGAACGACTCACTCGTGGGAACAGACTTCTCTTACGAAGACATGGTAGAGAACCAGTTCTTCTGGAAGAATCAGGAACTCCTGGCACCGGAGAAATACGGAGCACGCGATTGCTTTGTCGTGAAGAGCAGGCCTGGCCTTCCGGACCAGACTCACTATGATTCGGCAACATCGTGGATTGACCGCAGCATTTTCTTCCCTGTGCATGTGGTGAAGACGCTTCGCGGGACGGATTCGCAGAAGGAATTCATTTACTACGGGCTGCGGCAGGTCAGCGGCGCTTGGGGTGCGACGCAAGTGGAGGCCAAGCAGCAAGGCAAGCCTGGCTCCTCGATTCTTGTAATCGAAGCGGGCTCGGGGAAGGCAAATCTTGGACGCAAAGACTTTGATATCAGCCGGTTCAACACTCAAGGAGCGAAAGGGAAATGATCGAATCGGTCCGTTTGGGCTAACGGAGGGGACCCTGTGCTGTCACAGGAACATCCATGGTGTCAGACGTTGCTGGGGCCCCATGGAGGCCAAAGGGCCACCAATTCCAGTCGCCTGCAAGTTGCAATAGTGCCGGCCCGACCACCATACGCACCGCTGTAGCATCAATAAACACCGCCACTGCGAGCGTGAAGCCCAGCATCTGGACGACCAGAAAGCCGCCCATCGTGAATGCGGTGAAGACGACAATCATAATTGCCGCAGCGCTCGTGATAAGCCCGGCCGTCCGCGCCAGGCCTTCGATCACCGCTGATCTTTCGCATAGACCGCGTCGCCGTTCTTCCAGGACTCGCGCGACCAGGAAGACCTCATAGTCCATGCTCAATCCGAAGACGATGGCAAACGAGAGAATCGGTACGATCGGGTATACCGTGCCGGTAGGTCCGGCGAGCCCAAAGAGTTTGCTACCGTGGCCTTCCTGAAAAACGACAACCAACGCACCGAAGGAAGCGCCAACGGAGAGCAGATTCAGCAAAATTGCTTTGACCGCCGCAAATAGGGAACGCAACCCGATCAACAGCGCCAGCAAGCTCCCCAATAGAACGCAACACACCACCCTCGGCAGCCATTGTGCTACTACCGAGTCATAGTCTGCGTCCAGTGCGGAAACTCCGCCGACGCGCAGCACTGCTCCGGGCACGCCGGTTATCGCAGCGACATCGGAAGAACGCACCTCTCGCACCCATCGTATCCGTTCGTTGGGCGTAAGAGTGGTGGCGGGCAGCAACTCAATCAACGTGGCTTTGCCGTCCCTGCGAAGGAAACTCTTGCGCATCACCTCGGGCACATCGTTGAAAGCATCCGCCGTGTCCGACATCCCCGCGAGCGTTGCGAGAGATAAAACCTCTTCCGCTCTGGGATCGCCTTGAAAATGTTGCGTGACGCGACTCACGGCAAGCCAGCCAGCCGGCGAGAGCGGCGGAGCTTGCGGCGGCAACTCCAGGATCACTCGCAGCGACTGCACAATCCCCGAACGCCCCATGCCTTGAAGCGTACGCAGTGCTCGCACCGACTCGGCTGCGGCTGGAAGCGAATCACGGTCAGGAATTCCGGGTGCGATTTTCCGCGCCTGGAATGCAAGGAGCAGTAGCGGAATTCCGACAACAAGCAGAGCTGTCCAGGGTCGGCGGGTTATGATGCTCCCCCACCGAACCCACCGCGCGCTCGGCGCGCCGAAGCTGTCCCGCGTTTTGGAGCGTGTGTTTGGAAGTTGCCCCCGGGCGGTATTGACGCGATTTCCCAGCAGGCCAAGCATCCAAGGCAGAATGAATGTACACAGCACGACGCTTAAAACGGTTACCAGCAGCCCGGCTATCCCGATCGAGCGTAGTTCGCTGATCGGCACAATGAGCAGCGCTGAAAATCCGATCGCCACTGTCGTGGCCGAGATGAGTAGCGTCCGCCCTGCTTGCCCGGCAGCAATATCGGCGGCGTGGCCAGGATCATACCCCTCGTTTAATGCTTCGCGAAACCGGCTCACCATCAGCAACGCATAGTCGATGCCCAAACCGAGGCCGAGCATTGTCGCCAGATTCTGCACCAGAATCGACAAGTGCAAACAGTGCGTGAGCAGCGCAACCGCACCCATCGCCATCGAGATGGACAGTACGCCAATTCCCAGCGGCAATAGCGCAGCCACAAGACTGCCGAAAGCCAGGAACAGCAGCAACAGAGTTACCGGCATCGCTCGTTCTTCGGCGTGCTTTACGTCGTCTGCGCTAACCTTGCGAATATCGAGCGTCAGTGGCGCTTCGCCGGTAATCTCCAATTTGATATTGGGGTATTGCCGCTTAAGCTGACCCTCCATCCAGTCCGCTTTTGCCCTTATTTTGGGGACCAACGCCTCGACAGCTTCATCGCGCGGATCCAGCCCGACGAGGATCAATGCCCCACCATTGTTCCCGGTGAACAGAGGGTCGGGCCAATCCACACTTGAGATCGCACCCGACACGCCGGGCACACTACGCACCGAACTGGTCAAGAAGCCCAATGCATCTGCACTTTCGGCTGAATCCGGATCGGGAAGACCGCTGATCACCAGAACCAGGCGGTGTGCGTACGACGACTGGAACCGTTGCGCCAATTCCTGGTCGACTTTTTCCGATTCTCCGCCCTTGATGTGAGCAGCTGTCTCCAGACGGCTTTCGACTTTGTAGGAGAAGGGTACAAGCGCAAGCGCCATGACAAATCCCGACATCGCCAACCAGAATCGGCGGCGACCGACATTACTGCCAGTCTTCAAGACCGGTATTACCATCCAAGATCCGCGTCGCTTCCTATAGGATCGAACTGAATATCCAATGGGGTTTGGCCCCTTGATCTCGTCACAGAAATCGCTACGATTTCATGATTTTACAACCCATAATATCAACGACCCTACCAGATTGCAGTTGACCAATCGCTTCTCAATGGATTCGGTTCGATCAGAAGGTAATGACGGATATGCCACAGACACATCCCCTCCCGGAGGGATCGCCGCCCCCGTCCTGCAGCGTTCCGGCAATCTTGAAGAGTCAATCGATTGCAGCCACCACTCGCGACTCTAGTATGATGGAACCTGCAGCCAGCAACACACCCTGCCCGGCACTTCATGGAACCCCGCGAAAAAGCCGCTCTGCTCCCGGAAAGCCCGGGCGTCTATCTATTCAAGGACGCCGCAGACACGGTCCTCTACGTCGGCAAAGCCACCTCGCTCCGTAGCCGCGTTCGTTCCTACTTCCTGGAGTCCCGCTGGATGGACGCCAAGACCGGCTCCCTCGTTCGCGAAATCGCCGACCTCGACACCATCGTCCTTGCCAATCCCCGCGAAGCCCTGGCTCTCGAAAACAATCTCATCAAGCAGTACCAGCCCAAATTCAACGTTCTCCTGCGCGACGACAAAACCTATCCTTACATCAAGCTGACCGCCGCCGAAAAATATCCCCGCGTCTACTTCACACGCAAAGTCAAAAAAGATGGCTCCCTCTACTTCGGCCCCTATTTCCCCCCTAGCCTGGCGCGCCGCATCTTGCACTTCATCCACAAGAGATTTCTCGTGCCTTCTTGCAATGTTAATCTCACCCGCAATCATCCGCGGCCCTGCTTGCAGTACTACATCAAGCGCTGTCTGGGCCCCTGCGTCGAAGGGCTGACCACCGACGAGCGCTACGCCGAAGCCTTTCGCGACGCCCGCTTGTTTCTCGAAGGCAAGCGCCATGACCTGATAAAGAGTCTCGAAGCCCGCATGGCCGCCGCCTCCGAAAAAGAACTCTTCGAGCAAGCTGCCGCCTATCGCGACCTTCTCCGCACTCTTGAAGACATCGAGGAACGCCAGCGCATTGCCTCCACCCAGGGCGACGACACCGACGTCCTCGCCTATCACGCCGAAGCCCCGCTCGTAGCCGCCAATCTATTTCATTTGCGCGGCGGCCGGGTGGTCGATCGCCGTGAATTTTACTGGGAAGATCTGGACGTTTTCGACGCCAACGAATTTGTGCCCTCGCTGCTGAAGCAGTTGTATCTGGAAGCCGCCTACCTGCCGAAAGCCATTCACGTCCCCATTGATTTCGAAGATCGCGAACTCCTCGAGGAAACGCTCACCGAGCGCGCCGGGCACAAAGTCGAAATCTTCACACCGCAGCGCGGCAGCAAGCGCGCTTTTCTCGACCTCGTCGAAAACAACGCCAAGCACTCTTTCGAGCAGCGTTTCCGCGTCCTGAAGCCCACTTCCAAGGCCATCGGTGAAGCCGTCCAGAACGCGCTCAACCTTCTCGAAGAGCCGCGCCGCATCGAGAGCTTCGACATTTCCCACATGCAAGGCACGGACACGGTGGCCTCTATGGTCGTTTGGGAAAGCGGCCGCATGAAAAAATCCGCCTACCGCAAGTTCATCATCCGCGGCGATGAATCCGCCAACGGCGGCCTGCCGGTCCTGAACGACGACTTCGCCAGCATGCGCGAAGCGGTCACCCGCCGCTATCGCCGCCTGCAAGAAGAAAAGAAACCGCTCCCCAGCCTAATCTTGATCGATGGCGGCATCGGCCAACTCCACGCGGCGGCACAGGCCCTCGAGTCGCTGCAAATCATCAATCAACCGCTCGCCAGCATCGCCAAAAAAGAAGAAATTCTGTACATCTACGGGCAAGAAAACGAACCTTGCATCCTCGACCGCCATTCTCCGGTGCTGCACCTGATCCAACACATCCGCGACGAAACCCACCGCTTCGCCGTCACCTTCCACCGCCAGCGCCGCGGCAAGCGCCAGACGAAAACCACCCTGAGCGACATCCCCGGCGTCGGTCCTCGTACCGTCGAAAAACTGCTTCGCGAATTCGGTAGCGTCGCCAATATCCAGCGCGCCGGAATCGACAAAATCAGCGCCATCGTGCCCCGAAAAAGCGCGGAAAACATCCTCGCCCACCTGGAATCGCTCCAGACGACGGATAACCGCCCCGAATAGTACTTACCGGTTAGCCTGTATTGCGTCGCCATTTGCGCTATGCTACGGTTTCCATGGAGGTTGCCATGGCGGACAACGTTGGTTCCAAGGTCAGTTATTTTCTCGTTGGTCTCGGTGTCGGCGCACTCGTCGGCGTACTCTTCGCTCCCAAATCCGGCGAGGAGACGCGGGATCTGCTGTACAAGAAGGCCGATGAAGGCAAGGACTACGCCCAGAAGAAAGCGCGGGAACTCCGCGAACGCGCCGACGAATTGATCGAGCGCAGCAAGGATGTAGCAGTGCGCAAGAAGGATTCGATTTCCGCGGCGGTCGAGGCTGGGCGCGAGGCCTATCTCCGCGAGTCCTCGAAGTCCTAGAGTTTTTTCGGCGATTCCTGAGTTGGTTGGGTGTTGGGTGAGTGGAGTCCGTCCTGCGTGGGGCGGCCGGGGTAAGTATGCAAACTTGGATCGCGGTATTTGTCATCGTGGCGGCCGTCGCTATCGTTGTGCAAGCGGCGCTGCTTACCGCGTTGTTTTTCCAGATGCGGCGCACCATGGCGCGCATGGATCAATTCACCAGCGATATGCAGACGCGCATCGGGCCGATTCTCACCCGCGTGCAACTTCTGCTGGACGATACGCAACCGAAAATCTCGGAACTCGTCGCGGACGCTGCGCACGTGGTGTACCTGGCGCGCGGACAGGCGCAGAAAATGGATCGCATCTTCACCGATGCGTCCGACCGCCTGCGCGGCCAACTGGTCCACGCCGACCGCATTTTGACCGGCGCGCTGGAAACGGTCGAAGAAGCCGGCACACAGTTCCGGCGAAGTTTCTGGCGGCCGGTGCAAAAAGTTTCCGCGGTGGTCACCGGCATCAAGGTGGGTCTTGATCTTTTGCGTTCGCGCCGCGGTGGCCGTTCTTCGCACCCGGATGACCCCATCGGCGACGAGGAAGAATTGTTCATCTGAGTCCGCAGCTCTAAATTCGCAAATCCAAGTTCGTAAATCCAGATTCCATTTCGAGCGACGCTTCGCGGACCGACCTTTTTGCCTGTCCGGTTTTTGCGGCGCGACGCGACTCGCCGGACTAAAGTCCAGCGCCTACAGAGTTTCGCGACCCGCGAGACTTCTTGGCTTTTCCCGTAGCTAGCGAATCCAGCCGCCGCCTAGGATGCGGTCGGCGTCGTAGAAGACGGCGCCTTGGCCCGAGGTGATCGCGCGCTGTGGCACATCGAAGACGATGCGAGCGCGTGTTGTGCCGAAGGGCTCCACTGTGGCTTCGGCCGGAACGTGCTTGTGTCTGATCTTGACTGCGGCGCGAACCGGCTCGACTGGATTTTCCAGCGCGATCCAGTTTATATTCTCGACTTCGCACGTGGCGGTGCGTAGCGACTTGTCGTCGCCCACGACCACGCGATTGTTTTCGCGATCGATGGAGAGGACGTATAGGGGTTTGCCGGCGGCGAATCCTAGGCCTTTGCGCTGGCCGATGGTGAATTGATGCACGCCGCTGTGCCGGCCAACCACCACGCCTTCTTCGTTGACGATCTCGCCTCCGCCGTCCGGCAAAGGAGCACCACGCTCTCGCGAATAAGCCTCGATGAACTGCACGTAGTTGCCGTTAGGCACGAAGCACAGCTCCATGCTCTCGGGCTTGTCGGCTACCGGCAGATTGACGCGACGCGCGACGCCACGCACTTCTTCCTTGGTTAGCTCACCCAAAGGAAATTCGCTGCGCGAGAGCTGCTCCTGCGTGAGTCCCCACAAAAAATAAGACTGGTCCTTACTGTCGTCCTTGGCGCGCAACAGTTCCCAGCGCCCGGTCTGGTCGTTCTTGCGAATGCGGGCGTAGTGGCCGGTGGCCAGCCGTTCTGCGCCGATTTGCCTGACCATGCGCAGCAGCGGCTCGAACTTTACGTCGGTGTTGCAGTTGGTACAGGCGATGGGCGTGCGTCCGGCGAGGTATTGGTCGACGAACGGGCGCACCACGCGCTTTTCAAACTGATCTTCAAAATTGACGACGTAGTGCGGGAAATTCAGGTGCTGCGCGACGCGCTTGGCGTCGTAGACATCGTCGAGCGAGCAGCAGCGGTGCTGCGCCGGGCCGTCGCCCTGCAATTCAGGCAAGCGGCGCTGATTCCAGAGCTGCATGGTCAGGCCCACAATGGGGATGCCTTGCTCCTGGAGCAGGGCCGCGACCGTCGAGCTGTCCACGCCGCCGCTCATGGCTACGGCGACCATGCCGGGTGAGATTTCATGGCGTTCCGGCAGCGCGTCGAATTGCGTTTCAGCTTGCATTGGCGCTTTCAATTCTAGCAGAGCGGTTGCGCCCGCAAAGCGAAGGAAGGTTAACCACAGAGCGCACCGAGTACGCAGAGAAGACGAAAGGCGACACGGAGACAATGGATCGACCTTGCTGAATTGGGGCGCAGGGATCCTGCGCCCCTACAGGGAGACCATCGTTGAATTTGGCGATGGACCGCGCGGGATTCATGGGTGGGTTGCTGCTTCTTTGCGATACGTCGGGGAAAGTTCGCGCAGTTGGGCGACGGCGGCGGGGACCACTTGCAATGCAAAATCGATGTCAGTGGTGGTGGTATGGCGCCCGAGGCTGAAGCGCAAGCTGGCGCGCGCTTCTTCCGGCGGCAGGCCGATGGCGGTGAGCACGTGCGAGGGTTCGACAGCGCCGGAAGAGCAGGCTGCTCCCGTCGAGCAAGCCAAGCCCTTCAAGTCCAAAGCGATAACCAGCGCTTCGCCTTCAAGGCCCGGAAACAGGACGTTCGCCGTGTTCGGCGTGCGGGGCGCACGGCCACCGTTTACCCGGGAATGAGGCACGCGTTCCCCCAGGCCCTGCTCCAGCCTGTCGCGCAGCGCGGAGATGCGACCAGCGTCTTGCGCCAGCGATTTCTTGGCGATTTCCGCGGCGGCGCCCAGGCCGACGATTCCAGGAACGTTTTCCGTGCCCGGGCGGAAGCCGCGCTGGTGATGCCCGCCATACAGAAGCTGGCGCAAGCGTGTGCCACCGCGGATGTACAAAGCGCCGACGCCCTTGGGCGCATACAGCTTGTGTCCCGACAAAGAGAGGAGATCGACTCCCAAAACATTCACGTCAATCGGCAGCTTGCCAACCGACTGCACCGCATCGGTATGCAGGTGCACATCGGCCTCAGCGGCGATGCCGCCGATTTCGTCGAGCGGCTGCACGGTGCCAAGCTCGTTGTTGGCATGCATGATGGTGATCAGCACCGTCTCCGGCTTGCGCAGCAAAACCTCGCGCAGGGCGTTCAGGTCGATCAGCCCATCGCGATCCACAGGCAGATAAGTGACGTGAGTGCCGCGCTTCTCGAGCGCCTGGCAAGTGTTCAGCACCGCTTCATGCTCGGTGGTTGTGGTGATGACGTGGCCAGAGACCTGGCCCGCAGAATGACAAGGCGAACCTGCGTGCTCGACGATGCCGAAGATGGCGTGATTGTCCGATTCCGTGCCGCCGCTGGTAAAGACGATTTCCTGCGGCCGTGCGCCGATCAGAGCTGCGACTTGTTCACGTGCGGTCTCGATGGCGGCGCGAGCCCTCTGGCCGAAGGTATGGATCGAAGCAGCGTTGCCGTACTCACCCGAGAGATAGGGAAGCATGGCGTCGAGCACAGCGGGCTCAACGGGCGTGGTGGCGTTGTGATCGAGGTAGACGCGGTTCATGGGGCTGTCTTTAGGATAGGCCTCGGCTCCGCCCAGGGCAAGGACGTGGCTCGATATCCGCAGCTGTCTTGGCGGCACCTGTTGCGGATTTGGCGCCGCAAGGACCCCCGTACCATTGTCGGCGGCGATGGGAGGGAACCACAATGTAGGGAACTCTAGTGTTACTTGATCGTGGGCCCTTGTTCGCGGGCGTGAGTCGGCTTCCGGGTTTCGGACCGGCTGATAGCTCGGGGTGATGTGCATGGAGGAACCGTGGTCTCTCTGTTCTCCCGAATGATGGACTCGGTCGTGGAACAACACTTCCGGAAAGATGTCAGCGGACGATCCGTGTTTCTTCCGATGGTTCGCCGGGGGCAGGGCTACTTCGTCGACTCCCCAGCGGACGAAGAAAAGATCCGAGCGTTCGTCAAAATGTATCGAAGCGCGGCGATGCTGCTCATTCTTGTGGGCACCCTGGGCTTCTACGCTTGGGGCTGGAGCCCCGTGTTCTACGCCGGTTCCAATCCCCTGAAAAATAGACTGACGGCTCTGGTTGGAAGCTCTTTGGTTTTCATGGTGATTTATATCGGCTCGGCATTACTGCTTTGGGGGATCTACAAGAGAACGGTTGGCACGCTGACTGCCTCGCTGAGGGAGGTTGGGCCCGGCGGCGTGGCCCAACTCGACAATACCTCCCAACGAAAGCAACGCATGGTTCTAGGCCTTCTGCTCGCTGGATCGGTGCTATTGGTTTGCGGTATTTGGGGGGCTGTGCAGTATAGGCCCGCGCGGCCCGGGACACAGCAACCGGCCGCCGCATGTCCAGACACGCCCTGCAACGAAAAGTAGGCCGCCGCCGACGCCGCATTGGTTTTTGTGCGTGCACTCTACCTAGCCGAAGGTCTAACCGGGTTGATCCATCTGGCGATTAGCGGGTGAGGGCTATTTGCGAGCGAGTATGGCGCGGAGGAAGTCGACTTCTGCTTGGCGGTACGGCTGGCCGTCGGTGCGAAAGACTTCGTGAAACCAGACTGCGGGCTCGCGGTCGGTGTAAGGGCGCTTCCAGGAATCCCACGGCAGATAGGTTTGCGTTTTACCCGCTACCAGGCCCCAGTTGATCGCGGCGACGTTGTAGCGCTTGGCGATCGGAAGCGTGCCTTGGAAAGTGCTGCCGTTGCCGCGGGCCATGTATTCGGTGCAAAGAAGGGGGCGGTGGTGTTGCTGGAGCCAGAGCACGCGCTTCTCGAACTCGTCCGGCTTGTCGTAGTTGTGGAAGGAAATCACATCCGATTGCTCGATTTGAATTTTTGCCACGGGTGAGAGCTTTTCGAGGCTGGACCAATCATCCTTCCAGACGCCGCTGGTGAGTGGTTGGGTTGGATGCGC
>Ga0210403_10000846_pt1 | contig 30313 bp, 28 predicted proteins | sample IncBWC19MmetaG_FD_150863 | JGI IMG/M metagenome (GOLD analysis project Ga0210403, IMG submission 150863) | Forest soil microbial communities from Barre Woods Harvard Forest LTER site, Petersham, Massachusetts, United States - Inc-BW-C-19-M | ecosystem: Environmental > Terrestrial > Soil >...
TGCGGACAACTGCTCCGTCGCCGAGGCGCAGCAATACACGCGTTGGCTCGCAACCCATCACTACGAAAATTTCAACGTAGTCTCCTGGCTCCTCCCGAAGGATTTGCATCAGCACTTTTACAATGTCTACGCGTATTGCCGCTGGGCCGACGACCTCGGCGACGAAGTCCCGCAAAAAGAGCGCGCCCTCGAACTGCTGGATTGGTGGGAGCGCGAACTCGATGACTGCTACAACGGCCGCCCGTCGCATCCCGTCTTCGTGGCGCTCCGCGAAACCGTCACCGCGAAAAATATTCCCAAACAGCCCTTTGCAGATTTGTTGCGGGCCTTCCGTCAAGATCAAAACGTGAAGCGCTATCCGACCTGGGAATCGATGATCGGCTATTGCGTTTATTCCGCGAATCCTGTCGGCCGGCTGGTCCTTTATCTTTGCGGCTATCGTGACGAAGAGCGCCAAGCCATGTCCGACGCCACCTGCACCGCGCTGCAGTTGGCCAATTTCTGGCAAGACGTCAGCCGCGACCTCGAGAAAGGCCGTATCTACATCCCGCTCGACATCGCGGTATCCCATGGCGTATCCGAATCCGATATAGTCGAACGCCGCTTCGACTATCGTTACGTCAGCCTGATGAAAGATTTGATCGCTCGCACTCGTGTTCTCTTCGCTCAAGGCGCTCCGCTTGCGAAAATGGTTAGCGGTCGCCTCAGCGTCGACCTGGAAATGTTCAGCCGCGGCGGCGTCGCCGTCCTCGACGCCATTGCGGCGATGGGCCACGACACCCTCCACCACCGCCCATCGATCAGCAAAGCAAAACAAGTCGGACTTCTGGGACGCTCTCTCTTAGCGCATCTGGTCGCCAAGCCCGTGCGGCCCGAATCCGAGGCAGGCGGTTTCGCCTATGTAGGGGCGCAGCATGCTGCGCCCCACTCGCCCCAACCGACGATCTCCGTGGCCAGCTCCTATGACGAATGCCACCGCATCGCCCGCGCTGCCCACAGCAATTTCTACTACGCCTTCTTTCTCCTGCCAAAACCCAGACGCGACGCTCTCGCCGCCCTCTACGCCTTCATGCGCCTTGTCGACGATGTCGCCGATGAAGGCGACGACCTCGCTGCGAAGCAGCGCGGACTGGCGGATTGGCGAGCCGCCTTGGACGACGCCGTTACCGGAGAACGTAAAGTTGTAGACGGCTCCGCCGCGCTGGTTTCATCTGCCCCAACCGGCGCAGAGGAAGTCTTGCCCGCGCTCGTTGACACCATGCAGCACTTCAAAATGCCCGCCCGTTATCTCCATGACTTGATCAGCGGCGCCGAAATGGACCTGACTCTTCGCAGCTATCCCACCTTCGATCGTCTCCGCGAATATTGTTACCGCGTAGCCGGAACTGTCGGCCTAACGTGTACCCACGTTTTCGGCTTCAGCGATCCCCGCGCTCTCGATCTCGCCGAAAAACTCGGCCTCGCTTTTCAGCTAACCAACATTATTCGCGACGTCCACGAAGACTACGCCGTCGGCCGCGTCTATCTCCCCGAAGAAGATCTCGTCCGCTATGGAGTCTGCTCGCAAGACTTTGGCAAGAGCGAAGCCACTCTCGGCGTCCGCGAACTCCTTCGTTTTGAAGCGGAGCGCGCCTGGCAATGTTACGAAGAAGGCTCCGCCCTTTTCGGTCTAATCGACCCGGAAAGCCGCGGCGCACTCTGGCTTTTGGTGCACACGTATAGCGCATTGTTGGCGCGCATCGAGTCCCTCGACTTCGCCGTTTTCGGCGAACGCGTGCGGCTCTCGAAACCGGAAAAAATGCTGTTCATCGCAAAGGCGCGCTTCGGCCGCCTATCGGAAGAGAATATCCTTGAAAAGCGTGATCGTGATCGGCGGCGGGCTAGCGGGACTGGCGGCCAGCGTCGCGCTAGCTGAAGCAGGCTGGCGCGTTCGTCTCTTTGAGCAGCGCCCGTTTCTTGGCGGACGCGCGGCTTCCTACGTCTTGCCTGATGGCGAGCACGTCGACAATTGCCAGCACGTCACCTTCGGCTGCTGCACCAATCTCGAAGATTTCTATCGCCGCGTCGGCTCCGGCGACAAAATCAAATTTTTCGACCGCCTCCTCCTCCTCGATCCCCAAGGACGCCGCGGCGAAATGCACGCCGGCCTTCTCCCCGCTCCTTTTCACATGACTGGCAGCTTCCTCACGTTTTCCCCGCTCGCTCTCAAAGACAAGCTCGCCATCGCCCGCGCCTTCTACTCCATCCTCAATTCCGGTGGCCACCCCGCCGATGTCGACGAGCCCGGCGGCATCTCCATGCTCGAATGGCTCCATCGCCACAAACAAACTCCCGCGGCCATCTCCCGCTTTTGGCGAGTCGTTCTCGTCAGCGCACTTTCCGAAGAGCTCGACCGCATCGATGCCCGCTACGGCATCGACGTTTTCTGGAAAGCCGTCCTCTCCAACAAAACGGGCTACCGCATGGGCGTCCCCGCAGTCGCGCTCGGCGATCTTTACGAAGGCTGCCGCGCCGCCATCGAACAAAAGGGCGGGGAAGTGATCTTCCGCTCGCCGCTCCGTGGCCTTCGCATCGAAAATAACAAACTATCTGCAGTCCTCTTCGATCAGGGCCGCGAAGAAACCGCCGACGCCTTCGTCCTCGCTCTTCCGCACGTCGCGCTCTCCGAGCTTCTTCCTGATAGCGTCAAGCGCACCGACACGGCCCTCGGCAATCTCGATAAAATCATCGACGCTCCCATCACCGGCGTCCATTTTTGGTTCGACCGCCAGGTCATGACCGAGCCCTTCATCACTCTTCTCGATACCACCACCCAATGGATTTTCAATAAATCCGCGCTTTTCGCTGGAGCCAACGCAACGAACGGCGCAAACGGTTTGCCTCAAGCAGCCGAAAAGGGTCAGTATCTTCAGTTAGTCATCAGCGCCTCCTTCGACCTTCTTCAAAAGCCCCGCCAGGAGATCATTGATCTCTGCCTGAAAGAAGTCCGCCACGCCCTCCCCGCCGCCCGCGAGGCCACTCTCCTCAAAGCCACCGTCATCAAAGAAGCCGCGGCCACATTTTCCCCGCAACCCGGCGTTGACCGTTGGCGTCCAATGCAAGAGACGAGCATCAGCGGTTTGTTCCTAGCCGGTGATTGGACCGCAACGGGCTGGCCCGCCACCATGGAAGGTGCAGTTCGCAGCGGCTATCTGGCAGCAGAAGCAATTTTGCGTGTGGCAGGAACGCCGCAACAGTTTCTTCAGCCCGACTTAAAGCCCGACGGCCTAGCAGGCCTCTGGGCCAAAAGCTAATCACTGTCTGTAGGGGAGGGGCTTGCCCCTCCCTCTGCCATACCAAGCCAGAAGAATGGGGAAACGAATCGAGACGACAAAGCATCACAAGTCAACGTAAGGTCTCACACATCATCGCCGACCCGCTCGAAATCCCCAATCTTGCGTTCCGCCAAAGTAAGGCCCTCGCAAGTATTATCGAGCGCCTGGTAAGCATCCGAGTTCGCAAGCAGAAACGCTTTATACGCTTCCCGGTTTTCCCAGAAGTCACACGTCAAGTAACTATGTTCACGAAACGGATCACGCAGGAGGAGCGTTCTTATATAAGCAGGGTCGCGCCGGAACAACTGGGCCCAGTCTCCATCCGGCCCATATACGCTTTCAAACCGTTCGTCACATCCCTGCTTGACATCGAACTCCCAGAGGACTAAAAACATAGATGTCCCATCTCCTGCTTGGACGTAGCCAATCCTGTTCTGATCCTCTGGGTAACGATTGCGCTGTCGGCCGAGTGTAGCAATCCGGTCAGATTCATCACAAGGTGTGAGTGCGCTCCAGCGCGGAAGCTTAAGCAGTCTCAGTCACGGTCCGGCATTGCGTCCGGACGGAGGCGGTTGTGGATCGAAAGTACGGTCATCGCGGTTACCGCGACACGGAAAAAGGCGAAAAACGAGAGAAGCACGAGCGCAAGCCGCCGCAAGGCGGTCCACGCTCCGATCAATTCGGCCCGCGCACCCCGCGCATGGTCGGCACCGTCACTCGCGGGCGATGTTCCAACTGCGGCGCTGTCCTCACCGCCGGTTTCGATCCAAACGGTCAATGTCCCAAATGTCAGTTCGAGCTTCACAGCTGCAAACAGTGCCGCTTCTTCGATTCCGGCGCCCAGTTCGAGTGCACCCAGCCCGTCCCCGAACGCATCACTCCCAAAGACACCAAGAACGACTGCAAGTTCTACGAATTCCGCATGACCATTGAAAAAGACACCGCCCCCACTTCCTACGCTCAACCCGCGCAAGTAGCGGCCGCCAGCGCCCCTCCGCCTCGCACCAACGACGCCCGCCAGGCCTTCGAGGATCTTTTCAAAAAGTAGTCCTCAGTCTATTTCGACCAGCTAGTCCTCCCGTATGTTTGTCCCGCGAATCACGGTCTTCAGCCGGTTTCCTCTCGCGCCCCCGGGCAACGAGTTTTCCTGATATTGCCGATGCAAATATTGCGTTGGCCTTCCTCTCCTCTCACTTTCACAATGCCCGCACACGGAGTCCTTCGAGTGGTCTCCGCGAACCTTTTAATCGCAAGTCCAACGGCCCCGGAATAAAAAGGAGCATCCGACATGAAGAAGCGCATTCTGCTATCTGTTTCCGTCCTTCTATTCGTCGCCATCCCGCTTCTCGCTCAGGACGACAGCCACTCCAAGAAGCCCCTCAATTGTTCGGGGACCATTAGTCAAGATGGCCAGTCCTTCGCGTGTGAAAAGGATCATCACACCTGGAAGATCTCCAACTCCTGGGCTGTCAAGGACATGGAAGGCCATCACGCCAAGCTCGTCTACCGCCTCACTTCCACGGCCGGCGAAATCTTCGTGACTTCCGCCGCTACCGTCCAGGAACCGCAAACAGTCGCCCACAACCCGGGTGACGCGGCTTCCCCCCAGTAATTTCGCATCACAACGCGCCTAATTCTCTGAGCGGGCTACCTCCCATGCCGCGCGTTGCCCCTTATGTCTCGGCCCTTCATCGCCCTCAAACTCTAATTCACACGATTGTAACTTTCGATTTTACTTGCATTCATCTCGCCACCATACTCTCGCAAATTGTCCGGGGGCGGTTGAGGATATCCACAGGGCGACACTCGATTTGTGTGTCGAAGATGTGATACATCCCTGGCAATGGGGCGTGTTCAATTCAGCGGAAGGGGTGTATTCAGATGATAAAAGTATCTCGGCTAGTGCTCGCGTATTTGGGTCTTCTTTGCCTGCTTACCTCGACGTCGCAGGCGCAGCAAACTCTCGGCTCCATCAATGGCACCGTCTCGGACGCATCCGGCGCCACCATGCAGGGCGTAAATCTAACTGTTCGCAATACTGCTACCAACCTCAAGATCGTCCGGACCAGCAATAACGACGGTTCCTTCAGCTTCGTGGACCTTCCCATCGGCGTTTACGAGCTCACCGTCTCTAAGGACGGATTCAAGACCGCCGTCTTTTCCCAGGTCCTGGCGCAGGCCGGTCACACCACGACGGAGAATGTCGCCCTGCAGCCAGGCGCGGTGACCGCTACAGTCACCGTAACCGGTTCGTCTCTCCTTAACGAAACCAACACCACTAACGGCTACACCCTCGGCAGCGAACTCATTGAAAACGTCCCTCTCGGCACCGGCAGTTTTACTCAGCTAGCCATCCTCGCTCCGGGTGTCAGCGCCGACTTCCTCGCCGGCGCCGGTGTGAACGCCGGCTTGGGCAACCAGGACATTTTCGCCAACGGCCAACGCGACACCAGCAACAGTTTCAGTTTCAACTCCGTCACCGCCAACAACCTCTTCAACGGGTTGTCTTCCAGTTCCATCGGAGAGAGCCGCTTCGTTCTGAACACCAACGAACAGTTCCTCGCCGGCGGGCAGGTGCAGACCAACACTTCCGTGTTCGACGCCATCGGCCAAGGCATGCCTACGCCTCCCACCGAAACCATTCAGGAAGTCAACGTCACCACTTCCATGTATGACGCTTCTCAGGGAGCCAACAGCGGCGCGCACGTCTCCGTGCTGACCAAGTCCGGCACCAACGATCTTCACGGCGGTGCTTACGAGTACCACCAGTCCACCGGTCTCGACGCCAACCCGTTCTTCTACAACGCGGCTGGCATTCCGCGTCAGCCCCTTCACCGCAACATTTTTGGCGGCACTCTCGGCGGGCCCATCCTGAAAAATAAGTTGTTCTTCTTCGGTTCCTACCAGGGCCAACGCGTAAGCGACTCCACCAATGGTTCCACCTCTTTCGTCAATGTGCCTTGTACAGAACAAGGAACACCGTCGAACCCCACCCAGGTGTGTCTCTCAAGTGATCGAAGCGCAGCCACTCTCGCCGCGGTTTCGAGTGCTAATTTCTGCGGCACTACGGGCAATCCGGCCTGTCTTACAGCGGCACAAGTTGACCCAGTGGCATTGAAAATTCTACAAGCCAAGCTGCCAAATGGGCAGTTCATCATTCCTAACGCCACTGTCTTCAATCCCGCTTCCGTTGCCACCTTGGGCGGCAACGCCCTCGAGCAAGGTCCTCCCAGCACCTTCAACGCGGACCAGGTGAACGGAAACATCGATTACGTGTTCAGCACCAAGGACCGCATTGCTGCCAAGTATTACTTCCAGAATGACCCCTCCACCAGCCCCTTCGCCATTAGCCAGGTGCAAGGCTTCGCCCAGCAGCTCAAGGCCGGCAGCCAGGTCTTCTCCCTCGACAACACTACCGTCCTGACCCCCAACACCACCTGGGAACAGAAGATCGGCTTCGTCCGTCAGATTGCCAACGCCATCACCGGCCAGGCCCTCACCCCGACCGGCGTCGGCATCAACACTTTCGGCAGCTCTCACTTTCCCGGAATTTTCATTAACAATGCTGATTCCGGCACCGGATCCAGTCTAGGCATCGGCCCCACCAACAATTTCGCCAATGCCGGAGTTTTCCAGAACCACTTTGACGTGGGCACCACCTACAACTGGCTCCACGGCCATCATTCCATCTCCTTCGGCTTCGATGGTGACTATGGCCAGCTCAACGTTCTCAACCGCGAGAACCAGGTGGCCTCCATCGGATTCACCACCTTCGGCAATTTTCTCCAGGGAATTTTGCGGGGCGGAAGTCATACGGAATTTCTCAATGGCGAAACCAACCGCTACTACCGCGCCAAGCAAGTCGGCTTGTTCGTTCAGGATGCCTACAAGCTGCTCCCGAATCTCACCATCACTGCAGGTCTCCGCTGGGATTGGGATGGTCCGCTCTACGAAAAGAACGGTCTGCTCACCAATTTCTCCCCGCAGGCCTACAGCTTTGACTTGAACACCGACACCATCAACAACATCGGACTGGTCGTTGCCGGAAACAACAAGCAGTTTTGTGGCACCAAGCAAAGCTTTTGCGTGAGTGATTCCACACTGACCGGTCGCCAATGGCTCTTCGAGCCGCGTATCGGCGCCGCCTGGAGTCCCAAATTCGTCAAGCACATCGTCATTCGCGCCGGTTTCGGTCTCTACGCCGACCGTGGCGAATTCTTCACCGAACTTTCCCCCAGCGCCGGCGGCGGCATCAGCGGACCCTTCGGCGTCACCACCGAACAGCCCTTCACGCTAGTCCAGCAGTCCACCTGCAAAGGGCCGATGTGCCTTGCCGCTCCATTTGGAGCCACCGCACCGCCCCCGCCGCCCAGCAATTTCAACGGCATCGCCAAGCTTGTGCCAAATCTCTCCGCGCTGAGCGGCTGCACCGAACCCGTTACCCCAACCTGCGCGCCAGCCGGTTTTGGCTCGACGCCCTTTACTTTCGGTGGTCACGACCCGAGAAATACTTTGCCGTATTCCGAGAACTGGACCCTCGACGTTCAGTGGCAGCCTGTCAACTCTTTGCTTATTGACCTCGGTTATTTGGGCAATCATGGCCAACACCTGCTCATGCCCATCCCCTTCAACCAGCCGGGCATCGCCACACCCACCAATTCCATCAACAATCAAATCTATTCCTATGGATTCCAGGCCACCGACGCTAACGGTGGAAACGGAACTCTACTTACCGAACAGGTCAACACCTTCGACGGTGGTAACACCGATCTCCGCGCACGCTTTGTCGGCTACAACCCCAACTCGAATTTCTGGGAAGCGGAGGGCATCTCGAACTATAACGCGCTTCAGTTCAGCGTAAAAAAGCTCCTGAGTCATGGGTTGATGATCAACGCCTCTTACACCTTCTCGCACACTCTTGACGAAGGCAGCGGTCTTTCCGAGGGCCTCTTTTTCAACGGAAATGATCCTCTCCGTCCGCACACTGCCTATGGCAGTTCTGCTTTTGATCGCACTCACGTCTTCACCATCAGCTATCTCTATCAGGTCCCGGACCTCGTCAAATCGCACTCCTTGCTGCGACATGTGGCCAACGGTTGGGGACTCTCGGGGATCACTACAGCGGAAAGCGGCTTGCCTTACAGCGTCTATGATTTTTCAGGAACCGTGGGCAGCCAATTCTTCTCCAGCAACGACTTCATCACCAACCCTCTGCTTGCTGTTCCCGGCGCAACCTTGGGCAGCGTCCAGGGCAGCATTGCGCAGAATGCCGCGAACTGCCCCACCGCGAGCGGCCAAGTTGGCGCCCTTCAGACGCTTAACGCATGTGGTTTTGGCCTGACGGTCAATGCGCCGGGAGCCAACGGCGCGCCTCCTTGCGGGGCAACTACGGACAATCCTTCACCAACTGCGGCTTGCGATTTTTCCGAGACCGCCTATGCCAACGGTCCTCGCAATGCGCTCCGCGGTCCACTCCAGGTCCGCTTCGATATGGGCGTCTTCAAGACGTTCAAGCTGACCGAGCGCGTCACTATGCGTTTCGATGCTCAGTTCTTCAACATCTTCAACCACCCGAGCTTCGATGCTCCCAACAACAACCTCACCCTGGATCCTTGCTTCGGCCCCAACACGCAGACCAGCCCGGCCAACGGGTGTCCGTGGCTTGGTAACATTCCAGGGGTCACAGGCTCCGGAGGAGCCATCGGCAATGGAACCGCTCAATCCGGCGAAGGCGTCATTCAGAACACTATCGGCAGCCCGCGCTTCATTCAATTCGCCCTGCATGTGACCTTCTGAACCAGCCGCGCAAATCAGCCCGGGCGGGGACCATCAGCATCGTCCCCGCCCATTTTTTTTCTCTGGAATTTTTCTCTTGACAAAAAATGGCAGTGTGATATAATGTCTCCCAAGTAATCGTGCACTTCCATTTTGTACCGCCAGCCTCCAGCTGGCGTTTTTTTACTTCTGGAACCGTCCGCTTCGGCTTAAACCACCTGATATCAATAGTTTGTGCCCTGAGGCTTGTATCCTCCCATTTTTTGGGCAAATAAGTTATTTAGAATGAACACTTACGTAAGTGTTGAAAATAAAGGACTTTAACTATCTTTAGAATGAACACTTACGCAAAAACCGGGGGGAGGGGGCAATTATTGTTAACCAAGTAAGGGGCTGCAGAACCGGACCAGCCGCTGATGTGGCCCTTTGTGCTTCGCTGATTCGTCCCCTCGCAAAATCGCCGTCTCGGGTGCATACTGTTACGCTTTTCTTCTTCCCAAGGAGCCGAAGATGCTGAAACGGCGCAGTGCCCTGATCGTTGCTGTGATTCTTGTAGTGTCCACGCTTGCGCAAGCCCAGGAAAAACAAAAATCCGCGGGCCACGTTCCGACGCCCAGCGAATTCCTCGGCTTTGAAGTCGGCGCCGATCGCAAACTCGCCGACTATAAACAAATCTCTTCTTACTTCAAAGCTCTCGCGGCAGCTTCGCCGCGCGTCGAAATCCAGGTCCTCGGCAAGACCACTCTCGGCGAAGACATGTTCATGGCCGTCATCTCCACGCCGGAAAATCTCGCCAACAAAGCCAAGTACAAAGACATCGCCCGCAAACTCGCCGATCCGCGCGGCCTCAGCTCTCAGCAAATCGATGCACTCGCTCGCGACGGCAAAACCATCTTCCTCCTCACCTGCAACATCCATTCCACGGAAATCGGCTCCAGCCAGATGTCCATGGAATGGGCTTACAACCTCGCCACCTCGCAAGATCCGGAAATCCTCCGACGTCTCAACGATTCCATCGTTCTCCTCGTCCCTTCACTCAATCCCGACGGCGAAACCATGGTCACCGAGTGGTACCGCAAATATCTCGGCACCAAGTACGAGGGCGGCCCGATGCCGTATCTCTATCACCACTACGTCGGACACGACGACAACCGCGACTGGTTCATGCTCACGCAAATCGAAACCAAAAACGTGAATCAGATGGTCTATCACGAGTGGTTCCCGCAATTCTGGCTCGACGAACATCAAATGGGTTCCACCGGCCCGCGCATCTACATTCCGCCCAACGCCGACCCCGTCGCCAAGCTTGTCAATCCTCTCGTCCATCGCGGCAACAATCTGATGGGCGCGGACATGGGCTGGCGCCTAGAAGAAGCAGGGAAGTCCGGCGTGATTTTTGGTTATTCGTTTGACGCCTACTGGCCCGGCGGCACGCGCAACACCGGCTGGTGGAAAAACATGTACGGCGTGCTCACCGAAGTTGCTTCTGCGCGCATCGCCACTCCTATCGACGTCACTCCCGACGAACTCCAGGGCGGCACCAAAGGCCTCATCACCTACGAGCAGCAAATCAATTTTCCGAATCCCTGGCCTGGTGGTTCCTGGCGCTTGCGCGACATCATGGACTACGAACTTCTCGTCTCCGGCGCCGCTCTCGAAACCGTCAGCAAATTTCGCCAGGAACTACTTCGTGGCGTCGCCACTATGGCCACGCAAGCCGTGCAGTCCGCCGACGCGCAAGTCTGCTGGCGCATTCCCATCGAAGATCAGCGCGATCCCGTCACCGCCGCTCGCCTCGTCGCTCTTCTTCTCGAACACGGCGTCGAAGTTCGCATCAACTCCGACGCGAAAATCTATCTCGTTCCCACCGCTCAGCCTTACGGCCGCTTCGTGGACGAAATGATGGGCATCCAGCGCTATCCCGAAGTTCGTCCCGCGCCCAATAGCGGCATTCTCGAGCCCTACGACGTCGCCGCCTGGTCGCTGCCTCTCATGATGGGCGTTAAAGCCGAGCGTGTTTCCATCCGTCCGGATCAGCTCAACTCTTCGCGCATTCTCAAAGACGCGCAATGGCCTCTGGGCGGCCTATCAAACGCCACCAGCAAGTATTTCTCCATCGCCGCTCATGAAAACAACATCTTCGCTCTCGCCAACGCCATGCAATCTGCGGGCGGCCAGGTCTTCCGCGTGCAATCGCAGAAGCCCGGCGAAACTCCCGAATTCATCTTTCCCGATCACGCGCAGCTCGCCGCCAACGCCGAAAAATTCCACCTGCAACTCGTTCCGCGCCCGGATCTTCCCCAAGGCGCAACGCAGGTCAAACCTGTTCGTCTAGGCATCTACAAGTCTTACATCGCCGAAATCGATGAAGGTTGGACACGTTTTCTCCTTGATCAGTACGGCTTCAAGTATAAAAGCCTCGAAAACAAGGAAGTGCGCGCAGGCAACCTCAACAGTTCCTTCGACGTGATCATCCTTACAGACTCGTCCCGCGAGGCCATCGTCGAGGGCAAAGAAGGCCGCTTCGGTTCTTCAGAAGAATTTCCGCCCGAATACACCGGCGGCATCGGCAAGGAAGGAGTCAAAGCGCTGCGCGACTTCGTCGACAAGGGCGGCACGCTGATCACGTTCGCCAATGCCAGCGATGTCCTGATCGGCGAAGACTTCAATCTACCTGTTCGCAACGCTCTAGCCAGTCCCAGCGCCGCGCAAGGTCGCGCCGCCACCACCACTTCCGACTTCAACGTTCCCGGCTCGCTCCTGCGCGTCTATCTGGACACCAACCATCCCGTCGCCGCCGGCATGCCTCGCGAAATCAATGCCTTCGTGGATTCGCCCATCGCCTTCCAGACTTCGCTCCCCACGCCGGACATCCAGCGCAGCGTCATCGCCTGGTATCCCGAAGACGCCAAAGACATCCTCGTCTCCGGCTACGCCCACGGCGCCGAGCGCCTCCAACGCAAAGCCGCCGTCGTCGCGTTCCAGCGCGGCAAAGGCAAAATCGTCATGTTCGGTTTCCGCGTCCAACACCGCGCCCAAACCGAAGGCACCTTCCAACTCCTCTTCAACGCCATCTTCTGGGGAGGCATGTAGGAATAGCAAAAAAGCCAATAAATACAATGCTGTTTTTGTCTGGAACCGACGCGGTTTACTCGCGGTTTACCGTTAGGAAGGAAGCTCCCCGCGCACGCACCAGTGGTCAGCGATCATCGCCGTCACATCTGGTACTCGTTGCGACGGTTCGCTGAACGGGTTAAAGCCTCGGCGAATACAGTCGTTGAGCCATGCCTCCGCTAAGACGATAAGGACTTCGCGCGTGCGGGCCGGTTGCCCGACTGGATTGATTGCTTGACCCGTCACGCCGACAGCAACATCGCGGTGCGCCGCGCCGTCCGAAACTCGGAACAGATAATCAACGCCGTCATCGCTTCGCCTCTGAGGACCGATAAACGAAGTTTCCAACGGCATAAACGCTCCTTCGCTTGGATTCTGTTGCTCTGAATTGTACGCCTTTGTACCCCCAAAGCCGGACAGTTGACCGGCGCAAAGTTAGAGGGTAGGTTTCTGGCAGGTAGAGAACATGGACCGCTACGTATATCTGAAACCGGGAGATATCCTATATGTGCTATTCAAGGGCCGCGCTCGCATTCGCGTCAGTGAGACGGTGCGGACGCTCGTACTTCTGGACGGGCACCTCGCGCTAGGCAAACCCCGGCGTCTGTCATCCAAAGAAATTCGTGAGTTGACCGCCCGGGGCGCGGGCTCATTGCTCGAAGGGTTCAAAACAAAAATTGAAAGATGAAAACGTGAAATACACTGTTGAGTTTGAAATGCGGTCAGACCTTGTGGACATCAGCGAATCGGTTCGCAAGGCTCTTACTACCACTTTTGGTGACATCGACAAACTCAGAATCGTCCCATGTCGGGAATACGTTGGGTACATTCAGAATGGCCAACAGATTTTTTGGCATGAGATTGGTCCCAACAAAGTAGGGTGAGACGCCTCTCGCTCGGGCATCTCTTGCGTTCACCAGACAGAGATCAGTCTAGCCAAACGTCAGCGCGAATACCCCGGCGCGTTCACCCGCGCGCCAATTCCCGCCATCTCGTCATATTCTCGTCCCGAACTCTCAGGCGCCAGCGCCCACAATGTATAAATCCCCAGCGCCGTCCCAAATGGTATGCGTATCAGGGCAAAGCATGCCAACACGATCCCCAGCCCTCGCGCCCACGGCTGCCGTGCAAACAATCCCCACGCCAGCACTAGATGAAGCACTCCAAATACAGACAGGAAGATTCCCGATGAAAAGATTCCGCCCCACAGCAACGAGCGCAACCCATGATCCAAATTCCCGAACGGCCATCCGCTGTCAAAAAATATTCTTCGAAAGATCATCCACCAGGCTATTCCAAACAACCGCAAAATTCCGCTCGCAGCCCAAAGCCCGGCCACAATGTTTAGGTTCCGCCCAACGCGCCCATCTCCCGCCACGCGCCCCGCTGCCGCCATCTGCGGTGAAGCCATAGTCTGCGCATTCGGCGCCGCTGGGCCCGTAACCAACTGCTTCCCGCAAGCGCTGCAATATCGGGTCCCGGGGTTGAATGGTTTTCCGCAGCCATCGCAATACATAGTGCCACCCCCTTCGAGCCTTCTAACCAATACTACGCACCCCAACCTAAAAAGTTCCACTCCCCCAACCTGCTACACCGACCGAGGCCGGCGGAGTACGAACAGCACTGAGCCCGCCCGTGACTTTGCACCTCGGACACCGCCCCTCATCCCTTTCGAATCCGCCCGCTTTGGGCATGCTATCTTTGAAACAAGCAGGATGCAGTCAGTCGTAAGCCCCAAAATTCACACACTTTTCAGACTGGAGCCGAACATGTCGAAGTCAATTCTGGCAAAGCGGTTGACTCCTTTCTTACTCACCGCCTGTGCGCTGGCGCTGCTTCTTCCAAACGTCTCTTTCGCTCAGAAACCCGACAAATCCGAAACTCTGAAAAATGCGCGCCAGTCCTATTACAGCCTCAAAGACCAGGGTCTCAGCGAATTTCAATGCACTATGGCGCCCGACTGGGCCTTCCTTCTCTCTGAGCAACGCAAAAGCGATCCCACCGGCATTGATGCGGCGATCCAAAAGCTGCAAGGGCTTCACTTTGGTCTTACTGTCGGACTCGATGGCAACGCCAAAGTCACCCACAACGAGATCACCGCAGAAAACGAGCAAGTCGCCAATGGGCTAAAGCAGGTTTACAGCGGCATGGAGCAGATGTCCGTCGGCTTTTTCCAAACCTGGTCCGCCTACACCATCTCTCCAGCCTTCCCGGACGCAGCTACTGCTTTCGAGCTCAACGTCATCGGCTCCGACTACGTCATTTCCTATAAAGAGGGTTCCGCTGAGGTGACCACCACGATGGCAAAGGACTACGCCATCAGCAGCATGCGAGTGAAGACCCCTGAATTCGACTCAACGATAAAGCCGCAATTCAAAAAAATTCCAAAGGGTTTGCTTCTCTCGGGCTACCAGGCTCTTTATCGCGGCGCAACCGCCGCCGACGCCACCGACCTCGACGTCTCCATCGACTATCAGGAAATCAATGGCCTGCAAATCCCCCAGAACCTTTCTCTTTCCGGCTCCTACGGCGCTTCTCCCTTCAAAGTCAAAGTCAGTTTCAGCGCCTGCACAGCCACCAAATCGGGAGACCAAACCATCGCACAGAGAGTTGCGCCGCCCGCGAAATAAAATCTGGGACCGCTTTCGAAGTCGCGTAGCACAACGGCTCTTTTGACTGAACAACCCCCTTAGGTAACACCCTAGACACGCTGCATTGACCGCTCGAGCTGTTCGCTCCTAGAATGTGCGCATCTATGCAGGCGCATTTCCAGTCCAAGCCAGAAATGGTGCAACTCACCAGGTGCGGTGCTGCGCGTGTTCCTCAAGGAAGCGACTGGATGATTTTTGACGTGGATTGCGTCGCGCCAAGCTGCTCTCACCCCGGCGCGTGGGTCGTTCATGTTCGCGACTATCGCTATGGCAAAGATCCTGCTGGTCTCTTAGGCTGCAATTACCAGGTCTGGTCGCTGCGCCCGGGTGAATACGAAGAAGTTTGAGCTTATGCGCAAGTCTGCTTCGCAAAACCCAATTCTGGAGCGCCTCACCAAACTCGCGCTCGCTCTTCCCGAAACCACGCGCGTACTCAAAAATTCCCACGCGGGCTTTTTGGTCCGCAACAAAATCTTTGCCTATTTTCTCAACGACCACCATGGCGACGGCATTGTCGCCGTTAGCTGCAAAGTCTTCCCCGGCGAAAACGCCGCCATCGCCAAAGCCCAGCCCAAGCGCTACTACCTCCCGGCCTACATCGGCCCTCGCGGCTGGGTCGCGCTCCGTCTCGATCTGCCCAAAATCGACTGGTCCGAAGTCCGCGATCTTCTCCTGACCGGCTACCACCTTACTGCTCCCAAAAAACTAGCCGCCCTCGTCAAACTCCCCGAGTGATGCAATGCCAAAGACGAAACATCTGTGTTCGTTGAACCTGAACTGCAGAATTGTTTCGCCCTACGCTCAAGCATCCCAACATGCTCGCCAGCGATATCCTTCTCGACTGCGAACTCGTCATCCGATCTTCTTGCGGAAGCTCCGCTCCGAGTCCAGCTTCGACCTCTCCTCCCACTGAATCCAACCCTGGGCCGCTCTCGTCCTCCGACAGTTTTCCCCGTCCCTGTAGTACAGCTATGATATGGCCCACTAATCGGGGGGCTTATGCCGCATACTTTGAGGACTCTGTTTTTCCTTCTTTCCACACTCATCGTGCAGGATCCGGAGCTCTTGCATCATTTTGACTACGACCAGAAAGCTTCATTAGACATACAAGAGGCCGGCGTCGAGCACCGCGGAAGAGTCACAATTCACGATATTTCTTATGCGAGTCCCAAGGGTGGTCGCGTTCCAGCCTTTCTCGTTGTCCCCGGAGGGAGCGGGCCGTTTGCCGCCGTGATTTGGGGGCACTGGTATCAGGATGGTTCCTCCTTTCTAAATCGTAAGGAATTTCTTGATGAGGCAGTGGTGCTTGCGGATTCGGGAGTTGTCTCCCTGCTCACCGATGGTCCGATTGCGCGTCCCGGTTATGTGCCAGATCCCGACCCGCTGGGAGAAGCTCAAATCAAATACCGAGTTCAGCAAATTATCGATATGCGACGCGGCGCTGATTTGCTTCTTGCTCGCAAGGACGTCGATCCTCGTCGACTCGCCTATGTTGGGCACAGCTACAATGCGGCTACGGGCGCCTTTCTCGCGGGAATCGATCCGCGCTTCAAAGCTTTTGTCTTGATGGCTGGAAATTTGTCAAATCAGGTAGACATTAAGTCAAAACAGCTCCAGGAGTTCCGCCAGCAGGTCGGCCCTGAAAAATTCGACGCCTTTTTTGCCAAATTCTCGTGGCTCGATCAAGGCAGATATATCTCCCACGCCACGCCCGCGAATATTTTCCTGCAGTATGCGACACAAGAAGACTTCCTCACGCCTGAGCGCGCCAGAGAGTATTACGCGATTGTCAGCGAGCCGAAGTCATTGAAATTTTACGACGCGCCACATGCTCTCAACGCGGAGGCCCGGCGCGATCGCATCGCGTTCCTGGTGAAGGAACTTCAACTAATTTCGCCCGATCCCGCCGCAATTGCGAGGATTCCGCAACTCCTACAACCTCCTGCAGCTGCGAAGTAAACTTGGAATTCCCCGGAGAGTAACCGACGCATTCGGTCGAGTGAACCGCAAGCGACGAGAACGAATTTCCGTTGCACGAATATCGCGTTTACTTTGGAAACAAACTCGGTTCGGCGGGCGGAGCGTCGGCGATCGACTCCAGCTCCGGAAACCGCTCGCGCAGCGGCTCGGGCACTTTCACTTTCGAGCCTTTCAAAATGCTGATCAGTTGCAGTGCGTTGACTACTCCTTTTCCCTGATAGTGGTTGTTGGTGATGACGAAGACTTCGCGCGACTTTTCCGCCACTTTCTTTACGCGCTTGGCCCACGGTGCAAGCTCTTCCGTGGAATAAAGATAGTTGTACCGCTCGTGGGAAGGAATCGAAGCGTCGTCACTGAACCATGTGTCATACCTGCGCCCATGCAGCCGCACGTAGCCGACAGGGGAAGTGGTTTCCGCCGACGGTTCGAGCGATTTCCCGATAACTGGCTGATCGATATTGCAGAAGCCTGCGTTGCACTCTGCCAGCATCGCAAAGGTTTCCGGCGTTTGCCACGACGCATGCCGCACTTCGACGACCAGCGGATAGTCTGCAAAGCGTTTCAGCAGCGCGGCAAGATGTGCCACAGTCTCGCGCGTCCGATGAAACGAAAAAGGGAATTGCAGCAGCACAGCGCTCAATTTTCCGGCTTTGTGCAATACGTCGAATCCGGCGCGCACCGTGCGCTCGTCTTCCGCCGTTGCGGCGGCGACAGCCGAGCCTACTGCGCCGCCCGCATTTTCCGGAACTATTTCGTGTGTGAAGCGCTGCCAAAGTTTCGCCGTAAAGACGAACCGCGGATTTGCCGCCACTCGGTCGATCCACTGCGCTGCATGGTCCGGCCGGATCGGATTGTAGAAAGAAGTGTTGATCTCGATTGTGTCAAAGAATTCCGCGAGGTACGTGGCCTCGTGAAAACCCTTCTGTTTCCGCGATGGATAAACGTATCCCGTCCAGTCAGGATAGGACCACCCAGCGGGGCCAACGCGAATTATCGCGTTGGAGCCCTGGGCATTTGCAGAAGATTTTTTCGGTGGAGGCATGATTGTTTTGCCGCTCTACGAGCGCCAGTGAAGGAGTACGCCCAACCGTGTAATTTCCCCGCTATGCGCCACAAATCCGCGGAGGCAGAGTAGAGTGGAGGAGCCGCGAAAGTCAACGCAGGAGAGCTCCTGGCTCGAGTGGAGATAATTGACAGCGGCGATTGCCGCGCGAAGCCCGCGCTGGTATCCTTTGAACATGATGCGGTGCCAAAAGCAATCCCGCGTCGCCCGCCTCTTCTGCAAGAACTCCTACAGGTGCATCCATGAAACTGTCGATCAGCTACAGGAACGTCGAGCAACACAAACCAGCCGAAAAAGAAGTCGAACGCTACGCCGGCAAACTCAGTCGCCTGCTGAAAAGCTATGAACCCGACCTCGTTCTGCTGCACGGAGTCTTTTCAAAAAACTCGCGTCGGGAAGAAAATTCGTTCTCGTTGAATCTGTCGTTGCCAACCGGAACGCTCCACGCTACCGGAACCGGCGACAACGTTCGAGCCAGTTGCAAACAAGCCTTCACCGAATTGGAATCCCAACTGAAAAAACATCAGTCCCTGCTGCGCAAAGACTACGAATGGAAACGCAAACGCCCCCGGGCCATCCCGGCTTTGTCGTAGTCGCGCACACGCGGCTTAACAATCAGCGGAGCAGGGCTGTTGGCGGTACCGCACCCGACAAAGGGCAGGGTATAAAGCAGCGAGAGAAAGGCCAGTACAGAGGCGCATCACCTTCCCAATCATAACTTCTGGACTCGGGGACCACGCTCTTGAGAGCCTTGGCGGAATTGTCACCCGGCGCCACGGCAGCGACACGGCTGTAGTTGCCATCAGCGACGCATTTTCCTTACGGATCAAGGAAGACCTTGCGGCGACAAACTTCCCAGCGAACCTCTCACAACCGGCCTTCCCTAGAACTCTTCTGCCCGGAGGATGTACGATAAAGGAAACGAGTTTTACTGGTTTTTTCCTTGGCTGGCCGTTTCCTGCTGCTCCTCTTCCGCCTTTTGCCAACTGGAATTAGGGTTGTACTCCTTCATCTCTTTGCCGAGGACCTCGGTCTTCTTTCCGAGATCCTTCTGGTAGACAACTCCATCCACGCTCACGATGAAGGTCATCACGCCGGACGACCGGTATTCCGCGGGATAAGCCACGAAGGCGAAGCCCTCGGTCATTTTGCCGTTGACGATGTAGCTCTTCGAGCCGCCCGGAGCCTCTTTGCCCTGACGGGTCAGGACATGGTAGAGGTAGCCGCGATAGGGAGTGGGAGGGCCGGCTTGGCCCTTTACGTAGCCTTCCGCAACAGCGGAGGCCACCAAGGGGCCGATGGGACTCTGAGGCTCGCCATCCGCCGCTTTCCAATACAGGCCATTGTGCTGCCCCTCATCACTGAAGATTTGCCGGGCGTACTCGTTGTGCTGCGCGGAGTGATATTCCTTTTGCGCAGCGACAAGCTCCTGACAAACGCGAATTGTCGATATTTCGTTGCGGCCGACTCGGCGGTACAAGATCTCTTTCTTGCCTGCATCTGTGTCGAAGTACCAAGCGGTACCTTTGCTAACGAGCGGTATGGGGACGGGCCAATTCTCCGCGCCGATGTACAGCATGGTCACTCCACCCGCTTCTTTGACGAAACGGTGCATTTCCTCATACTTTTTGGCGAAATTCGCGTGATTTTCAGCGTCCTCGGTTGGGTCTCCGGAGGACACGATTTGCTTGCCGTCCGGTCCCAAGATGTCGAGCATGGCCTTTTCGTCATTCGATTGTGCCGCGGCGACGAAGGCCTTGGCCGCCTCATCGGGAGACGTAAACGTTCTTTGTCCCTTTTGCTGTGCCGTCGAAAGCGCGGCAACGCAGGCCGTCAAAAGAACGGCTAGCGCCGTTTCTTTCGCGAGATCCATGAAACGTGACTTCTTTAACTTCAGCTTCGTTCGCGCCATCCGGCTACCCTCCCAGCTCCATAATGAAGATCATCGAGAAAACCTAAGAACTCTGTTAGTGGGGACGCCCGCCACCACCGTGAGGAGCCCCTCCACCGCCATGAAAGCCTCCGCCGCCGAAGCTCGAGCTTCCCCGTGATGAATAGCTCCGTTCTTCGCCGCCACGGCCGTAACCGCTGAAAGCTCCGGAACGCGTGCCGTTCTGACCGCGGGACTGACCATATCCGCGAGCGGCGCTGCGGTTGCCGCCAAACGGCTCACCTCCCCTGCCGCCACGGGCGATCGCGCCTCGGTTATAGAAGGTCCGGCTTCGCGAGTAATACCTTTCGTGATTATAAACCGCGTAGTGATTGTGCCAATCGAACCCCCCCCAATGGCCCCATCCCCACCCAAAACCGCCATAGAAGCCGACTCCAAATCCGATTCCGAAGGAAAGAAACGGCCCGTCATACCAGATTCCCGGATAGGGGTACCAACCGGGCCACGCTACAACCGGGCCGCCGTAGACGATCCACGGATCGTAAGCGGGCACGTAGACGATTTCAGGACTGGAAGGCTCAATCTCGATATCGGACCCTTCGGTCGTTACGTTTTGTTGCTCCGTGGACTTGAGATTGCCCGCTTCTTGGGCCCGCCGGCGCATGACCTGCACGGCATCCATTACATCCTGTTCCTGGTTGTAGTAAGCGTCGCCGAGAGAAGAGGTCCAGGAGAGGTTTTTGTCCATGTTGCCAAGGACGGATGGAAAAGCAGCCAGTGCCTTGACGCTGGGGTCCCAGGGTTGCTGGTCCACAGCCTGGGCTAAAGCGTCGCCCTTCAAATCAGGATGCGATTGAATCCAGCGGTCGGCCTCGACGGCTTGTTCGGGGAAGGTGGAAGCTGCCAGGATTTGCGCCACCAGAGAATCGGGATAGAGCGCGATGGGTGCTACTAACTGCTGCAACTGTTCGGGAGTTTGTTGCGTGTACGGTGGGCCCGGCGGGGCCTGTGGCGAGGATTGTGCGTCCTGATCAGCCGCAAGGTTCCGAGGCCAAGCCGCGAAAAACAGAACCAGCGCCAACAGGAAGACCAAGGTTTGCTTGCCGAATCGCAGCGGTGAAATCCCTAAGGCGCGCCGGAGAATGTTCATGCTCGTGAACCTCCAATGAACCCTCATACATCGAGCTCCAAAGGGTTGGATGACCAACTCCAATTAAAAGGTTCACTTTTTATTAGGAACGGATGGACGCTATTCTGACGGTTGAGTGACTCATATCGCCGCTCCAGCTATAGTTCACAGCTCTCGCAGTTCACGACTACGATCACTACGTGATTTGGTATTCCCGCAAGAGGGCGATTATGGTTTGGCGATTGGCGCTGAAAGCGGTCCAGACGGAGTTGCACCAATCGTTGATCGCCTGGTCACGCTCGGGTCCGGCAGATGCTGCCAGCACATCGGCGACGGTGATGGCGCCTCGGTCTTCGGGGAGATGGATAGGCGGCCATTCTCGTTTTGCGCGCCCAAGTTGCATGTGCACGCGCTGGACTTGGCGGCCAGAAAATTGTTTTTCAAGGTGGAGATAGAGGCCAAGCAAACCGAACACAAGGCTGATCGGCTTGCTCTCGTTGTTGTAGGTTTGCACGGCGAAGGCGTCCACGACGTGCTGCAGGATGAACCCGGGGCGGCCCATCGAGTAGACGTACACTTCGTCAAAGGCTGCGCGAACGGGGTCCATATTGGGACAGTCTAGCAAGAGATTCCAGGACGTGTAGGCGCGTCGCTCCATCCTGGCCAACCGAGTGTCAAGGCACCGCCGCGGGCCGAGACTCGGCGAGGAGATCGGCGAGGATCCATGCTGCTCCGGCAATCGCGAAGGTCTCGGCGGTTTCGCTCCAGTTTGTATGACTGTGGGGAGCCGAGAGAAGCAATGGTACCCAGACGATCAGCCCAAAGAGAACGAGCATCATGGTCAGCAAGCGAGCGGCTAGAAGCGCCATTCGATTCGTAAGAAGAGCCAGAGCGGCAAGCGCGAAGAAAACAGTCGTCGCTATGGCCCAAAACATCTGAGTTGGCGGAAGCCACTTCGGAACAAGCGTGGCGGTAGGGGCAAGATAAAAGGCCTGTTCGAGAGTAAAAGAAGCGGTACAGATGCTGAGGAGAAGACGGCCGATGCGATTGCGTGTTTCCTGCGACCATGCGGAGGAGAAGCGCGCATAAACGAGCACCGCTCCCGTTACGAGAGAGAACTGCTCGAAGAAGTTGCCCCAGCTATTGTAGATCTTCGGTGAGGCGAGGATTTGCGGCACGCACTGTGCGGCGAAGACAAGAAAAATCGCAGCGAGGACGACGGCGCCGGCTTTTGCGGTCTTCGGGAACTGAATCGCAGCACCGCCGAGGATCAGGGCAGCGGCGGCAGCATAGACGAGGTAAAGAGGTTGATGCCAGCCGTTGTAGTCGTGCCAAGCCATGGTAATGAGGCCAAAGGCAAAGGCGGCTACTCCAAACAGATGACGGCCGAGGTTAGGGCTAGATGTTGATGCGGCCATTTGATTTTATCCGTGCAGGCAGGTGACAAGATACTTGAGAGCAGACGGTTGGTAAAGATGCTTTGAGGAATCGGGCCGCCAGCAGAGAGTTGACGCAGAGCGAGGTTATCGCAGCCGGGCGCGGGCTGTTCATGTAAGAATGGCGAGCCACCAGATATGCAACTGTGGGCATGATTTTGTTGGCGGAGTACGAATTTGTTGCGGAGCCTGAAATGATGCTGTGCGTAAGGAGAACATGATGAGAGCAAAGCAAGTCGTCTTGTTCACATTGGTTTGCGTAGCGTTTTGCTGGATAGCGGCTGGAAAAGCGCAAACGCCAGGACAAAAGGAGCCAGCGCGACTTTATAACACCGCCAAGCAGAAACTCAGGGAAGGCAAGCAGATTGTCGGTGCTACCGTTTTCTCTCCCGACCCCAATATTTATTGCGCGATGGCGAACGCCGGTTACGATTTCCTGTGGATCGAGATGCAACACAGCCCCCTGACCTTTGAGGACGTGGCCAGAATGATTTGGGCGTGCCGAGGGGCGTCGGCGATGCCTTTTATACGCGTGCCGGACGCGACGGAGAGCGATATCCAGAAAGCGACGGACATTGGCGCTGTGGGGATCATCGTTCCGACGGTGGACACGGTGGAGAAGGCGCAGGCAGCGGTGAAGTGGTCCAGATATCCGCCTGAGGGAAGGCGCAGCCAAGGCAACGGCCAGTATGGAGCTTTGTGGGGAAGCGACTACCGACAGACGGCAAATGAAAATATGGTTGTGGTGATTATGATTGAAACGCCGATCGGCGTCGAAAACGCGGAGAAGATTGCGTCCGTTCCCGGGATCGACGTCATTTTCGCCGCGAGTACAGACCTGGGGAATTTTTCCGGACACCGTCAGGGCGACAAGGAGTACGAGGCCCTAGTGACGAGAATCCACGACGTGACCTTGCAGCACGGGATTCGGCTGGGTGGACCACAAGCCTGGAAGGATCGCCCGGGATTTACGTTTTTCCAAGGTCCCGGCGAAACGCAGCTAATCCAGTCGGGAGCACGGGTGAACCTTGGAGCTAATCAGGGCGGCGCAAAGCCAGGAGTGGCTCCCATCGAAGGCGGTACGCCGCATTAGTCGCGGCCGGGGTTGCACGGGCGCATGGCGGACAAGCTGCCTTGTTATTTCTCTTTCTTCCAGGTCATTTCGACGCGGATGGGAATTTCGTTTTTAACAGTGACTGTCAAAAGGGAGGGCGGATCGATTTTGAAATCGGTCAGAGTGGCTGGAATGGTGCCGGAGATTTTTGTTTCCGCGCCTTGTTTGGTTTGCTCGAAGGAAATTTGCTTGTACTTGGCAATTTGGCCGGCAAATTGAACTTCGAGATCGGCGTGAATGGTCGCGGACGCAGAAGCATCTTCGGGGAGAGTGGTGCGGACGGTGATCATGGGAAATTCGCCACCGCGAGTGACTTGAAGCATGTGCAGGTCGCGGTTGCTGTCGCCGGAATCGAAGGATTTGACGGGCACTGCGATGAGGAAATCGCATTTTCCGGCGTGGCACACGCCTTTGCCGCGAGCGGCGTGGTTTATGCCATCCAATTGATGGAGCGGGTGAGAGACGTGGTAAGTAAGAGTAGATTGCTGAAGAGCCCATTGGCTGTCGGTTTGGGCGAGAGTGGGAACAGACAAGAGCAAAGAAGCTAGAAGAAGTTTTTTGGCCATGAGGTCTCTTTACCACTTAATGGAAACGGTCAAGATGGCGGCTCCATACGCCGCGGCAGTTACGATGGCGACCGGCCCATGAGCTTGGGCAATGCCATGCACCTTTTCGCCTTTGCTTTTTTGGTCGAAGGCCATCGCGCCTAAGATGGGCGTCAAAATCATACCAGGGCCGTGAATCCAGGCCAGAGCCTTGTGCCAGCGGATGGGGCCGCGGGTTTGCGTGCCCGGGATTTTGGGGGCGCGGATGGCGTAGTAGGCGCTGAGGAAATACAAATCACCGGTGACAGAACCGAGCGCAAGGTGCAAATAGCGATCCGAGGTGCTGGTCTTCTTGCCGCCGGCACCAGCGCCCGCAATGACTGTGGCAACCAGCGGAAAGGTATCGATTAAGCCGAGCCGCTGATGAATCTTCAACATATGTGACCGCTTGTCGAGCCGCGCTTGATCCTGCGCGTTTCCCTGTGTCTGATCCTGAGAGAACCCGAGGTCGCCGAGAGAGAGGACGCCGCTGAGCGTCAAGTTGAGCGTTTGCTTGGCGCCTGCGGCGACGGTAACTTTTGAAACGTTCGTGCTGAAGCCCTCGGCGGACACGGAGAGTTCGTAATCGGCAGGAACAAGATTGGAGAAGTTGTATAAGCCGGCGGAATCGGACTGAGCATCCGTTGATTGGCCGGTGGCCAGGTTCTTGAGGGAAAGTTTTGCGTTGGGAACGGCGGCTCCGGCGGAGTTGGTGATGACCCCGGAGAGAATGGCGCCAGCGTCCTGTGCGCGCAACTGTTCACATATCAAAAGAGGGAGCACTAAAATTGCAACACCTATAAGCAGTTTCTCTGCTCTCGCTTTCATTGGGGTTTCTCCTGTGCCACTGAAATCTCCGTTCGGGCGATATGCTACTACGGATGCTGATAACTAACCGCTGGGATGTATGTCTTAGGTATACCGGAGTTTTCCACATCCCGCGATGTAGATGCCGAGATGGGGTGGCTAAACGCTGTTCGAACTGTATTATGGGAGGATTCGCGAATCCGCGTAACGACCATTGGGGAGGGTAACGATGCCTTTGGAAATAACGCAGCGTGAGGTGAATGGAATTTACCTTCTGGCGCTCAAAGGGCGCCTTGTGCTCGGGGAAGAGAGCAACGGGCTGCGAACAACGATCGACAATCTCCTGGCATCCGGGGCCACACGGGTTGTCATTAACCTGGAGCTAGTCGATCAAGTTGACAGCGCAGGCCTCGGCTCGCTGATCGAAACGCATCGAAAGATAAAAGCCAAAGGCGGCGGCATCAAGCTCTGTAATCTCGGCCCGAATTTAAGGCGCGCGTTGGAAATGGCCCGGCTGCTGCCGATATTTGAAACGTGTTCGAGCGAAACCGCGGCTGTTGCCAGTTTCTAAGAACGGCGGACGGTCACTTTACGGGGAGGCATTGGCGGATTGTAGCCTTCGCCATCAAAAAATGTTTTTTCTAATACCGTTTGGCGGTTTCTTCTGACAAGTCGCTATCCAGCTGGAACTATGGTGGCGATTCTCAAAACGCGTCCGCTCCCGTGCATCATACGGGCGAATGAAAACAATTGCTTCAAGCAAGCGGCGCGGACATCAGATGTGAGCAAATCAAATGATTTCGTGTCCAGCTTGTAGTTTACATTCGGATCAGCGGAAGGATTGTGCGTCACGATCTCAGACCAAGCGGCGCGCGCGTCGTTCGTTGCTTGTGCGCCATTTCGAAGAAAGAATTCGTTAAGGCATACGCCGAATCTCGCTGCATCCTTTTTGCACCGTTCGAGTGACGAATAAATGTCGACTGCATCCGCGTTCGGGTTGATGGAACGAAGGACCTCTTGTGCATGTTCATCAGTAAGCGGTGCCGCCCACCATAGATCTGGCATTGGTTGCCTCGTTGTTCAGTACTCCTTTATCTTACGCCTCCTACCTCTAGCTGTGTGTCACAAATGGCACACGATCGAGTAGTCCCTGCTTCTATATCCAATTCGGCACACCGCGAAGAAAGAGCGTAGAATAGAAGCAGGCTACATATTGAACCCCCCAATCGAATGGCACACCTAGAAATGGAGTTGCTCTAGATTAAGGCTGACGCGAGCCGCCCAGTCTGTAGTTGGTCAGAATCTAGCAGCAACATTCGACAGTCAGCTCAGGAAATTTAAATCAGAACGGACCGGTTACGAGATTTCGAGCACGCCCAATCTCGCAGGAGATTTAGCCTGTTGGAACGAGGAGGCCCTAATGACCGAAAACATAAACGTCCAGTACGTTGGGTTTGAAGCGAAAGCGCTTGCGCGCGAATATACCTTTATTGTGCGAAGGGCGTTGGACGAAACCAGTGAATACACTCTGGCGATCGAGAACGAGGCCTTCGGCTCGCGGCGTGTGCGCTTTCAAGACGCTCCGGAGATTTGCTCGCTTAGGCTACATCATGAACTGGCGGCTTTCGGAAATCATCCTCCACAGGCACATTACCGGATCAGCGAGACGGACCTGGAAGACTATCGAACCGCGCATGCACCAAAGGCCTGGGGTTACCCATATAAACCCAAGGCAACGCGGGACCAGTAGTTTTGTCGCTCGCGTCTTTCCGGCATTGAGGCCTGCTTCAATGATCGCGCCCAACGTCTCGTTAGCACGGGAATAGATTAAGTGGAATGCCGCACGGAAATTGCCCGCGCGAATTGTCCGGAGAGTATCTGGTGAAGCGATTTGCTCGGAGTTGATGGATTTCCGCCGAAATTGTGGTCCTGACTCCCTTGATCGTCTAGGAATATCACTGCTGCATTGCCATTCCGACGAAACCAGTGCCCCAACTCAAGAAAGTATGAAGCTCATGCCGCGCGGCGTAGAGACCGCGTTTGGCAGCGATGTCATTTCCAATGATGTCACTGAGCATCCTCGCCACGCGTTGCTATCGTCCGCGGTTTTGGACTATGCTGCGGCCTTAGCGTGAATGTGGGGGCAGTTTCTTGGGAGCCTGTCGCATTCAACAGAAACGCGATAGGTCTGAAAAAGGCTACAAATCGCAACTCACACTTATTCCGTCCGGCTTGCATCTTTATCGAGAGAGTTTTGGAGTGCCGGTTCCGTCCTCCCTTTAGCATCGAAGCGGAACGAAGGGCATGGGCGCAAGTTGCTGTGCGGCATGCTGCTCGCCGCCAGCGCCATCCCTGTTTTCTTTTCCCCGACTGTATTTGCAGAGCAGACGGATGCGGCGAAGCCTGTCGTTGTGCAGCCGGGAGCGCCAGGTCAGCCGAGCAGGACGCTGCCGCCGTCAACGAAGGGCACTTTGCCACCACGGTCGCAAGCGGACGTGGAGTTCATGCAGGGCATGATCATGCATCATGCGCAAGCGGTGGAGATGACGGCGCTGATTGCGTCGCACACGGAGAACAAAGAGTTGCGTTTGCTGGGAGCGCGAATCAGCAGTTCGCAGTCTGACGAAATCAAGTTTATGAAGAGGTGGCTCGCGGCGCGAGGAGAATCGCGCTCGATGGCGACGCCAGGAATGCCGGGAATGGATATGTCGCACGAAGCGACTCCGCTGATGCCTGGGATGCTTACGCCGGAGCAGATGGAAGCGCTGCGGAAGGCGAAAGGCGCTGAATTCGACAGATTATTTTTGACGGGGATGATTCAGCACCACAACGGCGCTCTCACGATGGTGAAGGACTTGTTCGACACCGCGGGCGCTGGGCAGGATGCCGAAATGTTCAACTTCGCGACGGATGTGGACAGCGGGCAACGCGCGGAGATCAGGATTATGCAGAGCATGTTGGACAAAAATCGTTAGAGGAGAAATGATGAACCGGATTCCCAGTGTTGCTTTTCGTGTGGCAGTGGCCGCGATTTTTTTAGGATTTGGCGTGAGCCGGATGCCGGCGCAGGCGCCTGCAACTCCGCCACCGGCGCAGGCTCAGAAGCCTGATGCAACGGCCCCAGCGCAGAAACCCGCTGAGGAGGAGGAGGACGACGACGGGAACCCGTTTGCGCCACAACCGGCGCCGGCTTTGCCGCCGGGGATGACGGGATCGGATGCGAATGATCCGCGCGCCAAGTTGACGCCAGGACTATATGACGCGGGCGAAGCCGCTATGGGCATGAAGCATCTCCTGCTTATCAAGAAGCCCGACGCGTTTCAGCTCGGGTCCACGGATGCCGACAGCCCGAGGGTGCAAAAAGTGTTTGCGCAACTCGGTGTGGGCGGCATCGCGAAAATTCCAAAAGCAATGCAGCTGGTGATTGCACAGCTTGCCTTCTCGAATTCGGACTTGGCGTTCGCGGGCAACTACCTGTTCCAGGGGAATTTCTATGGCGTGAATATTTTTGATATCTCCCATCCGGCGAATGCGGCGTTGCTGACTTCGCTTGTCTGCCCGGGCGGGCAGGGTGACGTGTCCGTGTACAAAAACTTGCTATTCATGTCGGTAGAGATGCCGAACGGGCGGCTGGACTGCGGTGAGCAAGGGTTTCCGCCGGAGCCTCCGCCACCCGCAAGCGCTGAAAAAGAGAAGAAGCGCCATTTGCCGGCTGCGCAAAAGGACCGCTTCCGCGGCGTGAGGATATTCGACATTTCGGATATCAAGAATCCGAAGCAAGTCGCGGCGGTGCAAACGTGCCGTGGATCGCATACGCATACGCTGGTGACGGATCCAAACGACAAGCAAAATGTTTATATCTACGTCTCGGGAACATCGTTTGTGCGCCAGCCGGAGGAATTGGCGGGCTGCTCTGGGGAAACGCCGGAAAAGGACCCGAACACGGCGCTATTTCGGATCGACGTGATCAAGGTTCCCGTGGCAGCGCCGCAGACGGCCCAGGTGGTCGCGAGCCCCCGGGTATTCATTGACCCTCGTACGGGTGCGTTGAACGGCCTGAACAACGGCGGCACGCACAGCAAGAAGGGCATTGAGAAGCCAGCGGACACGAACCAGTGCCACGACATTACGGTGTACTCGGCGATCGGGTTAGCGGCGGGTGCGTGCTCTGGAAACGGACTCTTGCTGGACATTAAGGACCCGGTACATCCGAAGCGTGTGGATGCGGTCAACGATCCAAACTATTCGTACTGGCACTCGGCTTCGTTCTCGAATGATGGGAGCAAAGTCGTGTTTACCGACGAGTGGGGAGGCGGCATGGGCGCGAGGTGCCGTGCGAACGACCCAAACAAGTGGGGCGCGGACGCGATCTTCCAGCTGAAAAATAACAAGCTGAGTTTCGCGAACTATTACAAATTGCCAGCCGCGCAAGGCGATTCCGAGAACTGCGTGGCGCATAATGGGTCGCTGATTCCGATCCCTGGGCGCGACATCGAAGTGCAGGCGTGGTATCAGGGTGGCGTTTCGATAGTGGACTTCACCGACTCGGCGAAACCTTTCGAAATCGGTTACTTCGACCGCGGGCCGATTGATCCGAATACTCTCGTGTTGGGCGGCGACTGGTCCGCGTATTGGTACAACGGATACATTTACGCTTCAGAGATTGCACGCGGCCTGGACGTATTTGAACTGACGGCGAGCAAATTCCTGACTCAGAACGAAATCGACGCGGCCAAGACGGTTCAAGTATCTGAGCTGAATGTGCAGAACCAGCAAAAGATCGAATGGCCGGCGAAGTTGGTCGTGGCGAAGGCCTACCTGGACCAGTTGACCCGTTCGCAGGGATTGCCGGCAGACCAAATCACATCCCTGCAGAAAGCCATCCAGAGTGCAGAGACTTCGCACATGAACAAGAGCAAGGTGGCGAAATTGAAGAATATGGCGCCATCGGTGGAAAAGAGCGCAGCCACGGCGAAAAGTCCGGCGGATTCTGCACGCCTGCATGCGTTGGCCGAAATCCTGAAACACGCAGCGGCGTGAGACCGAGGGAAGCCGAGTCTTTGCACGCTTACCTCAGCGTGGCGTAGAGAGCTTGTTTCCAACGTGCGTTGTCGATGGTCCAGAAGACTTTTGCTTTGTGCCCCCCGGCGAGACTTGCGGCCCAAACATCGCGATTGCGTTCGTCATGCGCTACGTTTAGGCGATCAACCACGGTCATGCCGCGGGTGAGTTCGCTATCTGCTTCGACATCCACAAAATGCTCGGATTGGGAAGTGACGATCGACGCGTCCAACGCGATGGCCATGGCAACAGGGTCTGGCAGAGATATTCCGTGTTCGCCGGACTGTTCGAAGAAAGCCTGTTGCGCGCGGCTGTTGCACTCGATAGCAAATTTGGCGACGGGTGTGCCGAAGCTTAGCACTTGCTGGATGTCGGAGGGGTTGAGGACTGCTTC
>Ga0210403_10000847_pt1 | contig 30297 bp, 26 predicted proteins | sample IncBWC19MmetaG_FD_150863 | JGI IMG/M metagenome (GOLD analysis project Ga0210403, IMG submission 150863) | Forest soil microbial communities from Barre Woods Harvard Forest LTER site, Petersham, Massachusetts, United States - Inc-BW-C-19-M | ecosystem: Environmental > Terrestrial > Soil >...
TTCGCGTGAATCCGGTATCGCACTATCGGCTCGCTCAGGTTCGCCAGGATGCTTCGTTCGCTCATCTTCAGCCACAGATCGTAATCTTCGCTCTCTTTGAGCATCTCCCGGTAGCCATCCACCGCGAGCGCTGTCTCTTTCTTCATCATGACGGTCGGATGGCACAACGGATTGTAGTCCAGCAGGGTGCTGCGAATTTCCGCGTCTTGCCCGGGCGGCTGCACCGTCCGCAAAATCTGTCCATTTGTATTCATCACCTCGAATGCTCCGCCGAGCAGCCCCACCTCCGGATTATGTTTTAGAAATTCCACTTGCAGCTCAAGCCTCTTCGGAAGCGCGACATCATCCGCGTCCATCCTGGCGATGTACTCGCCCTCGGCTGCCCGCAATCCTGTGTTCAGGGAAGCCACGCGGCCCTTATTCTCTTGCCGCAGCACACGGATTCTCCCGTCCTTCTTCGCGTACTCCTCCAGGATTCGCGAGCTCGCGTCCGTGGAGCCATCGTCAATAATCAGAAATTCAAAGTCTCGGAAAGTCTGGTTCAGAATGCTCTCGACAGCCTCTGCCAGAAAGGCTTCTCCATTGTATACGCTCATCAAAACGGAAAGGGTGCGTTGGCTCATTCTGTCCTACAAGCCAGCTCGAGGATACCCTTCACGCTTTTTGAGAACCCGATGAATCCTTCGCCAAGCTGCGTTTCGGATCACGAGGCCCAGCAATCGAAGTGCTCCGAAAACGTCTACACCTACCGGCCGCACGGGCTCGACCACTTCCAGAAAATTCCGGGGATGTATGAGCGCAAGTTGTCTCTGGTTCGTCAGTTCGAACTCCCTTTTCAGTTCCGGTCGCGCTTCAACCAACTCGGCTCGCGCGAATAACAAAATGTTTTGCGCGTACCACCAATCGACCGCCTCGTTTTCCCAAACGTATTTACGGAAATAGTCGATCGGCACATAGCCGTGTTTTCCGAACAGCCCTGTCCAGAAGCTTGGCCACTGCTCGTTGATGTGATGGTTGCCGCCTTGAAACGGAAGCGCCGCTGAAAACATCACCATTGGCGCCAGGCGCGTGAGCGACTCCACAAACGAAGCCGAGGAAGCGGTGGGAAGATGTTCCGCCACCTCCAGCGACACCGCCACATCGAACGATCTCTCCAGCGTGAAAGGCTGCTTCAAATCCGCCGCGCGAAAGCGATCCTTGGGAATTTGCAGAAAATCATCTCCGACGTACTCGCCGTCCAGTCCGAATATGTCGGTCACGCCCGACTTCGCAAAGATGCTAAGCCACGTCCCGTCGCCGCACCCAATATCCACCACGCTCTTCGCAGGGACCAAACGCAGCATCAGCGGGACGATCACCTGCGCGGAGCGCAACGATCCCTGCCGTATCAATTCGTAGTAGTCCTTTGTATACGGTTGCATCGTCTCAGCCACGCTGCTTTTGAATGAAGCAGATTCCGCCCCGCCAGAATTGCCGGATCATCAAATTGTTCTCCGCCGCCCACTCATTGATAGCTCTCGTACAGCCCTCCCAAATGTAGTAATCATCCACAACTATAATTCCCTCGGGAACTACCAGATGGGCTAGATTCGAAAGAATCTGCTTCGTCGATTCGTACCAGTCGGCATCCATGCGCAGCAAGGCGATCGGCCCAGTAGCCGCTCTTGGCAATGTTTCGTTGAACCAGCCCTTCACGATGGTCACCTGTCGGGCCGCGGACATTCCCATTGCTGTCTGCGCATCCTTCTCCGATGCGCGACAATTGTCATAGTAAATCGGGCTCTTCGTATCGCTCTGCCACTCTAGCGCTGCCTTTCCGTCAATCTCTTTTGCTGGTGGAAGTCCCTCGTAACTGTCGAATAGAAAGTACTGCCGATCCGGTCCCAGAGCGTCGGCGATCCCGGCGACCATCCCACCGCGCCACGTGCCGCACTCCACGATCGCTCCCGGAATTTTCTTCACCAGCAATGCCAGTTGCAAGTTGCCGGCGTAAAGGTGCTCGGGAATCATGGTGAAACTCCGGAATTTCCGGTACGTCTTTCGGAATCTCCAGTTGTCCCTTTTCATTCCAAGAAAGCCGGTGAGTCCTCCGAGCATCAGCTGGTCCCGAGAGGCCGCTCCTCTGTAGAAATGGCTGCGCCTGCGTCCACGCTCAGCTCGAAGCGGCAGAGATAAAGACCCGGATAGTTGATTCCGTCCTTGCTCGTCTGCGCTCCTTCCATAATCTCCAGCACGACCGATCGCTCCAGGTGATCGATAGTTTCCATCCCCTGCCGTCCCAGCCACAGTCCCACGAAATACTTCCCGGGCCGCAGCAGCACGTCGTGCAGCAGAAATTGTGCGTGTGCTTTCTGCCCAGCCTTCATGCTCAAGAACTCGCCCTTTTGCGCGGTGTTGGTGTCCACCGTCCGTACTCCGTTCACGTCGTACAGTGTAATCGCCAGCAGGCAATCGGCAATTTCCGTGCGGCATTGCACTTCGGCGTCGATTACCAGATCGCAACCTGGGTAGGCTACTTCCAGCGCTTGTCCCGCCGCGTTAAAGGGCTGCACCGAAACCGCTGAAAATCGTGCCTTGCCGTTTCCTTCTCTGGGCAAATCCAGAAGACTCGCTCCGCTTTCCACCAGCTCCAGCGACTCGCCGTAATATTTCGCGGTGGCTTCCTGGGTCGCCCCGTCAAACACAATCCCGCCGTCCTTCATCATCACCACGCGCATGGACAATGCATTGATCGCCGCCATATTGTGGCTTACCAGTACGACGGTGCGGCCTGCACGGGCGACGTCCCCCATCTTGCCCATGCATTTTTTTTGAAAACGGATATCCCCCACCGCCAGTACTTCATCCACCAGCAGAATTTCCGGCTCCAGGTGCGCCGCCACCGCGAACGCCAGCCGCACGTACATCCCGCTCGAATAATGCTTCACCGCCGTGTCGATGAACTTCTCCAGCTCCGCGAACGCCACGATCTCATCGAACTTGCGCGTGATCTCGCTCTTGGGCATTCCCAAAATGGCGCCGCTCAGAAACGTGTTCTCCCGCCCCGTCAGCTCCGGATGAAACCCCGTCCCCACTTCCAGCAGCGACCCCACCCGTCCGTGAATCTCCGCCCACCCCGTCGTCGGCTTCGTGATCCGTGAAAGGATCTTCAGCAGCGTCGTCTTGCCCGCCCCGTTCCGCCCGATCAGCCCCAGCACCTCCCCTTCATTCACTTGTAAAGACACATCCTTCAGCGCCCAAAACGTCTCCTCTTTCTCCCGCCGCAGCATCCCGAGCGGCGACTTCACAAAGCGCTCCAGCGCGTGCCGCAGGCCCGGCGACCACGTCATGCCGCGCTTGTACCGCTTCCCCAGCCCCTCCCCGCGAATCACAGCGTTGCTCACGTTTTACTCATTCTGGCTGGCAGGTTCTTGAACCAACAAAGATTACCAGAGAACTGCGGAGTTGTTAATGTCGTCCACCGCTGAAGACGAGATCCCGGGGCTGTGCGATTCGTTCCCGCGAGGCAGCGCGGCTGAAATGCAATTCTTCAGCAACAGCGATAACGTACCGGAAAAGCCGGAGATCCACGCTTGCGTACACTAAACCTCTCTAGGGATTGCAGCGGTTTCCGAGCGGGGACAATGCTCGCGAGGCGAAAAGGAGATAGTTTGAGACCACATCCGAGCACTCCAGATCAAATTAAACTCTTCTTATTTTCGTTCGGCGGTGACGCCGGGAGGCTGAAGCCATAAAGCGTGCGCCTGAATTAGGGGCGAAGAAGCTGGCGCAAAGTGACAGACACCATTCCCAATTTTCCGCAACCGGGGCTGCTCCAGGCTTCCAAAAAGAGCGAGTGCTGCTATTCTTCCAAGAGGGAGGCGGCGCTTGCGTCCGTGCGAATCGGATGGCGGGTAGTTGCCGCAGGAGGATTCGAATCGGGCGAAAAATGCTCACGTTTTTTACGACCGCCAAGCCATTTGTGGGACGCAGCAACGTCATTCAGCGAAATGCGCTGAAGAGCTGGACGTTGGTGCATCCGAACGCCGAGGTCATCCTTTTTGGAAACGACGAAGGCGCTGCTGGCGCGGCGAAAGAGCTCGGCACTCGCCACGAGCCGCACACGGAGAAAAACGAAGCTGGTTCGAACCACATGGACTATATGCTTGCGCGAGCGCAAGCCATAGCGCGCCACGATGTTCTTTGCTATTCGAATTGCGACATTATTTTTATGAACGATTTCCGTGCGACGCTCGAACGAATTTTAGCGACGCGCAAAGAATTTCTGATCGTCGGCCGCCGCTGGGACACGGAAATTGCCGCGCCGTGCGATTTCGGCAATCCGGATTGGCCCATTCGAATCCGCGAACTCGCCTTGCAAGCGAACAAGCAGCGCACGCCTGATTGGATCGACTATTTTGTTTTTTCGCGTGGATTTTTCGCGGATTTGCCGCCGCTCGTGGTTGGCCGCGTTTTTTGGGGCAACTGGACGGTCTGGAAAGCTCTCGAAATGAAAAAGCCGGTGGTCGATGCGTCGAGCGTTGTCACTGCGGTCCATCAGAATCACGATTGCCGGCATCATCCTCAGGGCAAAGCGGGTGTGTGGCATGGAGAAGAAGCGGGGGCGAACTATAGATTATCCGGCGGATGGAAACATCTGCGCACCATCGCGGATTCGACGGAAGTGCTGCGCGCGGATGGGCTCGGGCCAAACACGGCGCGCCACTGGGCCGCCGTAAAGCGCTACGTGAGGCAAGCGGGGCGCGTCGCTCTTTACAATATCGCGCAGCCAATCTGGTTTTTTCTCCTCGGCATTACGAGACCTCTCCGCCACGCGCTGGGGCTGCGTACGGCGGCTCTGCCGCGTTCCCGCGGGAAAGTGTAACGGTTGCAAGGGATACGAGTATGAGCGCTCCGCGCGTTACCGTCCTCATAGACACCTACAATTATGGGCAGTACATCGAAGAAGCTGTGGAAAGCGCGCTGGCGCAGGAATTTCCGCGAGAGCAACGGGAGATTTTGGTTGTCGACGACGGCTCAACGGACGATACCGCCGAGCGGTTGAAAAAATACGGCGATGCCATCCGCTACCTTCGAAAACCGAACGGCGGACAAGCCTCCGCCTTTAATTTTGGTTTCGCGGAAGCGCACGGCGACATTATTGCCACGCTGGATGCGGACGATTTGTGGCTGCCGCAAAAACTGCAACGGGTGTGCGAGACTTTCGAGAAACATCCCGATGCGGGCATGGTCTATCACAGGACGCACATGTGGCGCGACGGAGAAGTGCATGTGGACAGCCATTTCTCTGAAGTTTCCGGCCGCGTTCCTGAAAGCTGTGTTTCTTTGTTGCGCTATTCGATGGTGGCGACATCTTGTCTAGCGTTTCGGCGAAGCGCGCTGAACAAACTACTGCCGGTACCAGAAGCTCTCCGGTCGCAGGCAGACGCGTATCTCACCGCTCTCATTATTTTTGTTGCTCCGGTCACCGCGCTACCGGAGTTCCTCGCGAAGTATCGCCTTCACGCAGGGAATCTATTTCACATCGGTGAGGACAAGCCGGCAGAAGGCCGCATCAAACACCGTCTGGCGATGCGCGCGGTCTTGTCATCGGAGATCCGGGTGTGGCTCGAGCGCCACGGTTACGACCTGGCTTCACCGGACCTGCAAGCCTACTTGAAACAATGGACGAAGGCTCAGGAAGCGGATGGCTTCGCGCTCGCTAAACCGAGCCGCTGGAGCTATTTCCGTCATTTGTTGGAATACCCCCGCGTCTACGGGAAGATCATGTCTCCCAGGCACCGGCTATATAGCTACATCCGTGCTTTTGGCGCTTTGCTGCTGGGCTACGATCGTTTGTACCTGCTTGATGATCTTCGAAAGGCATACAAAAGCATACTCGGCAATCCAACGCGGGAATCTGCTAATTCTGAAGACAAAACGAAAGCGACCGGGAAGAATTAGAGAAAGGACATTTGTTTATATTTTCTGTGATGGCTTATAGATAGAATGAAGAAGCGTTCAAAGAAGATACTTGTGGAGTGCTGTGTTTAGGACCTCAGGAAAATAAGAGGAAAAGATCGCAAATGAAACGCGCACTGATCACGGGCATTACCGGGCAGGACGGCTCGTGCCACGCGGGATTGCTGCTATCCAAAGGATACGAAGTTCACGGGATCATTCGCCGGGCAAGCACATTCAATACGAAGCGGATCGACCACATTTATCAGGATCCGAACGAAGCAAGCACGCGGCTCTTTCTACATCATGGAGATCTCTCGAGAGTCGGATCGAGGTTGTACTGCCGGATTAAAGAGGCAGAGGCGGTCTCGTAGTCGAGGTCGACCTTTGTTTGAAAGCCGTAGCGCCCTGTTGCAATATTCTATGGTCAGCACGTCCTGCTTGGCATTTCGCCGCAGTGTGTTGAGGGAGTTGCTGCCGATTCCCGAAGTGTTGCGCTCATACGTTGATGCGTACCTTACAGCATTGGTTATCTTTTTGATGCCCGTTCTGGCCGTACCAGAGTAATTGGGCAAGTAGCGCCTCCATGGAACGATCAAACAAACAATCCACTGCAACACTCCCTGTATACCCTGGGCCTCCCAATGCATGGATCCCCACGGATCCCCAATATGCTTAATTTATTCGGCGAGATCATCGGGTCGCATTCTGTAAGATCTGCGCGGCGTCCGGCAGCCCAATGTTAATCCTCGCTGTCCATTTGACGTATAATTCACCAATACTAATTCTGCCAGATTCAGAGTGCAATTTAAGAAGTCTGGGCATTGCGACCGCAGGAAAAGACAAATGGCGAGACCGCTCTTAAGTGTGCTGATTGACACTTACAATCATGAAAAGTTTATCGAACAAGCCGTTGCGAGTGTCCTCGAACAGGATTTCCCTATGGATGACACTGAAATCCTGGTCGTGGACGATGGCTCGACCGACAAAACTCTCGAAGTTCTTCGCAAATTCGAGCGACGTATCCGCATCCTCCAAAAGCAAAACGGCGGCCAAGCCAGTGCCTTCAATCTTGCGATCCCGCAGTGCAAGGGAGAGGTCATTGCCTTTCTGGATGGCGATGATTGGTGGACGAGGGACAAATTGCGCACCATCGTTCCCATCTTTGAGTCTCAACGGGATATTGGCGTTGTGGGTCACGGGTCCCTCATGGTGGATGCCCAAGGGCACTTCCAGAAGACTGTCATACCACAGAAGGCCCGGCGCCTGAACGCGCGCACACCGGAGTCGGCTGCCCTTTTCTCTCGATATGCCTGTTTTTTCGGTACAAGCAAAGTTGCTTATCGGAAATCGCTACTGGAACAGTTACTTCCGATCCCTGAGGGAGCCGTCATTGAAGCGGACGAATGGCTTTTTACACTTGCGCCGTGGCTTTCCGATGTCATGGTGCTTGATCAGGCGCTCTTCTACTACCGGTTACATGGCGGGAATATGTACATGCTCAATGGCGCTACTGAGAAAGGGCTTCATCGCATGCATAATTCTCTGGCCTGCCTCGTCCAGTATTTTCCTCCGAAGATGCGAGCATTAGGCATTCCCCCTGAAATTGAAGCACCGCTTCTCGCCAGTCTGCGTTTGCAGACAGATCGACTGCGTCTGCAACTTATGGGTGGATCGCGACGGGAAGTGCTCCGATTGGAGCGGGCGACGGACGACTTATTCAACCGCAAAGCTCCCTTAGGTTACCGCATCTTTAAGCAGGTCGTTTTTCTGCTAGCGTTGATGCTTCCTTCAAAACAGTTCTTTCGTCTCAAAAGCTGGTATTCAGAGAGCGGGTTACGTCGCGTGCGAAAATGGATAGCCGATCCACCGTCGGATGGCCATGTAAATGAGCGCGGCTCTCGAATCCTTCTTTGAGTCCTACCGGCAGAAATATCGGTGATTCGTCTAACCGGTTCTGCTGTCGCTCAAATCCAACGGAGCTGGGATTTCACGGCAACGACTTCGGCCATAGGCTTCGCACGAGGGTCAAACTGGAGCTCTTGCATTGTTCTACTCCCAGAACCAGACAACCAATTCAGACCAAGGCTAGATATACTTGAAGGCGATTTCAGATACTGTGTGGAAGCATCTTCCACCACATCTGCGAGCGATGGTTAGCTGTCCAGGTGATCGCGTTTAGTATGAATGTATATCGTCTGCGCCACTGATCCAGGCTTTGAGGCAAACTGCATCGTCGACGCGACGCCAACTTTGTTTGATCGGGAGCAACTGAATTGAATAAGGCCAAGGACACCATGCGCCGCGACTGGGATGAGAGGGCTCGACGTGACGCGTTTCACTATATTGCGAGTTGGCGCAGCGATTGGGATGAGACGTCTTTCTTTGAGTCTGGAGAACAGGATTATCTCCGGCTAGTCCATCCAATTTTGGAGAAACTTCAGTTTGATCCGACCAACAAATCCATGGCGGAATTCGGTTGCGGCGCTGGACGAATGACGAGGAGTTTTGCCCAGCACTTTCGGATTGTTTCTGCGGTGGATATCTCCGCAGAAATGCAGTCCCGTGCAAAAGAATACCTTCAATCGTTCTCGAATATCCGCTGGGTTCTTTCCAATGGAGAAACGCTGTCCGGTGTCGAGAGTGCTTCGGTGGATTTCGTCTTCAGTTACCTCGTACTCCAGCATATGCCCACCAAGGAAGTCGTGTTCAATTCCATCCAGGAAATGATGCGCGTCCTTCATCCAGGCGGGGTCTTTCTGTTCCAGTTTAATGGTTCTGAACAGCCCACGATGAATTGGAAAGGCAGGACCATTTCCAGCATTATCGATGGCATCGCCTCCGTCGGACTCCGTGGCGCGAGCAGGCGCATCGCCAGCGTCGTCGGGATCGATCCTGAAATGGTAGGTAAGACCTGGCGCGGTGCCGCTCTTACTTCCGCAGAGATTGCAGACGTCGTTCGGTCTGGCCGCGGCTCAACAGTTAGTTTCCTGGACGAGGATGCACCGCTTGCCTGGTGCTATGGTAACAAACAGCCGGAGGCGCGTGCGTGATCACTCTTGGGCTGAACTATTCCCAAATGCACGACTCTTCTGCTTGCATCGTCCGCGATGGAGAGCTTCTCTTCGCGGTGGCTGAGGAGCGCATCAGCCGCACCAAGCATGATGCCGGATTTCCTCACTTGGCGATTCAAGCGTGCCTCGATTTTGCAAAGGTCCGCCCAGAAGCCATTGACGAGGTCTGCTTGGGATGGCAGCCAATTGGGCAATTGTACCGGCATGACCTCAGCTTGTACGTCACGGGGCGGTGGCCGCTTACGTATTTGAACTTCCTCAATTCCACGCGTTATTTTGCTTCCATGTGGCATCAGGGCAGCGGTGCGAAGCGCTTTGCGCAACGATTCGGCACCAGTAAGGCCCGATTCCGCTACGTCGATCATCATCTTGCCCACGCCCTCAGCGCGTATTCCTATTCCGGTTTCGAAGATGCCGCAATTGTAGTGATGGATGGACGGGGCGCGTGGGAGGCGACCTCGATCTGGCATGGGAGCAAAGGCCGTGTCTACCCGATTCACACGATCAATTGGCCGGATTCGATGGGCCTTTTTTATGCCGTGTTCACTGGCTTTCTCGGCTTTGTCCCCAACTCGGATGAGTGGAAGGTCATGGGACTTGCTCCCTATGGCAAACCCGGTGTCGACCTTAGCATATTCCTGGACATCAACGCGGTTCCTTACAAAGTACAAACTGCGAATCTCGTCGGAAATGGCAGCAATCCTTACGCCGATTGGCCCAAGGCGCTCGGCTCCCCTCGCGAACCGGAAAGCGAAATCGGCGAACTCCACAAAGACATTGCCTACGCAGTTCAGGATATGTGTGAAGCTGCAATGTTGAGTGTGGTGCGTTTGGCATTGGAGAAAACCCATAGCAAAAATCTTTGCCTCGCGGGTGGCGTGGCACTGAATTCCAAGGCTAACGGCAAAATTGCCGCCTGCGGCATCGTCGACAACATTTTTGTCCAGCCCGCAGCTTCCGATGATGGCGTCGCTCTCGGCGCAGCCCTCGCTCCGTTTTTCGATGGAGGCCAGAGGTTGCCACTCAATCCAATGCGGCACGCGTATCTCGGACCATCGTTTGACGACGAATCCATCGAAGCCACGCTCAAAACATACAAAATACGCGGCTCGCGCCTTTCGGATCCGGCCGCCACAGCAGCGGAAATGTTGTCGCAGGGGAAAATTCTCGGGTGGTACCAGGGACGTATGGAATTTGGCCCGCGGGCCCTCGGCAACCGTTCGATTATTGCCGATCCCCGCGATCCGGAGATGAACACCAAAGTCAACAACGCCGTGAAATTCCGTGAGTGGTGGCGTCCCTTCGCTCCATCCTTCACAAAGGAAGCTGCTCCCGAATATCTGGAATCCGCCTACGACTCGCCCTTCATGATCCTCACCGCTCAGGTGCGGCCGGAAAAGCGCAGTATCATCCCCTCCGTAACACACGTTGATGGCAGCGCCCGCCCACAAACCGTCGAGAAGGAAATCAATCCGCTCTACTACCGTCTCATCGACGAATTCGGCAAGCGTACCGGCGTACCTGTCATCATGAATACTTCGTTCAATCTCCGCGGTGAAGCCATAGTGCACACACCAACCGATGCAATTCGCACCTTCTTTAGCTCTGGAATGGATGCTCTGGTCCTTGGTAGCTTTCTGGTGGAGAAATAGGAAGGTGCAAATTGATCAGCGCATTGTTGATCTTCTGCTCCGACTGGCATCGTCGCTCTCCGGCCTTCGCCGGGTCCCCGTCCTCGGCGGATTTCTGAGTGGGACGAGTCGTCAGTTTGTGCCCCCTGGAACTTTGATCTGGGCCCAGATTCAGCAAAATCCGGCTCAGGGGGTGTGGATTCACGTGGATCCCCGCACTGGGCAAAGCTTTCATAAAGGAATTATCGAGCCCGCGGTACAGCAAGCCATACAACAACATCTCCGTGACGGTATGAACTTCTACGACGTCGGAGCGAATATCGGATTCTTCTCGCTCATGGCCGCGTGCATGGTCAGTCGCTCCGGAAGCGTCCTTTCCTTTGAAGCTGATCCAGAGGTTGCCTCCCGCCTTCGTGAAAATCTGATTTACAACAAGTTCATGGAAGTTTTGGTCGAAGAAACGGCGGTTTGGTCGGAGCCAACAACTGTATCCTTTGTTCGTGTGGATAGAAACAATTCACCCGACCGTGGCCTCGGCCATGTTTCGACTACCAATTCATCTGCGTCCAACATTATCTCCGTCGAAGCCATCTCCCTCGACCAGTTTGTTTTATCGCATTCCGCTCCTGACTTCCTGAAATGCGACGTGGAAGGCGCAGAAGTCGCCGTCTTTCAGGGACCTGAGGGGCTGCTTCGAGAAAAGCACCCGATTCTCCTCGTTGAAATGTACAGCTCGGAGGATCACCGAGTCCTCACCCAAAAATTTAGCCAACTCGGCTACCCTTGCAGAAACCTGGACGAGAATCACGTCCTCGCACTACCTTAATGAGCCCTCATGCAATCGCTCTTCTCGGCAAGCGCGACGAACCTACCGACGCCGTTGAGGAATACTGTCGTTACCTTGCCGACTCTCTTAGAGCCCACGAGGTTCAACTGGAAATTCGCCGCGTGCCTTGGGAGATTCATGGCTGGTCAGAGGCGCTCAATGCTTTGCGCCTTCAGGCTACCGGATGGAGGGACACTTGGGTGCTGGTTCAGTACACCGCGCTCGCCTGGTCTTCGCGCGGCTTCCCACCATGAAGATTTTGAGGTCCGCCGGCGCCCGCGTGGGCATCGTTTTCCACGATGTTGAGTCCTACCCCGGTACCCGCCTGATCGATTTAGTTCGGCGCTTCGTCCAAATCCGTACTATGCACCGAGCGCTCGCCCTCGCCGATCTAGCGGTCTTCACTGTTCCGCCGGACAGACTCTCCTGGCTGCCTGCTGCCCAGAAGAATATTGCTTTCATACCTGTCGGTCCTAATCTGCCTATCCCACCTACACCTATAAAGCCTTCCTCGCACGACTCGGTGCCGATGATCGGCGTCTTCAGCATCACTGGCGGCGAATCTGGTGAGCGCGAAACACAAATCATCCTCGGTGCAGTTCGCCATGCTGTACAGAAGCTTGGCAAGTTACGCCTTTCGATTTTTGGGCGGCATGCTGAACTTCGGGAAACCGAACTGCGAGAAGGGCTTCGCGACCTTCCTGTGGAACTGTCGGTAGAAGGTGTCATAGAACCCGCCCTAGTTGTCCAGAAGCTTTCCGTTTGTGATGTTCTGCTCTTTGTTCGCGGCCCCATTTCTTCTCGCCGCAGCAGTGCCATCGCGGGCATTTCTTGCGGCCTTCCGGTGATTGCCTATTCCGGATCCGAGACTGCCGCGCCCATTATCGATGCTGGGGTGGTTCTCGTCTCACCCGACCGGGCTGACGATCTTAATGCTGCCCTGGTTCGCGTCCTCTCTGATGCTGCCTATCGCATGGATCTGGGTGCCCGCAGTCGTGCTGCTTACCGAGCTCACTTTGCCTGGCCCACGATTGCTGCCCGTTTTGCGACTATCCTTGCGAAACGTTAATAATCTGACGGCCTCAATTTAAATGCGTCCCTTTCTGCTGTTGCCTTACGGGTGATCCGACGCCAAGAAGAACGTAGGGGGTGGCCCCCAACACTTTACTACATAGCACCAGAGGGCGGGTCGCGCACCCCAAGGCCAGGGCTCATTGTCTTCAGTAACTCTAGTCTTTCGGAAAAAATCCTTTTGTGAAAGGACCGGTGTTTTCAACTTCTGTCGCGGTTAAAAAGTGCCTCGAGAAAACATCGGGGCGTCGGAAATCGCACTCCGCCCGAGATGTTCCGGTCTGAATTAGCAGGGGGAGCGCTACAGGCAGTGTCTATTGGGACAGGAAGGTCGGCTAATAGGGTCAAATAATGCGCGCAAGCCATGGAATGTCATCCGAGTAGCAACGCTCTGGAATACAATTTCCGGTATTGGCATACATATCTTTATGTGATGGGGCCACGGGCATAACGGCGCTGTGGGGTCTCCCTAACGTGCGTTTGTCGATACACTGCCAGGGCTATTTTCGCAAAATTCGTTCACTGGGAGTGCCCGTTCAGAGTATGAACTAAGGCCAAGTGTCGGAATGTCGGGATTAACTAGCCATACTCTCCTAAATCCAAAATAGTTGAGTAGCGGATGCAAATCAACGCCAGGGATTTCTCTGGCCCAGACAATCTTAGCGTGGTCAATATCAGCTGCGTTGTAAACCCATTCGGCCGATGGATCGTGTTCTTTGGAATAATGGACGATTACCAAATGCTCTCCCGGTATCAAGTTCAACTGTGCTGACAGTCGAGCTCGGCGATCCATCCCCGATGGCACGATGGGATAATGACGATCATGGAAAGGTGCCAATGCCAAAACAGAAAAAACGATTGCTCGTGAGAACCCCACTCCGATGGGGCGACTTCGATGCTCCCAGTAGCGTACGTGACGAATAGCTTGAGTCAAAAGTACAAAGAGAACAGGTGTTAGCGGTGCAGCGTAATGCGGATAAAACCAATGAACCAAAACGAATCCACAAAGGCAGATGACAAGCTGAATAAAGAGAGTGCGATACTTCTTGTCATGCCAGACGACCACCAGTACCGGTACGAGAAAACAGAGTTCCGGCCAGAGAAAGAAGTATGCGACTCTGGCGACATCGTGAACTGTCGTACCACCCAACGTGCGAAAACTATTGATACGCCCCTGAAACCAAAAGTCACGCACCCACCCGTTATAAAAGTTGTCGAGTTGAGGGCTGGTATGTTGCAAAGGTGGGCGTGGAGCTTGCCAGACAAACGCCGGTAACCCCAGGTAGTTGCGGTCATTTAAGACATAGGGCGAAAGCAACCAGTTTCCGGTCCCGCGCCAGTTGTAATAGGCCATGAATGCACCGCATAGCGCCGCAATCACGCATAGAGGGGCGATTACTTGAGGCAGCGCCCTGCGCCAAATCCCTCTCCACCTCTTACACAAGGCAAAGAATAGTCCCAGCGTGACCGGGATACAAAATATCAGACCTTCGAAAGGTCTGCTGTTCGCCAGCGTCACGGCCCCCAATCCTAATAGCAGCGCATCGCGGAATCGCCAAGTCCTAGTGATGCGAGAAAATGCCCCAGTTACGAGAGCTCCACCAGTCACTGCAACGGCTCCTCCCCAATAACTATTCATCCAGTAACTGAAAATACCGACATGTAGCGTAAAAATCAGAGCACCTAAGAAAGCCCATCTGGATGGCAGCCATCCCTGCAAGGCCCAAACCATCACTGCGCACATCGCAGCACAGCTCAGCAGCACACCGATCCATGGGTGACCAAGCATCTCGCCCAATGCCAACACGGCTCCCTGGGCAGGCGGATACTTTGACATATATGAGGGGTGTTGATTGACATGAATGGTATCGAAGAAAAGCCACATCGGGTGTGGCGGATTCGTAAGCCGACCGTGTGCGAACGTGTCTCCTGCTAGGAGGTAGCTGAACTCATCATGAACTTTTGGAAAAGGAACTGGGACCAAGGGGAGGATACAGAGGCGAATAACAAGGACAGCAGAGGTGATCGCAAGAAGGGCTGCACGCTTGTTGCTGGCAAATCGGGCCCCAGCTGTTTCGAACGCCGCGAAAACGCGGTTCATGAATCGTGGAACAAACCAAAACAAAATCAGACAAATGACCAAGAAACCTGTTTCGATTGTGTCTCGATAGCCGAGGTGTGACCAAATCAAACTAAACATATCGCTTGAATGCGCTATTGGCTCTCATGAAAAGTTGAGCATAGCCGGCTCCTAAGTCTGAAATGCCGAGGTGAAACTGCAAGACGTTGAACATTTTAGTTGTTGGCAATGTTGGGGATCTTAAGATTCCAACCATAGACGAGGTCACGCGTTGGCACAAGCCCTCACTCAACTAACCCTGTCGGTGCAGGTGGATTACTCCCTCCAATTGTCTCGTCTCCCTACGCACTGAAAGTCGGTTTGCGGCCGCTCCATCACCAGCCCAATCAAAATGTTTTTCAAAGACTTTCTAAACAAGGACGATTCGCGCTTAATCGCTTAATCCGAATATTGAAGTTGGGGAGAACACTAGCAATCTCGATAAACGGGAAGCTGTCCAACCGCACTAATGGAATCTCCTCAACCCAGAACTCCTTCCGGCTCAGTTCGGGACGTGGCCAAAGCGCAGAAGCGTTGAGAAGGACCTACATCTGATCGGATCCATCTGGATCATATGCGCGGAACGGCCATCGCAGCCAATTAAGCTCATGTTAGCCGACAGAGTGGATCTTAGGTAGGCTCCTTGAGAGGCCGCTCAGTTTTAGTGGAGCCGAAGATGAAGGGCGGATCTTGCCTATTGTGGGACGATGGGGACCATAGAGCCGCGAGATACAACAGGATAATGCTCCAAAATGGACACACGACTTCATCGCCTAGCCCGTGCTTTTGGTAATCCTATCTGCAACTACAACAAATGGGCAGCGGGTCGGATAAATGAATTTGCATCCAGCCCCCCCAAAATTTTATACTCCCCGATGTGTTCTGGGGTGTAGTTTTTCACCTCTCCTCGAGGGAGATAAATTTCTAGATGAACCGACCAATTAAGTCCTATCTGTTTGTGCTTTCTGGTTCCCTTACTGTTCTTTGTCTGATGATTCTAGCCGGGGGTTGCGGATCATCGACGCCGAAGCCCATCAGCGTGAGCATCAGTCCACAGGCCGCCGCAATCGGGACAGGGCAGATGGTCCAGTTCACTGCCACAGCAAATAACGACCCGACAGGGGTCACATGGTCCGCGACGGCAGGAACGATTGATGTCTCTGGTAATTACAGCGCGCCGTCAGCGACGCAAAGCGTGACGGTCACGGTGACGGCCACAAGCAAGCGAGATCCGACCAAATCTGCTAGCGCCACAATCAACGTGGTAGCACCGGGTCAAATATCGGCTACAGCTAATGCGCAGGTGGCACTCTATACTGTTGCGCCGGCGGCGCCGGGAAATGTCTCCGTACAATTTGGGCTGGATACGAACTACGGCCTCACCACCTGGGCGCAGCCAGTGCCAACAGGAGGCGGGGCGGTAAGCTTGTTTGTCGCGGGAATGAAGGGAAGCACGCTCTATCATATGAAGGGCATGGTGCAATTCAGCGACGGGACGCAATACACGGATCCGGATCTGACGTTCACCACGGGGGCGTACCCGACAGCACAAGTACCGTTAGTAGCAGCGACGACCACGCCAGGAATGACACCCCAAAGTGGAGTGGAGCTATTGGATTTGGTTAACGGAAATGCGACAGCCTCTCCTGTGGCTGTCGCAGATCTAAACGGCAACGTTCTCTGGAACTATAGCCCAGTACTCCCCGCTGGGATCGTTGCTAATCCAATCAAGCTGCTCCCCAATGGCCATTTCCTGATTAATTTCGGCGGAGTAATCCCAGACGGAGCGAACTCCATTCTTCAAGAAGTAGATCTGGCTGGGAAGCTGATTTGGCAAATGACTGCAGCGGACCTCAATGCCGCGCTGGTGGCAGCTACCTGCGCCGGCTGCAATATTACGGTGGTGGGGACACACCACGATTTTGTAATGCTTTCTAACGGGCACCTGCTCGTGCTTGCATCCACACAGCAAGTCATCTCCGGAACAACGGTAACCGGAGACGTGATCATCGATCTGGACCAGAATCACAAACCGGTTTGGCTGTGGAATGAATTCGATCATCTGGATGTGAATCGGCGGCCAATGGGTTTTCCGGACTGGACTCATACGAATGCCATCATCTATTCGGCGGATGATGGAAATTTAATTATCTCGATCCGACACCAGAACTGGTTGGTGAAGGTGGACTACGCGAATGGAGCGGGCACGGGGGACATCCTTTGGAAGCTAGGCTATCAGGGTGATTTTACACTGGCTGGTGGAACCGATCCGACCGATTGGTTTTATGCGCAGCACGGCCCCTCCTTCGTCACTACGAACACGACGGGGAAATTCACACTGGCACTATTTGATAATGGAAATGATCGAGTTTTCCCTTCTGGCGTGACGTGTGGCACCGTGGGAGCGCCCCTCTGTTTTTACAGCACGGTGCCGCTACTTGATATCGACGAGACAGCAAAAACAGCTACATTAACGTTCAATCCGACGGCCCCGACATATTCGTTTTTCGGAGGGAATGCTGCGGTACTGAAAAATGGAAACGTCGAGTACTGTGAATCAAGTACGGGCCCGGGCACAGCGGGGGACATCTATGAGGTGCAACAGAACAATACCGCCCAAACTGTTTGGCATATGCATGTTACCGGACAAAATGCGTATAGGGGCCAGAGGATCCCGAGCATGTATCCCGGGGTGCAGTGGTGAGAGCCAGAAGTAGAGGTTGCACCGAGCGCAGAATCTATGCTTGGAATGCCTGTGCTCTTCACCTTTCTTCACCTTTCATCCTTCTGAATAAGGCGACACGAGGGGCTGTGCTCAGAAATGCCAAGAACTAATATCTTTCCCTATCTTTCTGCGGTTCGCGAGTGGCCACCAAAATCACTCCTTCGGCGGTAAGCAACGGATGAAACCAGCTTCGCGAATGAGTCTGGCCACTGGGCAAGACAAGAATTCGATCCGCCCACGACGCCACAAGATCGTAAGAATCGTAAACACTGTAGGAATAGAAAAGACCATCGCCTTCGGAGATCTGATAGCGCTTGCCGCGGGTGCGCACAAAGTTAAAGGCGTGCCATAAGCAGGTCTTGCAGAGAAATAATTTGAAAAGCTTCGCAGGCAGGGAGCCTTGCCCGAAGCGGTTGCTGTCGACAATCACCACGGCCCTCCGGGCGACGCGCAGCATTTCCCGCACCACCGCGGAGGGATTGGGGACATGGTGCAGGATGCTGAATTCACTTACTACATCAAAGCTTCCGTCTCCGAAGGGGAGCGCTTCTCCGGATGCTTGCAACAACGAGATTGTCTGCGTATTCCCGGCGGCCACGCCTTGCTGCAGGAGCGCGCGAACCGGCTCCACCCCGCAGACCAACGCTCCCGGAAATGATGCCGCAAAGTCCTGCAACCCGCGCCCCGTGCCGGAGCCCACGTCCAACAGGCTTTGAATCTTCAAGGAACGAAGGATCGAAATGATCAGGTTTCGGCACGCGGGATCGTCGGCGCCTTCATGAGCGTGCATGGAATCATAGCGCGAGGCAGTCCCCGTGTAGTATTCGCGCTGAATTTTAACGGCCGGATCGATGGAAAACCTCTCGTAGCCTGTACCAAGTCTTTTTGTAATACATCAGCGGAGGGATTGCAAACAAGTCCACAGGCGACATTTAACAATTGCGTTCAGGCATCTACGGCGAAACCCGGAAATTAGAGAACCCGCTGTTTCAGCCTCATTCAGTAAAAAGTGCAGCAAGACAACTGGGCAACATCATTCGGGGTTTGGCCATCCTCGAAGTCCTCCTTTAGCACGGTTTCTTTCTTCCAGCGATATTTTGAAGAACCCTTTCTGAGTTTGGAGGACCGGCTGCCACGGCGTCCGGGTCCAGCCAGTTCGGAGATAAATCGCGAAGAAATGACGGTTAGAGGTTGAGCAGTCATGTATGTCCTTGTTGCAAATCTTGTGTCATCTGGCTTTCCGTCATTCGACCGTTGGTTACTCGACCTATCAAATCAAACGCAGAGCCTTCGCATCCACCTTGTTGGAATCACCCCCATCCCGGGACGATTGGAAGGTAACACACAATGTTGGTGGAGCTGGCCGACCGCCTTCTCGAGAGGAGGAATCCGCGTCCGCCCATGAGACTAGATCAATTGGCATTGGTGTGGCAGACTGCCAGCCACGACATGAAACGCGTGAAGCTGCTTCTCTACTCTCACTTCTTCGCCCCGAGTGTAGGCGGTGTGGAAGTGACGGTGCTTGCGCTCGCCCGCGGTCTGGCGCAGGGCAATGGGCGCGAGGGACAATCCGAATTCGAGATCATCCTGGTCACACAGGTAGAAGCGCGAGGCTTCGACGACCGGGAGTTGCCCTTTCGGGTGGTGCGCAGACCCGGGCTCTGGGAGCTCGCACTGTTGGTGAAGAATTGCGATATAGTGCATCTCGCGGGCCCTGCAATCCTGCCGTTTGTTCTAGCGCTGCTGGCGGGCAAACCGGTGGTGGTCGTGCACCACGGCTTCCAAGCTATTTGCCCTAATGGGCAGCTTTACCTCACGCAAGAAGACCGGCCCTGCCCCGGCCACTTCATGGCAGGACGCCATGGCGAGTGCCTCCGGTGCAATCGGGATATGGGCATGTTTGCTTCTGGCAAACTGTGGCTGCTCACCTTTGTGCGCCGGTTCCTCTGCGCGCACGCTTCGATGAATATCACGGAGACGGATTGGTTGAGACAGTTGCTCCGGCTGCAGCCGACCAGAACCATTCCGCTTGGCCTGGCTCCACTGCAAACGGAAAAGCGAAGGGACGTTCCCACGGGGCCGCCGGTCATTGCTTTTGTCGGACGGCTGGTTACGACTAAGGGCGTTAACGTCTTGCTGGAAGCGGCGAAGCTGTTGCTCGAAGAGGGCCGCGAGTTCCAACTTCGTGTAATCGGCGATGGGCCGGAGCGCGCCGCATTAGAAGGGGCAGCAATGGCTCGGCCACTCGTTGGGGCCATCCACTTTCTCGGACGAGTTCCAATCGCAGAAATGGCGGAAGAACTATCCCGTGCCAGGGCGGTGGTCGTTCCATCCCTAGCGGGCGAGGTATTTGGCCGAGCGGTCGCGGAAAACATGCAGCGAGGCCTGGCAGTCATCGCTTCGGACCTAGGATCGTTTAAGGAGGTTCTTGGCCACGCAGGCTTGCTCTTCCGAACAGGAGACGCGATGGATCTGGCGAGACAGATCGGCCGGGCTCTCGATGAGCCGGGGCTCGCCGCCAACCTCGGGGAACAAGCCCTCGTTCGGATTGAGAGCGAATTCAGCTATAGCAAAATGATGTGGGAGCACGTTGCGCTCTATGAGAGGTTAGCCGTGGGAAATAAGGAATGACAATCGGGAGGGGGGCCGAGAGCGAACTTGCAAGGCATGAGGGAGTCAACTTTATAACAGCGTATGAACTCCTCACGCATCGCGGCGATCAGACTCTTATCGCCGCCAACATTCCATAGCTTCCTCTGGTGTTGTATTCGGTGGTCTGGAAACCGAGGCTCCTCAACTTCTCGGTCAGGTCGCGATGCGACAATCGTTCGGAGAGATGGTCGTGATATTCCAGGACAATACGCTGAACTCGATGCAACGTCGCAGGCGGAGTGTCCAGAATAATTGGAAATTCGGCGCCCTCGCAATCCAGTTTCAGGAAGTCACAACGATTGATTTGGTGCATCGCAAAAAGAGTTTCCAGGCTGACGACGTCAACGGTTTCCTGCGAGCCGGTGGGGGAAGTCGTCAGCAAGGAAAAGCCGATGGGTTCCTTGCTGAGGTCCAGAGTCGCGCGGCCATCGTGCCCCGCGCAGGCACAATGAAGTGAAATCACGTTTTTGGCATGGGACACGTTTTGGACCAGCCGCGAAAAGTTGGACGAGGCCGGTTCGAGCGCGTATACGGTGCCGGCCATGCGCGCGGCAAATAAGGAAAAGACCCCCACATTCGCGCCGACATCCACCACGATGGAACCCGGAGAAATCGGGCAGTGTTTAGTGTAAGAGTGGTGATACCAAATGTCACTGAAAACGGGCCAAAGGGAACCATCCGGAGAGGCGTTAATCACCGCGCCACTGCGCAAGCGAATTTCCGTCACCGCTTTCCCCGTGGCGGCGAGCGGCAGCACTTCGCGCCAATTGGCGACGTCGGCGAACGCTTGCGTCGCAATTTGCGCGCGTCGGAGGAAATCGGTGGCGCTCAAGAATCGGCCTTTCCTGCACGGGGACTGGGCGAACAAGCCGTCCAGAGATACCAGCAGTCCCAGGTTATCAAAGTACCACGTTGTTTAGCTTCGCTGGCCGCCCGGAAGATTCATTTCTCGTCTGTTCGACGCGCAAGGACTTCTTCCAGAAGGAGGCGGGTGTGTTCCGCGTTCTGATCCCAGCCGCAGTTGGCCTCAACATACTGAGCGGCGGCCGCACCAAGCCTTGCTCCGAGCACGGCATCATCCAATAAAGTGCGAATCAACCCGGCGAGTTCAGAGGCCTCCGTCGGGCGTCCCAGCAGCAAACCGTTCTCTCCGTCGCGAACCAGCTCGCTGGCTCCTGCCTGGACGCTCGCGATCACAGGAAGCCCGCAGGCCATCGCTTCCACGATCGGCAGGCCAAAGGAATCCTCGAGCGATGGGGCGGCATACAGATCGGCAGCCGCGTAAAACTGCAGGACATCCGGGGAAGGCTTGGCAAAAAGCACGCGGTCCTCTAAGGCAAGTTCCCGCACCAGGGCGCTAAACAGTTCGGGGTCATCCTGGCCGGCCACCAGCAGCCGCAAGGGCAGATCTCGAAGCTGCGCGGCGGCGCGCAGGAGCGCTTCCAGGCCCTTATTCTTCCAATCGTTACCGATCAGCAGGGCGACAGATTCATATTCCCGAAAATGGAACGCCTGTCTCGAGGCAGCCCTTCGTGCGCGGCGCACTTCGGGAGAGAAGCGGTCGAGGTCCACGGCGTTGGGAATTACCGTGACATCCTGTCGGCCGAAGCGAGCTTTGAGGATCGCGGCATTCCTGGCCGATACGGCTACGAGATGAATGCGCTTGTCGCTGTAGATTCTTTGTTCCAGAAGCATGATGAGCCGGTAGTACAGACGCCGGTGAATAACGCGCGGCCAGCTCCAGAGAGGGACAGAATAGAGCGCCAGCCCTGACCGCACCCGGGCATAAAATTCGTGGAAGACAATGTGGACCGCGATCACATCGGCGTCGAAACAATTGATCCCGGGGGAATAGACCAGATCGGGAGCCGGGCGGCCGGAGCGCCGTTCCCGCCTGCGTCGCCACTGATTCGCCACAAACCACCAGAGGAATTTGAAGAGATGAGGACCCGGGATTTCTGAAATTTTATGCCATACGATCTCGCCGCGGGCGTCCAGAGCCCCCGGCGAATCCAGCCGGACGCCGGTCAGTTGCTCCACGCGCTGGGCGTAAAGGTCTATGCTCCAGCCGGGAAGGTGCGCCAGGCGCTCGAGTTGCTCGATGACGCAAAGTTCCGTGCCGTGCCGCCGGTCCAGAAACGGAGAGACGACAGTTAAGCGCAGTTCAGTGCTCATGAGAAGAGGGCGCCAGACAAGTCCGAGGAATCGCGCTGGTCTCGAATCGCGCAAAACCTGATCGCGAGCCTTTCCCGAGCGCACGTGATTTCAACGCCAAAAAGACGCCCTTCGAACCAAAGACGAATGATGGTTTCTCAGGCCGTAGAAGAAACTCATCAGCGTTGCCGGGACTTTCTACAAAACTACCGATTTCCCTCTACAGCCGGCACGAGCTCGTCCGGCATGGATTCAGCAGAGGCCAATTGCACCTCCCGCGGATAATCCCGCAACCGGAACAGAATTCCGAGGAGCAGCCAAAGGCCGGAGTTCAAGATGAAATCCTGATATGCAACCGAGCTCACGAACTCCACCGGGAAAAAAATCATCACGGCATTGTAGCCGAAGACAAACGCCAGGGGAAACCAGGGACTGCCCCGAAGTCGAAGGATGACCTTCCAGGCAGAGGCGGCGATGGACGCACCGAGCAGAATCCAGAGAATCACGCCAACGATGCCAAGCTCCACTAGCATATTGCCAAAACCGCTTTCCACCCCGATTCTCATAGGTTGCGCGCCCATGATGCGCACGACATATTGACCGCCCAGAGTGCAGGTTCCGATGCCGTATCCATAGGGCCAGCGCGGATGGTCGAAAGCGCCCTCCAACTGCTTCAGAGGGTAAGTCTGGGTGCGCTGAACCAACTCGCTCGTGGGGCTGTCCGGCAGAAGAGTTTCCGCATAGATGGCGATTCTCGAGCCCAGTTCCTCCGGGAAGAGAGTCAGCAGGATGATAATGGCCGCTCCGACGAGGAGCACGGTTCGCTGAATGGCGCGGAGGACGCGGATGACCTCGCGCTGACGCCACGGCGCGCCCCAGAGGAAACCGACGCAAATGATAAGGCCGTTGATGGCGTTCCCCAGAAAAACACCGCGCGAAGCGCACATCAGCGATGCAGCCGCCAGGACGCCGATGGCGGAAAACACAAGCGTCCGTCCGCGCCGCGCGCGAAGAAGAACGTATCCAGCGCATCCGAGAGCGATAATCCAGGAAAGACCTAGAAAATCCTGGAAGCGGCCGGCGCTGACGAACACGGAAGTGGGCCGGTAGGCCAGAAGGCCGGTAACGGGCGAGGCGCGGTACGTCGTGCTCAGCCCCCGGATGTCTTCCTGAAGATGGGCGGGATTCAGGAACGTGGGCCCGATGATGGACTGAGCCAGCCCCAGGCCGCCCACGATGAGGATCAACAGACAGAAAAAAGACAAAAACCGCTGGAGATGCTCCTCTGAATCCACCAGGGCATAGCCGATGTAAATCAGCGGAATGTAGAGAAAGTCCACTTTGACGCCGAGAATTCCGTAGAAGATGCTGCTCGAGGCGGGATTGAACATCTGTAGGATTCCGAAACAGAGAAACAGCAGCAGGGGAACACGAAAGGGGATTTTGAACGGCGCCGCCCGGGCAGCGCGCTGCGCCCGAAAAAAGGACAGATAAAGAAACAGCACGAAGATGTCTTTCGCGAAATAGACGGCCATGTTGTTGCCGAGGTATTTGCGGACAAAATCCTCAAACATGATCCAGGCGATGAAGACGTAGAGCCCTCGGCGCCAGTTATTCAGGACGGCGATGACGACAGCTCCGCCAACCAAAACGATGCCCGCAAGGGCCAAGCCTGTAAAGTCGTTGGCCAGGATGTTCTGGGCGGTGAAATAAGCTAAGTACAGCAGCAGCGCTGCTAGGCCGATGGCCACAATAGGATTGCGGGCCAGCCGCAGTGTAGGGGGGACGCTCAGCGTTCGCATGAGAGATCACTCGATCCCCGGTGGAATTTGTCGCTCATGGTCAGGCTCCCGACTCACCTCTGCTCGCGGGGGCAATTGCGGCCGGACCGCCCCTGCTATCATACGCCTGCTCAATCTCGAATTTAGTGGAGACAGGGCTGGAATTAGCCGCGGCGATGGCGCACAGCTGCTGCCACAGCTTCGACTGTGGCCGCGAGATTTTGCGGAGGTCCCCAGTCGTCCATACGTTTTTTCGCAGCATATCCCAAATCGCGTAGCCTCTTCTTGTCGTGGCACAATCCGCTTAGGAGAGTAGCTAGTGCGCGCATATCGCCGCAGGGATAGACCAGGTTTGCGTCAACGGGAACAATCAGATCTCCCGCCGCGCCGACTCGGTCACTGGCCGCGACGGGGCAGCCGCAGCAGGAGGCTTCATTTACCACAACGGCGAACGGCTCGTACTCCGAGGGAAGTACCATCAGGTCCGCGGCTGTATAAACCGCCGGCAATTGGGACTGGTTCATGAACCCAAGGAAGCGGACTCGCTCAGCGACACCCAGGACCTCTGCTTGGCGCTCTAGTTCTTTACGCTGCGGGCCCTCCCCGGCAAACACCAGAAGCGCATCCGGAAGGTCTGCCATGGCAAAGGCGTGCAAAAGATCGAGAGGACGCTTCCAAGGCTGGAGTTTGGCGCAAAACAAAATGACGGCGGTCTCCGCCGATGCACCCCAGCCCTCTCGCACCAGCTCTCTGTTCACGTCTTGCGCCTGCGCTATCCACCAATCGTTATCGACAGAATAGGGGGTCATCGTGATGCGTTCTGGGGGAATTCGGAGAGAAAGCATTAACTCACGCCCTGCACTGGAGGGAACCATCACCTGATCGGCAAGGGAATATAAGCGCGGCCAAACGTGCGTTTTCACCGCAACTTTCCAACTGCCGCCACTCCGAGGACGGAGACTGGAAGCATCGGTACCAAAGAGAAATGCGGTGTTTGCGCTTCTGGAGGAGAAGTAGGCAATCCAGAATGATGCGCAGAGATAGCTAAGAAAGCACAGGACTGCATCGAATTTGCCCTGGCTAATGATCTTTCGAAGGCCAAGATTGTACAGTCCAAAGAAGGAATCCGCGCCGGAGCCGCGATTGGGGACTTCCTGCCATGCATATCCCTCTAGTAGAGGGATATCCCATTTCACGGTGGTGTTAAAGTCGGGGTCATAAGAGGGTTGTGCCCCCCGAAGTGTGCAGTACGCCACGGAGAGATCCAACTTCGGATGTTGAGCCATGCGACGAAACAACGGGGACATGTACTGAACTGGATGGCTGCCAATCGCTAGGACGCGGTAGCGGGGCTCAGGCAAAGGCCACCTCAGCCGGGAAACGATTCAGATGGAGATGGAATCGGCAGCGCAGATTCGACAAGAACGATACTCCAAAAAAAGTATACACTTCCCCTGGACTAATTCCTCGGGCCGGTTTTGATCATCTCTGGGGAATCAGCACAACTACAGAGACTGTTGATTGATGAACTGCGAACCCAATATACTTGGTGTCATTCATGAGTGTGCTTCATATTGATGCTGACGAGAAGAATAAAAAACTCTCTCACTTCTTTATGACTAAGTCCTCGGGCTGACCACTGCCGCCGAGCAATTTCGGGTAAGTCGAGAGGCATAAAGCAGAAACTGCCAAGATTCTGAGTCGAACTTGGCTTCGGTTGCGAAATGAAGGGTAACGCTACGCCGCAGTTCTCAATGCAAACTTTGTCTTCCGCCCAGCAATCTGACGTGCCGCTTGATGTTTCTGTGGTGATCCCATGTCTGAATGAGGCCAATTCGCTTGCATTTTGCGTCGAGAAAGCGGTGACTGCCTTTAGCAAGGCAAGTCTGCGAGGTGAGGTCATCGTCGCCGATAATGGCTCGACCGATGGGTCCATCGAAATTGCCGAATCCAATGGGGCTCGAGTGATTCACGTCCAGGAGCGAGGTTACGGCGCAGCACTGAAGGCCGGGATTGCCAGTTCGCGAGGCAAGTACATCATCATGGGCGATGCCGATGATAGCTACGACTTCAGCGAGGTACCGAATTTTGTTGAGAAATTGCGTCAAGGCTACGACTTGGTCATGGGGAACCGCTTCAAGGGCGGCATAAAACCGGGCGCCATGCCCAAATTGCACAAACACTTGGGCAATCCCGGTTTGAGTTGGCTCGTAAACTTTCTATTTGGAGCCGGAGTCGGGGATAGTTATTGCGGCATGCGAGGTTTTAGCAGAAATCTTTTCGACCGATTGGATCTCCGCAGCACGGGAATGGAATTTGCCCTTGAGTTCGTCATCAAGGCCAGTCAAATTGGGGCGCGTATCTCCGAAATACCGATAGTTCTTTGGCCAGACAAGCGGGGACGCCCGCCGCATTTGCGCAGCTTCCGAGACGGCTGGAGAAGCTTGCGGTTCATGCTGCTATACGCGCCAAACTGGTTGTATCTTTTGCCCGGCGGGCTGCTCATGGTATTTGGATTCGCCTTAGTCTTATTGCTCTTACCAGGTCCTCGACATATCACCTCACGCATCACGCTCGACGTCCACACCATGGTCTTTGGTGTTATTTTCACCTTACTCGGCGCGCAGATCCTTTCGATTGGCGCATTCGCCAAAGTTTTTAGTTACGCTGCGCGCTTCGATCGTGGAACGCATTCCCTCAAGCGCCTTCTAAAAAGGATTACTTTAGAGACGGGCCTACTGATCGGCGGCATTATTTTTCTTGCCGGCTTCGTGGGGTGTGCGTGGATCACATGGAAATGGGTGGAGGGTGGTTTCGGTCCCCTTTACGCAATCCGTCAAGTTCTTTTCTGGGCTATGTGGTTATTTTTAGGCGTCCAGATCATCTTTGCCTCATTTTTTCTGAGCATGCTTGGTATCAGTCGCGGCACCTATATCGGTGACTATGATTTGAAGTGAAGCTCTCTCCCCCCCTTGCTCCGCCCCAAAAGTCTCCCGATTCCAAAGACTCTTCGTAAATCCCGAGCCGACAGCAATTGCTGGTGTGTCTTGTTCATTCAAAGCGAGCGCTGCAGCAGTGAATATTTATTTCGGATAGATTCTTGGTGCGGGTTTTCCTACGAGATTCTTCTCGGAAACTTGTTTCCCCGCCTTCTCGTACCCAGTATGGCGACGTGACACCTACATTGCACGGAACGTGTGCAAAAAGGGCGCTTTTTCCCTTTCCTATCCCCTAGGATTATTCCTTCTGTGGGGACAATCTCAAACACTTGCGCAGAGAAGCCGCTCTATCTATTTGCCATGATGGTCGGCGTAGTTGGCTGCCTCCTTTAATTCCCGACCGGCCTCACCCAGTAGTTGTTTGGATTTCTCAGCGTGCCCTCCAAGCTCGTCTTTGTTTGCGCGCTGTGCTTCGTCTATTTTTTCGATTGCCTCGTCAATATGATGTTCCGCCGCAGCCAAGTTTGGATGCCGTGCAGGGTCGATTTTAGTTTCAGGATGTTGGGCGAATGTCATTCCCATGAAAACCAACGCGAAAACGATCATTCCGAAAACGCAAAGGCTTCGCTGTTTCACTGTTTATCTCCTTGTGTGCTGCGATTATCCGACTGCTAGCCAGTTCCAGCCTGGGTTAGATGCCCGGGGCGGATTTGCCGGACAATATAATGAGGAGGCACGCCATTCGCAAGAAATATATTCTTCTGGGAAGCGAGGCCGAGATGAAGGTCAAATCGCCGGTATTCCACCCAAAAGGACATGAACAAAAATCAAAATGGAAGTTCTACTTATCTCTAGCAATCTGAAAGGCAGCCAGCAATTTCCCTGTTAATTCCCTGATCAGGTGTGAAATCAAAATTACTAAATTCGCCCGAAATCCATGTGGGTCAAGGGTTTGTGCTCAGCTTCGCCTGCCAAAAAGGCGCACTTCCCTGATTTTTTCCCTGATATCTGGCTCTCATGATTGTTTTAGCCCCAAAACGGCCTCCAAAGCGCAGCCCCTTTTTTCTTCACCACTTTCGGGTAATCGTCTCGACAATCTTGCTCAAGGCGTCGAGATCTTTAGTGTCAATCACTTCTCCGGGCGAGTGCGCATACCGCAGCGGCCAGCCCATCGCCACATCCACGGTGCCATAGCGCACGAAAACGGAGCCGTCGTTCCCGCCTCCGGTCACGCCGTACTGCACGGGGATCGAATGTTCCCGGGCCATTGCCACTACACGATCCACATATTCACGAGGTGCGATATTGGAATTGTCAACCGCGCGAACCACGAATCCCTCTCCGATTTTCGCGTCGGCAAAGCGTTTCGACTCGAGCGGCGAATCCGAACTGACGAACGTATCGATCGCAAACACAAAATCCGGCGAACGCCCTTCCTTCGCTGCCTGCTCGGCGAACGCGGCAGCGCCTTCCAGCCCAAGCTCCTCCCTCGTCGACCATACAAACGTGACGTCGCGCTCTGGCAAATCCGGCCCGATCGCATTCGCAGCCGCGATCAGCGCAGCGCAACCCACGCGATCGTCAAAGCTCCGCCCGTTGGCACGCGTCCCCAGCAGTTCGCGATACTCCTTCGGCACCGTCACGAAATCGTTCGTCGCAATTCCCAACTCTTCCGTTTCTTTCTTGGACTGCGTCCCTACGTACACCCTCGCCGGTTCATCCATCGATCGCGAACTCATTGGCCACTCGAAGCCCGGCTTCTCCCACCCGCTTGGCAATTCCAGCACTCCGCCAACCTTGCCTCCATCTTTCTTGTGCACCAGCACCGCGTGCCCCAGAAAATATTGCGTGTAACCCCCGCCCAACACTTCTACTTGGATTCGCCCGTCGTCTTCAATCTTCTTCACTTCGTAACCAATTTCATCCATGTGCGCCACGATGGCGATCCGTGGAGCCTTCGTATCCTTCTTCCCATTTCCAAAATGCAACACCAGGTTCCCACCCGCATCCGTCGTTACCTTGCTACGCAGCCGCGGGTCCAGCCGATTCAACACTACTTGCCGCACCGCCTCTTCGTGCCGGCTCGCTCCGTAGGCCTCTACCAGTGCATGGAGGGTAGTCTCTTCCGTTCCAATTCCCCCGCCGGTTCCGGCTGCGTCGGAAGTCGGGCGAATCCCGAGATATGCTTCCAGCAGCTTTTGCGCCTGGCCGGCGTCCCGCCACGATGCATATTCCGCCGGCGTCACCGGCCACAATGTTGGTACGCCCAATTCCACAAACCGCTCTGGAAGTTCCGCGCTCTTCGTATAGCTTGCAATCCGCGGTGCCGCCGCGCCAACGCTCACGCTCTTGATCTGCGCGTTTACCGCAAGCGCGTGCAACTCCTTCACAAAATTCTGGCCGGCCTCCGTCGCGCTGGATGGCGACCCCAGCACGGCCCCCACCCCAGGTTTCGGCGCCTCAGGAACCACCTTGCCGTCGGCCGACTGTTCCGGCCGCACTCTCCCCACGTAAATCATCTCGTTCGGTTGCATCTCCGTAAGCGTCCGGCTCAGCCCGCGTGCTCCGGTATATTGCTGGGCCAGAAATGCAAACGTCGTCTTTCCTTTTACCTTCGACGACTTCATCTCGCGAATCAACGCCGTCAACATTCCGATGTCCACGTGATTCAGAGCGCCCAATCCGGCCACTCCACTTTTTCCAATCGTCATCCAGTTCGTCTGTGGCAAGATCGGGTCCAGCACATCCACGCCCGCCGCACGCACTTCTTCCGCACTCTTCGCGCCAAGTTCCACATACATTTCATCAGGGTGATTCATCTTGGGCCCATTCACGCGCCCCGGTTGAAGGTGCACGGACAGGCCGGCGAACACGGCGTTCACTTTTTTCCCGCTCCGTGTCAGCACCCACACCGGCTGCGCAAAATTCAAGGCGTCAAACACTGCATTCGGCGCGCCTTGCGGCAATCGCTGTACTCGCAAAAATCCATCGCTGGTTATGCCGCTCACAACGTAGCCGGGTTGGTCCATCCCCGTCGCGATCAACCGATGCGGCTCTCCGCTCCCGAATTCCACCCAAACGTTTCCCACGTTATCCGTCTTTGGCGAAAACTCTTTCAACTCGCGAGCAAGCTCCTTCGAAAGGTCCTGCTCGTAGCCGGAAATCGCCGCCGTATCCTCCGGCATCGCCGGATTATTTTTGGTTTGTGTGGGAGCAACTCTGGCCGTCGAGACGACAAACAACGCGGCTATCACGATCCGGATGAATCCATTCATATTTGGCCCTCTCGATTTGGGATTGCGAGGAAGAATGTTAGCGGATGGAGTGGCCTACCGGCAAAGTGTTTCGATCAGTAATTCCTTTTTGCGCTCCGCAAGAATGCTCA
>Ga0210403_10000848_pt1 | contig 30251 bp, 24 predicted proteins | sample IncBWC19MmetaG_FD_150863 | JGI IMG/M metagenome (GOLD analysis project Ga0210403, IMG submission 150863) | Forest soil microbial communities from Barre Woods Harvard Forest LTER site, Petersham, Massachusetts, United States - Inc-BW-C-19-M | ecosystem: Environmental > Terrestrial > Soil >...
GTTTTGCTCCCGCAAATACAACGTCCAGTTCCCCATGATGGCCAAAGTCTCGGTGAAGGGCGCCGACAAGGTCGCGCTCTATGAGTTTCTGACCGACAAGAAAACCAACCCTCGGATTGGCGGCGAGATCCAGTGGAATTTCACCAAGTTCCTCTTTGGACGCGACGGCGCACCCGTTGCCCGCTTTGAACCCGACGTTACCCCCGATTCGAAGGACGTGATCGCCGCGATTGAAAAGGCGTTGGCGGCGCACTAAAGGACAACGCGAGAGTTCTTCATCGGTTAAAGTCTCTGTTTAGAGTGCCAAGCGGCATAGCGCAAGGGGCGCCATTGGCGGGAAGTGAGCGGACCCACTCTCGAATCAGGGCCAGCCCTTCCCGATGGACCACGCTACGGCCGATTTGGGGCATCATCTCTTTCGGACGCACCGATTCCATCCGCGCCACCAAAATGGATTCCTCCGGCTTTCCCGGCACAAGATCGTAGATCAGGTTGCCTATCCGTCCGGCGGAGTTTGGGCTCTTGCATAGGCCCATAGAGTTCAAGCCGTCCGCTGAAAGCCGCAAATCAAATCCGGTGTAGCCGGCGCCCGCCCCTGGCTGATGACAGTGGGCGCAGTTGTTGTCGAGATAGGCGCGGGCACGCTCTTCGAGCGTTCCGCTCTGGGGCGCGTCCCACTGCGCCACCTTGGGCGCGGCCTGTGGCGAGGGAGCGCCTTGCAGATATCCCGCCTGGGTCCAACGGACCAACTGGTTGACCGCGCCATCGGCGTATGCGTAGTCTTTGTTGAGATTGCGGGCCTTGGGGCCGATGGGCATCATGACGCGCGCGTTTTCATGGCACTGCTTGCACTCATTCGCGTTGGGAATGAAGTAGGTAAAATCATGTTTCTGTCCGAAAGAATCCGAGTAGCTGACGGGAACCGGATCGGGCACGAGCTCCAGCCGGGCTTCGGTCTGGCTTTCGTTCCAAACGTACGGCAATCCGACCCATCCGTTTTTGGTGTGGACGAGCAGGCGGGTTTCAATCAGCTTCTCTTTGTTCCTGCCGCCTGCGGGAAAAGCAAAAGTCTTCGCGAGGATGGCGCCTTCCGGAAAATCGAAGACTCCATCAGCGTGATACTGGGCGGGCATACCCGGAGGCATCCAGACAAAACGGTGCTTGGCGGCGTAGTCGGAAAACAAAGGCGTGTTGAGATCGTAGGGCAAGACACCCTGGTTCGGTTGCCAGGCCCCGTTGCGATTCAGGAAGAGATGCCAGCCGGAGAGCTTCTCAGGAAACGGCCCTTCGACAAAGGACTTCACCGGCGCGGGCTTCATCTGGCAGCCGGCGAGCATTGCCAAAAAGACAAGGGCGGTGCAATGCCAGACTGTTCGAAGGGCCGATTTATGACTATCCATCAAAGTCTTCACGTGCTGCGGTGGTTCCTGGCGCCGCCTCACAACCCAATCCTCATTCCTATTTGCGTTCATTCGCGTAAATTCGCGGCTAAATGCCTTTGGCAGCAGGCGGCAGTTGCGGAATGACCACGGCCTCCAGCGACGGCAGAGAGCATTGATAGGCTTTCAGGTCACGCACCGGATGTTTGAATCCGTTGCTGCCGTCGAAATTCAGGAACGTGAATGCGCCGTTGTTGGCGATACAGATTTGCCCGGGATTCGCCCCCCGATTGGCGGCGCGGATGGCCGGATCGACCACACCGTCATAGAGCACATCGGGTAAAGGACCGCCAAGCGCTGTGCTTAGGGCCTTGACATCGTCCTGGCGCAAGTCCGGCGCCTTGCCGCCACTGGATATCTCGTTGTCATGGAGGTACACCTGTTCGGTGAAAGGACGGTAACGCGCGTCTTTGACCTCGCCCAGACTGGGGTTATACCGGATCACATAGATGTTGGTGGTGTTATTGCCGTGGATTTTATTGTGAAAGGCCTCCACGTTATTGATGGCCATGATGTACATGCCGGTGCCGGCCGGCAGGTGGTAGATTGTTCCTAAGCTCTTGGGCGCAAAATTCGGGGTGTTGTTATCGTAAATCTGGTTATCGAAGACGCGCACGTATTGGCCGCCCTGTTTGGGCAGGCTGGGCAGATTGAAGACGCCTAGTCCGCCGGTGTTGTGCGTGGCAACGTTCTCGTAGACGTCGACGTGCTTGGAGTTTTCCACTTCGTACCCGTCAACGTTGTACTCGGCGCGATTGCGGCGCATCACCACATATTCGGATTGCCCAATATAGAAGCCGGTATCCACGGCGCCCTTGGCGACGGAATCTTCCACCAGCACGTTCTTGCATTCCGTGGGGTAGATTGCATAGGGACCATTGGCGGTATTCGCCCCGCGGGTCCACTCCACGCGCACGCGCCGTATGGTGATGTTGTTCCCGCCCTGGACGGTCAAACCGTCGCCAGCGGTGTCTTCGATGGCCAGGTCTTCGATGACGAAGTCATTGGCCTTCACCAGCAGGCCTGAGCCGCCTTCTTTCTGTCCGGCAAACGACAGAATGCTCTTGTCCATACCCTTGCCGCGGATGGTCACCTTGTCTGTCGAGAGTGAAAGCGTACGGTCCAATTGGAACTTGCCTTCGGGGACCACGATTACGTCGCCTGCCTTGGCGTTGATCAACTGCTCTTGCAGTTGTTTCTGGAAACTCACCGGCGCCTGGTGGCAGGAGATGATCCCGGCGAACACCAGACCGCACATTGGCAAAGAAATCATCAACCTTTTCATATCTTGAATCTCCATGTTGGTGTCAATGACACGCCTTTTTGCTGGGGTCTTTCCACGCACAGCATTGTAATATATGGCCGCTGCCTAAAAGCATCTGCAGGTCCCGTAAAACATTCAGGGGATGACCCTGTCCCAGGGACCCGTTATTGGTCCTTCTTTTCCTTTTCTTTCCCGAAATCCATCACCTGCAGCAGGTTACTATAATCGTCCGTCCATAGCCGGAGTTTGGGGTCGGGCTTCGCGGGCTTGATCCATTCCACATTGAAAGCCTGATCGTCAAAAACACTGGCGGTCGAGGAGAGCAGCACCCATGTACTGGAAGCCGCGTCTTTTCCTTGGGAACCGTCATCTTCCACCACCATGGCCGGCTTGTGCAGTTCCTCGGCGATATTGGCGACAACCGGCGCCAGCTTGAGATAGCGGTTGGAAACGTGGATGGCCAGAATGCCGTCGGCCTTGATGTGGCGGAAGTATTCGATAAAGGCTTCACGGGTCAGCAGATGCGTGGGCACCGCATCACCGGAGAATGCGTCTACGGCCAGCAGGTCGAAATTCTGCGGAGGCTGGCCTTCCAAGGTCAGGCGGGCGTCACCCAGGTTCACTTTCAGGTCTCCGGCGCAATCGCTCAAGAAGGTGAATTCCTCGCGGGCGATGGGTTCCACCAGGGGATTGATTTCATAGTAGCGATAGAAGTCTTCCGGGCGGCAGTAGCTGGCGATCACGCCCGCGCCCAGTCCGATGACCCCTACACGCATGTGTACGCGGATATGCAGGAACTCCTGGGCCAGGCCGACGCCCGAGGCCCTGACGTAGTAGCTGGTCGGTTCATCGCGGTCTGCCGGAGCCAGCATCTGCGCCCCGTGCTCGATAGTCCCGTGAATCAGCACCCTTGCGGGCTGTTCCGGTCCATCTTTCTCGCCATCCACTGTCTGGTTCTGCACCCGCAGAGCGCCGTAGAAATTCCTCACCTGTAATTGGTCGTCGTTGCCTTCCTTGGAATGCTGCTGGCCAAGATACCAGGAAAGCCCGATGGCGCAGGCCACCATCCCTAGACGTAGCGGCCAGGCAAGAAACGGGCGTAACGTTCCCAGCGGCTTCCAGACCACCAGGGCAATCAGCGCGGCGCACACCCCCATGAGCACCGGCAATTCAGCGTACGTCTTAAAGATATGGGGCGCGATCAGGGCGACAAACAAGCCACCCAGAACGCCTCCGGCCGATACCATCAGGTAGAAGGCGGTCAGCCGGTTTGCCGGCGGCTTGCACCGCACCAGTTCCCCGTGGCACACCATGCAGCAAGCAAACAGGCAAGCCAGAAAAACCGGGACGGCCACTCGCACACGGGGATTGCCTGAATCGGAATACATCACGTACGCCATGGCTCCCAAGCCGGCCAGCATCAGCGGAATCCAGATGAAACGCCGATAGATGCGCCCCGCATCGAAGCACAGCACAAAGCTGAGCAGGTAGATGCTCAGCGGCAGTATCCACAAGAGGGGAATGGGTGCTACGTTCTGCGAAAGATGATTGGTCACCGCCAGCAGCAACCCCGAGCCGCAGGCGGCCAGCGCCATCCACAGTATCCACGAGCTGCGGGTCACCGGTTCCAGCGGCGGCAATCCGGCCCCGGAGTATGGGGTCTGGGCGAGGTACTGCATAGCTGAACGGTTTCTGAACGTATACCACGCAGTGAGCGCACACAGTGCGGCAAAGACCACATAACCAACGGACCATTCGCGCGCTTGGGTTGTGGTGCGCAGATGCGGCTCCACCAGCAAAGGAAAGCAGACCAGGCCGAGCAGCGATCCCAGGTTCGAGAGCGCGTACAGCCGGTAAGCCGATGGTCCCGGGTTCAAGTCGGCGTACCACGCCTGCACCAATGGACTGGTGGAAGAAATCAGCAGGCAGGGAAGGCCGATGGTGCTGGCCAACAGACCAAGAATGCGCAATGCCGGATCGGCGGAGCCCGTTTGCCGCCAGATCGTCGAAGGCAGAATGGGCAGAAAGAACAGACTAACGGCCAGCAACACCGCGTGAACAAGAAGCTGTCGCTGAGGTGACAGCCAGCGCCTGAGCCAGTGCGCGTACGCATAGCCGGCCAGCAGAGAAGCCTGGAAATAAACCAGACAGGCAGCCCAGACTCCGGCCGACCCGCCGAACCACGGCAGCACGATCTTGCCGAGAATGGGCTGCACCAGAAACAGCAGGAAGGCGCTCAGGAATATGGTCGCGCCGCAAAGCCACGACGCCAGCCTTAGCTGGCCGCCCGCCGAAATGATGGGACGTTCGCCAATGGTGGACAAGTTCCGTAATTGTAAGGAATTTCCGGAAAGCTGCAAGCAAAAACCAGGGCCAGCGCTGCGTAGCCACAACCAAAAACAATCAGCCGCGAATGAACGCGAATAAACACGAATAAGACTGGAGTTGCCGTTGCTCCCGAAATCGTCGCGCACCGCGAAAATCATGGGAAAAAGCGGTGTCATCCCGAAGGCCGTCAGGAGCGCGCGCTTTCTTCAGCGCGCGAGTAGGCCTGAGGGACCTTGTGCTTATTGAGGTTGCCGCGGAACTTGAGGTGTGAAGTAGTTTACGAATCGCAGAGGGCCGCGACGAGGAGAAGAAATTGTCGAGAATGCTGCGTGGGCTGAATGCTGAATGCTGAGTGCTGAATGCCAATTGCTATTTGCCAATTGCTTCTTCCCCTATAATGGAAACAGCTGATGCCGGGCCGGATGATCGCCGTCTTCGCAAGAAGAGGGAGGAAAGTCCGAACTCCACAGAGCAGTGTGCCGGATAACGTCCGGGATGGCGGGTTCAAGCCCGTCAGACGGAAAGTGCAACAGAGAACATACCGCCCCGGCCGTAAGGCCAGGGTAAGGGTGAAAAGGTGCGGTAAGAGCGCACCGCTCGCGCAGTAATGCGCGGGGCAGGGCAAACCCCACACGGAGCAAGACCAAATAGGGAGGGAATGGCAGGCCCGCAGCGCAAGCTGTTGGCGGCCATGCGTGCCGGCTCGGTGCGCCCAACCTTCGGGTAGGTCGCTGGAGCCGTTCAGTAATGGGCGGCCTAGAGGAATGATCATCGCGGCGGCAACGCCGCACAGAATTCGGCTTACAGGTCCGGCATCAGATCTATTGCCAATATTGCCAGAATCGCCGGTATTGCCAGGATTGAAAAGCAGCAGTTGGCAATTAGCAATTGGCCAAATAGCAGGGGGTGATTGGCCATCGGCGCCATTGGCAGTAGCCAAAACGTGGCAAATCCGCATGGCAGCGCGTTTTCTCTGCGCAAGAACGAATCGGCTTCAAGGCTGAGTGCTGAGTGCCAATTGCCAACTGCTATTTGCCAATTGCTGCTCTTCCGGCAATCCGAAAGCCACTGGCCGATTGGCCGGGTTCCTGACGGCACTTAGTTACGTTAACTCATCCGCGAAAACCGCCCTTTTACCCCGTAGTTTGAACTATACTTTCTAAAATTTCAATAATTGTGCTTTCAATTGAAATCCATCTCTCCAGCCGGGCCCATGCCGTCTGGATGTGAGACTAAGCATCGCCCTCAGGTTCTAGAGCTCCGGGCGATATGCCACAGGTGATCGCAGATGCTGGTCAGATTCTGGGGTGTTCGCGGGTCCACGCCGACTCCTCAGTCAGAAAACATGCGCTATGGAGGCAATACCTCCTGCGTTGAGGTCCGACTCAACGGCAGCATCTATATTTTCGACTGCGGGACCGGGTTCCGGAGCTTGGGCAAACAACTGGAACTGGAGGCCGCCGGCCAGCCGATTTCCGCGCATATTTTCCTTTCGCATTTTCACTGGGACCACATCCAGGGAATCCCGTTTTTCACGCCGCTCTACAACAACCGCGAGAGCCGTTTCTTCTTCCATTCGTCAAACCGCACGCGTGGGCTGCAGCACACCATCGAAGAGCAAATGTCCGATCCCTATTTTCCAGTAAACATGAGCGAAATGGCCGCCCACCGTCAGTTCTACAACATTGAGGAGGGCGTAACGCCCTTTGACCATTGTGTAATTAAGTCCATGTGGCTCAATCATCCCCAGGGATGTCTGGGCTTTCGCATTGAGACCCCTGACAAAGTGCTGGTCTACGCCACCGACAATGAGCCCGGAGACCCGGTGTTCGATAAGAGCGTGCGCAAGCTGGCGGAGGGCGCGGATGTGCTCATCTACGATGCCCAATATCTGCCGGAAGAATACGCAGCTACACGGCGCGGCTGGGGGCACAGTCACTGGCGCGAAGCCGTGAACCTGGTGATGGAAAGCGGCGCCCGCGAACTGGTCCTCTTCCACCACGACCCCGATCACACCGACCCCTGTATTGACCAGGTGGTCGCCAAGGCCCGCGAATATTATCCGAAAGTGCGGGCCGCGTCCGAGGGGATGGAAATCCTGCTGTAGGATTGCCAGAATTGCCAATATCGCCGGGATTTCCCCCAAAGCTGGCCTTCATGGGTGATGCTCTTAAAATTGCCCAATTACTCGATTTTGGCAATTGCCAATCTCCAGGTTGCTGTTTTCAGCGCCTTCCGCGTAATGTAAACTATATATAGCAGCCCCAGGAAAATCCGCTCCCCAGTTAGATACCCGATTCCGTGGTCTTGATGGTCATCATGGGGCCTCTCTATACTTTCTAATTGCCCAAAATTCTCTTGGAGTGTGAATGAAACCCGTATCCCTTGAACAAGAACTGAACCCCTGGGAAGCACAAGCTGCGCGCTTTGATTTTGCCGCCCAGAAACTGAATCTGAACGAAGGCCTTTGGAAAATTCTGCGTTATCCCAGCCGGGAAATTATCGTTCACATCCCGGTGGCCATGGATGATGGCCGCATCGAGGTATTCACGGGTTTCCGGGTGCAGCACTCCATCGCCCGTGGACCGGCCAAAGGCGGTGTGCGCTACTCGCCCGATGTGACGCTCGACGAGGTCCGCGCCCTGGCCAGTTGGATGACCTGGAAATGCGCGGTGGTCAATATCCCTTTTGGCGGGGCGAAAGGCGGCATTATCGTCGACCCCAAGCTGCTCAGTATGTCGGAGTTGGAAAAGCTGACCCGCCGCTATACCTCCGAACTCATCGAATTCCTGGGCCCCGAAAAAGACGTTCCCGCCCCCGATATGGGCACCAATGAACAGACCATGGCCTGGATGATGGATACATACTCCATGCACATGCGCCAGACAGTGACCGCGGTCGTGACCGGCAAGCCGATCAACATCGGGGGCTCACGGGGACGCCGGGAGGCCACTGGACGCGGCGTAATGGTCGTCTGCGATGAGGCCCTGAAGAAGCTGGGCATGCATCGCGAGACGACCCGGGTGATCATACAGGGATTCGGCAATGTCGGCTCCAACGCCGCCAAGCTGATGGCCGATGCCGGCTACAAAATCATCGGCATCGCCGAGTTCGATGGCGGCCTCTATAACGCCAAGGGCATCAACATCGACGACCTGCTGGAACACAAGGACCGCAACAAGAGCATCGTCGGGTTTGCCGGGGCCGAGCCCGCCGATCCCAAGCAGTTGCTGATCGCCGATTGCGAAATACTGATTCCGGCCGCCACCGAGAACGTGATCACCAGCCAGAACGCGGACCATATCAAGGCCAAGGTGGTCGTGGAAGGCGCCAACGGTCCCACGACAGCCTCCGCCGATGAGATTCTGGCCGACAAGAAGATCTTTGTGATTCCCGACATTCTGGCCAACGCCGGCGGCGTGACCGCCTCATATTTTGAGTGGGTGCAAGACCGCCAGGGCTATTTCTGGAAAGAATCGGCGGTGAACGAACAGTTGGAATTCATCCTGCGCGAGTCGTTCGAGGATGTCGTACATTTCTCCGAGACCCACAACGTCAACAACCGCATCGCCGCCTATATGCTGGCCATCAGCCGCGTGGCGCATACGATCAAGGTGCGGGGAATTTACGCTTAAGAGCAGTTAGCAATTAGTAGTGGCAATCAGCACTCAGCCATGGAACAGTAGTGGCGGTTGGGTGTTGCCGGGTTGAGTGCTTTGTCTTCGGGAGACAAGACTCTGACGCCCTCATAGGAGGGTTTCATGGCTGAGTGCTGACGGCTACTACCAATGCCAATTGCTAACTGCTAATTGCCATCTGCTCTCTGCTCAGTTATTCCCCAGCAAGCGGTTCTGGTCCCGGCGGAATTCTTCGGCGCGTTCTGCGCCGTGGCTTGAGAGCCAGTTGCGCCATGCCGATGGATCATTTGATATTCCTTCACCGGTTATTTCACGCAGCGCCTGGAAGGCCCAGTTTCGGGTTGTGGCGTCCACTGCGGGGTCGGCCCCAATCTCGATCAGGCCGGGTACGGCCTTGAGCCGTTGTTCACGGGTCAACATACCTGATTTAGCCAGGCTGCATCCGGCACGCTCACGCACGTTCAACGAAGGGTCGTTCCTGAGAACATCGAGGAAATCCTGGATGGTGTCATCGGTTCCGAAGTAAGCCAGGCCTTCCACCGCCCAGAAACGGGTTTGCTCATCCGCCTCATGCGCCCACTTTTTCAGCAACCCATGGATATGATCGGTTTCCACTCCACGATTGGCCAGCATTCCCAGATAGATAGCTGACATGCGCTCAATCTAGCCCGGAACGCTGCAAGGGCCAAGTTACTTTGGTGGGAAATGCTCCGGTTGCAGCCAGATACGAAATCCAGGGGCCGCAGAATGTTTCGGCGGCCCCTGGCATCGTGATGCTGGTTACGCAACGCTGGTGGGCGGTACGGTCGGCGTGCGCCTATTTTTTCTTGCCTTTTTTGCCCTTCTTGGCTTTCTTGCCGCCTTTGCCCTTCTTGGCTCCACCCTTTTTGGCCCCGCCCTTTTTGCCTGCTTTCTTGCCGGCCTTTTTCTTGGTCTTGGCTTTGCCGGCCTTTTTCTTGCCGGCGGCCTTCTTTGGGGCCTTCTTCGCCGGGGCCTTTTTAGCGGCTTTCTTCTTGGGTTTGGGCTTGGTTTTGGCAGGGCCGGGGGCCGGAGCGCCAGGGGTGGCGCCGTATCCGGTGCTGGCTCCGCCATGGGTCTCGGCGCCTATGGCTTCTTCTTCCTCTTCGTCGTAGTCCTCTTCTGCGGCTCCACCACTGTAGCTGGTGATATCGCCGTAATCGTCTTCCATATCGTCGTCGTGCCTCGCGTAGAGGGCCTCATCGTGAAAGCTCATATTTCCTCCCAGAAATTAGAACCGACCGTTCACTCCACTGCCACTTGCAGAATAATAACAGCCGCGGATTATAGCAACACCCATAAATCAGATGCCAACTTTCCGCACCCAAGTGTGCAACTTGTGTGGGGAATAAATCAAGTCAACGGCTGCCGGCAATCACGGTATCTTTCGCGGGCTGCGGTTTGCCCTTCGCGGATTTTGCCTTAGGAGCGACGGCCGCGCCGGTCTTCTTGCGCTTGCGTACCGCCGCCGGCGCGCGATGGTCCGCCTGCCCTGGAGCCAGCGGCTTGTAGATTACCAGCAACCGCCCAGCACGTAACTGGTTTCCTTTCAATCGGTTCCAGCCACGTAGCTTCTCCGGCGGCACAGAGAAGTCGTCGGCCACCGAAAGGATTGTGTCGCCCCGGCGTACCTTGTAGCGGGTTGGATGCCGGGAATAGGACAGCCCTTTGCCTTCCACTGGGACTTGTCCGCTGGCTGGGATTATCAGCTTCGCCCCTGTATCGAACTGGCTTCCTTCAAGATTATTCGCCAAAGAAATGGCCCGCTCCGTGGTCTTATATTTTCTTGCAACGCCCGCCAGCGTGTCCCCCGGTTGCATCTTGTAGTACCGCCATAGGGCCCGTTTGTTCGCAGGAATGGCCGCTATCGTGGTTTGGTACTTCTCCAGAGTTCCAGCGGGTAGACGAAGATCAAAGGGCTGGCCCTTGGGCGTTGTGCGCCGCAGTAGGCTGGGATTTATCTCTGCCAGCAGCTCCACCGGCTCCTCAATACATTCGGCGACCAACCGCAGGTCAACCGCGTAATCCACTTGGGCAACATCGAATTTCTCCGGTTCGTCGGGCCGCACGTCGTCCAGACCATATTGCGCCGGGTTCTTCGACATGATGGTCATCGCCAGGATGATGGGGACGTAGTTCTTCGTCTCTTTAGGCAGTACGTTGCGTTTATAGAGTTCCCAGAAATCGGCGTAGCCGGTGCGTTTTACCGCCTGCTGCACATTGCCGGGGCCCGAATTGTATGCGGCCATCGCCAGGTACCAGTCACCGAATTGCGCGTAGAGGTCCTTCAGGTGCCTGGCGGCCGCGCGGGTGGCCTTTTCCGGGTCCTGGCGGTCGTCAACCCACAAGCTGCGCTGCAGACCGTATCCGGTGGCCCGGCTGGCCATAAACTGCCACATGCCCCGCGCGCCCGCCCGCGACAGCGCCAGGGGATGGAATCCCGACTCGGCTTGCGCCAGATACACCAGATCCTGAGGCACGCCCTCCTCACGGAAGACGCGGGAAATCATCTCGCGGTAGCGTCCGGAGCGCGCCCAGGCCCGTTCGAAGGTACCCTTGCCCCGAGTGGCGTAGTAATTGATATATCCAGCGACGTAGTCGTTGATCACCAGGGGAAGGTCCGACTGAGTATTTTTCAGGTCCACCTCCGCCTGGGCCATCACTTTAGGATTCGGCTGGGGCGTTACCATATTGGCTTCATCAATCGGGGCCGGCTCGGTCTTTTGTTCCGTGAATCCGTCCCCCGCTTTGAGCGAAGCCATCTCCAGCCTGTGCAGTTCTCCCGCGATCTTGTCGAACTCCTGTTGCAGGCGGTCATCGGCCTTGATCGAAACCGGCCCTTGCGTCAGCACGCCGATCGCATGGTCAAAATTCCTCTTGGCATTGTCCGGATGGCCGGCTTTATTTTCGGCAAGGCCGGCCTGGTAATCCGCTTCGGCTTCCGCAATGGCGCCGGAAACAGGGTCGGGCTTGGCGTCCTTGGACGCTGGCTTGGCTGCTTCCTGCCGGGCCGGGGCGGGTGGCAACGTGGGCGCTACCGCCTGTGGAGCGGGGGGAGCTGCTTTCTTCCGGTCTTTGGTTTCGCAGGAAGCCAGAAGGAGGAGGCCCAATCCGGCGCCCACCAGAAAAACCCGATTCAAGGAAAGCTTCATGAACACCCCTCCATGATAACCGTCGGCAGTGCCGCTGCAAACCATCCGGCGCTGCGCGGGAACCAGCAATATCATGCTTTGGATATTATGCTCTGGGCCATTGTTCGATAGTCACTTAAGTTTGAATGGCCCTCTTGCCGCCGGGGGATTAGACCCGTGCGGCCTGCGAAGATCACCCCGTTCCCTCGTTGCCAAGAGACCCGCCACCGTTACTTCCGGAAGCGCAATCGCCCCTAATATCTTTACTTTTTAAGTAATTTGTCCATAAACTATGGCGTATCACTTTCCGGTTCTTTCTCCTTCGAACACCGGTTAGCTGCGCGTACGCCACCATGGGTATTATTTGAACCAGCAGAAGTTTGGGTGACGAATCTTGCCTAAAAACAAAACACCAGGGTTGGACTACGCGGACGCGTTGTCCGAGGCAATCCATGAATTCTCGCGCCACGGAGAGGACGTTCTTCCGCTGGTGGCCGAAGCCATGGCTGGAAAGTTCGATGCCGACCGGGTCGAGTTGTGGCTATGGGACGAGGGCTCCAATGCATGCAATCTCGCCAGCGCATCCGGCGCTCCGGCGATCCACCAGTCCAATAGTACCCAGAGCGGTTTTGGGGTCGTCGGTAAGGTTGCCCAGAGCAGAAGGACAATTGAAAACGCCGATCCTGCGTCCTTCAACGGAGATCCGGGATTTGCCGGGCAGAGTGGACTGACATGCGTCACGGGGTATCCACTGCTGGCCAACAACCACTTGCTGGGTGTGCTGGCCATCTACACGCGTCATTCAGCTCCGGGCGAACTGCTGGCGTGGTGGCAACTTTATGCGGGCATCGGCGCCGGCAAGATCGACAGTTTCCTCAGCTCCCAGCAGAAAGACCGGCAAATCGCCAAGCTCTCGGTCTTGTTTGAAGCCACCCGTCTGCTGAACTCAACTCTCGATCTGTCTGAGTTGCTGGAACTGATTCTCAAGATTGCCCGCACGGAAGTCGACGCCGACCGCGCCAGCGTATTTCTCGTGGACCACAAACACTACGAACTATGGTCGATTGTGGCCTCGGGCCTCGATCACCAGGAAATCCGTATACCGCTGGGCACGGGTGTCGCGGGACGGGTGGCCAAGACCGGAGAGATCATCAACGTGGAAGATGCCTACTCTCTGGATTTCTTCGACTCGAGCTTCGACCAGAAATTCAATTACCGCACCACGTCTCTACTGTGCATGCCGATCCGCCACCATACCGGCCTGATCGTGGGCGTGGTTGAACTGCTCAATTCCGCCGCCGGCCGTTTTTCGCAGGAAAACTGCGACTTTCTCCAGCGGCTTTCCGGGCACGTGGCCATGGCGCTGCAAAATGTGCGCCTGCACCGCGATTCCCTGGAAAAGCAGCGCCGTGACCGGGAACTCACTCTGGCCCGTTCGATTCATCGCAGCCTGCTTCCCGATTCGCCGCCGATCGTGCCCGGCTACGACATCGCGGTGTTGAACGATCCTTGTTTCGACGTGGCCGGCGATTATTACGATTTCCTCAATCTGGGCCCGCAGTCTTTGCTGCTGGTGGTGGCCGACGTTGCCGGCAAGGGCATCTCTTCCGCGTTGATCATGTCGAACCTGCAGGCGACCCTGCACGCCCTGGTGATGCATCTGCACTCCCTGGAAGTGCTGGCCTTCTCCCTGAATGAAATGCTGTATTCACGGGATGGATCCGGCAAATACCTCAGCCTGTTTCTGGGGCTGGTGGATACGCGTCATAACCTCATGCATTACATCAATGCCGGCCATGTGCCTCCCATATTGGTGCGCGGCGGCAGCGGCGAAGTCAAGCACCTGGAAGAAGGCGGCACTGTGATCGGCCTGTTCCCGGCGGCCGATTACCGGCGGGGCTCGGTGCGCCTGTTCGCCGGCGACGTTCTGGTGTGCTGCACGGATGGTGTGCTTGAAATTGCCGATGAGCAGCATCAGGAATTTGGCGCCGAACGGCTGACGGAATGCGTCCGCCGGCACCTCGATGAGAGCGCCCAGTCGATAGTGGATGCGGTGCTGGCAGAGGTCGCCGGATATCCGGCTTCAAGCATGAGCGGCGACGACAAGGTCGTGGTGGTGATGAAGGTCACCGCCGACGGCACCGTAGACCAACCGCCCCCAGTTCCGTTAAATTAAATACTCTTTAGATTTCCTCAGGTTTCCCTTCACCCTTGCCGCGATTCAGAGGCAATTTTTGCCGGGTACATGTCCCAACGTAACGGTACGGATGCCATGAACTCGTACTCTAATCTATCAACTACCCCGGCAGGAAAAGAGAAGGCAAATGACAGGGCCACAGGAAAATAGCCAATCGTCTATACTCACGCAGCGTCTTGAAAGCGCCACCACAGAGCTTTCAAGCTTGCACAGCGATTTATACTGGCTGGTGCAGGAACAGCATAGCGCCGAGCAGCAACAAGCGCTGGGCGGCCTTGACTTCAAACAGATCATGGATCTCAAGATGGCCGTAGACAGTCTGCGCGATATGCTGTGGAAATATATCGACGCAGCGGCGCTGGTGGATCCAAACTGCGGACGGGAAGCCTCCGAAGCCAGCAACCGGCGTCGTGTAACCAGCCTGCTGCAGCTACTGCGCGACCGCTTGAGCCGCTCCCCCGAGCATCCGCCGGTTTCTTTCATTGAACGAGTTAGCGCCGCGATCCAGGAAAAGCTGGGTGGTCCGGGAGGAAAAGCGGCTTAGGAATCGGGTGATCTGGTGATCGGGTGATCGGAACACCGGGCAGATCGATTCCCTTCCTTGTGCGCCACTTTGATGTTCGGTTGGCAATGGGTGTTTCCGGTCGCCGGACCAACCGATCGCCAGATCAACCGATCTTCGAGAATCTCTAAAGAGCTTTACTTTTGCGCGCGGGGTCCGGCCGCGCGAATGTTTTCCGGCACGTCGAACTTCTCAAAATTCTTGGCAAAGCGCGCCGCAAGGTCCGCTGCCGCATGGTCATAGGCTGTTTTGTCTTTCCATGCGCCGCGGGCATCGAGAAAACCGGGCGGCACTCCGGGACATGATTGTGGAATGCTCAGGCCGAAGGCCGGTTCCACCACAAAGGGAGCGCTGTTCAACTGGCCTTCGATCACGGCGCGCACCATGGCGCGCGTGTATGGCAGCTTCATTCTTTCGCCGGTCCCATAGGGCCCGCCGAACCAGCCGGTATTGACCAGCCAGCACTGAGCGTTGTGCTCCCGCAGCCTTTGACCCAGCATTTCCGCATAGACCTTGGGGCGCAAGGGCAGGAAGGGCGCGCCAAAGCAGGTCGAAAAATTCGGCTGGGGCTCTTTCACACCGGCTTCGGTGCCAGCCACTTTGGCTGTGTATCCGGAAAGGAAGTGGTACATCGCCTGGTCAAGGGAGAGCCTGGAGATAGGCGGCAATACGCCAAAAGCATCCGCCGTCAGAAAGATCACGCTCTTGGGATGGCCGCCTATGCCCGGAATCACCGCGCCCTCAATGTATTCCACCGGATAGGCGCAACGGGTATTTTCCGTGCGGCTTTCGTCGTTGTAGTTAGGAATGCGCGTTTCCGGGTCGAGGGCCACGTTCTCGAGCACCGAACCAAAGCGGATGGCATTCCAAATCTGTGGCTCGTTCTCGCGCGACAGCTTGATGCACTTCGCATAACAGCCGCCCTCAAAGTTGAAAATGCCGGAAGGGCTCCAGCCGTGCTCGTCATCGCCGATGAGCAGACGCTCCGGGTCGGCGGATAGCGTGGTCTTGCCAGTCCCGGAAAGCCCGAAGAAAAGCGCGGTATCGCCTTTTCGTCCGGTGTTGGCCGAACAGTGCATGGGAAACACGTTGCGCTCGGGCAGCAGAAAATTCATGATTCCGAAGATCGACTTCTTCATTTCGCCCGCATACTTCGTTCCGCCGATGAGGATGATCTTGCGGGTAAAGTTGACGACAATGAAGGCCTCGGCGCGGGTCCCATCGCGTTTCGGGTCAGCCTCGAATTCCGGTGCGCAGATGATCGTAAATTCCGGCCGGTGGGCCTTGAGCTCTTCCTCGCTGGGCCGCACAAAAAGCGCCCGTACAAAAAGGTTGTGCCAGGCGTACTGGTTGACGACCCGAATCGGCAGCCGGTACCCGGCATCGGCCCCGGCAAACAGGTCCTGGACATATAAATCTTTGCCGCGCAGGCTTTCCAGCACGCGCTCCAGCAGGGCATCGAATTTCGCCGGCTCGAATGCCTGATTCACATCGCCCCAGTTGGTGCGCTCCGCGGTAATCGCGTCCTTGACCGTGAATTTATCTTTCGGGGTGCGTCCGGTGAACTTGCCGGTATAGGCAACCAGAGCGCCGTTGTTGGCCAACTGGCCCTCGCCCCGCCGGATGGCATGCTCCACCAATCCGCCGGAATGCAGGTTGCGATAGACTTTGCTGGTTTTCAGGATTTCAGAAAGAACGGTTGTGGCGTCAAATACCGAAGTAGCCATGCTGATGGATTCTCCTAGATTTCTCAGGACCGTAAAGCATCCCATCAACAGGGATGGCGCAGATGACGGGTCCCGGCGTGAAGCTGGGTGGTTAAGCCGTTTTCACTAGGGCGTCTTGTGGGGCGCCTATTTCCTTGAGCACATCGTTCGTATGCTCTAATGTCTCATTGACGGTCAGCGTGTACATCTCACGCCCGTGTTCGTAACTTCCGGTTTCAATCGCGCTCTTCAGATAGTGGCCGGCAATCTGAATGGCGAGCGGATCGGTGATGGATCGCGCAGTGCGCTTACGGTACTCGACCCAGGCCGGGTGCGGCAATGCAATCCATACTGGATGGTCCTCGACAAGGAATTTAATATCGATGGCGTCGGCGTGACGGGTCGCCACGGCAACCATGAGGGCCTGGTATAAGCAATGGAGCTTGTGCCCGCTCCAGCGGTCGGATGCGTGAAAATCTTCGTACATGCTGTTTAAAACTATATCCAAAGCCGGCAGCTACCGGCAAGCCAGGGGAACCAGATGGATACCATGAAAGCGGTATGGATGACAAGGGCCGGAGGGCCGGAAGTATTGCAAATACAATCGGTTCCCCGGCCCAGCCCGGCGGCGGGCGAAGTGCTCGTGAAGGTGTGTGCGTCCGCCCTGAACCGCGCCGATCTTTTGCAGCGGCAAGGTCGCTACCCGGCGCCTCCCGGCTTTCCCCAGGAGATTCCGGGAATTGAGTTTGCCGGCGAAGTTGCGGCCACCGGCCCCATGGCCCAGATGTGGAAGCCGGGGCAGCGCGTCTTCGGGCTGATTGGAGGCGGCGCCCACGCCGAATACGTAGTCACCCATGAACGGCTGCTCGCCGAGGTCCCAGAGGCGCTCACATGGGCGGATGCCGCCGCCATTCCTGAAGCTTTTATCACCGCCCACGATGCGCTCTGGAAGCAAGCCCGTCTGCGTCCAGGGGAAACGGTATTGGTCCATGCGGTGGGCAGTGGCGTGGGGCTGGCTGCGGTGCAGTTGGCCAGGGCCATCCAGGCTGTGCCCTACGGAACATCACGCACCGCTGACAAACTCGACCAGGCCCGGCCCTGCGGCCTGGAAGCCGGGGTCGTCGTGCAGAACGATTCCACAGAGAGCCTCGATGCGATGGTCGCCACCGCCGCCCAATGGACCTCGGCAAAGGGCATCAACGTGGTCCTCGATCTGGTGGGTGGCGCTTACGTAAAAGCCAGCCAAAAACTGCTGGCCGTCCGCGGACGCCTGATGCTGGTCGGCTCAGTGGCCGGCGGAAGCTATGAACTCGATCCCGCTTTGTGATGGGCCGGCGGTTGCAGATCATTGGCACAGTCCTGCGGGCCCGCGATCTGGAAGAAAAAATCCAAGTCACGCGGGCCTTCGCCGCCGAAGTCGTCCCGCTATTGGCGACAGGTACAATTCGCGCCAATATCGACAGCAAATTCAAGATGCCAGAAATCGCCCAAGCCCATGAAAGGCTCGAGTCGAACCGGACGTTTGGGAAGGTGGTTGTGGAATGGTAGGAAGATCGTAGATCGGGTGATCTGATGATCGGAGCACCTGTTGATTTAAATGATCTGGCGTTTCGCCAGGCACGTACGAAGTGCGGAGTGTTTCCCAATGTTCCGATGTCCTGGTGTTCCGATCACCAGATCACCCGATCATCAGATCACCCGATCCTTCACGCCGTTTCCCGCGTGCAATAAAACAACCTTGCGGGCAGGATATTCAGCAGCTCGAAATCTTGATCGACCTCGGTGAAGCAGGCCAGCAGATAGGGCAGCACGGCCCGCGTGAACTGATAAACCAGAACGGCGCCACCCTGGTTCAGGACGGTGCTTGATTCCTGCATAATCCGGCTGCGTGTGCCTTCGGGCATCGTGGTGTAAGGGATGCCGGAAATAATGTAATCGGCGCCGCCACAATCCAGCCGCCGCAATTCGGCGCCAACGCTTTCAGCCGAGCCATGCACCACGTGCAGGCGTGGGTCCGGAAGGGCACGGCGCAGATAACTCACAAAATCACCGTTCATTTCAAAGACCACCAGTTTGGCATCCGGGGCCATACGCGCCAGGATATGGGAGGTGATCGTGCCCACCCCCGGACCATATTCCACGATGGTGCGGGCGCGGTTCCAATCGACCTTGCCCAGCAGCCGGTCCACCAAAAAGCGGGAGCTGGGAATCAGTGAACCGAGCATCCGGGGATGTTGGATGAAGTTTTTCGCAAACAGCAGCGTCTCTTCACCGCGGAAAGTCATTCGTTGCAACATGGGAGGCCCGCTCCGGTGACTGGCGTAAAACAGTCTCAGACCATACTAGCAGCCTGGATAGAAAGTAAAGGATAAATCTAAAGCGAAGATCCAACCATTCGAGGCTAGTTCTTGCTATGATTTGCGTACTAGGAGTCCTAAAGACCATGCGCGTGCTGATTGGCTTGTTTCTTGTTTCCATTATGCCGGCTGGTTCTTATGCTCAGGCCGGGCCGGCTTCACATTTACAGGATCCAGCCGCGGCCGCGGGCCCTGCAGGCCAGACGCAACCACAGACGGTCGTCAAATCAAGCACCCGCCTGGTGGCGGTGGATGTAGTCGCCACCGACAGCAAAGGCGCGCCGGTCACGGACCTGAAAGACACAGATTTTATTGTTCTGGAAGATGGACGGCAGCAGAGACCCGGATCGTTTAGTTTCCAGCGTCCCGGTACGGCTTCGGTACAGGCGTCCGCTCAGCTTCCCCAGAACGTCGTCACCAATGCGCCCCGCGGCAACTCCACAAGCCTCAATATCATTCTTCTGGACCGCATCAACGGTGAATCGCGGAACAGGGTTTACGCTCAGGACCGGCTGGTCAAATACCTGGAAAGCGGCAACGCCATCCAGCCGACTGCGGTCTATGTGCTCGAAAAGAAGCTGTTGCTGGTCCACGATTTCACCAGCGATACGCGGGTGCTGAAAGACGCGCTCAACAACGTGCGGCCTAGCGGCGTTTCCAGAGTTGTAGGGATTGACGTTGCCGCTTCACCGTACGCGACCGTTGGCGATTTTCATACCAATGAGCACAGCATCCAGGCCACTCTCAGCGCGCTTAAGTTGCTGGCCAAGACACTGGCTGGCTATCCTGGGCGCAAGAACCTGATCTGGGTCTCGGAAGCGTTTCCCGTCAGCCTCACGATTGAAGGTGTTCCCCAGGGTTCCAGCAGCAACGCCACTTTGGCGGCGAGGGCTGGCGCGGCGATTGTCAGCGACAGCAATAGCGCCGCCGTCGTGAAGGAGCAAAACCCTCCGGACTTGCAGGAAGCTTCTCAGGGCCAGGCGCAGGCAGGCGCAGGAGTGAACGTTCCGCTGGGAGCCAGCGGCAGCTACGCTGAAGAGCTGGCCAGGATTGCCGATGCCCTGATGGATGCCCATGTCGCACTCTACCCGATCGATGCCGCCGGCATGGGGCAGGCAAATCGTATCGCGGCCCAAAGCAATATGCGTGATATGGCTGACCGCACCGGCGGCCGGGCCTTCTACAACCGCAATGATATCGAGGTCGGCATTGGTTCCAGCATCGATGACGGCTCTACCTACTATTCTCTTTCCTATTATCCCGACAACAAGGTGTGGGATGGCCGCTTCCGCAGGATTGAGATCAAGACCAGCCGGCCGGGGGTGACGCTCCGTTATCGGCTCGGTTATTACGCTCTCGATCCGGAAGCGTCAGCCGCCCGGGACTCCGCGGAGCTGACTCAGGAGTTCGCTCATGCCATGACCTTCGATGCTCCGCTCTTTGCCGGACTCAGGTTCCAGGCTTCGGTAGTGCCGCCCGCGGATAAGACCCAAAAAGTCACCGTCAATTTTGCCATCGATCCGCACACCATTACCTTTGAAGACAAAGGCGACGGGTTGCGGCGCGTGTCTGTGAGTTGCAGTGTCTCCGTTTACAACGACAAAGGCGGCCCGGTGAAAGGCTTCAAAGAAGAGGTGACCACCATGGCCGGAACTCTTAAGCCGGATGAGTACCGGAAAATGATGCAGGGGAACTTTCCTTGCCGGCGCCTACTCGAGTTGAAACCGGGCAATTACGTGCTGCGTCTGGGCGCCGTGGACCGCAACAGCCGGGCCCTGGGCACAGCTTCCACCAACATCACCATCAACTGAAAGACCGCACATGCCAGCGCACCCGCGCAACGGAGGATCGTCATGAGAAAGCTTGCTTCTTATCCAGGTTACGCCGCGCTGAACGTTTTCCCCCTTGCGCTTTTTCTTGCGTTCTCTCTTACGGCGAAGGCCCCCGCCCAGACGCAATCAGGCGCGCCGGATACGGTAATCAAATCGAATACCCGCGTGGTCATCCTGGATATCGTGGCGACCGACAGCAAGGGAATCCCGGTAACGGACCTGCAGGAAAAAGATTTCACGGTTTTAGAAGGCGGCCTGCCACAGAGAGTCGGGTCCTTTAGTTTCCAGCGGCCCGGCCCGGCGCTCGCGGAGTCGGCCATGCCTGCGCTCCCGCCAAACGTTGTCACCAATGCGCCCCGCAGGAAATCCACCAGCCTCAACGTGATCCTGCTCGACCGCGCCAACGGAGAATCCCGCAGCCAGATCTATGCCCAGGACCGGCTGGTGAAGTATCTGGAAAGTGGCGCGGCCGTGCAGCCAACCGCGATCTATCTTCTGGACAAGAAGCTGTCTCTGGTCCACGGCTTCACCACCGATACTAAGGCGTTGAAGGATTCGCTCAACAGTGTCCGGCCTACAGGCACGGGCCGCGTTGCTCAGTTGGACGTTGCCGCTTCCCCCTTCGCCACCAAAGGTGACTTCCACACCAACGAAAACAGCATTGAAACCACTCTGCGCGCACTCAAACTGCTGGCCAGGACCCTGGCCGGATACCCAGGGCGCAAGAACCTTATCTGGGTTTCAGAAGCTTTCCCGGTCAGCCTCACGATTGAAGGAATACCCGAACGCAACAATGCGAACACCCAGATCATTGCGAGAAGCGCCGGCCCCTTCGGTGGGGCAGCCTCCGCAGACACTCCCGTCAACTCTCAAGCTCCGCTGAATGGCCAGGGTGCTACATCCGCTCCCGATACGGTTGTCGCTGGGACCGGACACAGCTACGCCGAGGAGATGGCCAAAATCACCGATGCGCTCATGGACGCCCACGTTGCTCTCTATCCGGTGGATGCCGCGGGCATGGGACAGGCCGACCGCCTGGCTGCCCAGACCAACATGAAAGACATGGCCGATCGCACTGGCGGACGCGCTTTCTACAATCGCAACGACATCGAAGTAGGCGTCGCCTCCAGCGTCGATGACGGCTCCACCTACTACGCGCTTTCCTACTATCCCGACAACAAATCCTGGGACGGCCACTTCCGCAAAATCGAAGTCAAAACCACGCGCCCCGGCATCAGCCTGCACTATCGCACGGGATATTACGCCCTCAATCCGGAAGCCATCGCCAAGCAGGCTTCCGTGGAACTGGCCGAGGAGTTCTCCCATGCGCTGGAGTTCGACTCTCCGGATTTCAGCAGTCTGCGCTTCCAGGCCAGCGTAGTTCCTCCCAGCGACAAATCCCAGCCAGTGATTGTGAATTTCGCCATCGACCCCCGTTCCATCAACTTTGAACACCGGGAAAATGGCACCGAGCACGCCGCCATCGGCTGCACCGTTGCTGTCTATCGTGAAAAAGGCGAGCCGGTCAAAGGCATCAAACCGGAAGTCACCAATATGACCGCCGATCTGACTGCCGAGCAATATCAAAAGGTGATCAAGCAGTACTTTCCCTGCAAGCGGACGATTGACCTCAAGCCGGGTAAATACGTCCTCCGCCTCGGCGCGGTCGATCGCTCCAGCCACGTCCTAGGGACCATCTCGGCGCCCGTGACCGTGAATTGATGCTTCTGTACAGCGGTTGTACCATGACCATGAAATAAAGGAATGGAACCGGAGGAAACGATGCGCAGTTCCGATCTCCCGATCATCTGATCTCCCGATCACCCGATTTTCAAGGATTGCTAAACTTCCTGGTCACGGTAGCAGAGAGGGACCTGTTGAAAGTCGCCACCTTCAACATTAACGACATCAATAAGCGGCTGGATAACCTCTTGAGTTGGTTGGACAAGGCTGAACCGGACGTAGTCAGTCTCCAAGAGCTTAAGGCGGAGCAGGGAGCATTTCCCATACGTGCCCTTCGATCTCTCGGATACGAAGCAGTCTGGCAAGGGGAGCGTTCCTGGAACGGAGTGGCCATTCTCGCGCGAAACCACACTCCTGTGTTGACCCGCGAAAGTTTACCGGGAAATCCGGAAGATCGTCAGGCCCGCTATATCGAGGCGGCTGTTCATGGATTCCTGGTCGCCTCCATCTATCTCCCAAATGGGAACCCTCAGCCTGGGCCAAAATTTAACTACAAGCTGGCCTGGTTCGAGCGCCTCATGGCCCATGCCGCGGGACTCCTATCGGCCGGTGTGCCTGTGGTGCTGGCCGGCGACTACAACGTCGTACCCACGCCGCATGATATTTATCCGACGCGCTCGTTGGATAACAACGCCTTGATCCAGCCCGAAAGCCGCCAAGCCTTTGCGCGTTTGCTGGCTCAAGGCTGGACCGACGCAATGCGGAAGCTGCATCCGGAGGGGCCGCTCTGGACATTCTGGGACTACAAATATGAACGGTGGCCGAAGGACAAAGGCATGCGACTCGACCACTTTCTTCTCTCGCCGAACATGTCGGGCCGATTGGTGGATGGCGGTGTAGACCGATCGGTCCGTAGTGAGGCAAACGCCAGCGACCATGCTCCAGTGTGGATCATGCTCGATATCTAACCCAGGGCCGCGAGAAAGCCCCCGGATTCACAGGCTGCGGCACACCATCAGCGCTCATCAGCGGCAATTTCTTCCTCAGCCCGCACGCAGAGCATCCACGATCTTCACTGCTTCTACCGCAGCCTTGGCGTCATGGACACGCACCACGTGCGCGCCCAGCATGGCCGCGATGGTCACGGCGGCCGCTGTGCCGTTGCTGCGCATCTCCGGAGGGGCGTCTTGGCCGTCGCGTGCCAGCGTTCTTCCAATGAACGACTTCCGTGAGACTCCTGCCAGCAATGGGAAGCCCAACTCAAGCAACTCATCCAACCCCGCCAGCAACGGATAATTCTGTTCAAACCTCTTTCCGAATCCAAAGCCGGGATCGACCATGATGCGCTCTCTGGCGATGCCTTGTTGTACGGCATTCCCTGCAAGCTGGCCCAGTCCTTCTTTGACTTCAGCGACAATGTCGGGTGAAGGCGGCAAGGTGCGCCACTCTTCCGGGCGGCCGCGGGTGTGCATTAGGACCACGCCACACTTCAGCTCGGCGACGGTTTTTGCCATTCCCGCGTCCCACCGCATCCCGCTTACGTCGTTCACAATCTCGGCCCCGGCATTGACGGCGGCGCGGGCCACTTCGGCTTTATAGGTGTCAGCGGAAATCACTGTACCGGGCCGTGCGCGCAGCACGTCTTCGATCACCGGCAGGATGCGGCGCAGCTCTTCTTCTGCGGGAATGCCGGTCTCGGCCACCTTCGCCCCCGGACGCGTGGATTCGCCGCCCACATCCAGAATGTCAGCGCCCTCATCAAGCATCTGCAATGCGTGGCCCACGGCATGGCTGCGGGAGAGAAACCTGCCGCCATCGGAGAACGAATCAGGCGTAATGTTTAACACGCCCATCACCAGCGTCCTGCGGCCTAATTCCAGGTTCCGGCTGCGCAACGGCCACTGATAGACCGGCCTCGGTTTCCCCATAGGGGCAATTGTATAATCGCTGCACTCTCATGTGTCTCTCGCGCCTCTTTTGCGTTTTGATACTGCTCTGTGTGCAGCCGTGCTTTGCTGGTCCGGCCTCAAGGAAAGACGCGCCTTTTGGTCTAGGGAAAGACGCCCCTTCCGCTCTGGCGGCGCGCATCCAGGCGATTCTCGACCAGCCGCCCTTTGCCAGCGCCGAGTGGGGCATCCATGTGATCGATGCCGGGAACGGCAGCGTCATTTATTCACTGAATTCCAGCCACCTGTTTGTGCCCGCTTCGAACGGCAAGCTGCTCACCACCACTGCGGCATTTGCGCTCGTAGGCGCGAGCTATCGTTTCCGCACTACGGTCGAAACCTCGGGTAGCCTCGACGACCGAGGTCAACTGCGCGGCGACCTGGTGATCGTCGGCCGCGGAGATCCGAACCTTTCCGGCCGCACGCTGCCCTATCAATCGAAGACCGAACGCATGGCGCCCGCCGCATGGATTCTCGAAGAGATGGCCGATCAGGTAGCGCAGAAGGGCCTGAAGATCGTGCAGGGTGACGTGATCGGCGACGACACGTTTTATTCGGCGCAGCGTTTCCCCAACGGCTGGGCACAGGATGACCTGCAGTGGGGCGATGGCGCGCCGGTTTCCGCGCTTAGCTTCAACGATAACGTGCTGGCCCTGCGGATTCAGCCCGGGGAACATGCGGGTGACAAGGCGTTGATCGAATTTGATCCGCCGCTGGCCTACTACGAAGTCGAAAACCGCGTTACCACTTCGGCGGAAGGCGTCCCCAGAAAGATCGGTGTTCACCGCGATCCAGGCTCGTCCACGGTTTACCTGTGGGGAAGCCTTCCGGTTGGCAGCCAGCCTGTGAGTGAAGCCATCGCGATTGAAGATCCGGCCGCGTACACGGCGCGGTTGTTCCGTCTGCTGCTCGAAAAGCGCGGCATTACTGTGACCGGCAGGGCGTACGCGCGCCATGCGGAGATTGCCCAGTTCTTTGACCAGCGTGCGGACCAGAGTGCGGATCAACGTACGGATCGGCCACTGGCGGCCCCCACCGGCACAGTTGCGGCGGAAACGCCGGCAGCTTCGTCCCAAGTGCTGGCCGAGCATATCTCTTTGCCGCTGCTCGAAGACCTCAAAGTGATCAACAAGACCAGCCAGAATCTTCATGCAGAGCTGGCGCTGCGGCTGGTGGCGCGTACCACCGGAGCGGGCGGTTCGGTGGAAGGCAGCGTGGCCGCGCTGAAGACATGGCTGCTTCATGTGGGCCTGCAGGAAAGCGAATTCTATATGCAGGATGGCTCCGGCCTTTCCCGCCGCGATCTGATCACTCCGGCGGGCATGGTGCAACTGCTGGCGCATGCCTCCACACAGCCATGGGCCGCGGCCTTCGAGGACACGCTGCCGGTGGCCTCGGTCGATGGTTCATTGGCGGAACGGTTTCTCAAGAGCCCGGCCGCTGGCCTGGTCCGCGCCAAGACCGGAACGCTCGGCCACGTCAACGCGCTTTCCGGCTACGGAGAGACGCTCATGGGCCGCAAGTTCATCTTCTCAATCTTCTGCAATAACCACAATCAGCCGCCGTCCAAGGTCGTTGGAGCGATCGATGCGATTGTCACGTTGCTGGTGGAAGAATCTAGCCCACGAAAACCAAAGGCAAAAGGCAATTTAGCCGCGAATGAACACGAATAAACACGAATAAACACGAATGGGAATTGGTTGTTGTACTGCCGGAATCGTCACAATCCGCGCAATTCTTGAAACCGTCTCACAACCCCTCAATCTTCCCAATTCCGGTTCGTGTTTATTCGTGTTCATTCGCGGCTAAATTGCCTTTGCTTTTTCCGATAGAATCTCGAAGTGCTTCCTCTAACCGGAATTCGCGTAATTGACTTTGGCCGTTTCATTGCCGGGCCTTACTGTGGCATGTTGCTGGCTGATATGGGCGCTGACGTGGTTCGCGTCGACCGCCGCCAGGGCAGCGAAGACCGTTATATCGCGCCCATTACCGAGGGCGGTGAAGGTCCGAGCTTCATGTCTTTGAATCGCAACAAGCGCAGCCTTACGCTTGATTCGGGCAAGCCGGGGTCGGCAGAGATTGTCCGCCGGCTGGTCAAAGGCGCGGATGTGGTCATCGCCAACCTGCCCATCGGCGTAGCCAAGAAGATGGGTCTGGACTACGAATCGCTCAAGGCCATCAAGCTTGACATTATCCTGGCGCGCATTTCGACCTTCGGTCCCGATGGGCCTTACGCCAACCGCGTGGGGTTCGATATGGTGGCCCAGGCCATGTCCGGCGCCATGGGCCTCACCGGATTTCCTGGCGCCCCGGTGCGCGCACTGGCGCCATATGAAGACTACGGTACCGCCCTGCACACGGCGTTTGGCGTGATGGTGGCGCTCTTCCACCGGGTCAAGACCGGGGAAGGCCAGGTGGTCGATGGGTCTTTGTTGGCGACCGGCATAACGTTCTTCCAGGGCATGTTGGCCGAGCGCGAAGTGCTGGGCATCGAACGCCAGCAGATCGGCAACGCCAGTTTTCATATTTCACCAACGGATGCCTACCGTACCACCGACGGCTGGATTGTCGTCTCCGTGATCGGCAACGACATGTTTGAGCGCTGGGCGCGCCTTGTGGGCAAAGCGGAATTCATCAGCGACCCGCGCTTCCGCGACGACCAGCGGCGCGGCGAAAACCGGGCCCTCATCACCGAAGCCATGGATCGCTGGCTCGTCTCTCGCACATCGGCCCAGGCCATCGCCGATCTGGAATCCGCGCGTATCCCCGCCGGCCCGGTGTTGTCGACGCGCGAAGTGCTGGATGATCCGCAGGTGAAGTTCCGTGAGCTGCTGAAGTACGTCGATTATCCCGGAGCGCCCCGGCCCGTGCCCCTGGCCAATACCGCGGTAAGGCTATCGGTGACGCCCGGCGGGATCAGGCGCCGCGCTCCGATGCTGGGAGAACATACGGATGAAGTGCTGCGAGAGTTAGGGTACTCCGAAGCTCAAATCAAGGCGTTGCGGGCAGCGCAAGTCGTGTGAATACGCGAGCTCATCAGCAGGGCGGTTATATAATGATGTTGGCCAAGGAGGAGTCCAAGAGACACTAGTCACAATGACTCAAAGTCGTGTGCGGTCCTTTGGATTTCGACACATTCTCGAAGATAGCAGTTTCCTTTTGTTAATCTGAGAATACGCATGATAACAAGACTTCGGATCAAGAACTTTCGTTCGCTGAGAGACACAGATATTTCTCTTGGGGTCAATAACGTCCTTGTCGGAGCCAACGCTTCCGGTAAGAGCAACATATTGGATGTCCTTAAGTTTCTCGGCCACATCGCACTTTTCGGTGTTTCGAAGGCACTCAATGAACGGCTTGGCTTTAGCGAGGTAGCCTGGAAAGGGGTTGACCCCGGCCCGATTCAGATAATCGCGAACTTTGTATTTGACGAAGAGGGGCAAAAATATGAGGTCGAGTATGAGATAGAAATCGATGGGACGGCTACGGGTCTGATCACGATCAGGCGAGAGCGTCTTACGACTATGCAAGATGCACGTCGCATGGATATTATTGATTTCTCGATGGGTCATGGTGTCGCCAGGCATCTGGATGGTACCCAAGCGTTTGGCTCTCCGGGAAACCCTTCCCAATCGGCACTTGAAGCAAATGTGCCAGGCTGGGCCGGCACGAAATTTAAGAACTACTTGGCTTCGTGGCAATATTTTGAGTTGGATCCCAGAGCAATGAAGCAGGTCAACCAAGCAGGGCGCGCGAATTTTTTAAGCCAAAACGGAGATAATCTTGCGGCCTGGCTAGCGACTCTGAAAACTTCCCATTCGGAGCAATTTCGACGGCTTGAACAAGCGGCAAGAGACGCTTTTCCAGGTCTGCAGGAAATTACTGCGGAGTTGACGCAACTTCAAACGACTTTTGTTTCAAGCAGAGAGAAATTTCTAAAGACGCCCGTTCACGTGTGGGCACTAGCATCAGGCGAGTTGTGTTTCATTGCGCTGTGCTCTCTTATCTTGCGCCCGTCAGAACTTGGCACCACGCTCAATTGTTTAGAGGAGGTGGAAAACCATTTAAACCCTCGACTCATTGAGACGCTCGTCACTCTTCACAAACAGTGGCAGGCAGTATATGCCGAGGAAGGGGGCGTGCCCCAAGTGCTCATCACAACCCACTCACCGTTTGTTGTCGATCAGTTTAACCTGGATGAACTGATAATCGTCGAAAAGAACCGAGGGGAGACGCGAGCTTTTCGAGCAAAGGACAATATGAGCCTTCAAGAGCTCTTGTCCGACCAAGAACAAGGGTTGGGTGATCTCTGGTACAGCGGTGCCCTTGGAGGAATTTAGGTGCCGGTGTTCGCGCTGGTGGCCGCAGGAGCCTATGACGGTGCTGCTTTGGACAAGCTTCTTCGCCAATTGCGTCCAGATTTGAATGACGTAATCATTCGGCTCTGCAAGAACGACAGAGGCGTGACGGCTACCTATAAGAACCGGCTTAAAGACCTCCGATACGCCAACCAAGGCCGCCCAGTTGATAAAGCAATTGTGGTGCGTGATACACATGGGCGTGGCGCCAACGAAGTTATGGAAGAACTCAAACATGGGTATGCTCCAAATGACCACCCATTTCCTGTCGAGTTCGCCGTGGTTGTGCCTGAATTGGAGGCATGGCTGATTGCCGACCATGAAGCACGAACAAAGTTAAGCCGCGAGATTGGTGGTGAGTTCATACAATACCAGCCTCTGAATTTTCCGCCTGAGCAACTACCAGATCCTAAAATGAGATTATCAAAGCTGTTAGCTGCAGCGGGAATCTCATACACGTCGCAGGTAGCTGCTCATCTTGCTGAATTGTCCAACGTGGTTACTATCGAACAATTGTGCCAGAGCTTCACGCTTTTTAAGCGCGCCGCTCACAACTGCTGAGGACACCCAGAACGCCGGCCGCAAATGTTGTTCGGTTCCATTTTTGTCCAAGGATTTTCAAGGTGCTATCGAGTTGTCGCCATCCGGCCACAGGGCAATTTATGATGGTGCTCATTCATACATGTGATTACAGATGACCCCTCCAACCGGACGGATTCCATTTCAACAGTCTTCCCAGATTATCCAATCCGAAACGATTGGCCGCTTTGCTTTTCTGGTTGGCGCCGGCATCTTCCTCAGTCGCATCACCGGGCTGGTGCGTGAGCGCTTCATCGGACACTATCTGGGTACGTCCTTTGCTGCGGATGCGTTTCGAGCGGCCTTAAGAATTCCTAACTTTCTGCAGAACCTTTTTGGGGAAGGCGCGCTTTCGGCTTCGTTCATTCCGGTTTATGCCAAGCTGTTGGCGCAGGATGATAAGAAGGAAGCTGGGTACGTGGCGGGCGCGGTGTTCTCTCTGCTCGCTTTTCTGGTTTCGGTGCTGGTGCTTGCCGGTGTGCTGGCGACACCTTTTCTGACAGCTTTGATCGCTCCCGGCTTCCACGGCGAGACCCGCACACTGACCGTGCAACTGGTGCGGATTATTTTTCCGGGCGTGGGACTCTTGGTGATGTCGGCATGGTGCCTGGGAATCCTCAACAGCCATCGCCGGTTCTTTCTCTCGTATGCCTCCACGGTCATCTGGAATGCCGGCATCGTGGCGGCGCTGATCGCCGGACGCCGTTCCAGCCTTTCATCCATTGCCGTCTACGCGGCCTGGGGATCGGTGATTGGCAGCGGGTTGCAACTCGCCGCCCAGCTTCCGGTGGTGATCGCGTTGGCGCCCCGGCTGTGGTTTCTGGCGCGCGCCGCTAATGACAACGTTCGCACGGTAGTAAAGAATTTCATACCGGTCTTTGTCAGCCGCGGCGTGACCCAGTTGAGCGCCTTTGTCGATCAGATCATCGCCAGCTATCTGCCCGAAAGCGCTGTCAGCGGTCTGTCGATTGCCCAGGCCATTTATATGCTTCCCGTCAGCCTGTTCGGAATGTCGATCTCGGCGGCTGAATTGCCGGCCATGTCGAGCGCCACCGGGACCCCGGAGCAGGTGGCTGAGGCGCTACGCAAAAGAATTGCCGCCAGCACCCGCCGCATCGGCTTTTTTGTCGTGCCTTCGGCCATAGCGTTCTTGGCCCTGGGTGACATCGTGGTTGGCGCCATCTACCAGACCGGCCAATTAAAGGCCCAGGAT
>Ga0210403_10000849_pt1 | contig 30242 bp, 29 predicted proteins | sample IncBWC19MmetaG_FD_150863 | JGI IMG/M metagenome (GOLD analysis project Ga0210403, IMG submission 150863) | Forest soil microbial communities from Barre Woods Harvard Forest LTER site, Petersham, Massachusetts, United States - Inc-BW-C-19-M | ecosystem: Environmental > Terrestrial > Soil >...
GGGACCTCCTGTTCCATCGTGATCTCGATGGGATCCGGGCCATTGTCGACCTGATGCAGCGGAGAGGCCCACCAGAGGGCCAGCGCGACCAAGGCGTGCAACAGCGTCGCCAGCGCCACGCCGGAGCGCGACATATGGTCGAAACGCGAGTAGGTAAGACTTAAGTCGTGGGCCACGGTGACCCCGTTCTACGATCCGGCCGCCGCGGCCGCTAGTTGATCGGCTCGGATTTATAGACGCCCCACATGCCGGTGCGCTCGATCCAGCCGCTGATCCCCGAAACCTTTACCCGGCACCAATCGCCGGCGCAGGAGCGGATTTCGCCCATGACCTCAGGCTCCAATTTGGCCACCACTTCGGCCGAGGTCGCCGGCGTCTTATGCAGGCTGGCCGGTTTTGACGGGATAATAAAGCTGCGCTTGCCGGTCAACAGGCTCTGGTGAACCCAGCCGCTGGCCCCCTGCCAGTCGCGGATTTTGCGCCAATTCTCGTATTCCGCGACGATTTCGACCGGCATGGCCTTGCGTTTGAACACCCAGTCGACGGGGTAGCGCGCGCCCGGCCCCGTCCGGACATTGACCTCGTCCGAGCGGAGCGAGGCGAAGCGCGGAATGGGCAACCCGGACCCTTTGCGCTGAGGAGCCACCGACTTGTCGGCGGCGTGCGCGCTGCCTCCGACAAAGGCCAACGCCGGCAGGCAAAGAGCCGCCAAAGTGGCAAAGGTGACCCAAAGCGAGAGGGACGGTCGGATTCCCATCGCGATCTATATACCTCAAATCTTCAGGTTGATCGACAAGTACTTGAAAAAGCGCGATTTTCCGCCGCGCAAACTATCGAGGAGCGTTGCTGGACAGACCGCTTGGGTAATTGGTAATCGGACTCATCCTCGACGCGCCAGCCGGTCCCGATCACACATGCCGTCCAGTTCAAAGAAAAAGCCGCTGGTGATCGTCACCCGGAAGCTGCCCGACGCGATCGAAACGCGGCTTATGGAACTGTTCGACACAAGGCTGAACGCCCTCGACAGGCCGCTGAGCCCGGCAGAACTCGTCGAGGCCATGAAAGCGGCCGACGTGTTGGTGCCCACCGTGACCGACCGTATCGACAGCCGCGTGCTGTCGCAGGCCGGGCCGCGGCTGAAGCTGATCGCCTCGTTCGGCACCGGCGTCGACCACATCGATCTCGACACGGCCCGCCAGCGCGGCATCACTGTTACCAATACGCCGGGCGTGCTGACCGAGGACACCGCCGACATGTCGATGGCGCTGGTGCTGGCGACGGCGCGGCGCATGGGCGAGGGCGAACGCGTCGTGCGCGCGGGCAAGTGGACCGGCTGGAGTCCGACCGCGATGCTGGGCGCGCGCCTCCTCGGCAAGCGCATGGGCATCGTCGGCATGGGGCGGATCGGCCAGGCGTTGGCGCGTCGCGCGCGCGGCTTTGGCCTCGCCATCCATTATCACAACCGCAAGCGCGTCCATGCCGAGATCGAGCGCGAGCTCGAGGCGACCTACTGGGAAAGCCTCGACCAGCTGTTGGCGCGCATGGACATCGTGTCGGTGAATTGCCCGCACACGCCCGCGACCTTCCATCTCCTGTCGGCTCGCCGTCTCAAGCTGATGAAGCCCTCGGCCATCATCGTCAACACGGCGCGCGGCGAGGTGATCGACGAGAATGCGATGGTGCGCATGCTGAAGGCGGGCGAGCTCGCCGGCGCGGGTCTCGACGTCTACGAGCACGAGCCGCAGGTCAACCCCAAGCTGCTTGAGCTCGACAGCGTCGTACTGCTGCCGCACATGGGCTCGGCCACGCTCGAGGGCCGCATCGAGATGGGTGAGAAGGTCCTGATCAACATCAAGACCTTCGCCGACGGCCATAAACCGCCGGACCGTGTGCTGGCGACGATGTTTTAGGCGCGTTCACACGCGCCTCGCAGTAAAGACAAGAACCGCTAAAGATCCCCCTCGACCATCTCGCGGCTGCGGTTGTCGATCAGCACGTCACGCGTTGAACGCCCGACCTGGGCGCCGATCAGGATGGTGAGCGACGTCCAGTACATCCAGATCATGATGGCGGCGAAACCGGCGGTGGCACCGAACGCTGAAGTAAGCTGCGTTGCTTCGAAGTAGAACACCAGGGCGCGATTGCCCGCGGCGAACAGCAACCCGTTCACCAGACCGCCGATCAACGCGTATCTCCACGGCACGCCGCCGGTCGGCAGCCATTTGTAGATCAGGGTGAAGAACGCCGAGAGCAGTCCGTAATGCACGGACACCGACATCGCCGGCCCAATCCATTCGCCGAGGATCGGGAAGGCCTCCAGCGCGCCGGCATAGGCCGAGATCAGCACGCTCGCCAGGATGACGGCGATCAGCAGCAAACCCAGCACGACCATCAAGGCCAGGGCCAGAAGCCGCGATTTCAGGCCGGCCAGTACGGGATGCAGGCTGCGGGTCTTGCGATCCCGCCAGATCGCGTCGATGCCGTCATCGAGTTCGACGAAGACGCGCGTGCCGGTATAGAGCAGCACGGCGGCGCCGATCAGGGCGGCAATGCCGCCGCCCCTGAAGAGATCCTGCGAGGCAAAGCGCTGAATGCCCTTCAGTTGCTCGGGCGCCACGACCGTCTCCAGCGCCTTGAAAATCGCTTCCTGCGCCATCAGCTTGCCGACGAACGGCTCGGCGACGGCGATGCTGAAGATCATGATCGGGCCGATCGCGAACATCGTGTAGAACGCCATCGCCGCGGCCGAAGTCGACAGCCGGTTGCTGAAGTAGCCGTTGCCGGCGGAGATGGCGATGCGCCAGAGCGTGGGGATCATGATCAACGCAGATGGGCGATGGCGTTGGAATAATACGCGAGCAGTGGCCGGTCGGTTGCCGTTGCCGCAAACAAGCCGTCGCTTTCCTCGACCAGGTGACGCAACGCCAGCATGCGCAGGCCGACATGGAAGGCATAGTCGCGGTCGCCGCGCGGCAGGTAGAGCTTGGCGCCCCGCTTCTCGAAGTGCGCCACCAGGTCGGAGGCGCGCCCCTTGAGCTCCAGCTCGTCGAGCGGCCGGTCGGCTTCCAGCAGCACCGTGGCGATCAGCGACACCGGCAGCACGGGGATGAGCCGGGCGATTTCCGCCATCACGTCGCGCGCCAGGCGCCCGACGATCTCGAACCGCTGGTCCTTGTCGAGGCCGCGCAGGTCGCCGCCCGTCGGCCCGGCATGGTTGGCCAGCCAGTCGCGTGCCGAGATCAGGCCGCCGAAATTGACGCAGGCATAGCCGAAGCGGAACCAGCGGCCGCGCAGCATCAGGCCGAGTTGGCCCAGCCAGAAGCCGAACGCCGTGCGCACCGCGAACCAGGCGCTGCGCCGCGCCGTCTCGCGCTCCAGCGAGCGCAGCAGCGTGCGATCCTCCAGCACGCGGTCGTAGTTGAGCGCCACCGGCACGAAGACGATGTCGTGCGTTCCCTTGGGATCGAACGATTTCAGCATGTAGTCGAACAGGCCGAGCTTGGGTTCGCGCAGCCGGCCGTCGCGCGACAGGCCGCCTTCGGGATACATCGCCTGGGCGACGCCGGCCTCGGTCGCCATGTGGACGTAGCGCTCCAGCACGCGACGGTAGATCGGGCTGTTGGAGTTGCGGCGCACGAAATAGGCGCCCATCGAGCGGATGAGCTGCTGCAGTGGCCAGATGCGCGCCCACTCGCCGACGGCGTAGGAGAGCGCCGCGCGCTCGGCGGCCAGGAAGGCGACCAGCACGTAGTCCATGTTGCTGCGGTGGTTCATGACGAAGACCACGGCGGTATTCGGCGGCACGCCGGCCAAGGTGCGCTCGTCGGCGAAGCCCAGTCGCACGCGATAAAGGAAACGCGCGACGGCACGGGCGATCGAGTAGCCGACCCTGAAGTAGATATAGGCATTGAAGGTCGGCACGATCTCGCGCGCATAGCGGCGGACCTCGACCATCGCCACTTCGCGCGGCACGTTGGCGGCGCGGGCATGGTCGTTGGCGGCGGCGACCACCTGCGGGTCGTAAACCAGGCGGTCGATCAGCACCTGGCGCTTGGTGAGCTGGAACGGCTTGATCTCGACGGCGAGCTTCTGGTTGACCCGGTCGATCAGCCGGTTCAGCCGCCGCCGCACGAACCAGCGGCCACTCGGGATCAGCAGCCGGTCGAGCAACGACCACAGCGCGAAAACGACGATCGTCGCGAACAGCCAGAGCGGAACGGTGACCGGCTCGCCCATCGCCCCTACCGGCTGTTCTGCGCGCCTTCAGTATTGCCTGAGATTGAAGCCTGTGATGACGAGCATGATCGAGGTCACCGACAGGACCAGCGTCGTGCCGGTGGCCCCCAGGAAGCGGCCTTGCGGAATGACACCGAGCATGCCGCCGGCGTGCAGCACGCGCGCGAGAAGGAACAAGGCCGACAGGGCCGCCGTGGTCCAGAAGCCGTAGAAGTCGCTCGCCATGTAGATCAGCAGGAGGCAGAGCGGGGCGAACTCGATCAGATTCGCGTGCGCGCGGATGGCCGCGATCATCTCGGGGTCGCCTCCGTCGCCCAAGTTGATCTTCTTGCGTCCGCGCATGATGCCGACATTCACCGTCAGGGCGGCGGCCAGCAGCCCGAGCAAGCCTGCACAAACGAAAAAGACAGGCATCAGACGACCTCCCCTCGATTTGGCGGCATTGTATGGCCATATTGGCTCCCGGCGAAACCAAGTGGAGGCGCACCGTGTGGCAGATTCTGCGCAAGAAGACCGAGATGCCCACCGCCGACCGGGCCTTGCCGGGCCGGGACGCGCCCGGCTTCAGCGTACCGGCCAAGCACTTCGTCAACGGCAACCGCATCCAGCCGCCGTTCCCGGCCGGGCTGGAGAAGGCGATGTTCGGGATGGGCTGCTTCTGGGGCGCCGAGCGCAAGTTCTGGGAAGCGCCCGGCGTCTATGCGACGGCCGTGGGCTACGCCGCCGGACTGACGCCCAACCCGACCTACCAGGAAGTCTGCTCGGGTCGCACCGGCCACAACGAGGTGGTCATGGTGTGGTTAGATCCGACCAAGACCTCGTACGAAGCGCTGCTGCGGGTGTTCTGGGAGAATCACGATCCGACCCAGGGCATGCGTCAGGGCAACGACGTGGGCACCCAGTACCGTTCCGGCGTCTACACCTTCTCGGCCGCCCACAAGGCAAAGGCCGAGGCCTCGCGCGCCGTCTTCCAGCGCGAGCTGGCGAAGAACCGCATGGGCGCGATCACGACGGAGATCCTGGACGCCCCGGCGTTCTATTATGCCGAGGACTATCACCAGCAGTACCTCGCCAAGAATCCCGGCGGCTATTGCGGGCTGGGCGGCACCGGCGTCCGCTGCCCGATTGGGTTAGGGGTCGCGGCGGAGTAGTGTCTTACTGGACCGCGGGCCTCCAGGCCCGCATTCATGAGCGGGCCTGGAGGCCCGCGGTCCGGCAAGATTAGACCGTCGGGGCGACGGTCTCGTATCCGAACTGCTTGTCGAGGGCGGCGAGTTCTCGGCGGAAGGCTATCCTGAGCGCACTCTTATCGCTCTCGTCGAGCCACGAACCTTCGACCGAGTTCAGGCTGAACTTGCGGGCCATGTCGGGCCCCCATCCGATCGACTCGAACAGCGTCATGAAGCCGTGGCCGAGGTTGGTCTCGAACATCGCCGGATCGTCGGTGTTGATCGTGACGTTCAGGCCGCCTTCGACCATGCGCCGGATGCGCTGCGGCCGGTGCGGTCGGTTGTGCACCAGGCTGGTCCAGGCGCAGGGCGTGAAATACAGGCCGTCGCGTCGCGCCTCGGCCATCACGAAGTCGGACGCCAGCATGTTGTAGCCATGATCGATGCGATCGCATTGGAGGACGTCGCGGCAGATCAGGTAGTTGGTTGGCGGCGCCTCGGCGAGAGTTTGGTTGTCTTCGCAGCAGTGGGCGGTACGGTGCAGCCCGGCGCGCCTGGCCAGCGCATAGGCCTCGGCGAAGGTCGCCGGCGGTCCGGCGCGCTCGGCGCCGTCCAGCCCGATGCCGACCACGTGGTCGCGGCGATGCGCGATCGCCGTTTCGACGATCTCGACCGCCTGAGCGGGCGTGTTGGTCGAACGGTCGATGCAGCAGATCAGCAGGCTCGAAACGCCAAACCTCTTTTGCGCCGCCCCGATGCCCTCGATCATGCCGTCGACCATCGACGGGTAGTCGATGCCGTTGGCGTAGAAATAGTCGGGATTGAAGAAGAACTCGACGTGCTTGAGGTTGCCGTCGCGCACGGCATCCTCGACATATTCGTAGACCGCGCGCGAGAAATCCCCGGGCGTGCGCAGGACGAGGGCGGTGAGCCGCAGCACGTCGAGAAAGCCGTAGAAATCGGGCCATTGATAGAGCTTGTCGGCGGGGCGCGGCAAAGCGAGGCCGGCCCGTTGGGCCAGCTCGGCCACCGTCGTGGCGCGTAGCGTGCCCGCCAGGTGGCAATGCAGCTCCGCCTTGGGAATGCGCCGGAGATACTCTTCGGCAACCGCCTGCGCCATCGTCGGCCCCTACTTCTTGTCGATGTTGTAGAGCAGCATCACCGGCGATTTCAGCACGCCCTGCAGATTGTCGCGCCACGCCGAGGGCGCCGTGAACTGCGCCAGCGGCAGGTACAGCACCTGCTCGTAGGCGCGCGCCTGGATCTCGGCGGCGATGGCCTTGCGCGTGGCGACATCCGGCGTGGCGGCGAATTTCAGCCGCAGTTCCTCGGTCTTGGGATCGGTCGGCCAACCCCAGGCCGAGGCCGGGGCGCCCATGGCCACCAGGAACGGGTTGCTGAGCGGATTGCCCTGGTCAGGCACGGTGTTGGTCGTGTGGGCGATGTTCCAGCCGCCTTCGCTCACCGGTTTGGTGTTGAGGCGGCGCGTGGCGAAGGTCTGGAAATCCATGGCCTGCATCTCGACCTGGAATCCGAGATCGACGAGAAGCTGGCGGGTCACGTTGCCAAGGGCTGCGATGCCCGGCGCGTTGGCCACGTGCAGCATCACGATCGGCTTGGACATGTCGATGCCGGATTCCTTCAGCATCGCCTTGGCGGCGGCCAGGTCGTGCACGGGAATGCCTTGCGTGCTTTCGTACGGCATGCCGCAGCCGAAGATGGCGGCGCAGTCCGTGGCGAAGCTCGGATCGCCCGCCACCACCGCGGCGTACATCGACCGATCAATCGCCTTGGCGATGGCCTGGCGCACCTTGGGATTGTCGAAAGGCGGCTGCAGATGGTTCATGCGCATGATCGCCTGGAAGCCGAACTTGCTCACGACCTCGGCTTTCGCTCTCGACTTTGCGTCCAGCAACGACAGCAGATCGGCCGGTACGCGCTCGAGGTAGTCGACTTCGCCGCGGATGAGCGCACTCACCTGCGTCTGCGCATCGGGCAGGCCCAGCATCTCGATTCTATCGAGCTTGGCGAGCTTGCCGCCGGACGCCCAGCTGGGCGGCTCGCTGCGCGGCTTGTAGTCGGCAAATTTCTCCAGGACGATCTTCACGCCCGGCTCGTGCAGGTCGGCGCGGAACTTGTAGGGACCGGAGCCGATGATGTCCTTCACCTGTTCGTTGCCCGGCGTCCTGGCGATGCGCTCCGGCATCATGAACGGCACGGGCGCGCCGATCTTGGCGAGGCTGTCGAGCACCAACCCGTAGGGCTCTGTCAACACCAGCTTGATCGTCCGGGCGTCGGTTGCGTCGAGCGAGGCGAGGAATTTGGTGAGCGTCTGGCCCATGCTGTCGCGCGACGCCCAGCGGTGGATCGACGCCACGCAGTCGGCCGCCGTCACAGGCTGGCCGTCGTGCCATTTGAGGCCCGGCCGCAGGACGAAAACGTAGGTGAGCTTGTCCGGGCTCACCGTGTAGCTCTCGACCATCTGCGGCTTGGGCTCGAAATTCTCGTCGATGGCGAAAAGCGTGTCGTAGATCAGGTAGCCGAGATCGCGCGTTGTGAAGGACGTGGTGAAGTGGGGGTCGACGATGCGGGACAGGGTCTCGGGAGCCACGCGCAACGTCGATTGAGACTGCGCGGGCGCCGTCGTCAACAGCGCGCCCACCACGAGGACAAGATCAGCCCAGCGTTGCGACATCACATCCCCCTTGCCCTACGCCTACGCAGCAAGCGTCGTGCCACGTTAGCGGTGGCGCCGCAGAGCGTCGAGGGCGGCGACGAAGCGGTCGAGCTCGGCCTCGGTATTGTAGATATGGACCGAGGCGCGCAAGACGTTCTTTAGGCCGCGGCCCTTGAGATCGAGCCGCGAGGAGAACTGGGTCGAGACGGAGACATTGATCGCCTGGGCGCGCAAGGCGTCGCGCAGGGCGACATGATCGGCACCGGCAACGGCGAAAGTGACGATCGCTCCTTTCACCTTGCCGAGGTCGGTGAGCGTGACCCCCTTCAGGCTCGATAGGCAGGAGCGCAGACCGTCGGCCAGCGCCCGCAGCCGCGCCCAGATCGCCTCCATGCCGAGTTCGTTGGCCTGGTCGGTGGCGACTTTCAGGCCGATGACGCCGGCGAAGTAGCGCTCCCAGTTCTCGAAGCGACGCGCGTCGTCGCTCGTCGTATAGACGTTGTCGTCGGTCCACTTGGCGGCGTGGTTGTCGAGGAAGACCGGCTCGATATGTGACGTCGTCGCGCGCTTGGCATAGAGAAAGCCGGTACCGCGCGGGCCACGCAGGTATTTGCGCCCGGTCATCGACAGGAAGTCGCAACCGATCCGGCGGACATCGACGGGAAGCTGTCCGACCGACTGGCAGGCATCGAGCAGATAGAGCACGCCGGCATCGTTCGCGATCTTGCCGACCGCCTCGGCCGGCTGCACCAGCCCGCCCTGGGTGGGCACGTGTGAGATCGACACCAGTTTGGTGCGCTTGTCGATGGCCCGGTCGAGGGCGCCGAGATCGATCTGGCCGTAATTGTCATCGGGGACCACCACGATCTCGGCGCCGGTCTTCTTCGCCACCTGCAGGTAGGAGATGTAGTTCGAGGAATATTCGCTGACGCAGGTCAGGATGCGGTCGCCCGGTTTGAAGTCGAGGGAATAGAATGCCATGTCCCAGGCGCGCGTGGCGTTCTCGACGAAGGCGATCTCGTCTGGCGCCGCGCCGATCAGCCGCGCGACGGCGGGATAGAAGCCTTCGAGCTGGTCGTGTGCCCGGGCGGCCGCCTCATAGCCGCCGATCTCGGCTTCGAGCTTCAAATGATCCACGGTGGCGTCGAGCGTGCGTTGGCTGGGCAGCGCCGAGCCGGCCGCATTGAGATGCAGCACGTGGGCGAAGCCCGGCGTCTCGGCGCGCAGGCGGGCGAGATCGAGGCTCACGCTAAAACCTCTCCTGCTGTATGATCAGGGTCATGTCGTTGTCGGGCACCGTGCTTCGTTTCGTCCTGCCTAAAGCGGTGCCCGAGCCCGAGCAACTGACCATTGCTCATGCCGGCGATACCCTGCCCGTCACCTTCGTGCGCAGCCCGCGGGCCCGCCGCGCCTCGCTGCGAGTCGATCCCGCGCGGCGCCGGATCGTGCTGACCGCGCCGATGCGCATGGCCCGCGCCACCGCGCTGGGCTTTGCCGAAACGCAGGCCGGGTGGATCGCCGCCCGGCTGAAACGCCTGCCGGCGCGCCGGCCCTTCGCCGACGGCGCCGAGCTGCCGCTGTTCGGCGAGCCGCACCGCGTCCGCCATCGCGCCGATGCACGCGGCACGGTGTGGCGCGAGGGACCGGAGATCCATGTCGCCGGCCGGCCCGAGCACCTGCCGCGCCGCCTGCGCGACTGGCTGGCGGCGGAATTGCGCGGCCGCCTCGTACCCCTGGTGCATGCCAAGGCAGCACGGGTCGAGCGTCCGGTGAAGCGCATCACGGTGCGCGACAGTCGCTCACGCTGGGGCAGTTGCGGCCCTGACGGTACGATGTCGTTTTCCTGGCGGCTGGTATTCGCGCCACCCGAGGTGCTGGATTATCTGGTGGCGCACGAGGTCGCCCACCTTCGGCATCTCAATCACGGTCCGCACTTCTGGGCGCTGGCGCGCACGCTGTGCGACGGCCCGATCGAGGCGCCGCAGGCGTGGCTCAAGAGGAACGGCGAGATCCTGCTGCAGTACGGCGCGTAGGTAATTACCTCTTCATGTCCCTCTCCCCAAGGGGAGAGGAACATGAGGGGAAGTTCCCGCTATTCCGCCGCCGCGCGGACCGGGGCGACGTTCAGCACCGCGGCGGCCTCCTTGGCGACCGCCGTGCCCTCGAAGAAGCGCGGGTTCTGCGTGCCCCACAGGTGCACGGCATTGGTGAAGGTGAAGTCGCGGAAATCGTCGGGCGTGATCAGCTCGTCCTCGACCAGCTCATGAGCTTCGGGCACCGGGCTCAGCATGTCGGGCACGTCGAAATGGCCGATGTCCGAGCTGAAGATCGCGTTGATGCGCGCGCCGAACGGATTGGCCTTGCCGAACGCCGTGACGTTCATGCGATCGTCGGCCTCGCAGCCGAAGTAGTAGGGCTTGGCGTAGAGGTCGACCCAGTCCTCCTTGCGCGTGATCTGGCAGGCCGCGAAGTCGTCGAGCACCGGCATGCCGCCGGTCAGCTCGTCTTCCTCCTTGCTGGGCCAGCCGTCGCGCCGATCAAGCTCGGCGGCCATGTCGTCGTCGCCGTATTTCTCGACCAGGCTTCGCAGAAGCTTACGGTCGAGCTTCTTGGGATCCATGTAGGCGATACCCTTGGCGCCGCGCCGCTCCCAATGCTCGATCAGGTCGGCGAAGAGCTGGCAGCCCCAGCCCACGCCGCCTTCGAGAAAGGCGAAGTTGAGGTCGGGGAAGCGCCGCGTCACGCCGCCCAGGAACAGGCCCTTGGCGATGGAATGACCGGCGGCGGCGAAGTGGCCGATATGGTTGAAGGTGAAGTTGCTGGGCGAATTGCGTAGGCCAAAGCCGCGGCCGCCGGCATGGAAGGTGGGCGCCATGCGGAGCTCGCGGCATTTCTGCCAGACCGCGTCGTAGTCGTGGTCGCTGTCGACGCCGAGATTTTCGTAGGTCACGGCGAAGCGGCCGAGGGCGGGATCGACGTCCTTGGCCATCGGAACGCGGCGAGGGACGCCGCCGCCGAACATGCCGACCTTGGCGCCGAGCTGCTTGGTCACAAACTCGAGCTCGGCGATCGCCTCGTCCGGCGTGAACATCGGGATCACCGCCGCTGGCGTCAGCCGATCACTGAGCTTGGCAAAATATTCGGCCGTGACGATGTTGAAGCCGCGGATGACGGCGCGCCTCGTCTCGTCATCGGCGATGCGTGGGATGCTAAGGCCGGCGGTCGGGTAGATCACGCCGAAATCGATGCCGAGCTCGCCGAGTCGGTCGTAGAGCATGCGCGGCATCATCGCCGTGGCGCGGTCGCGCGTGTTGGTCGTCTGACGGCCCCAATAGCCTTCCATGGCCATGCCGCGCTGCTTGCGTTCGGCAATCGACAGGCGGAGTGCGTCGGGGATGCGCCGCTGGGCGGCGATGAAACCGTCGGCCGACTTGTCGCCCGCCACCTTGCGCATGCGCTCGGCGAAGACCGGGTTGTACTCGATCCAGTGGCCATCGGCGTCGATGATGGGATGCTTCAAGCTGGAACGAACTTCCGCGGGGCTGCGATGAGAACTCATGCCTGCCTCCAAAATCGCCAAGTCAGATGACCCCCAGACGCTAATCCTGTTGTCGAAACCGCGCAACGGCTGGTCGGCCGTTCGCTTCGGTGTCATGACAGTGTTGCTGAATCGCCGGCCTACGCTAACCGAAGCGGCCGGGATCGCACGCCCTCAAGGTCTCGGGCAATTCCTCGCCGGCCATCTGGCGGGCGATCAGCCGGCCGGTCGCAGTGGCGAGGGTGAGCCCGACATGCTGATGGCCATAGCCGCAATAGACGTTGGCGAGCCGCGGCGCGCGCCCTATCGCTGGCCGGAAATCGGGCAGGCTCGGGCGCTCGCCGATCCAGCGGCTGAGCTCGGCGCCGCCCACGCCGGGGAAAGTCTCCTTGAGATGCCGCACCAGAAGATCGGCGCGCTGCCAGGACGGCGGCTGGTGCGGCGCCGCCAGCTCGACGGTGCCGGCTATGCGCAGCCCTTCCTCCATCGGCGTGATGACGAAGCCGCGCTCGGCCGGGCTCACCGGCAGGTCGAAGCGCACGTTGTCGGGCGTCAGCATCACATGATAGCCGCGCTCGGCCACCAGCGGCGCGTTGAAGCCCAGCAGGCGCGTCAGCTCGCCCGAGGCGCGCCCGGCGGCGATCACCACCGCGCTGGCCGGCAGGTTCCGGTCGGTGATCTCGACCGACGTCACGCGATTGCCGTCGCGGCCGAAGCCGCGTACTCGTCCGCGCAGGACAATGCCGCCTTCGTTGGCGAAGCGCTCGACCAGGGTCGCCACCACCTTGTAGGGGTTGATGGTGTGCATGCCGTGCGAGTAGTAGACGCCGCGGACGATGCGATCACTGAGGCCCGGCGCCAACTCGCGGGCGCGGTTGCCGTCGACGATTTCGAATACCGTGCCCTTGGCTCTCTGCAGCGCCCGCTCCTCTGCGCCGGACGCAAAGGCGGCCTCGCTTTCGTAGACATAGAGCGCGCCCTTGGACTTGAAGAGCTCGCCCAGGCCCGACGCCTGGATCTCGGCCTTCCAGGCGATGTTGGCTTCGGCCATCAGCGACCCGAAGGAATCGATGCCTTTTCTGACTTCGGCAGGGCTGTAGGCGGCGCGCGCGAAACGCGCCATCCAGGGCAGCAGCCAGGGCAGGCTGGGCGGATGGACCGTGAGCGGGCCGTTGCGGTCCATCAGCATTTGCGGCACGCGCTTCAGGGTCGACGGCCGGGCGAGCGGCAGCACGTGATCGATGGCGATGAAGCCGGCATTGCCGTAGGAGGTGGCGCGGCCGGGCTCGGCGCTGTCGAGCAAGGTGACGCGGTGGCCGGCGCGCTGCAGGGCGCGCGCGGTCGCGGCGCCCACGATGCCGGCGCCGACGACGATGACGGGGGCTTGATCGTTCATGCAACGACGTTAGCACGGCCCGTGAAGGCGCCAGGACGCCGATTGATTTGCCGCCGCAAATGACTATTTACGGGGCCATGTCCCGACAATCCGAGAATTCCGCCACGCCCGGCTGGCACGCCACAACCATCTTGTCGGTCCGCAAGGGCGGCCAGGTCGTGATGGCGGGCGACGGCCAGGTGTCGATGGGCCAGACCATCGTCAAGGGCAACGCCAAGAAGGTCCGGCGCCTGGGCAACGGCCAGATCGTGGGCGGCTTCGCCGGTTCGACGGCCGATGCCTTCACCCTGTTCGAGCGCCTGGAGGCCAAGCTCGAGCGCCATCCCGGCCAGCTTCTGCGCGCCTGCATCGAGCTTGCCAAGGACTGGCGCACCGACCGTTACCTGCGCCGGCTTGAGGCGATGATGGCGGTGGCCGACAAGGACGTCTCGCTGCTGCTCAGCGGCTCGGGCGACGTGCTGGAGCCCGAGGGCGGCATCATCGCCATCGGTTCGGGCGGCAACTATGCGCTGGCCGCGGCGCGCGCCCTGATCGACATCGAGGGCCTCGATGCCGAGGCGATCGCGCGCAAGGCGATGGACATCGCCGCCGACATCTGCGTCTACACCAACCACAATCTCGTCATCGAGAAGCTTTAAGCCTAATGAGCAACGACTTTTCCCCCCGCGAAATCGTCTCCGAACTCGACAAGCACATCGTCGGCCAGCAGGACGCCAAGCGCGCCGTGGCCATCGCGCTGCGCAATCGTTGGCGACGCCTGCAACTCCCCGACGCGTTGCGCGAAGAAGTGCTGCCCAAGAACATCCTGATGATCGGCCCGACCGGTTGCGGCAAGACCGAGATCGCGCGCCGCCTGGCCAAGCTCGCCAACGCGCCGTTCCTCAAGGTCGAGGCGACCAAGTTCACGGAGGTGGGCTATGTCGGCCGCGATGTCGAGCAGATCGCGCGCGACCTGATGGAAGCCGCCATCGACATGGCGCGCGAGCGCCTGCGCAAGGACGTGCGCGCCAAGGCTGAGCTCGCCGCCGAGGACCGCGTGCTCGATGCGCTGTGCGGCACCGGCGCGAGCGAGGAGACGCGGCTGCGCTTCCGCCACAAGCTGCGCGACGGCGAGCTGGCCAACCGGGAAATCGAGATCGAGGTTGCCGATACGGGCGCGCCCCTGCAGTTCGAGGTGCCGGGCCAGCCCGGCGCGTCGGTCGGCATGATCAATATCGGCGACATGCTGGGCAAGGCGTTCGGCGGGCGCACCAAGAAGCGCAAGATGACCGTGACCGAATCCTACGAGACCCTGATGCGCGAGGAGAGCGACAAGCTGCTCGATCAGGAACGCGTGGTCCGCGAGGCCCGCGAATCGGTCGAGCAGAACGGCATCGTCTTCATCGACGAAATCGACAAGATCACGGCGCGCAGCGAGTTCCGCGGCGGCGGCGACGTGAGCCGCGAAGGCGTGCAGCGCGACCTGCTACCGCTGATCGAGGGCACGACGGTGAATACCAAGCACGGGCCGGTCAAGACCGACCATGTGCTGTTCATCTGCTCCGGCGCGTTCCATATGGCCAAGCCGTCCGACATGCTGCCCGAGCTGCAGGGCCGCCTGCCGATTCGGGTCAGCCTGGCCTCGCTCACGCAGGAGGATTTCCGCCGCATCCTGACCGAGCCCGAGGCCAGCCTGGTCAAGCAGTACAAAGCGCTGCTGTCCACCGAGAAGGTCGAGCTGGAGTTCAGGCCGGACGCCATCGACGAGCTGGCCAAGCTGTCGGCCGACATCAATGAAGCGGTCGAGAATATCGGCGCGCGCCGGCTGCACACGGTGATGGAGAAGCTCTTGGAGGAGATCAGCTTCACCGCCTCCGACAGCCCCGGCCGGAAGGTCGAGATCGACGCCGCCTATGTGCGCGAGAAGGTGGGCGCGCTCGCCAAGAACGCCGACCTCAGCAAGTTCGTCCTCTGATTCTTCTTTTCCTCCCTATGGGAGGAAAAGAATTAGAGGCAGTAGGACGCGATCAGGTCCACGAGATAGGCCGGGCCGTTCAGCCCCCACAGGACGAACGACACGACGGTCGCTGCGCCCACCAGGGAGGCCGCGCCCCACAGCAAGAAGGAGCGCCAGCTCAGGCTCATGCCGGCTGCGGCAACGCGGCGCTCGTCGGCCGCGTGAGCCGCTCCTCGACGATCGGCCAATGCAGCGCGGCCGCCACGAGGCCGAGGGCGATCGAGATCCACCACATCATGTCGTAGTTGCCCTGCAGGTCGAACAGCCGCCCGCCGCCCCAGCCGCCGAAGAAGCTACCGACCTGATGGCCGAAGAACACGACGCCATTCAGCATGGTGAGATGGACCGGGCCGAAGATATGGCCGACCAGCGACGTGGTCAGCGGCACGGTGCCGAGCCACAGGAAGCCCAGCGCCCCGGCGAAGATCAGCACCGAGGCCGCCGAGAGCGGCGCCAGGACGAAGCCCAGGAAGACCAGCGAGCGCAGCAAGTAGAGCAACGACAAAAGGTTCTTGCGCTTGTGCCGGGCACCCATCGCGCTCCACAAGATGGAGCCGGCGATGTTGAACAGGCCGACCATGCCGATCGACCAGCCGCCGAGCTCGGCCGGCGACAAGGTGATTCCGAACAGCGACAGGCCGATCCCCTTGTCGGAGATGTAGGCCGGCAGGTGGCCGCCGACGAAGGCGACGTGGAAGCCGCAGACGAAGTAGCCGATCACCAGCAAGACGTAGCTGCGTTGGCCAAAAGCCTCGGAGAGTGCCGAGCCGGCCGACTGACGATCGCCGCCGGCCCGCTGGGCGGCCGCGATCTCCCGGCTGTCATTCAGCCCGATCGACAGCAGCATGATCAGCACGGCGAGGCCCGTCAGCGCCCACATGGTCGGCCGCCAGCCGCCGAGATGGTTTTGCAGCACCGCCGCCAGCGGCACGATGAAGAACTGGCCGAACGAGCCGCCAGCCGAGCAGATACCGACGGCCAGCGCCGCCTTTGCCGGGGGCGCCACCCGCAGGATCACGCCCAGCACCGGCCCGAAGGACGCCGCCGACAGGCCGACACCCACCAGGGCGTTGCCCAGGATCAGCATGGCGCCGTTGTGCATCGTGGCGGTCACGATCATGCCCGCCACGTAGAGCGCGCCCCCGCCGGCGATGGTCGGCGCCGAGCCGAAGCGATCGCACAGCCGTCCCGAAAACGGGGCGACGGCGCCCATCAGCAGCATGGACAGCGCGGTGCCGAAGGAGAACAGCTCGCGGCCGACTTGGAGCTCGGCCGAGACCGGCTTCAGGAAGATGCCGAAGCTCTGGCGCACGCCCAGACCGATGGTGAGCACGAGAAAACCGCACCAAACGGCGGTCCAGTAGGAACGGGAGGTCATAGAGGCAACTTGCGTTGGACCATGGGCGCTGACAAGACGCTCGCCTCGCCCCCATCCATAGAATTACTTCATGCCGTCACAAGCTCTGATGTGGCACAACATGGCCATGGTCCGATTGTGGCTACAGGGCGGTCTGGCAGGCGGTCTTTTAGCGGCCCTGCTGGTGCTGGCCGGCAGTGTGTTCGCGGCTCCCCGGCTCGAGCGCGAGCGCTGCACCTTCAAGCCGCCGCGTGGTGACCGGATCGAATGCTTCACGCTGATCGTGCCGGAGAATCGCGAGCAGCCCGACGGCCGCGAGGTGCGCCTCAAGGTGGCCGTGCTGAAGGCCAAGCGCACCGCGGGCGCCGAGCCGATGTTCTATCTCTCGGGCGGTCCCGGTGATGCGCCTCTGGTGGCCTCGAGTCCCGGCGCCGATGCCCTGGCCGAGGGCGACTGGTGGAACGAGACCGCCGTCATCCGCCGCCGCCGCGATGTCGTCGTCGTGAGCCAGCGCGGCGCCGGGGGCACCACGCCCAACCTCGACTGCTTCGACCCGCGCACAACCGACCCCGCCAAGGCGCGTCGCCGGGCGGTGACCGAGCAGCAGGAACGCGACATCCTGGTGCGCTGCCGCGCCGGCCTCGACAAGCGCAAGATCGACCTCTCCATGTACACGACGCCGGCCCTGGCCGACGACGTGGCCGATCTGGCAAGCGCCATGTCGCTTGGCAAGATCAACATCTATGGCGTGTCCTACGGCACGCGCTGGGGGCTGGAAGTGATGCGGCGCCATCCCGAGCTGGTGCGGGCGGCGGTGCTCGACGGCGTCTATCCGCCCGAGGTCAACGGCGAGCAGAACGAGCCGGAGATCGTGCGCCAGGCCTTCGAACAGCTTTATGCCGAATGCGCCGCCGATCCGCTCTGCCGCGAGCGCCATCCCGGCCTGCGCGGTGCCGTCGAGAGCACGATCGATGCGGCCGAGCAGAAGCCCGTCGAGCTTACCCTCCAGCTCGAGGACGGCCCGCAGCCGGTGCGGCTCGATGGGCCGAAGCTCCTCATGGTGCTGCTGCACATGATGCGCGAGGGCGAGGCGGCGCTGATTCCCGAGAGCGTGGCCACGCTCCAGCGCGGCGATATCAGGCTGCTGAAAATGTTCGCCGAGGATCTCGAGAGCAGCGACGGCGGCCTGCTCGAACAGAATGCCCAGCAGTTCGACGGCCTCTACAACAGCATCGAGTGCCGCGAGACCTGGGCGACGGTCGACCGGGCGGCGCGCCGCAAGATGATCGAGGCGAACGGCGTCTATGGTTTCAATGCGCGGACCAGCAAGTCGCCGGCCTTCTGCCCGGTGTGGCGCGTGCCCGCCGCGCCCGCCGCCGAGCGCCAGCCGGTCAAGGTCGCGGTTCCGACGCTGTTGCTGAGCGGTACCTTCGACTGGCTGACGCCGCCCGCCTGGGGCCGCGAGGCGGCACGGCATCTGCCGTCGTCCCGCCATGTTGTCTTCCGCGCCCAGGGCCATGGCGTGGTCATCCAGGATCCGTGCGCGGCCCGCCTGCGCGACGCCTTCATCGAGGAGCCCGATCCCAAGCGCGCCCCGGCCTGTCGCAGCGACACCCCGCTCAATTTCGCCGCCGCCTACGAACGCGCCCGCAACCTGCCGTGAGATTCCTCCCCAACGAAGTTGGGGAGGTGCCCGGAGGGCGGAGGGGTCATGCGTCTGCTAGGAAAAGCCATGACCCCTCCGGCTCTACGCGCCACCTCCGCGCTTCTCGCGGGAAGCAAATAGTGAGAAGAGGAATATGAGAATGAACCGCGTGCTCGCCCGTACCGGCGTTGCCTATCCGATCGTTCAGGCGCCGATGGGCTGGATCGCCCGCAGCCAGCTTGACTCGGCGGTGTCCAACGCTGGCGGGCTCGGCATCATCGAGACCTCGAGCGGCGAGGTCGATCAGTGCCTGGCCGAGATCGCCCGGATGAAGGAGCTGACGGACAAGCCGTTCGGCGTCAACCTGCCGATCCTGTTCATCCGCGAGCCGCGCATCGTCGACCTGGTCGCTGCAAGCGGCGTGAAGTTCGTCACGACCTCCGCCGGTTCGCCGGACAAGCTCTTGCCCACGCTCAAGGCGGCGGGCCTCATCGTCTATGACGTCGTGCCCAATCTCTCCTCGGCGCTGAAGGCGGTCGAAGCGGGCGTCGACGGGCTGATCGTCGAAGGCGGCGAGGGCGGCGGCTTCAAGAATCCTGACGATGTCTCCACCCTCGTGCTCCTGCAGGGCGTGCGCGAGCGGACCGATGTTCCGATCATTGCCGCCGGCGGCATCTGCGACGGCCGCGGCATGGCGGCGTTTGCACTGGGCGCCGAGGGCATCCAGATGGGCACGCGCTTCGTCAGCGCCGCTGAAAGCCCGGTGCATCGCAACTACAAGCAGGCGATCATCGATTCCGACGATACCGGCACGGTGATGCTGAACCGCAAGTCGACGCCTTGCGTGCGCGCGCTGCGGACCGAGCGCGCCAAGGCGATCGATCGCGCGGGCTCGTTCGACCGCGCGATCTTCAAGAGCGTGAAGGACGTCTATTTCGGCGGCGACATGGAGGCCTCGCTGGCGTTCGCCGGCCAGACGGTCGGCCTGATCCATGAGGTGCTGCCGGTCGCCGAGATCATCAGCCGCACGGTCGGCGGCTTCCACGAGATCCGCAGAGCACAGGGCGAGCGCTCGCTGGCCGGCGCGTTCTGAGCTTTAGTGCGGCTGCCTTCTCTTGCTAGACTAGGCCAATTAGACACAAATTTTACGTAATATCTGATCGAACGACGAAAGGCCGAGATAGCCGTGCCGGGATTGTATGTATCGGGCGTCGCCTTGGGGGCATTGGCTATCGGCGCCGCCATGGCGTCCTTGGTGCGCGGGCCTGCTTTGGCATTCGTCTATCCGCTGAGCGCGCTGGCCGCGGTCGTGCTGGGCGTCGTCGACTTGCAGGTGCTGCTAAGTGGCAGCGAGGCGGCGATACGCCTGCCGATCGGCCTGCCGACGATCGGCTTTCACCTGCGGCTCGACACCCTGTCGGCCTTCTTCGGCATCGTCATCAACGGCGGCGTCGTCGCGGCCAGCCTCTACGGCATGGGCTTCGATCGGGCGAAGGAGCTAACGCCGAGGGTCGAGCCGTTGTTTCCGCTGTTCGCCGCGGCGATGAACCTGGTCCTGATCGCCGACGACGCCTACGCCTTCCTGTTTTCGTGGGAGCTGATGTCGCTTGCCTCGTGGGCGCTGGTGGTTGCTCGCCACACCGACCCGGAATGCCGGCGGGCCGCTCATCTCTACCTCGTCATGGCGGCGATCGGTACGGTGGCGCTGCTGTTCGCCTTCGGCGGCCTCGCCGGGCCGGCCGGCGGCTATGCTTTCGACACCGTTCGCGCCCATCGCCCCCAACCGATGGTCGCCGCCCTGGTGCTGACGGCGGCGCTCGTCGGTTGCGGCTCGAAGGGCGGATTGATCCCCCTGCATGCCTGGTTGCCGCTCGCCCATCCGGCGGCGCCGAGCCACGTCTCGGCGCTGATGAGCGGCGTCATGACCAAGGTGGCGATCTACGGTTTCGTGCGCATCGCCTTCGACCTGCTCGGACCGCCCGACTGGTGGTGGGCGCTGCCGCCCATCGTGCTGGGCGCGATGACGGCCGTGCTGGGGTTGCTCTACGCGGTGCTCGACCGCGACCTCAAGCGCGTGCTGGCCTATTCGACGATCGAGAATATTGGCGTGATCTTCGTGGCGCTGGGCCTCGCCCTGGCCTTCAGCGCCAACGCCCAGCATGAGGCGGCGGCCGTGGCGATGGCGGCAGCACTCCTGCATGTCCTCAACCATTCGTGGTTCAAGTCCCTGCTCTTCCTCGGCGCGGGCGCCATCCTGCACGCCACCGGACGGCGCGACCTCGACGGGCTGGGCGGCCTCATCCGTCGCATGCCGCGCACCGCTGCTTTCTTTCTGGTGGGTGCGCTCGCCATCTCCGCGCTGCCGCCGCTCAATGGCTTCGTTTCCGAGTGGCTGCTGTTCCAGGCGGTCATCGCCGCTCCGGCTCTGCCGCAGGCAGCGCTGCATTTTGCCTCGCCCGCCATCGGCGCCATGTTGGCGCTGGCCGCCGCGCTGGCCGCCGCCTGCTTCGTGCGCGTCTACGGCACGGCCTTCCTCGGCCGCCCGCGCAGCGCCGAAGCAGCCGGCGCGCACGACGTGCCGCTTGCCCAGCAGGCCGCCATGGGCGGGCTCGCCTTCCTGTGCATCCTGGGTGGCCTCATGGGCAGCGTGCTGGCCGCGGCGCTGGCGCCGGTGCTGCACAAACTCGTGGGCGGCGCGCTGCCCGGCCCCGGCAGCGGTCCCACGCCGTTCTCCCTGATCGCCTTCGATCCGGCGCGCAGCATCTACGACGCGCCGGTCATCGCCCTCTTCGTCGCCATCGCCTCGCTCACGACGCTGATCGTGGTCCATCGACTGTCGGAGCGCCGGACCCGCCGCGGGCCGGCCTGGGATTGCGGCTTCCCCGACCCGTCGCCGGCCACGCAGTACACCGCCTCGAGTTTCGCCCAGCCGCTGCGCCGGGTGTATGGCGCCGCAGCCTTCGCCGCACGCGAGACGGTCGTCATGCCGCCCCCCGGCGACATCCGGCCGGCGCGCTTCTCGGTGGTCGTGGTCGATCATCTGTGGCGGGTATTCTACGCGGCGCCCGGCCAGGCTGTCCTCGGCCTGTCAGAGTGCCTGAACGTCCTGCAATTCCTCACCATTCGCCGCTACCTCGTGCTGATGTTCGTCACCCTGGTCATCCTGCTGTCGATTGCGGCGGTGACGACGTGACCCACGACCTCGTCGTGCAGTTCCTGGCGCAGGGCGCCCAGATGACGTTCGTGCTGTTGATCGCGCCGCTGGCGGTCGGTGTCGTGCGGCGGGTCAAGGCGCGGCTGATGCGCCGGCAAGGGCCGCCGCTGCTGCAGGCTTATCTCGATCTCGCCAAGCTTCTGCGCAAGGAATCGGTGATCGCGGAAAGCGCGTCCTGGCTGTTCCGCAGCGCGCCCTACCTGATCTTCGCACTGACCTGGGTGGCGGCTGCCCTGGTGCCGAGCTTCGCCTCGGGGCTGATGTTCAACTGGGCGGCCGACGTCGTGGCGCTGGTCGCCCTGCTGGGCGCGGCCCGCGCCCTGCTGGCGCTGGCCGGCATGGATGTCGGCACCAGCTTCGGCGGCATCGGCTCATCGCGCGAGATGATGATCGCCACGCTGGCCGAGCCGGCCATGATGCTGATCGTGGTGACGCTGGCCATCGCCGCCGGCACCACACGGCTGGCCGGCGTCGCCGACTTCTTCATCGCCGAACCGTTTGGCGTGCGCGTGTCGCTCGCCCTGTCGCTCATCTCGCTGGTCATTGTGGCGCTGGCCGAGAATGCACGCATCCCGGTCGACAACCCGACGACGCATCTGGAGCTCACCATGGTCCACGAGGCCATGGTGCTGGAGTATTCCGGACGCCATCTCGCCCTGATCGAGGCGGCGAGTCATCTCAAGCTGGTGCTCTACCTTTCCCTGCTGATCTGCCTGTTCGCGCCGTTCGGCATGGCGCCGGCGACGGCGGGCCTGTCCGGCTGGGCGATCGGCCTCGCGGCCTGGATCGCCAAGCTGCTGGCCGGCGCCGTCCTGCTGGGCGTGTGGGAGGTCAGCATCGCCAAGATGCGCGTTTTCCGGCTGCCCGACTTTGTCGGCGTCGCCTTCGTGTTCGGCTTCATCGCCATCCTGCTGGCGTTCCTCACGCGCGGGGTATTCGCGTGAGCCAGGCCTATGAGATCTCCCACCTGCTGGCCGGCGTCATGCTGGTGACGAGCTTCGCGCTGCTCTACCAGGAACGTGTCGCCGCCGTGCTCAACGCCTTCGCCGCGCAGTCGATCACACTGGCGCTGGCGGTCGCCTGGTCGGCCTGGTCGGACAACCGGCCGGACCTGTTCATCACCGCGCTGATCGCACTCACGCTCAAGGGCATCGTCATTCCGGTGGCGCTGCATCGCACCGTGGCGCGGCTCGGCATTCATCGCGAGGTCGAAAAGGTTGTGGGGGTCGGTGTCGCCCTGATGGTTGGCCTCGCCCTCACCGGCCTCGCCCAGGCGCTGGTCCTCAAGGTCGCGGCGGGAATGGCCAGCCACGCCCGCGAGGAGCTGGCGCTGGCGCTCGCCATCATCCTGCTGGGCTTTCTGATGATGATCGTGCGTCGCAACGCGGTGACGCAGGTCGTGGGCTTCATGTCGATGGAGAACGGCCTGATCCTTGCCGCCACCGGCGCTCGCGGCATGCCGCTCGTGGTCGAGGTCAGCGTCGCCTTTTCGGTGCTGATTTCGTTGTTCGTCTTTGCGGTCTTCGTGTTCCGCATCCGCGAACGCTTCGACACCGTCGATCTCGAGGCGCTCGACCGCATGCGCGGGGACCGCCGATGATCCATGCCTATCAGCTCGTCGTGCTGATACCCTATGCGGCAGCGCTTATCCTCGTGGCGGTCCCGGGATACCGCGTAGGCGCCACAGCCAACGTGATCGTCTCGGCGGCGACCTTTGCCGCGGGTCTCTGGCTGGTGGCTGGCGAATCCATCGTCGGCGACTACGCCATCGTCGACGAATTCAACATCGTCTTCATCGCCATCAATACCCTGGTCGGCTTCACGACCGCGCTGTTCAGCGCCTCCTACATCGGCCACGAGATCGAGACCGGCCGGCTGTCGCCGAGCTTTGTGCGATTCTACCACGCCATGTTCCAGGCGATGATGGGCTCGATGAATCTCGCCCTCATCGCCAACAATATCGGCGTGATGTGGGTCGGGTTGGAGCTGGCGACGCTAATCACCGTGGTCATGGTCGGTCTCTACCGCACGCCGCAGGCGATCGAGGCGGCGTGGAAGTACTTCATCCTGGCGAGCGTCGGCATTTCCCTGGCCTTTTTCGGCACCATCCTGATCTACCTCGCCGGCCAGCCGGCGCTGGGCGAGGGTATGCCGGCGATGACCTGGAGCCTCCTGCAGGCGGCGGCGGCGCGGATGGACCCGGCCATTCTCGATCTCGCCTTCATCTTCCTGCTGATCGGCTACGGCACCAAGGTCGGGCTCGCGCCGCTGCACGCTTGGCTGCCCGATGCGCATGCCGAGGGCCCGACGCCGATCTCGGCGGTTCTGTCGGGCCTCCTGCTGAACGTGGCGCTTTATGCCCTGTTGCGCTTCAAGATGCTGGTGGCCGGTCAACCGGCGGCGCTCGATCCCGGTCCGGTCATGGTGGTGATGGGCCTGGTTTCGCTGATCTTCGCCGCCTTCATGTTGTACCAGCGGCGCGACATAAAGCGGCTCTTCGCCTATTCGTCGATCGCGCACCTGGGTTTGATCGTGTTCGCTTTCGGCATGGGGGGGCCGCTGGCAAATTTCGCCGGACTGCTGCACATGGCCATGCACAGCCTGACCAAGTCCGGAATCTTCTTCGCCGTCGGCCATATCGCTCAAGCCAAGGGCACGCAGCGCATCGCCGAAATCAGAGGGCTGAGCGTCACCCATCCGCGACTTGCCGTGGTGTTTGCGCTGGCCGTGCTGGCGATCTGCGGCATGCCGCCGTTCGGCGTGTTCGCCAGCGAGTTCCTGATCCTGACCACGACCTTCGCCCGCGAGCCATGGCTTGCCCTGCTGCCGGCGTTCGGCTTGCTGGTCGGTTTCGGCGCCCTGTTGATGCGCCTGCAAGGCACGATCTTCGGCGAGCCCGTGGGACCGGCCCATCGCGTCGAGGCCTCGTCCGTGCCGATGGTGCTGCACCTGCTGCTGGTGCTCGCGGCCGGCATCTTCCTGCCGCCCCTGCTGGTCGCCTGGTTCCAGCGCGCCGCAGAGCTGCTCGGATGAGCGCCGCGCACGCCCTTGGCGAACTCGTTGCCGGCCGGGCTGCCGGGCCCGATGGCTATGTCCGGCTTGCGGTCGACAGCGGCGTCTGGACGGCCCTCGCCGAGGGCTGCGCGGCGGGCCTGCACGACCTCAGCGCCCTGTGGGCGGACGGCGGCGCGATGCACATGGCCCTCAATGACAGCGGCCGCGGCCTGCGCGCCATCGTCTCGCTGCAGACCGACGCAGGCCGCTATCCGTCGGTCGCCGCCCGTCACCCGCCCGCGCTGCGCCTCGAGCGGGCCATGCGCGACCTCTATGGGGTTCAGCCCGCCGGTCTGCCCGATCCCCGGCCGTGGCTCGATCACGGGCGCTGGCCAGGGCGGCAGAGCGCGGCCCGCTACGAATTCCTGCCGACCGAGGGCGAGGGCCTGCACCAGATACCGGTCGGGCCGGTCCATGCCGGCGTCATCGAGCCCGGCCACTTCCGCTTCACTGCCAATGGAGAGACGGTGGTGCGGCTCGAGGAGAGGCTGGGTTACACGCACAAGGGCGTCGAAGGGCTGATGGCCGGCGCCGGGGTCGAGCAGGCCGCGCGCATCATCGGACGACTCTCGGGTGACAGCACGGTGGCCTACGCCTGGGCTTTCGCCCGCGCCGTCGAGGCCGCGCTTGGCTGGACGCCGCCCCCGCGCGCGCTGCTGCTGCGCGGCGTCATGGCCGAACTGGAGCGTCTGTCGCATCACATCAACGACGTCGGCGCGATCTGCAACGATGCAAGCGTGCTCACCATCCATGCCCGCTGCACGCTGCAGCGCGAGGATGCGCTGGCCGTGGCCGATGCCTGCTTCGGCCATCGCCTGATGATGGATCGCGTGGTTCCAGGCGGCGTGACGGCCGATCTGTCGGGTGAGGGCGTCGGAAAGATCCGCGGGCTTCTGGCGCGGCTCGAGGCGACGCGCGCCGAGGTCCTGCGGGTCTACGATTCGATGCCGTCTTTGCAGGACCGCACCGTTACCACCGGCATCGTTTCAGCGGAGCTCGCTCGGCAATACGCGACGGGCGGCTTCGTCGGCCGCGCCTCGGGCCGCGCCTTCGATGCGCGCAAATCGTTCGCCTATGCGCCCTACGATCGATTGGAGTTCGACCTCAAGGTGCGGACCGCAGGCGACGTCGATGCGCGTCTGCTGGTGCGCATGGATGAGATCAGCGAGAGCCTCAGGATGCTTTCCCAGCTTCTCGGCCGGCTGGCGCCGGGAGAGATCAGGGCTGATCGGCCGGCGGTGGCGGCGGCCGGTGAAGGCGCCGCCCTGGTCGAGGCCTTCCGCGGCGATGTTTTCGTGAGCGTGCGCGTCGGCAATGACGGGCGGCTCGCCCACGTCCACGCGCGCGACGCGAGCTGGTTCCAGTGGCCGCTGCTGGAGGCGGCCATAGAAGGCAACATCGTTGCGGACTTCCCGCTCTGCAACAAGTCGTTCAATTGCTCCTATTCAGGCCACGATCTGTGAGGACCGGGCGATGAGATCGTTCCTGCTCGACGCCCTGCGCAAGGGCACGGCCACGATCGCGCGGCCTGGTCCGGACGCCGCGGCGCTTGAGGAAGCAGCCCAGGCGCTGGGCGGGCGCGCCCGCCAGCGGCTCGGCCGCTCGCTTGCCATCCGCGAGATCGATGCGGGATCGTGCAACGGCTGCGAGCTCGAAATCCACGCCATCAGCAATCCGGTCTACGACGTCGAGCGCTTCGGCCTGAAATTCGTGGCCTCGCCGCGCCATGCCGACGTGCTGCTCGTCACCGGGCCCGTCACCTGGAACATGCGCGAGGCGCTGCTGCGTACCTACAATGCGACGCCGGAGCCCAAATGGGTCGTGGCGCTGGGCGATTGCGCGGTCAATTGCGGGGTCTTTGCCGGTTCGCCGGCGGTGGTCGGGCCACTCGCCGATATCTTGCCGGTCGACCTGCACGTACCCGGCTGTCCGCCGCGGCCAATCGAGATCGTCAAGGCCTTGCTGGCGTTGATGGAGGTCCAGGCTGCGCGCCGCTGACGATTGGACCCGTCGGTGCCGCTTCTCCAGGCCCTAGCTCCTGGCGGCGAGGCTCTTGAAGAGCGCGTCGCTGCGGTCGTCGGCCGGGAAGAAGCACTCGATTCGCACTTCCTGCAAGGTGACGTCCTGCGGGGTTCCCAGGGTGGCGATGGTGGTGAAGACCGAGAGCGACTTGCCGCCGACGATGTAGTCCAGCGTCAACACGGGCGCGGGCCGCTCCTCGAAGCGCAGCTTGCGGAACGACGCCGGCACGTCGGGGTAGGCCATGACCTCCTCGATGAATGCCAGCGCCTTGGGCTCGCCGCCGTCCGCCAGGATCTCGGCGTAGGTCGTCGACACCAGATAGCGCGCGACCTCCTCCCAGTTGGTAAGCTTGGGCCTGAGGCCCTTGGGGTCGAGCAGCGAGCGCAGCAGGTTGGGCTGCTTGCCCGGCGGCGGCGGCGGTGGCGGGCCTTCGTTGAGGAAAACGGTGAAAGCCATGGCCGCGTCATTGGCGTCGAGGAGATTCCACAGCCGGTCGATGACGACGGCAGGGTAGGGTTCCTGCTGCTTCAGCATGCGGTCGATGGCCTGGCGCACCGGCGTCAGTTCCGGCGCACCGAGGCTGGTCTCGCGGTAGACCGGGGCGAAGCCCGCCGCCAGCAACATGGTGTTGCGCTGCCGTAGCGGCACGTCGAGCGCGGTGGTGAGCTGGACCACCATCTCGCGGCTGGGCTTGGCGCGGCCCGATTCGAGGAAGCTGACATGGCGCTGCGATACGCCCGACTGCAGGGCAAGCGCGAGCTGGCTGGCGCCCCGCCGGCGCCGCCAGGTGCGCAGCATGGGACCGAACATGTCGGGCTGGGAGGCGAGGGTCTGGGAAACCGCGGCTGGGGAAGATGTGCGCATCATGACGGGGAGAGTAGCACCCGCGCGCAGGCCCGCCGATTACCTGGGGCGTAATTGCTGCGGCGGCGGGGCGATGCGACCTCCGGCGCGTCCATAGACCCAAGGAGGACGTCATGAACGCTTCATCCGACCGCCTGCTGCGCCGCACCCTATGGGGCAACGCCGTCTTCTCCATCGTTTCGGGCGCGGGGCTCGCGATCTTCGCCGGGCCGTTCGCCCGGGCCGCCGCGCACACCCCCGTCGATGTGGCGGGGCTGGACCTTGCCCTCGTCCTCGAGCTGCTGGGCCTGGGCGTGATCGCCTTCGGCACGCTCTGCGCCTGGGTCGCCTCGCGCCAGACATTGCCCGCGGGCTGGGCCCGCGCGATCTTCGCCGCCGACCTTGCCTGGGTGGCGGGCAGCGTGCTGGTGCTGGCCCTGCCGGCAACGTGGACCACGGCCGGCATCACAGGCATCGTGGTGCTGGCCTTGATCGTGGCCGATCTCGCCATCCTGGAGTATCTCGGCCTGCGCCGGCTGGGCCCTGCGACCTAAAGGAAACGCACCATGGACAAGCTTCAGCTCCTGAATGACCAGCCATTGCCCTTCGCCAAGGTCCTGGGGCTGAAGTTTGTCGCCGCGAGCGAGACCGGCGTGAAGGCCGAGATGGTCGTCCGGCCCGAGCTCTGCACGCGGCCCGACATATTGCACGGGGGCGCCGTGATGGCCTTCGCCGACACGCTGGGCGCCGCCGCCACCGTGCTCAACCTGCCCGAAGGCAAGGGCACGACCACCATCGAGAGCAAGACCAACTTCGTGGGCCCGGCGCCGGTCGGCGCCACGGTGATCGGCGAGACGACGCCGATCCATCGCGGCCGGCGCACCATGGTGTGGCAGACGCGGGTTACCACCACCCAGGGCAAGCTGGTGGCCGTCGTCACCCAGACGCAGATGGTGCTCTAGCTGTGAGCTTTCAATAGGTTGTCCATCCGGCTCAGGCCGAGGAAGCTGATGTTGTCGAGACGTCAACGTTCCTTGGGAGAGCCGAATGGACATCCATAAGAATGCCCGCCTGACGGCGTACGGTCGAGAGCGGTTGGCCAAAATGATTCTCAGTGGGCAAACGCCGGAGGCCGCCAGTGAAGCCGTAGGCGTTTGCCCTCGCACGGGCCGCAAATGGGCCGACCGCTTCAAGCAAGAAGGCCTGGCCGGGTTACAGGATCGCAGCTCGCGGCCGCATCGGCTGCGTCAGCCGACGGCGCCGGAGGTGATCGAGCGCATCGAAAGCCTGCGCCGCCAGCGCCTGCCCGGCAAGGAGATCGCCGCCACCGTCGGCGTCTCGGCCGCCACTGTCAGCCGCGTGCTCAAGCGCCTGGGTCTCAGCAAGCTGAGCGCCCTGGAACCGGCCGAACCACCCCGCCGATATGAGCGCGAGCGGCCCGGCGAGATGATCCATATCGACATCAAAAAGCTCGGCAAGTTCAATCAGATCGGCCATCGCATCACCGGCGACCGCAAGGGCCAGAGCAACAGCCGCGGCGTCGGCTGGGAGTACGTCCATGTCTGCATCGACGACGCCTCGCGCGTGGCCTTCAGCAAGATCATGAAGACCGAACGTAGGCGCTCTGCCGTGGCCTTCCTCAAGGCCGCCGTCGCCTACTACGCAAGCCTTGGCGTCACCGTCGAGCGTGTCATGACCGACAACGGCTCCTGCTACAGATCCAGTGCCTTCGCCAAGGCCTGCCGGCGGCTCCACCTCAAGCACATCCGCACAAAACCCTATACCCCTCGCACCAACGGCAAGGCCGAGCGATTCATCCAGACTTCACTACGAGAATGGGCTTATGCCCGCGCCTATCTCAACTCAAAGCAGCGCGCCCACGAGCTCCCCTTCTTCATGCACCGCTACAACTGGCACCGCCCTCATGCCAGTATCGGCCGAATGCCACCCATCACCAGACTCGGTCTGACCAAGGACAACCTGTTGAGACTCCACAGCTAGAGCGCGCTAATTTTGGGCGGGGTTCTTCGGCGCTTTGGTGCTGTGTTCTTTGGCATAGGGGCTATCAGGGAAGAGGCGCAACGCGGTCTCGTGCAGCCACGCCGCGATACGATCCGCAGCAGGCCACACCTGCCGATCACCAACAACGGTCCCGTAGAATGTCGCCTTCTCGGTACGGCTCCCAAAGTCGATCCATGCAGTGATGCCACCTGCTGGCGGCTCGTTCTGTATCCCGCACCGGATTTCGGAGTCATGGAGGCCCTGCAAGACTACTTCCAGCGAAGGCGGGGGTCAGCAAAATAGACATAGGGCGAGCGTAGCACCGTTCTGTGCCAGCGCGATTCCACCGCGGGGCGTTGCGATAACGGCCGATGGTTTACGGCTGTTGGAGGAGTGCGGACTCATTTGAAACGCTGCCTGATGTCGCCCGGCGGCAGCCAAGGCGTTCTGGCTTGCGGAGCATGCCTGAGCGTATAGGCTGGGGAGCCATGAACATCAGAACCATTGTCCTGGTCATCCTCGGACTGGTGCTGGTGTCGGCTATCGTGCTGTCGACAACAGCGCTTGCCTCGGTCCTCATTCTGGGTGATTTCCACTGGAAGAGGGTGGTGGTGGCTGCTGGCTTTTGGCTGCTGGTTCTTGGCTGCATCGCTGCAACAATGTATCGCGGCGGCGTCAAAAGACGCACACCCGGCGGCCATCATCCGTGAGGCAAATGCTGTGCGGCGGGTTAGTTGCTTACATGTAGACGCACGCATACAGGAGCAGCGCGACGCCAAAAGTCGCAATCAGCAGCCCCGCAGAGTCTCGCCAGAAATGGCCAGTAAGCCTCGTGATGTGTGCCACGGTGCCCTCCTAAGCCAATGCCCACCCCTGACTTGGTAGAGGCCCTGCAATTCGCAAGTGAGATTAGGCATCAATTCCTGCCAGCAGGTTCCGCACGCTTGACGGCCCCTGGCTTCATTGGGGCGCCAAGGTCCGGCCTAGACGGCCAGCAATCGCGACACCTAGGCCGGCGCCCAGCGGTCGGCCCGCGCGCCCCTGTCTTTCCGCCGATGCCGTGGATTTGATCTTGAGCCGTGGTGCACGGGCTC
>Ga0210403_10000850_pt1 | contig 30208 bp, 26 predicted proteins | sample IncBWC19MmetaG_FD_150863 | JGI IMG/M metagenome (GOLD analysis project Ga0210403, IMG submission 150863) | Forest soil microbial communities from Barre Woods Harvard Forest LTER site, Petersham, Massachusetts, United States - Inc-BW-C-19-M | ecosystem: Environmental > Terrestrial > Soil >...
CACGAGTGATCCGAGCTCTTCAGCGAAGAACTGCCTGAGAGAAATCGCTCAGTGTTTGAGACTGACCACGTACGCCACCAGCGCCTGTAAATCGGGACTGCTCGCAGGAACGCTGGGCATCCCTTTTACCCGCGCGTCGGGGCTAGGCTTTTGCAGAAACGCAGCAATTTCCGCCTCCGTCAAGCGAGTCGTGATCAGGTCCGGCGCCTGATCCGTGCCCTCGCCGTTCGCTCCGTGACACTCGAAGCATCCATAGGCATGGAAGCGCGCTTTCCCCTGCTCGACCAAAGAAGCAGACGCGGCCACAGCCGCGCCGCCGCGTGAAGCCAGGTAGGCGCCGACGTCCAGCAAATCCTCTGCACTCAATTTGGCCACAACGGGTTTCATCAGCTCGCTCCACAACCCGCTTCGCGAACCGCGCTGCATATCAAAGAGTTGCCGCACTACATAGCTAGGAGAACGGCCCGCGATTCCCGGCACCGGCCCCAGCCCTTGCAGGTCGCCGCCGTGGCATACCGCGCAGGCCGTAGTTTTGCCCGCGCCGCCGCTCATCACCAACTCCTCGCCCTTCTTGACGCTGCCCACCGGCACATACGCGAGGAATCCCGATCGCGGGTCGCGTTGTACCTCCGCGGCTTCCGCGTTCTCCGGCACCTCGATGATCCGCTGCCCGATCGGCTCCTTCTCGTTGCCTTCCAACGGCAGGAACATGCCAACCGAAATCTTCGTCTTCGGCACCGTTTCCGTTTCCACTACTTTGATCCACGGCGTCCACTTCATGGAGCTAAAATATTCCGCTGCGGCTTTCACTTCGTCGTCGGTCATGGCCTTGGCGATGTTGGCCATTTCGTAGGTGTTCGGCTTTCGCGGGTCCGCGCTCTTTCTCGCGCCGTTCTTGAAGTCCGCCATGGTCTGCACGAAGTAGGAATACGGGAGTCCCGCGACCGGCGCATTCTCCGGACGCCCCTTGCCGTTGGGATAGTGGCACCGGCTGCAAGCGCGTATCCCGGGCTTCCGTCCGTGGGCCACGATGCTGGGCATCGGCGGGTGGTCGCCCGGGTACCAATCCGCCGGGGCAAAGTCGTCGCGGATTTGCGCGGGCGTGAAAGCCAAGCTATTGCCGGGAAGATGCAGCAACGTGGAAGAATCGAGCGGCGCAGCGGCCATCGAGGCCGCAGCCTCGGGCGTGGCCCCCGGGCCCGGAGGTGTCGTAAAACCGTACGCCCACGGCGGTGGAGAATCGGCGGCTTCTTGCTGCTGACGTGAAGCTCCGGTCGCAACCACGAGAAGCACAGCAAGCATCGAAGCCCACAAGCAAGTCCTCATCGAACCGCACCTCTCTAGTTTATTTCGCGCAGATAGTACACCGAAGGGCGTCGAACCTAGAAATACGAATCACGGCGCAGCGGGAAGCCGGGAAAGATGGAAGTTACGCTCCCAGCGGATGCTAAGCCTACATCTCGCAAACTACCCTCTGAGGCGATTCCTCGTCTCGATGAGATATACTCCGTTCCTTATTTAGGAGCCTGACTGATGCGCATTCTTCGTTTTTCTCTGCTGCTCTTTGCAGCGCTGCCTCTCGCCGCGCAAAATCCGCCCGCGGCCGAATCGCCATCCAAAGCTGACGTGGTCCACTACCACGCCACCATCGACACCGTGAAATACGTCTACGGCGTCGCGCCGCCGGTCGCGCATCTCCATTCCGGCAACATCCTCGACGCCAATTCTCTCGACTGTTTCGGCAACGCCATCAAAAAGCCGGGCGACACGCTCGCGCTCGTCAAGGGCGACAACCCGCTCACCGGGCCGTTCTTCATCGATGGCGCGGAACCCGGCGACACCCTCGCCATTCGCATACTCGATCTGCAAGTCGACGGCGATCAGGGACTCGGCGCCCTAGGTCCCGGCTTCGGTGCCCTCAACGCCACCAACTACACCCCCATGCTGCAAACGCCGCTGCCGGAAAAAATCTGGTTCTATCCCATCGATCACGCCAACAACACCGCCACCTTCCAAGCTCTCGATTCCAATTACAAAGTAAAAATCCCGCTGCATCCGTTTCTCGGCTGCATCGGCGTCGCCCCTGCCAACGGCGAAGCCCGCAGCTCGATCGTGCCCGCCGAATTCGGCGGCAATATGGACGCCCCGGAAGTCTCCGTAGGAAACACCCTGTACCTGCCGGTCAACGTCTCCGGCGGCCTGCTGTACTTCGGCGACGGCCACGCGGTCATGGGCGACGGCGAAATCGCCGGCGCCGCGGTGGAAGTACCCATGCGCGCCCGCCTGCAAGTGGACATCGTAAAAGGGAAGCACACCGGCTGGCCCCGCTTCGAGAACGAAAAAGAAATCATGGCCGCCGGAATCTACCGCCCGGTAGACGACGCCCTCCGCATCGCCTTCACCGAGCTAATCGCCTGGATCCACGCCGACTACGGCCTCTCGGAACTAGACGCCTACGAACTGCTTTCCAAGGTAGGCAAAATCCACCTAACCGAAATGGTCGACCCCAACTACGTAGTCATCGCCTCGGTAGAGAAGAAATATCTTCCAGCAAAGAAATAGGTAGGGAACTGTCTCGTCGTCGGATAAGTGGGCCGTCAATTTCGGAATGCGCGACTTATCGGGAGCTGGCCTACTATTTCCGGAAGGTAGCGGTCCAAACCCACTCTCGTTTGAGAACAAACACGGAGAAAGGATTTATGGAGAAGCCGGTGCGCGGAACCCAGGTTCTTGTTGTCTTATTCTCGGCGCTAGCATTTTGCGCGCCGTTATCGGCACAAGAGAGAAGCAATCCGATTCCGGAGGACGCAACCAAAGCCGTGCTGGCTGCTTTTGATAAATACGAAGTGGTAGGAATGGGTGCCGGGCATGGAAACAAGGACCTGGACGACCTCATTCTGCACCTGATCCGCGATCCTGCTTTTCCTGACAAGGTAAACGACGTGGTCGTCGAGTGCGGCAATTCACTCTATCAATCTATCCTCGACCGCTACATTGCCGGCGGCGAAGTTTCAATCTCCGAAGCGCGGCAAGTTTGGCGCAACACAACGCAGCCGATGTGCAGCGTGTCAGGATTTTACGAGATACTCTTTCCTCTAGTTCGCAGGATTAATCAGGGGCTTCCTCCGAAGAAAAGGCTGCGCATGTTGGCGGGCGATCCTCCCATTGATTGGAGCAAAGTCAAAAACAAATCCGAAGTCATGCTGGACCGGGACGCTAGCGTTGCCTCGGTTATGCAAAAGGAAGTCCTCTCCAAGCACCGCAAATCACTGATGCTCTTTGGCACTTTTCATCTTTTTCACAGCAATAAGAGCGCGCCAAAAGGATTGGAATCAGCGGTGCAGCGTTACGAAAAAGATTATCCGGGCACTACCATGGTGATTGGAGACTTTATGGTGTTCACCGATTCGACTCCTCCGGCCGACGACCAATTGGAAGTGCGGATGGCTTCCTGGCCGGTTCCATCGCTGGTGCAAAACCTCAAAGGCACGTGGCTGGGGAACGCGGACAAAACTTATTTTTCTGAAATGGTCGACGCTTATCTCTATCTTGGTCCCAGTAGCTTGATGCTGATTGAACCGAGACCAGCCGAGATTTTCTATAACAAGGCTTATATGGAGGAACTCCGCCGAAGGGCGGAGATCATCGGGAACGCGTTCGTAACAGACCAGATGAATCCCGACAACCTTTCGGACCAGTATTTCAGCCCCTTCCTGTACTGAAATCACCGGGCTCCTTCTAGCTGGATAGGTGAGGAGTGCGTGACGTAAGTTCGGAAGCACGACGGAACAACCACTCAAGTACCAATAACGCCAGTCGAACGCACTACGGTCGTGGGGTGGCGTTGAAGATTCCGCCCGGCGTTGCCATACTTTCAAACATGTTCACCGACGCCGTCCTCGACCATTTCCGCAACCCCCGCAACGCCGGCGAACTTCCCGGCGCCGACGCGGAGGTCGAGGTCAGCAACCCAGTCTGCGGCGACATTCTGCAGTTGTCGGTTCGCATGGAAGGCGAGCGAATCGCTGAAGTCCGTTTCCTCTGCCGCGGCTGCACCACGGCCATCGCCTGCGCCTCGCTCTTAACCGAACAACTCCGTGGCCGCATGCTCGCCGAGTCGGCCGCGGTCACCCCGGAATCGCTGTCGATGGCGCTCGGAGGACTTCCGCCAGCCACGTTTCACGGCGCACAACTCGCCGCCGACGCCCTGCGCGCCATCACCCAAAAACTTTCTGTCCGTTGATCTTACGAGCCAGTTGCTCGCTGCAAGGTATCCGGATCGTTTAAATTCAGCACGCACCCTTGTTCCCCGGTCGGCATCTCGGCAACCTCGCCCGCGTGCGCCCACACCACCGCCCGGGCCCCTTTGTCGAGCGGCGCGGCCAGCAATTCGTCATACAGCGCCGCCGAGAAAATTACCGGGTGTCCGCGCTGCCCGGCAAACACCGGCAGCACGATCTTCGCTTTCGTCGAGTAGAAGTGCCCGATCAAATCATCGATCAGTGTAGCGCTGATCAACGGATGATCGATCAAACACAAGATCATCCCGTCGGTCCCCGCGGGCAAGCTGCGTATCGCCGCCTGGATCGAGCTCAGCTGCCCCTTTTCCCACTCTTCGTTGATGACGATTTCGTCCGCGGCCAGCGCCACCGCTGATGAGATGGGCTCCGCATGTTTGCCCAACACCACTCGCCGCACACCGATCTTCGGGTGCACGGTGACTTCCAGCAAATGTTCGAGGAAAGGGCGTCCCTGGTAAGGAAGCAGGGCTTTGGGCGATCCCATCCGCTGGGACGCGCCGCCCGAGAGGATCACCGCCGCTAGCATAATCTCTTTTAGCGCGCGCTGGCTGCCGGCCGCTGCTCGATCTTTACTTTCTTGTGCCCGGCCATTTCCGCGTTGCGGCGCACCGCCACCAGCTCCGCCGCGATGCTCAGCGCAATCTCTTCCGGCGAAAGCGCCCCGATCTCAAGTCCCATAGGCGCGAAGACCCGTTCAAACTCTTCCGGCCGGTAGCCTTCTTTTTCCAGCGCTTTGTAGACGGACAGCACCTTGCGCTTGCTGCCAATCATTCCTACGTAGCGCGCCTCGGTGCGCACCGCCCACGCCAAGACGCGCATGTCGTCCTTGTGCCCGCGCGTCACGATCACCAAATACGTCGAGGTATTCGGGTGAATCTTCTCGAAGGCGTCCTCGTAGCTGCTGAACACTTCCGCCGCCATCGGGAAACGTTCCAAATTCGCAAAGGCATCGCGGTCGTCCACTACGCCAACGGCAAACCCCGCCCCGCTGGCTGCCTTTGCTACTGCCATCGACACGTGCCCGCCGCCGAACAAATACAGCATCGGTTGCGGCAGAATAGGCTCGACGAAAATCTCCACCGTGCCCCCGCAGATCAACCCGTTGTCGTACGAGGCTTCATTGTTCAAATTAAAAACCATCTTGCGCGGCGCTTCTTTCTCCATCACTTCTTTCGCCGCCGCCCAAACCTCGGCTTCGACGCATCCGCCGCCGATGGTCCCCGCAATCGACCCATCCTCGCGCACCAGCATCCGCGAGCTCTCATAACTCGGAATCGAGCCGTTGGTGTGCACGATGGTCGCTAAGGCCGCGCGCTGACCGGCCCGCCGCATCTTCACGATTTCTTCAAAAAGGTCCATATTGCGTATCTATGTATTTTACGCTACACCGCGCGCTTTTGCGCGTCTATGCGCGCGATAGTAGACACTCCTCGTGTCACTGGTTAGACTCTCATCGGAGTTATCCCGTTACGACTATGAAAGCCATCCTCTTCCACCAACACGGCGCGCCCGACGTTCTCCAATACACCGCGGTTCCCGAGCCGTCCATCCGCCCCAACGAAGTGCTCGTTCGCGTTCACGCCTGCGCCCTGAACCATCTGGACCTCTGGGTCCGCCAAGGCTTGCCCGGCGTTCCGATACCGCTCCCGCACATTCCCGGCAGTGACGTCGCCGGCGAAGTCGCGCAGATCGGCCCGGAAGTTACCACCGTCCGCGTTGGACAAAAAGTAGTTCTCGCTCCCGGCGTGACCTGCGGCAAATGCGCAGCCTGCATCGCCGGCCTCGACAATCGCTGCCGCCAATTCACCAACCTCGGTTACCTGATCGACGGCGGCTGCGCAGAGTTTGTCCGCGTCCCCGAAGTAAATTGCTTGCCCTATCCGGAAAATCTCTCGTTTGAAGAAGCTGCTTCCATACCGCTGGTCTTCCAAACCGCCTGGCACATGCTCGTAGGCCGCGCCGAACTGCAACCCAGCGAAGATGTCTTAATCCTCGGCGCAGGCAGCGGCGTCGGCAGCGCCGCCATCCAAATCGCCAAATTCTTCGGCGCCCGAGTCATCGCGACCGCCAGCACGGAAGAAAAGCTGGAAAAAGCCCGCCAACTCGGCGCCGACCACACCGTCAATCACAAATCCCAGAAAATTCGCGACGAAGTCCGCCGCATCACCAGCAAGCGCGGCGTCGACGTGGTCTTCGAGCACGTTGGCACCGCCACCTGGGAAGACAGCGTCGCCAGCCTCGCGCCGTCAGGCCGCCTAGTCACCTGCGGCGCCACTACCGGTTACGACGCCAAGATTGACCTGCGATTCCTCTTCACCCGCCAACTGTCGCTGCTCGGCTCCTACATGGGCACCAAGAGCGAACTGCACACCGTGATGAAGCTAGTCGCCGCCGGCCGCCTGAAACCCATCGTTGATCGCATCTTCCCGCTGGCCGAAGCCGCCGCCGCCCACACCTACCTCGAATCCAGCCAACAATTCGGCAAAGTCGTCCTCAAAGTCTGATTCGTCGAAGCATCTAGGGGGCATGTAGGGGCGCGCTTTAGCGCGTCCCGCGTGCGGTCGTGTGACCGCCGGAGCATCTTCTCGCCCCCGATCACGCCAGCCCCAAGTCCCTGTAGGGGCACAGCACTGCGGTGCCCGAAACGCCCAGGCTGCAGCCTTAGCAAAGCTGCCTTGCCTTTTCCGGGTTTCTACAGTCGAGGATCTCGCGCACTGATCCTAATCCCGTTTGTATCCCGGCACTCGCTGTGCGAAAATGGACGTGACGAGGCACCATGAGCACATCTCTCGGCAAGCACGTCACACTCACCAAGCCCGACGACTTCGGCCAGCTCCTCGAAGACGAAGGCATCATCTTCACGACGCTGGACAAAGCGGTGAACTGGGCCCGCAAAAGCTCCATCTGGCCCCTCGGTTTCGGCCTGGCCTGCTGCGCCATCGAAATGATGTCCATGGCCGCCGCCCGCTTTGACGTCGCCCGCTTCGGCGCCGAAGTCTTTCGCCCGTCGCCGCGTCAAGCCGACCTCATGATCGTCGCCGGCCGCCTCTCGCAAAAAATGGCCCCCATCGTCCGCCAACTTTACGATCAAATGCCCGAGCCCAAGTGGGTCATCTCCATGGGCGCCTGCGCCACCTCTGGCGGCGTCTTCAACAACTACGCCATCGTCCAAGGCTGCAACCAAGTCATCCCGATCGATGTCTACGTCCCAGGCTGCCCTCCGCGCCCCGAAGCCCTGCTCTATTCCATCCTCCAGCTGCAAAAGAAAATCGACAGCGAAAAAGGCTCCTTCAAGCGCGCCCTAAATCTCGCGTAGCCTTTTACCGTTAACGTTGTGCCGGCCGCTTCCCGTTTACCCTGAGCCTCGAAGGGAAGCGGGCGCTTTTTCCGCCGTCTCCGCTTCACATCCAACCAGCACACCGCGTCTGCTTTTCGCTCCCTGGCCTCTGTGTTCTCCGTGCTCTCTGTGGTAAAACTTCTTCTCCGCTCCCCCGCCGCACTAGGGCAGGGAATCGCACCAGGAGTTCACCCATGACCGCCACGCCAGACCCCGCTCGCAACCCAGACCCAACTCGCCAACTCCTGCGCCACGCCGTAGCCACGGTGGCCTATCGCGCCGGCAAAACTCTTCGCGACGCCCCCGCATCCTTCGCCACCTACCACATCGGCGACGCCACGCGCACCCCCGCGCAAATCCTCGCCCACATGGGCGACCTGTTCGACTGGGCGTTCTCGATGGCCCGAGGCCAGCAAGTGTGGCAAGACTCCAAGCCTCTGGCCTGGAGCGCCGAAATTGCACGCTTCTTCGCCACGCTGAAAAAGTTCGACGACTTCCTCGCGGCCCCTGACGCGCTGCAAACCTCGGTGGAAAGTCTTTTTCAAGGCCCCATCGCCGATGCCCTGCATCACGTCGGCCAGCTGGCCATGCTTCGCCGCCTGGCCGGCTCCCCGGTCCGCGGCGAAAACTACGCCAAAGCCCAAATCATCGCCGGCCACTGCACGCTGGAGCAAGCAGCCCCCAAGCGCGAATTCGACTAACAGCTTGTTGAAAAAAGTGGGAATTCCGGTTTTTTAGTGGGAAGCGAACGGGGGCTTTGCCCCCGCCCCCCCAGGATTTAACGCTTAGATGCCTTCCCGCTGAGGGGCTCTTCAGTCCCAGATCTTCACCTGCGGCCAAAATTCCTTCAACGGCTGCTTGAGCCCTCGGCAATAGAACAGGTCGACATGCTCGTACGGCATCGAGTATGGGTGGTACACGCTCGCGACCTTCTGCACGCTCGCAAACATTTGCTCGAGGCGCTCTTGGCTATCATCCATGACGATCATACTTTCGCCCGTGTAATCGCGCGGTCCCCAGAAGAAATAGCTTTGGTGACCGCTGATCGCCCACGGCAATCCATATTTCGGCCCGAAGAGATCGATCGCGCCGGCTTGGCCATAGTTCTGGACAAAGATCGCCGTCTTCGCTCGAACATCCGGCGGCAAACTGTTGTAAACGCGCGCCACCGTCGCGACCATTTCCGGCCAGCCAAACTCGGACGCATAAATCTGCGGCAAGGGGCCCAGCTTGAGCGTTTCACTTGCAGGCGGCGAGAGGTGCAACGCGCGCGTGTAGCGAATGTACGTTTCGACCGGCAGCACCGGCGTGGCGAGCGGCGCAAGAATCGCGCCCGCCGCGATCAGCAGTGCCGGGTAGGCCACTCGCCGCCACCTTCGCTGCCGCGCCTCGAGCCACATTTCATACATGACGCTGCCGGCGGCGAACACCAGCGGAAAGGCGGGATAGAGGTAATACACGCGCGGACTCATCGTAACAATCACGCCCGCCGTAAACACCCACGCCCAGCCCAGCGCGCGAAATCTCTTCCCTTGCTCCGCCAACAAGAAAAACCATAGGCCTGCTAGCCACAAGGGCGCGGTCAACGGATTCATCGACCCAATTTCCTGACCGAAGAAACTGAAGAAGCCCAACGGCACGTTCCGCCCGCTGCGTCGAATGTTGGCCTGCAATTCGAGAAATGGAAAGTGGTGCCGAACATTCCACCAGAGATTCGGGGCAAAAATCACAAACGCGACCACCCCACCAATCCATAACCACCGATTCGCGAGCAGCTTCCGTTGGTTCGTGAGCAGTAGTCCGAGGACAATCCCAGCGCCGAAGATCATCATCGAGTACTTGTTCTCGAGACCGATGCCCGCGACCACGCCGAACCAAATCCACAGCCTCTCATTTCCGGTTTTGATGATGCGAATCACGAGATACGCGCAGGTCATCCAGAACAGTGGCTCGAACGCATTCATCGTGAAGAGGCTGTCCGACCCGAGAATGCCGGGCGCAGTGAGCGTGGTAATCGCCGCAAGTACCTGCGCGAAGCGCCTCCCACCGAGTTCGCGCGCAATCAGCGCGGTTAGCACAACCTCCACCGCCCCCGCGAGCGCCGGCAAAAATCGGATCGCGAGCAGCGACTGACCCAGCGTATGTCGCACCACCCAGGCAATCATCGCGATCAGCGGCGGCTGATCGACATAGCCCCAAGCGAGATGACGGCTGCAGGCCAGGAAGTACAACTCGTCACCCAAGTACCCATACCTGTGTCCGGCGTACAAATGCACCACCAGCTTGCACGCGGCAATCAGGAGTACAATCGTGGTCGCGCCCAGCATCGGACAAAGGTGCCTTTCGTCATGGCTCTCTACCGTGCCCCCCGCCATTCGCGACTGCGACTCCGCCATCATCCTCGCTTGCTCCAAATTGCCAGGGTTGCAATTATAGGACCGAGCGCAAGCATTTTCAGTGGTGGTATAACTGGGCGGCCCGTAGTCGGTTAGAGCCGATGAAGTTGCCGGCCTGTTGAAACGGCGATTCGAGAACATCATTCCCTACCTAACCCATCCGATTACCAACGCCACCAGCGAATCCATCAACGCCAAAATTCAGTGGGTGAAATATACCGCTCGAGGATTTCGCGACAAACAGAACTTCATCAACGCGATCTATTTCCACTGTGGAGGTCTGGACCTGGCTCCTGGGACCCACTGAGAACCCGGTTGGGCGAAAAAACATCTCTTCTGCAACTTTAATTGAAAGAACTCGTCTGAAGTAAACAAGGTCAAGGAGACGAGCGAATGCGCGGGGACGATAACCAACAAGAAGCAATGTTCAGTTACGTTTCTCCAGAGAAGCGAGTACCAGCCGATCATCCGTTGCGGCCGATCCGCAAGATGGTGGATGAGATTCTGAAAGAGATGTCGCCGCAGTTTGCGAAGTTGTATTCCGATGTGGGGCGGCCATCGATAGCGCCGGAGCGGCTGTTTCGGTCCCTGCTGTTGCAGATCTTCTATTCGGTACGCAGCGAGCGAATGCTGATCGAGCAGCTACAGTACAACCTGCTGTTCCGGTGGTTCGTGGGGATGGAGATGGACGAGGTGGTGTGGAATCACGCGGTGTACAGCAAGAACCGGGAGAGATTGCTGAACGAGGAGATCGCGGCGTCATTTTTCGCGCGGGTGCTGAAACGAGCGAGGCCGTTCATGCCGGATGAACATTTCACTGTGGACGGAACGTTGATTGAGGCGTGGGCCAGTCAAAAGAGTTTCCGACCAAAGGATGGGAGTGGGAAGCCCGCTGGCCAGGGAGGAGAGGTCGACTTTAGAGGGCAAAAACGAAAGAACGAGACGCATGAATCGACCACGGATCCCGATGCCCGGTTGTGGACGAAGTCCCGAGGCAGCGAGGCGAAGCTGAGCTACATGGGACATGTAATGATGGAGAACCGCAACGGACTTTTGGTCGAGACCTTTCTGACCGAGGCGAACGGGAGAGCGGAGCGAGATGCGGCGCTGCTCATGGCCGAGGCCGTACCGCAGGGAAAGCGAGTGACGTTGGGAGGAGACAAGAATTAAACCCTTTTCGGGCTTCGGCCCGGAGGCGGATCGGCTAGTGGCTAGTGGCTCCGCTGTCGTTGCTGACGATGAGACTGGAGACGTTGACGGGCTCGAAATCCCCTAAGGTGAGACTTGTGATGCACAAAAGATCAGTATCGTTCCAGCGGGCATCGGGTGTGCCGATGAGCCCACCGCTGGCGCCGTTGTCGGCCAGGATGATTCCATAGTTGCGGAAGGCGGTGATGATAATAGCTGCCTGTGGACTTGTGGATGCACAAGAGGGAGTGGCCACCGAAGCTTTTAGCCGATAGATCTCGCCAGCGGGTCCCGACATGGTGCAGCTTGCGGGAGGAGAAGATTGCGAGATCTGCGATCCCGCGGGAATGGTACTCCCTCCCGTAGCCGTGCAACCGCCCACGCCTGCTGTTTGCGTGGCAGGCCAGACCCAGTAGTTCACTATGTGGTTGAGGGTGAACCGGATCGGATGCTGAATGGTGCCGTTCGGAGAACTGGGTGTGCCGGTGCCGATGACCTCGTCGGCATTGGCGAGCAGTGGTGCCACAGGAAGTCCCGCGGCATCGGATGTTCCGTTCCCTTGGGCTGTCAGGGCATTCGAAGATACGTTGGGCCAAAGAGCATTGGAAGAATCGGTCCAGGGGCCGCCTTCGTAGATTCCCTGCCACATCTCGTAGAGGGCAGCGTTATTTCCACCGCCTGCCTGCAGATAGACCAGGACGTGGCGATCTCCCGTCGAGCTGAGGGTGCCTTCCACAGGAGCATTTGCCGGAATAGGAGCAGAGGTAAAGTAGGATTGATAGAGAGTGGTTGCGACCGATACGTCCGCCTGGTTGAAAGGAACTTGAATGACCGGTATTCCATTCGGAAAGGGAGCATTGGAATTGTTGCCGAAGAAAGGCTTGACCGTCGATGACAAATAACCACTATACATTGGCGCCGCGGGGGAAGAATCCACAGGCAAGCCGGTCGTGGCGGCGTCCACTCGATGGTGAAGAATGGAAGTGGACGGAAAGATGCTTGCGAGGAAGGCGTTGCTGCCGGTGAGGGCAATGCTGATGTCCTGAGTCGCCTGAGTATTTGCAGAGTCCGTAACTACAAAGTGGGGCGTGTAGGTGCCTTGACCGCCGATCAGTAAACTGCTGATCTTCCCCGTAGATGCGCTGAGAGACATCCCCTCTGGTAACGGAGGAAAGCTGGAACTTGTGGTTACGGAAAATGTGTAAGGCGGAGAGCCACCGGTGGCGGTTATTGTGCAGCCTGCATAGGTAGAGCCTTGTGTTCCGTCGGGGCACGAGATCGTTGTGATCGCCAAGGGACTGCCGGACGCTGCTATCGTGACTTTTGCCGTGGATGTGGCAGAACCGGAGGGGTTGCTCGCAGTCAGCGTGTAGGTGGTGGTTGCCGTTGGGCTCACGCTTGTTGAACCGCTCGCCGACGTAGACGTGAATGTTCCCGGGGTAATGGCAATACTCGTTGCCCCGGTCGTGGCCCAATTCAGCATGCTGCTGGAACCGGAAGTGATGCTTGTGGGGTTAGCTGTGAAGGAGCTGATCGTTGGCCCGCTCGGCGTGTTGACAGTGACTGTTACCGTGGCCGTGGTTGATCCAGCGGGATTCGTTGCAGTTAGCTTGTAGATCATCGTTACCGTTGGGCTCACGCTCGTCGAACCACTAGTCGATGCGGACGTGAATGTTCCCGGCGTAATGGCAATACTCGTCGCCCCGGTCGTGGCCCAATTCAGCATGCTGCTTGTACCGGAGTTTATGCTTGTCGGAGCCGCTGTAAAGGATGTCACATTTGGCGGCGAGCCCTTAGGCGAAGTCACCGTGCCGCAACCCGCCAGTCTGACACAGGCAAGTAGAGCGAGGACCAGCGCACAAAGATCCAGCCCTCCAGAATTGAGTCCCCACGGGCTGAGCTTATTTCTGTAAAACGAGTTAGTAGAGTCCATACCTGAGCCCTTCGTTGCCGACGGCCACACCAGTTTAGTAATCTCTGGTTTGAGTTGGCTACTGGTCGCAAGTACAGAATCAGACTACTGGTCCACAAGCAACATTGGGCAGATATTCAGTGCGAGCGATACCCTCGTGATGCTGCCGTTTCCGCTGTTCTTGTTGTGTTCCCGGGAGTTGGGCTTCTGCGTTGGGGGGTGTCCGAAGTTGCCGTCGAACCTGCCTGTTAATTTTGTTCTTCTCCCATGTATTTCTTCCCTCGCGGGCGAACGCTCCGGGGATGGGCACGGCGCAAGCATTAGGTGAAGTAGCTCTCAAAGTCCTGGCTGGTCGGGTTACCGGACATGGAGGTCGGCAGGGGGGTCTTGAAGATCGCAGGTTAGAAGATTCCATTCCCAAGAAGGCTGCGCTCAGCGGCCCAGTCAACCTCTCTGTTGTAATTTGCATCTCTGCTTCCGACACCGCATGTGTTGAGGGAACTGTCCTCGCCCTTGCGGTGTCCAAGAAAGTGAGCTAGTAACCTTGCAACGTTGCGGGAGGACCTATGTGTCGCCGCACTCGTGTCGTCCTGTTCTCTCTTCTCTTCGCCACGATGAATGCCTCTGCGCAGGACTCCGCGCCTCCTCCCCGTCCATTCACCCCAAAGGAAAAGGAACAAGCACTCGCCGCGCTGACAGAGGCTCGCCGTGCCGTGTTTCCCATACGGCGCAAGAATGAGGGCCGCGAACTCCTCGCACGCATCGCTCCATTGCTGGCTGCCGCGGGAGATACGGCCGGGGCACAGGAGGTCCTCACGCTGCTGCCAGCGAACCTACGCGACGCAATTCAGCCGGAGATTGTTGCCGCACAGCTTCGCAGCGGGAAGTTCGCGGCCGCGCTGGAAACTGCGGCCGCGATATCGACGGACAATCCACAGGCAGCGGCTTATCTGCTGATCGTCCAAGCCCAGGCAAAGTCAGAAGACTTCGAGGGGGCGATGCGAACGGCGGCGCTCATTGCAGGCGGGCGAGTCGAGTCTGTCCAAGCTTTGGTGGAAGTGGCCAAGGAACAAAACCATGCAGGAAAGCGTGCTGAGGCGACGCAACTCTTGCGGCGTGCCGCAGCGGCCGCGGCGAGCGTGATCAACTCGAATGACGAAACACCCGATTGCGCGTTGGGCGAGTTGGCCCAGATCGCAAAGGAGCAGGAAAGCATCGGCGAATCGGCCGACGCCGTGAAGACTTTGCGATTGGCGGAAGCTGGCGTGCCGGAAGCGGACCAGGGTTGCAGGTTCGAGACGACTCGCTATCTGCAAGACGAGGACGAAGGACGGCCGGGGGTTCTTCAAAACGAAATCGCAGAATTTCGCGAAAGGCTGGTTCCTTCCACCGGGTTAGCGGGAAACGGTGAACAAAACGAAGAAGATTCGTCAAACACGGAAGGAAGTGTGCCGGATTCCATGTCAGCGACCCCACTCATGCAATTGCAGCAACTCGGCCAAAACCAGCAACCTACGCTCACACGGGAGCAAGCTGTGGCAGCGCTCGATTTGTTGCGCAGGGTCAAGCCGCTTTACCAACGGGCCCAGGCGGCGGTGGGAACAACACAACTGATGTTGGCGAGTGGCAAAACCGGCGAAGCGGAAGAGGCCATCCATATCGGAATGGAGGTGGCGGACACGGTCCAGGACGAGAACCTGCGCGGGATGTTGCTGGCCTCGAAGGCTCACACTCGCGCGGCCGCCAAGGACTGGGAAGGCGCTCGCGCCTCCGTGGAAGAAATCTCCAATGCGCAGCAACGCACGGCTGCACTTGTGGACATCGCCTTCCGTGCAGCGGAGGAAGGACAAGCACAACTGGCGCTTTCCTGGGCGACCGCAGAGGTTTCGCCGGTCTCTGAAGCGCGCGTTCTCGTGTCTATCGCCGAGGCACTGCTGCATCAGCCACAACAAACTTTCTTCATTCGCTGAGCTTCACTTCTGAACAGCGGCTCCTGACGCTAATTCCCGATTAGTCAATTGGGAGTTGGCCCGCCAGCGAGATTCGCATTCGGCCTCCTTCGCTCCGAGCGCTGTTAGAGTGAACACCGAAACAGCCTGCTCGGCTCGTCGTGAGGCGAAGTGCTGCGTCATATTTCCAGTCTTACTGTTTGCGGTTCTCGGCCGTATAGTGGGCTTGCAGGTACTGAATGATTTTCTTCGTGTTCTCCTCAGGAATCCCAGCGCCGAAGGCTTTGTTCATTTTGTTCACCTCGGCCTCCCATGTTGCGGCGGGGAGCGGAGGTTGCATCGTGATGTAACGGGGGCTGTGGCAGGTGTTGCAGTAAATCTGGACGTCCTGACGGCCATCCCCGAGGGTGAGCTCCAAAGCAGGCACCGGGTACGCTGAAACCTGGTAGTTCGAATCCGGCAAGAGCTCGATCGGCGCCGTCTGCTGCACGCTTCCGAGTTCCGCTGGAGAGTAGTAGCCTTTTTTCAGATCGGCATAAATGACGCCCGCCGCCGTCACCAAGCAGCATGTCAGAAAAAAAATCGCCTGGGTTCTTTTTTTCATGGTGATTCTCCCTTTAAATCGCATTTCCCACGACGATTTCCTGCCGCTCGATCCGATTCCAGAGGTACCCTCCTGGATTCCAGACCGGCTCATCGGGCTGCGTGTTGTTTTTTTCATCCGTCGCGCGCACCGCCATCGAATAACGTCCCGGCGACTTGGCGATCCACGACAACTCCCAGGTGCGAAAGGAGTATGCGCCATGGTCCTCTCCAAGTTTTGCCGACATCCAGGTTTTTCCGTCGTCATCCGAGACTTCCACACGGTTCACGCGGCCAAACCCGCTGAAAGCGATACCCCGCAGGGCAACATTCATTCCAGCCGGGATCTTCGAAGATCCATCGGGCGAGATGACGAAAGATCGCACAGGAAACCGCTCGATCGGCACAGTTCTTAGCTTGCCTGCCTTCACATCCTCTGGCGTCGTGTTTCCGCGGGGCGTATCCGGCACGCGGTATCCGGTCTTCATCCAAAAGTTTTCGTCTGGCGCGTTCAGAACGCGGATCCAGGTCAGACATTTGGTCCAATAGGTCGCAAAATATCCGGGAACGACCAACCGCACCGGAAATCCGTTAAGAATTGGAAGCGGCTCGCCGTTCATCAGATAGGCGACGATGCATTCGTCCAGTACGGGATTGCCAAGATCAAGCGATTTCAGAAAAAGATTAGAGCCGAGACCCTCTGGCCCTGGTCCAGTTTCAAGGCCTTGAAACTGCACCTGCAAAGAGCCGCTCTTTGCCCCGGCCATATCGAGAAGCTCGCGCAGCTGCACTCCAGTCCACATGGCGTTTCCCATGGCGCCATTGCCCCATTGAGCTCCAGGCACGCGTGGTTGCAGCCGACTGCGGCTGTTGCCTGAGCACTGATTGGCGGCGGCGAATGAAACCGGCTTGAACTTCTGCATGAGCTCAGGAAGGCTCAGTGCAAGCGGTTTGTTGACGTTCCCCTCGATCTGCAGCTTCCAGCTTTTCAGATCAACAGCGTTCGGGATGCCTTCGAGATGCCAGCGCACATAGAAAGCTTCGTTGGGTGTGAATGCGGTACGGAAATAATGGCGCGGCGTTTCGAGCTGAACAGGCCTGTCCGTCAAAAGAAGCAAAGGAGCTTTTTGGGGCTCGGTCACGTAAGGACCGACGGAGTTCCAGTACGGATTTGCTCGTGGTCCTGTGAAAGTCTCAATCGCCTTTCCTTGAGTTGGCTCCTGGGCTATCGCAACGCCCGGTCCCAGCCATCGACTGACGGCGATTCCACCACTCGCCTTCCCCAAAATCTTCAACAAATCTCGCCGAAGAAGAAATCGCTCCGTCGCGTTCATAGGGCACACTCCAACTTGCGAACTATTGGCTAGATCGATGAGTGGTGTCAACCCAGTCTTGGTTAAGCTTCCTGGATCGCGCATAAGGACAAGCACACCAACGGGACATCAAGTACTCTTCACATGTCCGACTTATGGGGAGTTGGCAAGTTGCGACGGTACGCTCGGAAGTCGCAAGGTGTGAACCGCTCTCGTCCGTTCCCACGCTGGCGGGGAGGCATTCCACGATTTGGTAGTGATCTCGTCGAGAGGATTCTGCAAGCTTGATGGGTGACTGAGCCTTTTCATCGACGCCCAAGACAAAGCAGCCGGAAACCTTACGCTTCCCGGCTGCCAATGTATCTAGACTGTCTTTTGCTCGGGTTTCTAGTACGTGAACTTGAGACCGAGCTGAAGGATGCGGCTTCCACCGTCAAACAGGGTCCTGTCCAGGAAGCCGCTTCCGGTGTTCAAGTTGGCGTAGTTCTGGCTCAGAGCGTTGGCTGTCGTCTGAAACACACTTAAATTGCCGAAAGTGTAGTTTGGGTGATTGAAGACGTCGTACGCGTCAACGCGCAGTTGCAGCCTGAAGCGTTCCGTCAGTTTTTGGTTCTTCAGGACTGACATGTTCCATACGTTGAAGTAGGGTGAATTGAACGTATTCCGGCCCAGGTTCGGGACTGCTCCTGCTCCCGCCTGAATATATCGGGCGTTAAGAGTATCTGCGACGTAGCCAACAGTGTTCCCAGTTGCGCAAGCGTTGCTGACACTGGTGGCGCCGGTAATAGGGTTGCGGCAGACACGAGACACGGTGCTACCGATGCCCTGCGCTCCAGCGGGATTTAGGATGGCCCGGTCACCTGCGGCATCAAGGTTTCCATTGGAATCCACGCCAGATTGAATCGTAACGGGTTGCCCACTCTGGAACAAATACGATCCAGCCCACTCCCAGCCAGAGGCCGCGCCACGCGCGAGGCGATTGCTCCAATTCGGACTCGGCAAATCGTAGAGCCAAGTGATCGCCACTTTGTGCGTTACATCAAGCGCGGAGCGTGCCCATTCGTTGCGCAGATTGTACGAGTCCTGCGGCCGCCGGGGATTCACGGCACTGCTGTTGAGGTCGTTTGTGGAATTATCCATCGTCTTCGCAAAGGTGTAATTCGCTCGCAGCACTAAGCCGTGGCTAAAACGATGTAATAGCTCGACGGCTCCTCCGTGGTAGGTACTGTCTCCCACAGGAGCTTCTTCCGTGACGACGCCCCCAGTGAAGCCCTGCGCGGCGTATCGCCGCGTGCGAAGCGCCAGGAACTGTCCGAGATTAGGCGCCGTGGCCGGCACTGTTGCGGGTATAGCGGATTGGCTGAAATAAGTCGGCAACGGCTGCGCACCCAGTTCAAACGGTGAAATGGAATTCAACTGCAACTGGACGGGTAGCTCGAGCGCGCGGGTGCCGAGGTAGCGCGCTTCGAGGCTTGTGTTCTTCATAATCTCCCGTTGCACGCTGAGCGACCAAGTGAAGACCTTCGGCGCCGCAGCATCCGCCATAATATTTGCCGTCTGGGCTCGCGCAGCCGCCTGCGTCGTTGGTGGTGTGAACACAATATTGTGCATTCCCCCATCAGCAAGGAACCCGCTTCCATTCGGAGTTGAGCACCACGCTGGCGGAGCACCAAACGTGCCCACGCACGCTGCCCCCGGTGTCAGGACCGCTTGCAGCTGAATCGGGTTGCCGTTGGTGTAGAAGTTCCAGGGAATCACGTCGTATGCCACACCGCCGCCGCCGCGAACTGCCCATTTTCCCTTTCCGGTCGGGTCCCAGGCAAAACCAATGCGCGGTCCGACGTTGTTCCAGTCCTGCTTTGGAACGCGGAAGACCAAAGGGGTCCCGGGAAGGCTGGCCACTGCGTTGAGTGCATTGGCTTTCGTGCCAGCTGGATTGCCGAAAAAGTCGTACCGGAGTCCCAGGTTAAGTGTCAGCCGGGAAGTAACTTTGACGTCGTCCTGCATGAAGAAATCGAAGTTCTTCGCGTTACCGGAAAAGAAGCCGCTCCCAAGCCCCTGCAGCGTGAAGTTCGGCTTGCTGGGCAATTGGTCGTTAATCAATTGGCTGAGCGACGTATAGCCATATTGACCGCGCTGGTTTTGCAAAAACACCGAGGGCGAAATGAACCAGTAGTATTGTCCTCCCCACTTCAGCGTGTGCCGCCCGTGGGTAAACGAGACAGAATCTCCGAGCGTATACTCATCGAAAACGCGGTGCTGGGGCAGGTTGCCGCTGGGACCGAGCGTAATGGCGTTCAGGTCATCTACTGTCAAAGTCGGGAAATTCTGCGCGATGCCGCTCAGCGGAAAGAACTGGGTATACCGCACAAAGCTGCCTTTGAAGTCGTTGACCAGGCGCGACGTCGCCGTCCAGGTGTGATTGAGAATTACCCGGCGTGAGTCCGCTGCAGAGAAAGACGCAAATTGGGCCTGCGGAAAACTTCCGCCGAAGTTGGGCTGGCGCGTCCGGCTCTTCAGGTACCGCCCGTGCAGGCTCTGTCGGCCGAAGTTGTAGTCCCCGTTGATTATGTAGTCTTGTTGATTGGTGAAACTCGGCGCGACCGCTTGCACTGTTCCGACGGGAATGGCAACAGGAGTACCAGTGGTGTTTACCGTGACCGTGCAAGGCACAGGAGGGTTCCCGCAATTGGTTTGCGCCGGGGCAATGGGAAATTGCGCCAGCAGATCCTTGACCTGCTGATCGGCTGCCATGCTATTCAGCTGGGTCATGCCCGCAGAGGTGGGCGCCAAAGGAGCGGGTGCGCTCGGTTGCAATCCAAGATTGTTAAACTCGTAGGCGCCGTAATAAAAGAGCTTTCCCTTGAGGATCGGGCCTCCAACTTCGCCACCGACTCGATTGAAATCGTAGCGCCGCTTGTGGCCCAGTTGCCCCTCTTGATTGCTGAAAGCATCGTACGCGCGATTGGTGTTGTAGCCCCAGAGCCCGAAGTGCGTCTGATTCGTTCCTGTCTTGGTGATCACGTTGAATTGGCCGCCGGCCCCCCGGCCATACTCTGCGCTGTAGATGTTTTGATTTACGGTGAGTTCTTGTACTGCGTCCGGAATTACCTGCTGCGTGAAAGCCGTCACCGATGGGTCGTTGTTGTCCGTTCCATCGATACTGAAGCTGTTTTCACGGCCGCGAAGCCCTCCAACGGAACCTCCTGTTCCGGAAGTTCCCCCAATCTGCGTCGTTGTATTCGGCAGAAAAATGGCAAGATTGAGAACAGATAGAAACGCTCCGCTCTGAACCGGGATGTCCGATATCGACCTGCCTTCAAATGTTCCGCTGATCTGCGAGCTCTCTGTCTGCACAACGTTCGCGCCGGACTCGACGAGCACCGTCGCTGTGGCGCTGGCTACCTCCAGGTTCACCGACACTTCGCTGACCTGAGAACTAAGCACTTGGATGCCTTTTCGCAGATAGGAAGCGAAACCGTTCGCATCGACTTTTATCTTGTAGGTGCCGGTAGGAAGATCAGGGAAACTGTAAATTCCCGCCGACGAAGAAGTCGTTGTGAGAGACGTCCCGGTATTGTCGCTCGTCAGCGTTATAGCGGCATCAGGCACAACTCTGCTCTGCTGATCCAGAACAACGCCCCTCAACGTCCCCGTCAAATTCTGTGCAAGGCTGGGCGCAGTAGATCCCAGCAGAAGACTGATTGCCAACAAGCACATAAACATGCATTTCCAAGTTTTCATCCCTCTACCCTCCGTCATTCACAACTGGACAGAGCCACCACGGACCTGAGGCCATGTCAGCGGCATGCATGGTTCCGTGAGGCGGCATAACTAGAGTTCGCCGGCCCTCACGTGAAAAAAACGATCCTTCATCTGCATGTCAAAGGAAAATGGCTCTTAAGAATTACAGAGGCAAGTGTGCTGCCATTATGGCTTCAAGTTTTCACCCAGCTCTAATTAGTACTTGATGAAGAAGTTGCAGGATTATTGAATGGGAGCAGTCCTTGGTTTTATATCCAAGCAATACTGGTATCTGTATAAATTAAATCTAAAGTCTACGGGTTCTCAAAGATTCATCAAGGGCGTCAGCCTTGTATGTTGGCCGAAATCGTGGATTCCACTCTTCTGATGCTTGACAGACTTCTCTCCACCGCTCCTAACTACTGCGCTTGATTCTTTGATCAAATCTCTGTTTTCTCTTCGCCGCTTCTCTCCCCGATCCCCTTTTCATATCGGCGTACTCACATAGCGTGAACTGTCGTTCCGCTATCGTAGAAGTAGAATCCTGGTACGTCAGATGTCCAGTTCTCCGTCTTATCGGAAGTTAGCAGCCAGACTAGGCGACTCCTGGCCAGGACGTCCTCAGGGCGGCGAAAGCCCCTACTGCCCCTAGGCCTTGTCTCCGCGCCGGCCAGTGCACGGAACCTTTTCCACTATCTGAAGTATTCACTCTTTGTAAGGGCTACACAGCCGTTTAGGACCATAATTCGGCGATGACTTTGGCCCCCGACGAGGATCTGATGCTCCAAGTGCGCGATGGCGCGGGCGAAACGCTAGGAGTGTTGTTTGATCGCTATCAAACGCCGCTCTTCAATTTCTATTCGAAGTTGACGGGCGACCGGACGCTGAGCGAAGACCTTGTTCAGGAGGTGTTTCTCCGTATCCTGAAATACCGCCAGAGCTACCGGCCGGGCACCCCTTTCCGCGCTTGGGTCTACCAGATTGCGCGCAACGCGCGCATCGATCACTTTCGCAAGTTTCCTCCGCAGACCGCTCTCGAGCCGGAAATGCTCCCTCCTGTTCTTCCCACGGATTCCGCGCAGCAGCAGCAGGAAGTCGAACTGTTGCAACGCGCGCTTCAGCAGTTGCCGGAGGACAAAAGAGAAATCCTGCTTCTCTGCCGCTTTCAAGAACTGAAGTATGAAGAAATTGCCGCTCTTCTCGGCTGCGAACTCAACACCGTCAGAACACGCATCCACCGTGCCTTGCAGGATTTGCGCAAGGCTTTTCATCGACTTGCGTCCAGCACGATGCTGAAGAAAGCCGAAGCGGCAGCTGCAGAGAACTTTCCTCCTCGAGGAGGTCGCCATGAAGTGTGAACACATCACGGAACTCTTGCCGGACTACCTGCAAGGGAACCTGAGCCCCGATCAGCACCAAAACGTCGAAGCACATCTCGAACAGTGCGCGGACTGCTCCGAAGAAGTGGTTATTTGGACAAGGCTTTCGCTTCTGCCAGTGGACCAGCCAGGTCCCGCGTCTCGCGCGCGTTTTGAAGCCATGCTGCAGGCCTACCAAGCGGGTCGTTCGAATCAGCCTGCAGACGACTCGCATTGGAGAAAACGCGCTTCCGCCTGGAACTGGAACGTGTTCCATTGGCTTCGTTCGCCCGTGGGAGCGGTGGCGTGGAGCGCAGCGCTGCTCGCCATCGGCGTTTTCGCCGGACTTCGCCTGGCTGGCCCTAAGCCTCCTTCCCTAGACTTGGCCGCCATGCAATCTGAACTCGCGAGCATGAAGCAGTTGGTTGTGCTTTCCATGCTGCAACAACAATCGGCCAGCGCGCGGCTCGAGGGTATAACTTGGAGCACCCGCGACCAGCAACTTGATCCGCAGGTGCTTTCCGCTCTCCTTCACACGCTGCGCTACGACGCGAGCGTGGATGTGCGCTTGGCGGCTCTCGATGCTCTCAGCCGCCACGGGCGGCAGCCCCAGGTTCACAAGGCAATTCTGGATTCTCTCCAGCAGCAATCGCCCCTGGTGCAGGTAGCCCTGATCGATCTTTTGCTCGAATGGAGGGATCCCGATGCTGCGCAGCGGCTCCAGGCCCTTCAGCAAGCCCCGAATCTGAATCCCACGGTGCGACAACGCGTCGAGTGGGCCAAAAGCAAACTGAACTGAGGAGGAGACCATGCGAAACACGCGCTTTTTCACGGTGTTGACAGTCGGGAGCCTGCTTCCCTTTTCCTTGTGCGCCCAGTCCGTGACCATCAGAGTCCCGCAGCCGGCAATAAAAATCGCCGCTCTTCCCTTGGAGTTTCATCTTCCTTCCGTATTCCCAATGACTCTGGACGACTCCGATCGCGACCTTCTAGTGCAGGAGGAGGAGACCATCCGCAAGTCTTTTTCGATGGCGGGCGCCGAGCGCAAGTCCCTGGAAATTGACAACGTCTGGGGTTCCATCGAAGTCGTGGGCACAAACTCCGACCAGGCGCAACTCACGGTCAGAAAGTCTGTCCGCGCGGAATCCAAGGAAAAGCTCGAAAAGTCTCGTAAGGAAGTCACCCTCGACATCACGGAGCAAGCAGGCTCCCTGAAGCTCTACGTCAACGGTCCTTTCCGCTGCAACTGCGACGATGGCTGTGGCCGCCGCGAGTTCGAGGGGTACATCGTCAAGATGGATTTTCAACTCCGCGTTCCCCGCGACATCGATATCAAAGTCAAGACTGTGAATGAGGGCCGCGTTTTGGTGCGCGACATCAACGGAAGTTTTCTTGTGCGCAATGTCAATGGCGACGTCGAAATGGACAACATTGCCGGTTCGGGGACGGCGCGTACTGTGAATGGTCCTGTCAAGGTTTCCTTTCGCCAGAACCCTCGCGAAAATTCCGATTTCCGCACCATAAACGGCGACGTGGATTTGCGTTTCGCGCAAGGCTTGGCCGCGGATTTTCGCTTCAAGACCTTCAACGGCAGCATCTACAGCGATTTTCCCGTCACCGCGTTGCCGGTGCACGCCATTCAGGAAGAGCATCATGGCGCAAAGGTAGTTTTTCACGCAGACCGCTATACCGGTGTGCGGGTGAGTTCGGGCGGACCGGAGATCAAGGTGGAAAATCTAAATGGAGAGATTCGTATTCTTGAAAATCATGAATAATCAAACTCAGCGTTTCCCATCCCTCGTTGTGGCTGCTGCGATTCTCTGCGTTGCGTTTGCCACCGCGCCGGCCCACGGGCAGACGCAAACGCCCTCTGGCGCGGATCATGTTTCCGTGAATCTCAGCGATCCGGCTCGGCCCGCTTTGGTGAAGGCGAGCCTGGTCAACGGCGGAATCACCGTCACAGGCTATGACGGCAAGGAAGTTGTCGTCGAAGCCCGCGCCCGCAACCGCGAATCGCCGCACTCTGATTCGACCATGAAGCGCATCCCTGTTTCAGGAACGGGCCTTTCCGTGGAAGAAGAGAACAACGAAGTGCGCATCTCCACCGATTCGTTCATGCGCGTTGTCGACCTGTCCATTTCCGTTCCCATCCACACTTCCCTCAAGCTAAGTGCCGTGAATGCCGGAGACATCGTGGTCACTGGCGTGGACGGCGAATTGGACGTCAACGACGTGAATGGCTCCGTCACTCTGAACAATGTCTCTGGCAGCGCCGTCGCGCATGCCTTGAACGGCCGCCTTTTGGCCACTTTTTCGCGCGTGAATCACCAGAAGCCCATGGCCTTCAGTTCTTTGAACGGCGACATTGACGTTACGTTTCCCGCCGATCTGAAAGCCAACCTCAGCCTTAAGTCCGACCGCGGAGAGATTTTCAGTGATTTCGACGTCCAGGTTCAGGCTTCCGCGCCGCAGCAAATCGTCGAGGATGGGCGCGGCCACGGTGGCAAATACCTCGTCAAGATCGACAAGGCCGTCCATGCCACAATCAACGGCGGCGGCCCGGAATTGCAATTTACAAACTTCAATGGCGGCATCTACATCCGCAAAGCCGGCGCGGCGCGGTGATGCCCACGCAGCTTCGGTCTCTAGTAACAAACGTCTTCGTCGGCCTGACCACGAAGAGGAGCCAGAGGTAAAGGCCGGTTACATCCACTTGCCTGATAAACGACTAATCCGGTACCCCTCGCGATGAAAACCGAGACCATCCTTCACGCAAGAAATGCGGACGGCCTCGTTCTATTGGTATGTATGTGGCCCTTTCAATCCGCGCGGCGGCGCTGGTAGTCCTTTGTGCCCTCCTGACTCCTCAATTGCAGGCTGCAGATTCACTTGAGTCGCGACTGCTGGAGACACTGCTCTCGCCCCAGTCGTCAGACGAAGAGTGGCAGCGAGCGGCAGAGGCATTTCGGGAACTCCCGGCTGACGCGGCGATCAGGGCGCTCTATCCCGAAATTGCCAAGGGCGTACCGAACGGCATGTCTTACACCGCCTACAATTGCAGCGATCCCGGTCGCGATCGACACGTCGGCGGCTGGGGAAGGTATTGCGTCACAGGCTGGTTGTGGTGCCAAACCATATTGTGCGGAAGGAAGTACGCCAACCTGAGCAAGACCCTGCTGGAGCTGTGGGCTCAGCCCCAATCTGTCTACGGACAAAGCGTACTCCTGTCAGCCCTTGACTACTATGCATGGGTTCCAGAAGCGGATGACCCAGTCCGGACGCTGTTCAGAGATTCTGAGGCAAATATCGGGTTGCGAGCGCAAGCAGCAGGCTGCTTGTTGCGTCACTTTGGGACCAAATACCAACGCGATGTAATCCAATTCGCGCTGTTCAGCAGTCGCGAGATTCGGGACGTTCTTTTCAGACAACTTGCTGCGCCGTCAAACACCCGCATCTCAGGAGCCGATCCAGCCGTCGTGCGAATGGGATTTTGGCTCATGTTTGAAGAACTGGCCGAGAACGAGGACCGATTTGCGCATCGTCGCGCTGGCGCTTCATATTATGGTGCGTTCCTCTCGGCCAATGCGTTGGCGACCTACCTAGGCGAAGGATTCACACCTGACTACAGACTCCCGAAATACCAAGGGGAAGAGGGTAAAGAACTCTGGTATCGAGACACGACCGAGAATGCCTTGAGCTGGTGGCTGAAGAACAAGGAGCGTTACGCGAACTAGCCTTACTCCATCCCGCCTATGACTCAACTCGGAACATGCCTGGTCAACGCGGAAACCGGACGAGTGGAATCGCCCCAAAAATCACATGTTAGATAATTCGACTTATCCGGAGTTGGGCTGGAGATCATGGTGCCCTTCGCCAGATCCTGCACGGGGAGCGCATCGGGCCGGTCACCGCGATGGGGAAATGGGACGATGCCAGCAACTCCCAGAATAATTGACGTCAGTAATCGTTGTTGTACGGAGATTTACATATGTAGCTGTGAAGATCGGTAGAAAACCATAGCTGCCTATCGGAACCATACGCATTTGAATTATGTAGTATTACGCAGGTGTTTTACTTTATTGACAGCCTGGAGAAGACTAAGTTATTTGAAATCGTCCCGAGGAAGGAGTCCAAGCATGGACAAGTACTTGGTCTGCTGTAATCCGGGGTGTCTCTTTATACTCGACCGTCGTGTAAACGGCACATCCCTAGACGGCGTGCAGAAAATTCTAAAGACGTGTCCAGCGTGTGGTAGTGATTGGTCATCCTCATGTCCCTACTGCGCTGATCCGCTGACTGTTAATTTTGTTAAGGGGCTTCCTTACTCCGCGTGTTGCGGGCACAAGTTGCGTGCAGAAACTCTGGCTGTCTAGGCGAATCCAACTGGAATATCTGTCTCCGAGGCCTCCACGCTAGCCGTTTGCATCGTTCTCACGACATTTATAGTGTTCGGTATACAAGCAAGCAATCGGTGTTTTCTGCTTGTCAATGGTGCCAGTTGGATGTTGGCAATCTCTGGCTTGATGTGGTTTTGGATTCTACTGTTCTTCCTCTTTAGCAATCGCGGCCGTTTGGCTCTTCTCGGATATACGTTGCTCGTTCTCCTGGCATATGCGAATGTGAATGTGGACAGGTTCCCCATCGGAGCAGCAGAGGCTAGAGCGGTCATGCACCTCCGCAGGTTGTCGCAGGCGGCTGATTCTTATCGAAGAGGGCATCCCGTGGAAGGCTTTCCAGCAAGCCTGCCGACCATTTCTAAAGGCGACGATACCGAATCCACCGAGAGGCTCTACAAAATCGGTTACGCTGCGTCAATGTCAAATTCTGGCGGATCAATCGATAGATTTGTGATTCAGGTCAACCCACTATGGCGCGACTGTGGGTATGCGCGGAGCTTTGTGACTACTGAGGAGGGAAAGATTCATTTCACGGCTGAGCCACGGCCTGCCCGCATATCCGACGCTACATTTTAAGTGAGCAGTAATCAGCCAAGGTAAACTCGCCCTCGCGGAAAGCAGACACCAACTCCCGATTGGTCGGAAAACCGGACATCTTGCCAAAACCACATTTCCGGTAACCGCGCTTATCGTCCAAGTGGATTATTTCTGAAACCCTCTCGATTACGAGTTAAACTGTTTTTTAAAAAATGAGGATATATGCTGTCCGAAGATAGACATTCAATCACACGACGCGACCTGATTCGCGGGGCGGCAACCGGGATGATCTCTTTAGCGATGGGAGCCGACATTCTAGGTGGGCAACCATCGGCAAAGCCGCCCAATATTATTTTTATTCTGGCCGACGATCTGGGCTATGCCGACGTATCTTGCTACGGACGCCCGGATCTGAACACGCCCAACATTGATCGGATCGCCACGCGGGGAATGCGATTTTTGCAGGGCTACGCCAACTCGGCCGTATGTTCGGCGACGCGCACGGCGCTGATTACTGGCCGCTACCAGTATCGTCTGCGGCTCGGTCTGGAGGAGCCACTTGCAGGTAACGTCGCTGTGGGCCTGCCGCCGGAACATCCAACGCTGCCCTCACTGTTGAAAAAAGCCGGCTATAGCTCGACGCTGGTGGGCAAATGGCATCTTGGCCTTCCGCCAAAGTTTGGTCCTCTGAAGAGCGGCTACGACCATTTCTACGGATTTCGCGGTGGTGCAGTAGATTATTTTTCGCATATGGCCGGACAAGGCAAGGAAGATCTTTGGGACGACGATGTTTCGATCCATCAAGTGGGCTACCTGACGGATTTGCTCGGCGATCGTGCGGTCGATGTTGTGAACAAGTATGCGAAATCCGCGCGGCCTTTCCTGGTCAGCCTGCACTTCAATGCGCCACATTGGCCCTGGGAGGCTCCCGGCGACGAGGCGGAGTCTGAGCGATTGCGGCAGCCGGGTAGCGGAGGTCTGATGGACTTCGACGGCGGGTCGCAAAAGACCTACCAGAGAATGATCGAAGAAATGGACCGGCAGATTGGCCGTGTTCTTCAGTCGTTGGACGCAAATGGTTTGACGGAGAACACGATTGTCATTTTCACGAGCGACAATGGCGGCGAGCGCTTTGCCGATACCTGGCCGTTCACGGGTAAGAAGACGGAATTGCTCGAAGGCGGTTTGCGCATTCCGACCTTGGTCTCTTGGCCCGCTCGCATTCCGCAGGGCCGAACAACGGAGCAGGTCGCTATTAGCATGGATTGGATGCCGACGCTACTCTCCGCCGCTGGAACTGAACCCGATCCGTCCTACACCGTAGATGGCATGAATCTCCTGCCAATGCTGACTCAGAGTACCACCCCTGTTCCTCGTAAGCTGTTCTGGCGCTACAAGGCGAACGCGCAGCGGGCGGTCCGCGATGGCGATTACAAATTCCTCAAAATCCTCGACAATACGTTCCTCTTCAACGTTGTGGAAGACCCGCTGGAGCGCGCCAATCTCAAGGACCGCCAAAAGGACGTGTATCAACGCCTAGTCCGCGAGTGGAATGATTGGAGCGCTTCCATGTTGCCGGAGACCAAGGAAAGTTTCACGCACAGCTTCGATGGCGAGGAACTTGCCGACCATTTTGGCGCCAAGAAATCAGACCAGATGCCGGATATTCCGGGCCCGCCAGACGACTAGGGCTAACCCGCATCGGTTCCAAGTGGACGTGTAGTCGCCTTACCGGAGGTAATTCGTTGTTGCGCTTCTTGTTGGCGGAGGCGGCCCAAGCGGCGACGCGTGTCAATCCGGACTGGAGACGTCGGTATATTCACCTGGCGATGCGTCGGCACAGGAGCATTGCCAAAGTTGCGATGGGACGCAGGCTGGCGGTTCGGTTGTACTGGATGTGGCGCAACGGCCGGGAGTATTCGCAGTCGGTAGAGTTCGGTTCGTACGCGGGACAGCTCGGTACCGGACATGGCGCGAAGTAGAACGCCCTGCACATGACGGGGCATCCCGCTCCCTGAAAAGGGAGTTTGAAGAAGTAATCATGGTCGAAGTACGGATCGAAGAGATGTCTGGGTCGGACTGAAGCCGATCGAAAGATTACAAACGAGCCGTGGTCATCGATGCAGAAAAAAAGAAAGCGAAAGAGAACGAAAGAGAAAAACTCTTTTAGGTGAAAAGAAAGAAGTGTGTTCAAAAAGGGTTTGGACAGGGCCGACATTGTTAGAGATGTTCGGTTATACGAATCGGGAGTTCAGACTTGTCGAGGAGGGCGCCTCACACGCGGGGACGTGCGATCAGCTTGATGTACCACTGGCCCTTGCGCTGCACGAACTCCACATCGTCGCTAGATTCCGACCCGTGAGTGCGCGTGCCCCACGCGCGCGAGCCTTCGACTTGTACGTCGGTCAGCGTCTCATTCTGAAATAGACGCATGCTGATCGATCCGCCGCCGCTCACACGTCGACTGTAGCCTTCGAGCGCGGCAAGAAACGCGGGCAGGTTCGACACCGCGGCTAGGCCGCGCTTCATGGTGTCCCGCTGGTTCGTCGTGGCTTCCATGCCGGGCATCTGCATGACGCGCCGACGCGCGCTCAGGAGATCGTCGAGTGGAAAGCGGTGCTCATCGCAGATCCGACGGACCTCCTCATCGGCGTCATCAATGCGTGCGCCCAGAACCAGGGCAACCGCGTTTGCCGCGACTCGCTTGAGGTCGTTCATGTCGAGACAAGCAAACACCTCGAACAGGTCGCCGCGAAGCATCGCGGCTTGCGCATGGTCGAACGCAGCCTGAGGGGTCTCGCGACTCATACGGGTTGAAACCTACCACTGAGGCCATAGAACACAAGAAGTTTTATTCCCTTTCCTAGCCTGGAAGACACATGCCCGGGAATCGGGAGTTGCCCAAACCAACACACGACAGTTTCCGATTCGAACACGAGGGACCTGCCCGTGGGAGCCTAAGAGCCTCTAACAAAACCTCAGACTCCGGCAGCACGATACGGCTTTGAAGAAGGTAGGAGCAACTTACGTTTTTCAGGGCTGGAGGTTCGTGCGTCGCAGAAGGTCGGCGAAGCGCGGGTCGGAGCGCAGCGGATCGAACATGGGGTTCGTTTTTATGTATCCGACACTTACTATGGAGTGATCCTCATAAGCTTTTTCCAGCCACTCGAAGGCTTTGTCCTTCTCCACGAGGC
>Ga0210403_10000851_pt1 | contig 30196 bp, 21 predicted proteins | sample IncBWC19MmetaG_FD_150863 | JGI IMG/M metagenome (GOLD analysis project Ga0210403, IMG submission 150863) | Forest soil microbial communities from Barre Woods Harvard Forest LTER site, Petersham, Massachusetts, United States - Inc-BW-C-19-M | ecosystem: Environmental > Terrestrial > Soil >...
GCGATCGCGACAGCTTGACGTTTCTCGCCGAGCTGCGGCGGCTCGAATTATCGGGCGAAATGGACGAAGCGACGGCGCGCACCCTTGCTGCGGACATTGTTCCGGCAAAATCGGGGCACGCTGCCGCCGCACATCCGCCCGGCGATATCGTTGAGATGCGGCCCACGCCTCCCGGATCGCCTCCCCCGATTGCCAATGACCTGTCACATTCAACCGATTTGGATGAGCCCGTGGAAACGCCCCCAAACGTTGTGCCATTCCGCCCGGTCGGCGACGCGAAATCACAATCGCCGGCGCTGTCGCCGGTCGAGAACCACGCTTTCAACGAACTCGCCCGGCAACTTTCCGCGCGGCTCGACACCGACCCGCCCGCAGTCGGCGGACCCGCAATGACGGGCCAAGCGACCGAGCCTGCAGCCGAACAGCCCCCGCCCGAGCAGGCCGCGGAGAGCCCCGAATGGTTGGCGCCGCCCGACCCGCCGGCGCGCGGCGAAGGACGACGCGACCGCACGCTGCTCGATCTGTTGCCGACCGGCGTTTTGATCTACCGGCTCGACCGCCTGCTCTATGCCAACCCTGCGTTCCTGCAGCGCATCGGCTTTGACAGCGTGCATGCGCTGGAGCAGGCCGGCGGGCTCGACGCGCTCTATGTCGAGGCCGGCATCTCGCAGGCCAGCAGCACGTCGGAAGCCGGGACGCCCGTGACGATTGCGGCAAGCGAGGATCAGCCGGCGACCGAAGGACGGCTGTTCACGATTTCATGGGACGGCGAATCCGCGCTGGCGTTGATGTTCACGCCGACGCAAGGCATGCCGCCGGTCGAGGACGCCGCTGTTGCACCACCGCCGCAGGCCCCCGCTCCCGTCGTCAGCGCGCCGGCGCACGCCGTCGGCTATGCCTATGCCGAGGATCTCGCCGCCATCCTCGACACCACGGCCGAAGGCATCGTGATGTTCGACGCCGATGGCATCATCCACGCCTGCAACCGCAGTGCCGAAGCGCTGTTCGGCTATGACGGAGAGAATTTCCTGCGGCGCAATCTCGGCGAGCTCTTCGCGCCGGAAAGCCAGCGCGCAGTCGCCGAATATTTTGATGGCGTCAAGGGCGCCGGTGTCGCAAGCCTGCTCGATCACGGCCGCGACGTGCTTGGCCGCGTCGCCAAGGGCGGCATCATTCCGCTGGCCATGACCATGGGCCGGACCCGGCCGGAAGGACCAAATTTCTTCGCCGTGTTCCGCGATCTCTCGCAGAGCAGGAAGGGCGAAAGCGAAGTGCAGCAGGCGCGGCGGCTTGCTGATCGTGCAGCAAATGCCAAGGCCGACATGCTGGCGCGCATCAGCCACGAGGTGCGCACGCCGCTCAACGCCATCATCGGCTTTTCCGAGGTGATGACGGCCGAACGTTTCGGCGCGCTCGGCAATGAGCGCTATGTCGAATACATGAAGGACATCCGCGCCTCCGGCGAGCGCGTGATCGCCATTATCAACGACCTCACCGAATTGTCGCGGATCGAGACCGGCAAGCTCGATCTTGCCTTCACCAACCAGAACCTCAACGAAATGGTAGAGAGCTGCGTCGCGGTCATGCAGCCGCAGGCCAACCGCGAACGCATCATCATCCGTACCTCGCTCGCGCATGCGCTGCCGCCGGTCGTCGCCGACGGCCGCGCGCTGCGCCAGATCACCATGAACCTGATCGGCAATTCGATTCATCTCGCCAATCCAGCCGGCCAGGTCATCGTCTCGACCGCGCTGTCGGATTTCGGCGAGGTGGTGCTGCGCGTGCGCGATACCGGCCCCGGGCTCAATGACAACGAGGTCGCAGCGGCGCTCGAGCCGTTCCGTACTTCGGCCCCGTCGGACCAGGCCTCGGAAACGTCCGGCGTCAGCCTGTCGCTGACAAAGGCGCTGGTCGAAGCCAACCGTGCGCAGTTCAACCTCAAGAGCGCGGCGCATACGGGCACGCTGGTTGAAGTGGTGTTTTCCCGCGCCATGGCGCGGTCGTAGCGGCAGCTCTGATCTGCCATTGCTGAATCCGGCACCTCTGCGCGACTATGTCGCGTCAGGCGCTCGTCTTCCGGTACATTTCTTGCTCCGAATTGCCGGCGCTTGGTCCCAGCGCGATTGTCTCGTCCTTCGGAATCACCGCTCCATGCGTTGCCTGGTCGTCGCGGATCTGCACTATTCGCTGCCTCAGTTCGACTGGCTGCTTGGCGCGGCGCCCCAATTCGATCTCGTGATCTTTGCCGGCGATGCGCTCGACGTCTCTTCGGCCGTCGACTTCCGCGCGCAGATATTGGTGGTGAAAAAATACCTTGCGCGGCTCTCCGGTCTGACCCGCGTCCTCCTCTGTTCCGGCAATCACGATCTCGACGAGCGCAACGCCGAGGGCGAGAAGGTTTCGCGCTGGATTGGCGAGGTGCGAGAGCTCGGCATCGCCTGCGACGGCGACAGCCTCGTCATCGGCGACACGCTGTTTACGGTCTGCCCGTGGTGGGACGGGCCGCTGGTGAAACAGCGCCTCGATGCGCAGCTGCGCGAAGCGGCGGCGATGCGGGCGTCGCGCTGGGTCTGGGTTCATCACGCCCCGCCCGCGAACTCGCCGACCAGCTGGGGCGGCAAGCGCTATTTCGGCGATGTCGAGCTGGTGCGATGGATCGAGCGTCACCAGCCTTCGGTCGTGATCTCGGGGCATGTGCATCAGTCGCCCTTCATCCGCGACGGCTCGTGGTACGACCGGCTTGGCAAGACCTGGGTGTTCAACACCGGGCTGCAGCCAGGCCGGCCACCGACCTATATCGTGCTCGACATCGATGCGGGCCAAGATAAAAGTCAGGCGTTCTGGCTTGCGGCGGGCGAAGCGCAATGGATCGACCTCAACGCGCCGCTGCGGCGGCCGGCCATCCCGGTGTCAGAACCGCCGGCCTGGCTCACATCCTTGGATCGGATTGCCGATCCGATCCTGGCGAGACCTGCTGCGGCGGCAGGTTGATCATGTTCTGCAGGATCTCGCCGACCATCTCCAGATGCGTGCCATGGCCGGCATATTGCTGCATGAGGTCGGCGAGATAGGTCGTTGCGACATTGAGGCGCTGTGCGAGCAGCCGCGCGATCAGGAGCGCGACCGCGGGATGCTCATCCAGGAACGCCGCCGCGTTCTCGAACTCATAGAGCGTCGAAGGAGCGGACGTGCGCACCGTCGCGGTGTGCGGCCGGTCAAGCAGCACACTCATTTCGCCGGTGACGGCGCCGGGCTCGCTCAGGACCGCGACAACGCTGTCGCCACGCAGCACTTCGAGTTGTCCGTCGGCCAGCACGAACAGATGCCCGCTCGTGCTGCCCTCGCTGATGAGGACGGTACCCGCCGGCACCTGCCGCGGCACAGCTCCCTTGCAGTAATCCAGTATCGCGCGCATCAATGCTCCTCACTTCCAGACTAGGCGCGAGGACCGGCCGCGTCGAACGGATAATGTAGCCGATATGCCAAAATTGTCGGCAGGCTCTTGGGGTTCGCAGCAACTTTGCTGCGTCACGGTCAACCTTATCCCCTCATCCTTCGAGACGCGCTTCGCGCTCCTCACCATGAGGTTGGTAAGTTACTTCGCCGCCTGCGCGACGGGGAGGAAATCGGCGATGGTGTCGAGGAAGAGTCTCGGCGCCTGCAACTGCGGGACATGGGCGCAGCCCGGAATGATTTTCAGCCGCGCGTCGGGCAGCAGTGCCGCGAGCTCATGCGACATCGGCAGCGGCGTCGCCTCGTCCTGCTCGCCGACCACGACGAGGGCCGGCACCCTCACCTTGTGAAGCTCGCTGCGCAGGTCCATTTCGGCGAGCTGAGCGCAGGCCGAACGAAACACGTCTTCATTCGTCTTCAGGAACGCGGCGCGGCGATCGGCCATCAGGTCCGGATGCTCTGCCTGGAATTCCGGCGCGAACAGCCGACGCATGGCGACGTCGGTGATCGCGGCCAACCCGTTCTCCCTTGAAGTCGCAGCCATGTTGCGGAAGGCTTCTCGGCCTGCTTCCGAAAACGCCGCACCGCAATCGGCGAAGACGAAGCGCGAGGCGATGCCGGGATGACGGATTGCCATCTGCAACGCCACGAAGCCGCCATAGCCATTGCCGAGCACGATCGGCGCTTGGCCACCCGAAGCATCCGTCACCGCCTCGGCCATGCGGTCGGCGATGTCCGCGAGGTCGCCCAGCACCACTTGCGAACGGCCAAAGCCCGGCAATTCCGGAACGACGACGCGAAACGAGCGCGACAGCTCCGGTGCAATCGCGTCGAAGCTCGCGCGATCCGACAGCAGCGAGTGGAACAGAAACAGCGGCGGGCCGTATCCGACCTCCGCCGCGTTGACGGTCCCGTTGGCGTAGAGCCTGTACATGCCGCTTCCCTCTCCCGATCGCTGCTGCCCCGATTGATAGATTAAATCTCGTACATTTCAAGTCTTTGTAGCTTGACGTGATATTTCACGACTGCAAGATTAGGGGCGTCAATCCTTGGAAAATCCGATGCTTTTGCGAGATAATGTCTACGAAAACCTGCGCGCTGATATCCTGGCCTGCCGTCTGGCGCCGGGTGATGATATGCGCGAGCAGGACCTCGCGGAGCGCTATGCGGTGAGCCGCCAGCCGGTGCGCGAGGCCTTGCTGCGGCTCGAGCGCGAGCATCTCGTCACGGTGCAGCCGCGCCAGGGCTATCGCGTCAATCCGATTTCGATTGGCGATGCGCGCGATCTGCTGCGCTTTCGCCTCGCGCTGGAGCCCGCTTGCGTCGACGAGGCGATCGAGAATGCGCCCGATGCGACGCTCAAGGCGCTGGACAAGTTCCGCCGCTTCTCCGGCAACCATGAAGACTTCATCACCTATAACCGCGGCTTCCACTTCGCGCTCGCGCATGCCTCCGGCAACCGCCGCATGGCGGCCTCGCTGTGCGACCTGATCGGACAGGCCGATCGCCTGGTGCGGGTCAGTGTCGCCAATCTCAGGGGACATGACCCGAAGAAGCTGGTGGCCGAACATGTCGCGCTGATCGAGGCGATGCAGAAGCGCGACCGCCGCACGGCGGCGCGGCTGATCAAGGCCCATATCGGCGCCACCGAAAAGCGCGTTTTGCCGGCGTTGAAGCGCAACGCCGTGATTGTCGAAGGGTAAGAGACATGAATATTCCAGCCAAAGCCATCGACGTCGAAGTTCACGGCAATTTCGTCGACGGGCGCGAGATCGAGGCGGGAAACGGCGAGATGCTCGACGTCCGCAATCCCGCCACCGGCGACGTGATCGCACGGATTCCCAATTCCACCGCCGCCGACATCGACCGCGCCATGAAAAGCGCCCGCGCCGCCTTCGAGGGCAAGGCGTGGGGTGGCATGGACATCCGCGCACGCGCCAGGCTGGTCAACAAGCTGGCGGACGCGTTCGAGGCTAATCTTGATGCGCTCTACCGGCTAGAAACATTGAACAACGGCCGTCCGGTGAATGAGACCCGCGCGCAGCTTTCGCGGTTGCCGGACTTCTTCCGTTATTTCGCGGGGCTGGCGCTGTCGCGCCGCGACGCGGTGATCCCGGTCGAAGGTTCCTACCTCAATTACACCCTGCGCACGCCGATCGGCATCGTCGCCAATTGCACGCCGTTCAATCACCCGCTGATGATCCTGTGCAAGTCGCTTGCCGCCGTGCTGGCGTCGGGCTGCGTCAGCGTGGTGAAGCCCTCGGAGTACACGCCGCTGACCACGCTGAAGCTCGCAAAGATTTTCACCGAGGCAGGCCTGCCGCCTGGCGTGTTCAACATCGTGCTCGGCCTCGGCCCTACCGCCGGAAAGATGCTCGCCGAGCATCCCGACATCGACAAGCTGGTGTTGACCGGAGGCACCGAGGCGGGCCGCATCGCCGGCAGTGCCGCGGCAAGGGTGTTCGCGCACCAGACCATGGAGCTTGGGGGCAAGACTCCCGTCATGGTGTTCGACGATTACGACATCGACCGCGCCGTCAACTATGCCGCCTTCGGCGCCTTCATCGGCGCAGGCCAGACTTGCATCTGCGCCTCGCGCCACCTGGTGCAGGCCACGTTCTATGACGAGTTTGTCGCGAAACTGAAAGCCAAGGCGGAAACCATTCGCATCGGCGATCCCTTCGATCCCGCCACGCAACTCGGCCCGGTGATTTCGGCCAGGCAGCGCGACCGCGTGCTGTCCTATTGCGGCTTCGGCCATCAGCAGGGCGCGCGGCTCGTCACCGGCGGTGTAGCTGCAAAAATCGCCGGTCACGAGAACGGCTATTTCGTCGAGCCGACGGTGTTCGCCGATGTCAAAAGCGACATGCGCATCTTCCAGGAGGAAGTGTTCGGCCCCTTCACCTCGGTGACGCCGTTCAAGGACGAGGAAGATGCGCTCAGGCTGGCCAACGACTCGCCGTTCGGGCTCGCCGCCGCGGTCCGCACCAAGGATGTCGCGCGCGCCCATCGCGTGGCCGCCAAGGTCAAGGCCGGCATCGTCTGGATCAACGATCATCACCGGCTCGATCCGGCCTCGCCCTGGGGTGGCGTCGGCGATTCCGGCGTGGGCCGCGAATGCGGAACCGAAAGTTTTGACGATCATTTCCACACCAAGAGCGTGATGGTCGCGACCAATGACGCGCCGTTCGACTGGTACCGCGACACGGCCGGACAGCGCCGACTGAATTAGCACTGACATCGCGACGACCGGCGAAGCCGGCGCCGCATTCAAAATCAAAGGGGGGTAACTTCACATGGCTCACGCAGTAAACGCCGGCGCGCGGCTTGACCGGCTGCCGATCTCATCGTTTCACTACCGGATTTTCTGGCTGGTCGGCGCCGGGATGTTCTTCGACGGCTACGACCTCTATGTCGCCGGCGGCGTGCTGGCGTCAGCCATCCAGACCAAGTTCTCGACCGTGCCGCAGAACCTGCAGTTCATCTCGCTGACCTTTGTCGGCATGACGCTGGGATCGCTGATTACGGGATTTGTCGGCGACAAATTCGGCCGGCGCTTCACCTATCAGATCAACCTCTTGATCTTTGGCCTGGCGTCGCTTGCGGCCGCCTTCGCCCAGGACATGACCCAGCTCATCGCCTGCCGCTTCGTGCAGGGGCTCGGCCTCGGCGCCGAAATCGTGGTCGGCTATTCGACCATGACCGAATTCGTTCCCCCGAAAACGCGCGGCCGCTGGCTGTCGATGATGGCGTTCATCGTGGTGGCCGGATTTCCGGCAACTGCGCTGCTCGGCTATCTGATCATCCCGGCCTTCGGCTGGCGTCCGATGTTCGTCATCGCCGGCATCGGCTCACTGATCGTCTGGTATCTGCGCAAGAACCTGCCGGAATCGCCGCGCTGGCTTGAAGCGCAGGGCCGCAGCGAAGAGGCCGAAACCCTGATGCAGGCGATCGAGGCGGAGGCCGCAGGCGGCAAGCCGCTGCCGGGCGTCGTGGTGCCGGCATACGTCGCCCAGGTCGCGGCAACCGACCTCGTAAAACCCCCGCTGCTGCAGCGAATGATCGTCGGCAGCTGGGTCCTGATCACGATCAACACGCTGATCTTCGGCTTCGTGCTGTTCCTGCCGCAGTTCTTCCTGCGCCAGGGACTGACCATCGCCAATTCGCTGGCCTATACCGTGGTGCTGTCGGCGGGTTCGCTGGTCGGCTGCGCGCTCGGCGCCTATACGTCCGACGCAGTCGGACGACGCGTCAGCATCATCGGTGCGTCGATCGTGACCATTCTCGCGGGCTATATCTATGCCCGTTTCGACGCCTCGGCCGATGCGGCGATCGTGCTGACGGTCGGATTCATCCTGATCGTCGCCATCTATGTGCAGACCGCGATCCTCTACGGCGTCTATACGCCGGAACTGTTCCCGACCGAGATCAGGCTCCGGGCCAACGGCATCTGCAACATGTTCGGACGCGGCGCCACCGTAGTCTCGCCGTTCATCGTCGGCAGCCTGATGGCTTCCTACGCGCTGCCCGGCGTGATCTGGCTGATGATCGGCCTCGTGGTCATCCAGATCCTGGTGGTGTGGGCCTGGGGCGTCGAGCCGCGCAATCGCGGGCTGGAGGACGTCGCGGCGAAAGCGTGAGGGCGGGCATCGCCGCAGCCACACCGTCATTGCGAGGAGCCAACGGGTCGCGCGAATGCGACGCCCGATGACAGGCTCCGCGACGAAGCAATCCAGACTGTCACCGCGGAAAGATTTCTGGATTGCTTCGCTTCACTCACAATGACGCCTGCAGACCACCTTGCGCATCATACAACTTCTGGTAGTTTCTCGTCGTCATTCATTTGGCCGGTTTGCCGCGCTATAAGCACACGCCGAATTTTTTTGCGGCGATTCTGCGAGGCGAATTCATGAGCGTGTCATTCAAAGTCCTGCTGTCCTCGTTTGTACTCACCGCGGCGGCGAGTCCGGGCCTCGCCCAGACCACCGCCGCGCCGCCGCTGCAATACGCCAAGCAGGGCTGGACCGCGGACGAACGCCAGGCCTTCTACACCACGAGCCAGGGCTCGCACATGATGCCTTATCTCTGGTTCAAGGCGCTGCGGCGGCTCGACGCCGACGAGCCGTTCGGCGGCGACCAGCTGCAGCGCTACGGCTACCTTCCCAATGAAAAGTCCAAACTGAATCCGGAAGGCCTGCCGGTCGGCTTCGTCATCGATGGCAAAGCCGAGACCGGCTATTTCGGCATGACCTGCGCGGCGTGCCACACCGCGGAGATCGAGTACCAGAAGGACGGCGCCACGCAACGGCTTCGCATCGACGGCGCACCCGCGACCGCGAATTTCCAGCTCTTTCTCACTGAGCTGACCGCGGCGAGTCGTGCGACGTTGAACGATGCCGACCGCTTCCAGAATTTCGCCCACGCGGTGCTCGGCTCGCGCTATTCGGCGACGCGCACCAACGAGCTGAAGACGGACTTCGCCGCCTGGGTGAAGCAATTCGGCGACTTCATGGACAAGAGCCTGCCGGCCTCGCCCTGGGGACCGGCTCGGCTCGATGCGTTCGGCATGATCTTCAACCGCGTCGCCGGCAAGGACCTCAATATTCCCGACAACATCAAGATCGCTGACGCGCCGGTCAGCTATCCCTTCCTGTGGAACGCGTCGCGGCAGGACAGGACGCAATGGAACGGCGGCGTTCCCAATGGCCTCTATATCAACGCGATCGGCCGCAACACCGGCGAGGTGTTCGGTGTGTTCGCCGACTTCGCGCCGAGAAAGCAATTGCTGCCGCCGCATTATAATTTCCGCAACAGCTCGGTGAATTTCACCAATCTGCAGTTCGTTGAGGAGAAGATCGCGGCGCTGCGGCCGCCGCCGTGGCCGTTCCCGATCGATAACGACCTTGCCGATAAGGGGCGCGTGCTGTTCGCGCAATATTGCGGCAGCTGCCACGAGGAGAAGCGGCTGCCGGAGGGCACGTGGCTCACGCCGGTCGTCGCCGTCGGCACCGATCCCAAAACGTTCGACAATTCGCAGCGCCGGTCGCAAACGGGCCTCTTGAACGGCGCGCTGACGCTGAGCCCGCCGGGCTCGAAGCTGGGCGAAGAGGCGGCGACCAACGACATCCTCGCGACCTCCGTGGTCGGCGCGCTGGCGGGCAATGCCTTCCCGCCGCTACCGAGATTGCCGGATCTCAACGGTGGCGTCTGGCTCGCGATCAAGAAGGATCTCGCCACTCTGTTCTCGGATTCCGAGAGAGCACCGAACCTGCTGTCCCTGCTCGAGCCGTCGGTGCGCGAGAACGTGCGCTCGCATGTCGAGAGCCGGCTTGCCAACATGTACAAGGTGCCGGGCGAGAAGTGGGCCTATGAATCGCGGGTGCTGCACGGCATCTGGGCGACCGCGCCCTATCTGCACAACGGCTCGGTGCCGAACTTGTGGGAATTGCTGCTGCCGCCCGAGCGGCGCTCGGCGTCGTTCATGGTCGGCAGCCGGAAGTTTGATACCGACAAGGTGGGCTACGTCACGACGGAGTCGCCGTACAAGGACGGCACACTGGTGGTGGGCGCCGGCGCGCAAGCGGGCAACAGCAATGCCGGTCACGATTACACCAAGGATCTCAGCGACGACCAGCGCAAGGCCTTGCTGGAATATCTGAAGCAGTTATAGCCGCACGGCACACTGTCCCTTCTCCCCTTGTGGGAGAAGGTGGCGCGGACGAAGTCCGCGACGGATGAGGGGTTCTCTCCGCGGGCGCGAAAGAGAGTTTACCGCACGGAGACAGACCCCTCACCCGGATCGCATCTGACGATGCGATCCGACCTCTCCCACATGGGGAGAGGTGAACCTACGATGCCGCTCCAGTTCAACTTAATCAGATTGCCCGCCAAAATCGACGGAAGCCGGGTGTGCCGGTGAGCGCCTCGAAATTGGCGTCACGTTTCTCCTCGGCGAAGGTGAAGCCGGCCTTGGCGTAGCAGCGCTCTGCTGCATCATTGCCGATCACGAAGGTGATCGAGGCGCGGGAAAAGCCCGCGGCCTGGCCTGCCGCGAGCGCGTGCGCGATCAGCGCCTGCATCAATGCGCGTCCGCGATAGGCAGGCTGCGACGCCACATGCTCGATCAGCCAGTCCTCGTCGCCGCCCTGGATCCAGCAGTTATTGGTGTAGGCACCGCGCGCAAACATCGCGGCGAGATCCGACGAACTCATGCCGGATTCCCGCGCGGCTTCTTCGATCGCAGGCCGCGCCATCGCCAGTGATCCTCGCGAGGGCATGGCGCAAAGCGCAGCCGCAGGCCTGCCCTCGACTTCAGCGATCCAGAACTGCGAGGCATGCCACCACGATCGCTGCTTCGCGACCGCTAATCTTCTGATGAAATCGAGAACCTGCGGTTCAGCTTGCGCGAGTGCAATGTCGAACCAACCGCGCGGGACCGGGCCGCGCTGCGCCAGCAGGATCGTGCGCGCGATAAAATCGGCGTCGTCAGCGCGGCCCTGACGTATTTCTGGACGAATCTCCGGTGTCATGGCCGCGACCGCCCATCGCCGTTCTCCTCACGCGTTCTTCAACGCGACGCGGAATTCCGCTTCGGTCTTGGACTTCACTTCGTCGAGGGTGACGCCATCGGCGAGCTCGATCAGCGCCATGCCGCCCTTGCCGTGCTTGTCGATGGTGAACACGGCAAGATCGGTCACGACCATGTCGACCACCTTCTCGCCGGTCAGCGGCAGGTTGCACGTCTTGAGCAGTTTTGGGCCGTCCTTGGCGGAATGCTCCATCACCACGACCACGCGCTTGACGCCGGCGACGAGGTCCATCGCGCCGCCCATGCCCTTGACCATCTTGCCAGGGATCATCCAGTTGGCGAGGTCGCCGTTCTGCGCCACCTGCATCGCGCCGAGGATCGACAGGTCGATGTGCCCGCCGCGCACCATGCCGAAGGAATCGGCCGAGGAGAAATAGCTCGTGGTCGGCAGCTCGCTCACGGTCTGCTTGCCGGCGTTGATGAGATCGGCGTCTTCCTCGCCCTCATAGGGAAACGGTCCCATGCCGAGCATGCCGTTCTCGCTCTGCAGTTGCACGTCGATGCCGTGCGGAATGTAGTTCGACACCAGCGTCGGAATGCCGATGCCGAGATTGACGTAGAATCCGTCCTGCAACTCCTTGGCGGCGCGGGCGGCCATCTGTTCGCGGGTCCAGGCCATCGTGGTTCTCCTGATCCTGAAGTGGTCACGCCGCGGAACGCGGGCGGGTGTTGCGGAACTCGATACGTTTATTGCCGGTGCCAATTTCGACGATGCGCTTCACAAAAATGCCGGGCGTGTGGATGTGGTCGGGATTGAGCTCGCCGGCCGGCACGAGGTGCTCGACCTCGGCGACCGTGATCTTCGCGGCGGTCGCCATCATCGGGTTAAAATTGCGCGCGGTCTTGCGGTAGATCAGATTGCCGGCGGTATCGCCCTTCCAGGCGTGGACGATGGCGAGATCGCCGAACAGGCCGCGCTCCATCAGGTATTTCTCGCCGTCGAACTCGCGCACTTCCTTGCCTTCGGCGATCAGCGTGCCGACGCCGGTCTTGGTGAAGAAGGCCGGAATGCCGGCCCCGCCGGCGCGGATGCGCTCGGCCAGCGTGCCCTGCGGATTGAATTCGAGCTCCAGCTCTCCGGCCAGATATTGCTGCGCGAACAGCTTGTTCTCGCCGACATAGGAGGAAATCATCTTCTTGATCTGCCGCGTCTCCAGCAGGCGGCTGAGCCCGATGCCGTCCACGCCGGCGTTGTTGGAGACGACCGTCAGGCCCTTGACGCCGGAGTCGCGGATCGCATCCGACAAGGTCTCGGCGATGCCGCAGAGGCCGAAGCCGCCGGACATGATCATCATGCCGTCCTTGAGAACTCCCTCGAGGGCGGATTTCGCGTCGGGGTAAACCTTGTTCATGAAAATGGGACCTGGTGGGAGAAATCGGCCCGGAAGGGCGTTGTTAGCGGAATTATTAGGCGAAATCTTCGCAATGCGTCAATGACGGGCAGACGGGGGCTTGCCCACCCTGTGGGATGAGAGCCTACCCCCCCAAAGACACGGCCTTGAAAGCGTCAAGAAAACCCATCAAGTTGCCGATGTTGGCAAGGGTTCCGGCGCACCCTGCCCGCCCCCCGTTCAATCGCGATCCGACTGGCTTTCCGATCAGGACATGGCAGTGACGATGGCCCAAGGAATGAAGCGCCTGGGCACGCCGATCGCGGCGTTGCTTGGTGTGGCGCTGGTCGGCCTGATTGCGAGTTCCTGGCTGATCAACCGCGACGCGCTGCGCGAGGCGGTGGAAGCGCAGATCCACGCCGTGACCGGCCTCGACCTCACCGTCAAAGGGTCGGTCGACATCTCCGTATTCCCGGGCAGCTATGTCTCGTTCCATGATGTCGGGCTGAAGGGCGGCACCGACGATCCCGCGCTGCGCGTCGACGTGCTGACCGCGAATTTGCGGCTCCTGCCGCTGCTCCTGCAGCGCTTCGAGATCGCCGACGTGATGATGCTGCGCCCGCAGATCCACGTCATCCGCGCCGCCGACGGCGAGAGCAACTGGACACCCTTCATCCAGACCATCGCGCGCACCATGAAGCCCGGCGCCGACAACCAGGTGTCGTTCTCCGAGATCCGCATCCAGGACGGCATCCTCACCTATGAGGACGCCGCCAATCACGCCAATGAGCGGCTCGACGACATCGATCTCTCGCTGGCCTGGCCGTCGATCTCGCGCTCCTTCGCGGTGACCGGACAATTCGACTGGCGCGGCGAGCGCATCGACGGCGCGATCAGCGTCTCCGATTTCGTCGCCGCCCTGTCCGGCGATCGCTCCGGGCTGAAGGCCCGCCTCTCCAGCGCGCCGCTGAAGCTCGCCTTCGACGGCACGGTTGCCAACCGCACCAGCGCGCTGATGGAAGGCACGGTGACCGTCGACAGCCCGTCCTTGCGCAACGCCCTGCACTGGACCGGCCAGGAGCCGCCCGGCGCCGGCGGCTTTGGCCGCTTCGCACTGAAGGCGCGCGCCAATGTGGTGGGCGCCTCGATCGCGCTCACCAATGTCAATGTCGAACTCGACGGCAATGTCGCCGAGGGCGTGATGACCTACGCCAATAACGGCCGGCAGACGCTGCAGGCGACGCTTGCCGCCGACACGCTCGACTTCACGCCCTACATCTCGACCTTCCGGCTGCTTGCGAGCGGCGCGCGCGACTGGAACCGGCAGATGTTCGACCTGAACGCGCTGTCGACCACCGATCTCGACATGCGCCTGTCGGCGGCGCGGGTCACCGTAGGCCCAACCAAGCTCGGCCGCACCGCGTTCGGCGCCAATTTGCGCGGCGGCGCGCTGGCGCTCTCGGTCGGCGAGGCGCAGGTCTATGGCGGCGTCGCCAAGGGTTCGTTCGGAGTGGCGCGCTCCGACACGGTCGCCGACGTCAAGGCGCAATTCCAGTTTCTCGATGTCGACCTGCAGGCCTGCGCCGGCGAATTGTTCGGCATCAGCCGCCTTTCCGGCCGCGGCAATCTCAACGTCTCGCTGGTGGCATCCGGCTCGAGCCCGTTCGGCCTGATGCAATCGCTCGACGGCACCGCGACGCTGACGGGACATGATGGGGCGATCAGCGGATTCAACGTCGAGCAATTGCTGCGGCGTCTCGAACGCCGGCCGCTGTCGGGCGCCGGCAGTTTTCGCTCCGGCTCGACGCCCTATACCAACCTGACGGTCGCGTTGAAATTCGCCGACGGCATTGCCACTACCGAGGACGTCAGGATGGAAGGCCCCGCGGCGAGCGTCACCCTGACGGGTACGGCCTCCGTGCCGACGCGCGAATATGATCTCAAGGGCGTCGCAAGTCTCGTCTCGAACGGCACCTCTAGTTTCGATCTGCCCTTCGTGGTGCAGGGCCCGTGGGACGATCCCCTGATCTTTCCGGAAGCCGAAGCCCTGATCAAGCGCTCGACCGTGACCGCGCCGCTGCTCGATGCGCTGAAGGACCGCACCACCCGCGATGCCGTGCGCTCGGTGCTGGAGCGTCTCACCGGCGGACAAAAGACCGCAAGCCCCGAAGCCGCCGCGCCCGCGGCAGCGAGCGAGCCGGCTCAGGCCGCGCCGGCGAAGTAGACCTGTCACCCATTTCCCGTTGCTGGCTTAAGCCGACGCGATGGCTTATCCTTGTGCCCGGGGAAGGCAATGGGACAAAGCTCTGGAGCAAGCGACGGGCCAGACGGGCCGCAACGCCGCACGGCGGTGAAGCGGAAGCGCCGCAACGCGCCGAAGGCAGCGCGCGTCTTGAGCCCAGCCGGCGCGGAAACAGAGTTCGTGCAACTTGTCCGCGAGCTCGGGGAAGCCAGAGAGCGGCAGGCCGCGACATCGGAGGTTCTGCGCCTCGTCTCGGACTCGCCGACCGATCTCCAGCCGGTGTTCGACCGGATCGTGAAGAACGCGGCGCGGCTCTGCCAGAGTGTGCTGAGCGCCGTCTATCGCAGGGATGGCGACCATGTGCAGCTGGTCGCGCACGATCGCTTCTCCCCGGAATCGGTGGCGGCGGTGCAGAAAGCTTATCCTGCCCCGCTCACAAGCAAAAATCTGATCTCGGTCGCCGTCCGCGAGCGGCGGGTCGTTCACGAGCCGGATGTGCTGGTCTCCGGCGGATACAGCGAACTGCAGCGGACATCGGGCTATCGAAGCATCCTGATCGTGCCCATGCTGCGCGAGGAGGCCGCGATCGGCGCCATCGCAGTGATGCGGCTCGAGCCTAAATTGTTTCCCAAGGCGCAGGTCGAGCTGCTCAAGACCTTCGCCGGTCAGGCCGTCATCGCCATCGAGAACACGCGGCTGTTCGCTGAGGTGCAGGAACGCACCCGACAATTGTCAAAATCGCTCGACGACCTGCGCGCCGCGCAGGACAGTCTGGTGCAGACCGAGAAGCTGGCCGCGCTCGGACGGCTGGTGGCGGGAGTAGCCCACGAGCTCAATACCCCCGTCGGTACCAGCCTGACCGTCGCCTCGGCATTTATCGACAAGACCAACCGGTTTGAAGCCGATGTCGCGAGCGGCAATGTGCGCCGGTCGAGGCTGACTGAATTCATTGCGGCAAGCCGGGAGGCGGCATCTCAAATCACGATCAATCTCGGTCATGCCGCCGATCTGATCCAGTCGTTCAAGCAGGTTGCGACCGATCGCAACGTTTCGGACCGCAGACGCTTCGATCTCGGCCAGGTCACCGAACAGGTCGTCAAGGGATTGCGGTTCGGGCTGCGCAATCAAAATCTCAAGGTCAGCGTCGAATGCGAGCCCGACCTCGCCATGAACGGCTATCCCGGACCTTACGGCCAGGTGCTGACCAACCTGATGCTCAATTCGGCGGTGCATGCCTTTCCTGACGGCGCACAGGGAACCGTCCGTATCGCGGCGCAGGCGTCGGGCAAGGGCCATGTCGAAGTGCTGTTTTCGGACGACGGCTGCGGCATGAGCGCGGAGGTCAAGCGCCAGGTGTTCGACCCATTTTTCACGACCCGGCGCGACCAGGGCAGCACCGGCCTCGGCCTGCACATCGTCTACAACATCGTGACCAATCGCCTGGGCGGCCGGATCAATCTCGAAAGCAAGCCTGGCGCCGGAACGAAAATCCGGATCATCATGCCGCGCGAAGCGCCGCTGGAGGCTGCCGCGGAATAGTGCCGTGCATTCATAGCGTTTAAGCATGATCTTTCGGAAAACCGGTTCCCACTTTTCCGGATCATGCTCTAAGCAGCAATTTTCCGTTGGGCGGCGACGTCCGCCAGGCGCTGCGCCTGTTTCACGGGTACTACAACACGGCTTTGCGCTGAGAGCCTCTCGGCAGCGGCAGCAGGCACTTGTGCGATGGCTTGGGGCTCGGGTTTGGTTGTACCGATCGCCCAGATGCTCATGAGCATCGCGCTCGTGGTGGAGAGTGCGGAGGCATTTACGGTCGTCGCGTCAAGCCCGGACGTGAACAGCTTGCGAACCAAAAGGTCCCGCTCCAGGCACGGAGGCAGATCAAAGTGCACGGCAAGGAACCGTCCCGACTGCCGAACGACTGTCGCGGTGACAAATCCGATTTCGGTAAGGAAGACACGCGCTTTCTCGCCGGCCTTGGTAGCGAGTGCGCGGTTTTCGTCCGCGACGATGGCGACGCCTGAAAGTGACATATCCATGATCCGGCCGGTCGACAGCGCGCCATTGGCCGCGAATATCCAGACGGGCTCGTCCAGCTTGAAGCGTTCTTCTCCACGTCGCGCGGGCGCCTGCAACGACATCATGCAAACGAGAAAGAGCACGACAATGTTGATTGCCGCCCAACCGGCGACGATCAGGAGAAGACCGGATTGTCCAATAATTCGCAAATCCGGCTGAGAATTGACCAGCAATCCAAGTATGGTGAGGCCCATCAGGGATGCCGCGGTCCAAAATATCTGTCGATCATAGTCGGAGGCTCTTGCCCCTGCTCCCTTGGGGGTCACCTTGAAGACATGACCGAATGGTCTGGCCATCGTCATGAGGACCGTTGGCAGGATCTTGAAGCTCTGGAAGGTGCCGTGAACTTGTGCGGCAAATGGAAAATAGTGCCGAGGTGCAAAGGCCCAGATTCCACCGGCGACGGCAAGTATCATGGGAAGCAGATAATACAGGACAGCTTCCGGAGTTACGTTGACCATCGGCAACACGCCGGTCCAGAGATAAACGATAGGCGCGATCAGGGTTAGCAGGAGTACGAGACTCTGTGACAGCCAATGAGTGGGAAGGAACAGCAGGCGCTGCATCAGGGAGAGCTGGCGTCCCAGGGGTCCGGTCGCCAGGTACAGGATCTGCATGGCGCCACGCGCCCAGCGCTTGCGCTGCACGAAAAAAGCCTTGAGGCCCTCGGGAGCAAGCCCGAACGCCAACCGCTCGCACAGATATCGCGTAATGTAACCTTTGCGTAACAGCGCAAGGCTGAGGAGCATATCCTCGGTGATCGAGTCGGTCGGAAGAGCGTCGCCAACGGTTCGCAACGCATCTCGGCGCGTCACGGAATTGGATCCGCAGCAAAAGGCTGCGTCCCAGCCATCGCGGCTTGGCATGACGGCCTCGAAGAAGAACCGCTGATCGTCAGGGAGAGCCTTCTGCAGCGCCAGGCTGGATTGCGTTGGATCGTAATTATAGAAGGCATGCGGCAGCTGGACGATTCCAATTCGGGGATCGGCGAAGAATCCCATGGTACGAATGAGAAAATTCCGCTGCGGAATAAAGTCCGCGTCAAAGATGGCGAAGAATTCGGCGTTGGTCCTGGTCAGGGCATGGTTGATATTGCCGGCCTTGGCGTGGGTGTTGTCCGGGCGTGTCAGGTAGCCCACGCCCTTTGATTTGCACAGGTCGAGCAGCCACGGACGGCGGCCGTCGTCGAGGATCCATATCTTGAAATTTGGATAGTCGAGGCAGAGCGCACCGGTGATGGTCTTTTCCAGAACTTCGATGGACTCGTTGTAGGTTGGAATAAAGACATCAACCGAAGGCAAATCTTCCGGCGGCAAGGAGCGCAGCCGGGCCTCATGGAGGTCCGCCTCGGCACTGCGATCGCTCGTGCGCAAAAACATCAGATACAATATCAGCGCGTCGAACAGCGCCATGATTTCAATGGTGAAACAGAACCAAACCCAGCTGACCTCGTACCATTCGCCGTCGGCGGGGATCACGGTTTCGAACAGCCGCCACTCCACGTAGCGAGCGATGACCAGCCAGACAACGCCAAAGATCAAGCCTCTCGCCCAGGATCGCGAGAGCGGCAGCGTCGGACCCAACAAAACGATTGCGCCGAAGACGAAGGTCAGCGGCGCCATCAGCTCAAAGTAGGGAAGCGAAGCAGCATTCATGCCTATTCGCCATCCGGACGCGCAACCATCGCCTGGCGCGTCACGTTGCCGCCATCCTTGGGACCGGTCTTGAAGAACCAGTTCAGAAACGCAAAACCGGCCCGGCTAAATCGAACCTCGGCCATTCGACCTACGTTGCAGAAGCTGTTGCGATCTTCGCCACCCGCGTCCTGCGGCAGCTCCACCTCGACGGCGACGCTGTTGGTCGCTACACGCGGAATCTGCGCCGCAAGCAGGCGGTCGTCCGTGCGTGCTGCCGAGCCCAGGACCTGGCGTACCTTGCCTGTTCTCCATTCGTCGCTGCCGATGAGCCGCACCGAAGGCAAATCGCCCGCCTTGGCCCGTTCAAACTCTCGCTCCGGAAGCTCGACGACGACAAAGCGATGCGCGCAATCTGCGAGATCAAGGATGGTCTGGCCCTCGGTGACGGACGAGCCCGGGCTGGCCGATACCGACCAAACCACGTGGCTGGCGGGCAGGACAAGATCGGAATGGCTGATCCGATCCAGTCGAGCTCGCTCTTCCCGAACTTCCGCCTCGATCTGGAGGGCGCGCGATCGCTGCTGCAGCAGGTCAGTTTCCAGTTCCTGACGCCGCAGCACCAGCCGATCGCGCTGTTGCTGCGAGTACGGAACGTCATTTGCGCCATCTCTGAGGAAGACCCTGTTCTGCGCCGCAGACAGCTCGACTTTGAGCCGCTGTATCTTGGCATCGGTCATTTCGCAACGCGCCGCATTTGCCTCCTGCGTGGCCGACGCTTCAGCCGAGCGGATTCGTGATGCGTATCCGGATTTGACCAGCTCGCCCATCCGCGCTTCGATGTCGCGGCGCTGCGATACCTCTGCGAGGCAGCCTGCCCGCTCCGCCTCCGCTTCGACGATCTCCTTGCCAAGACGCGCCGTCATGCCGTCCTGATAATTGTTCGTCCGAATCTCGAGCTCACGGTCGACCAGCGCGATCTCGTCCAGCTGACGCCTCGCAAGCTCGGCCCGATCCTTTGCGACAGCAACTTGCTGTTCGAGATCGAACAGGTGCCGTCTGTCCAGAGAAAGCGTATCGACGAGATTTACCGTCATCGCGCGGTCGATGGTGTCGCCCTTGCGGGGCAAATCCGGCGCAAGACGGCCAGGTATCGGTGCCGTGACCCGCATCAATTCGGCATTCACGAAAGCAACGGGCGCGATGCGATAGGCAATGTGGGGGAAAAACGCCCAAGCACTGGCCAAGAGGAGCGCACAGGCCAGCGAGACCCGGACGCGCCAGCTGCGAACCAGCCCTTCGATCAAGGTCGAGAAATTCGGCATAGGGGCCCGCTGTCGGACAACGTATTCATCTAACGTTCTCGGACATTGATCCCGACATGTTAATTTAGGCTGCAAATCCCGCACCGGACAATTGCGGGTCCCTGCCATGGCCGCTGTTGGAAGCACCAAATCGGCCTGGTGGGTTAATGCCAGGTAGCACGCAATCGGTTGTTAGAACCCCGCTAACCATTTGCGCCGCGGGTTGAGCTGACACTCATTCCGCATGAACGCGCATGACGACGTGAGTTCGTCCCGTGCCGCAAGCGTAGCCGCTCAACGCGATCGATCGAGCTGGAAATCGATGCATCAGCTGGCGGATGGTGATCGGCACGCCAAAGTCGGGAAGCTGCGGAACGTATTTCCTGGCCTCGTCGTCCAGCGACAGCCTGCCGTCGTTTGCGAGCATCAAAACTGCCGCGGCCTCGGCGCACAAGCCGGATGGGTTTTAACGGGCGTGTCATCGCAAACCAGTTGCGCGATTTCGTCACTTGCGACGCCGTTTAGGTTGGCCGACACCTCAACGATTGTGAAATGGCACACAGACAGGAGCCGCTCGGTCTGCTTGTATCAGGCCCGAGCCCTTTTGAGCGGCATTTCAGGAGAATCGTCATGCGCGGTTTCAATCGCACGGCCATGTGCACCTCTCTTATTCTTGTATCCACCTCGAGCGGGTGAACCAAAGAGGTTTCGCGTGCGCTGAATACCGCGTACTGGGATTTCTGGGCCCCGCCGGCGACGGACGGGGCTTTTCTGTTTTCTCTTTCTGCCCAGTGCCGCCGGCGGTGCCCCTGTGAAAGGACACAGGGGTCATGTGGCAGTATTTGTGGTCCGACTTTGCATTTGATTTTGTCAAGGGACTGGTCGCCGGAGGTGCTTCGCTGGCACTTCAAGTGGTCGTCCCAACGACGCTTCGCGCCTTGAGGAAGGTTCGAGCGCGTTGGGCTGCCCGGAAGGCCGCAAGAAAGCAGGCCGCACCACGTCAGTGAGCGATGAGCGGTCAGGAGACCATTGTATTTGCCCGCCGGCGACGTTGGTCGGCGGGCTTTTCGTTCCGGCCCAGCATGCAGGATGAGTTGAGCGACTTGTCCGCCGTAGCTCGAAGAGCGAAGGCGGAAGCAACCCCCATCATCGGCCGCAAGCGATCGGTTTCACTTCGTTCATTTGGCCATGCGGCAGTTCGGCATAATAAGGCAAACAACCGTTCACGTATTCCGATTAAAGAATATCGCAACAACTGGACAGCCATTCGAAATCATGGCAATTGTGTAGTCATGATTAACGGCTCTACCCACACTCTGCTTCTAAGCACCATCGATTAGACGGTGGTGGGTTAGCGCGCGCTTTTTAGATGATGCAACCCGCCGATGAGGCGGGTTTTTTGTTGCTGTCTCCTCGGCCAGATCAATGGATAGAGACAGAAATGGCTTACGACCCGAAGCGCATTGAGCCGAAGTGGCAGCGCTACTGGCAGGAAAACGCGACATTTAGGACCAGCGAGGATCGCTCCAAGCCGAAATTTTATGTGCTTGACATGTTCCCTTATCCCTCTGGCGAGGGTCTGCATGTCGGCCACCCGGAAGGCTATACCGCGACCGATATCATTGCTCGTTACAAGCGGATGCGAGGCTTCAATGTCCTGCATCCGATGGGATGGGACGCCTACGGACTGCCAGCGGAGCGCTATGCGGTGCGCACCGGCGTCCACCCCACGATCACGACAACGAAGAACATCGCCAACTTCAAAAGCCAAGTGCAGCGCCTCGGCTTCTCCTATGACTGGAGCCGCGAACTCTCAACTACTGACGCAGACTTCGTGCGCTGGACGCAATGGATCTTCCTGAAGCTCTACGAGCGCGGCCTTGCCTATCAGGCGGAGGTACCCGTCAACTGGTGCCCGGCGCAAGGCACGGTTCTGGCCAACGAAGAGGTCAAGGACGGCAAGTATGTGGAAACGGGTGAACCCGTCGAGCGCCGCCTTATGCGTCAATGGATGCTGAAGATCACTGCTTATGCTGACCGACTGCTGGAGGATCTGGACGAACTGGACTGGCCCGAGGGCATCAAGACGATGCAGCGAAACTGGATCGGTCGATCGGAGGGAGCGGAGATCGCTTTCGTTATTGATGGCAGCAGAGAGATTCTGTCAGTTTATACCACGCGACCCGAGACAATCTGGGGCGCGACCTTCATCGTCTTGTCGCCAGAGCATCCGCTGGCGTCCATCATCACAACCCCGGCCCAGCGTAGTGCAGTGGATGCCTATCTTGCCCGCGCCGCGTCGCTCAGCGATGTCGAAAAGTTGCAGGAGCGCGCAAAGACCGGGGCGTTTACCGGGGCCTACACCATCAATCCAGCAACCGGTGCGCCGATCCCGGTCTGGATCGCGGATTACGTGCTGATGGGCTATGGCAGCGGTGCCATCATGGCCGTACCGGCGCATGACGATCGAGACCACGCGTTCGCGCGGGCTTTCGGCTTGCCGATCGTCGGTATCATCGACGCTCCCAATGGGGTCGATATCCAGAAAGACGCCTGGGAAGGAGACGGCAGGCTCGTCAATTCCGGTGCTTGGACCGGTCTCGAGGCGCCGGCCGCGAAGACGGCTGCTATCGCCTGGCTCGAAGAACACGGCATTGGGAAAGGCCGCATGCAATACCGTTTGCGGGACTGGCTGTTCTCGCGACAGCGATATTGGGGCGAGCCCTTCCCGATCCTGCACCGATCGGACGGCGCCATCGTGCCCCTGCCGGAGGATGCCTTGCCACTTCTGGCCCCGGAGCTGAATGACTACAAGCCTACAGAGGCAGGCGATCCTCCTCTGGCACGGGCAAAAGATTGGGTGCGCACCAACGATCCGGCCACCGGCCTAGCAGCACTGCGCGAGACCAACACCATGCCCCAATGGGCAGGCTCTTGCTGGTATTACCTGCGATTTGCCGATCCCGATAATCGCACGGCGCCGATCGACCCGGAGAGGGAAAAATACTGGTTGCCTGTCGATCTCTATGTCGGTGGCGCGGAACATGCCGTTCTCCACCTGCTCTACGCACGCTTTTGGCACAAGGTGCTCTACGACATCGGTGTCGTCTCAACGAAGGAGCCGTTCCAGAAGCTGTTCAATCAGGGCATGATCCTCGCCTTCTCCTATAGGGACAGTTCGGGGAAATATTACCGTCCTGACGAGGTGATCAAACGTGATGGTCGGTGGTTTGCCGGCGACAAGCCGGTGAGCCAACAAGTCGAGAAGATGTCGAAGTCAAAGTTCAACGTTGTCAATCCGGACGAGGTGATCGACATTTACGGCGCCGATTCCATGCGTCTTTACGAAATGTTCATCGGGTCACTCGATGTCGCCAAGCCCTGGCAAATGTCCGGCGTTGCCGGTGTCAGCCGTTTCCTTCACCGTGTCTGGCGAATTGTCGCCGATGACAGGGATGGCCTGAATGAACAGGTCTGCGAGATCGAGCCGCCGGCCGAAGTCACGCACCTCATGCACAAAACCATCCGCTCGGTCGGCGAGGATATCGAAGCGATGCGGTTCAACACGGCAATCTCCAAACTCATGGAGATGTCGAACGCCCTCACTGCGCTGGACCGAACGCCGCGTTCCGTCGTGGAGGTCTTTGTGCTGCTGCTCGCTCCCTTCGCGCCGCACATCTGCGAGGAATTATGGGGCTTGCTGGGTCACGAAACGTCGCTTGCCTATGAGAGCTGGCCTATATTTGATTCAGCCTTGGCGGACGATGAGCATCGTGAGTACGTGGTGCAGATCAACGGGAAACTGAGACACAAGGTTCTCGCTGCGTCAGGACTCTCAGCCGCCGATCTCGTTCTTATGGTTCGTGCTGATCCACGTGTGGCCAGCCTTCTTGATGGAAAGCAAATCGTAAAGGAGGTAGTGGTGCCAAACCGCCTGATTAATTTTGTCGTGAAGAATTGATTGTAGCAAAGTCGAGCGAGCTTTGCTGCGGGTGCGGCTGGCATCCGGCATTCCCTGCGCCCTCTGCCTTGCCGAGGGTGATGACTGGAACAACTCGGGCAAATCCTGCCGCGGGAATGCGAATCCGTGTCTCGATGTTCTTCAAGACTCGTGACCTCGTCGCGCTTCTGACCGACGATCGAGAAGGCGTCGGCGGATCGATGCGCAGCGAGCATCGATCGATACACGATCGGGAATGTTGCCGGCCCTTCCCGTACGGAGGCTTCCGCCCTAAAGTCGATGCAACAAGCCGCCATATCAGGTCAGCGGGCTCGCGTCACGCGCCACCCCACTACCTACGTCGGACAACGAGCGGCTAGATCGTATCACCGGGCTGGGCTAGTCTTTCACCCAACCGGTTAAAAGAAATCGGTAATCAGGGAGAACGATGTGAGATCCAAGGTTAAGGTAGCGCTTTCACTCGCGGTCGCTGCGGTCGGGCTGTTTGCCATCGCCGCACCCGTGATGGCCCAGCAAAAGACGATCACGGTCTGGTTCGGCAAGGGCTTCTACAAGTCCGAAGACGACGCGCTGCTGGACACGATCAAGAAATTCGAAGCCAAGACCGGCATCAAGGTCGAGCTGTCGCAATACGCCATCCAGGACATGATCCCGAAGACGGTCGCAGCCCTTGATTCCGGCACCGTGCCGGATGTCGCCTATTCCGATAGCTACGACGTCCAGGCGCAGGGCAAATGGGCCTATGAGGGCAAGCTCGAGGACCTCTCGGACATCCTGTTGCCGATGAAATCGGCATTCGCGCCGAACACGCTGGAGACGGCGCTGCTCTACAACGACGTCGCCAAGAAGAAGGCCTATTACGGCTTCCCGCTGAAGCAGCAGAGCATGCATGTCCAGATCTGGAAGGACCTGCTGGAGAAGGCCGGCTACAAGCCGGAAGACATCCCGACCAAGTGGGAAGACTACTGGACGTTCTGGTGCGACAAGGTGCAGCCGGCGATCCGCAAGGCCACGAGCAGCCGCATCTATGGCGTCGGCCAGCCGATGGGCGTGGAATCCACCGACTCGTTCCAGTCGTTCTACACCTTCATGGACGCCTACCACGTCAAGCTGGTTGACGATGACGGCAAGCTGCTGGTCGACGATCCCAAGGTGCGCGACGGCCTGATCCACGCGCTGAAGGACTATACCGACACCTACATCAAGGGCTGCACGCCGCCCTCCTCCACGACCTGGAAGGATCCCGACAACAACGTCGCCTTCCACAACAAGACCATCGTGATGACTCACAACTTCACGATCTCGATCGCGGCGAAGTGGTTCGAGGATTCCACCAACCCGGCGCTGACCGACGCGCAGCGCGCCGCCGGCAAGCAGGCCTACGAGCAGGACATCATCACGGCCTCCTTCCCGAAGGCGCCGGACGGTTCGACCATCCGCTACCGCTCCGACGTCAAGACCGGGCTGATCTTCGCCGCCGCCAAGAACAAGGCGGAGGGCAAGCAGTTCATCAGCTTCCTGATGCAGGAGGAAAACCTGCGGCCCTACGTCGAGGGCGCGCTCGGCCGCTGGTTCCCGGTGACGACCGCCAGCCAGCAGAGCCCGTTCTGGCAGGCTGACCGGCACCGCAAGGCGGTGTATGCTCAGTTCACCGGCGGCACCGCGCCGTTCGACTTCACCAAGAACTGGAAGTTCACCATCCTGAACAACGAGAACGTCTGGGCCAAGGCGATGAACCGCGTGGTCAGCGAGAAGGTCCCGGTGGACAAGGCCGTCGACGAACTGATCGCCCGCCTCAAGGAAGTCGCGGGTTAAACAAGGTACACTGTCGTCCCCGCGACCCGTCTACGCCAAAGGCTTCGACGCGGGCCCGCTCTGGGCGCGCCGAAGCTCCAGCGAAGGCGGCAAGCGGGGACCCATACGCCGTGTCGCTTGTGTTGGGAGGAACTGGTTGACTAGTTTCGGACAACGACTATGGCCGGTGGTTATGGGTCCCGGCGTTCGCCGGGACGACGGCGCAGGATAGAGTACTGAATATGGCGATCACGCTCTCCGCATCCGACGTCCCCAGCCCGCCGCTGTCGGCGCGGCTGACGCCTGCGCAGGTGTGGGGCATCGTGATGCTCGCGCCCTATATCCTGGTGTTCCTGGCGTTCGTGATCTATCCGATCGGCTACGGGCTCTGGCTGGCGCGCCAGCCTGCGAGCTATGTTGCGCTGTTCAACGATCCGATCTTCGCGCGCGCGGCGATCAACACGCTGATCTTCCTGTTGATCGGCATCAACATCAAAATGATGATCGCGCTGTTCTTGTCCGGCTTCTTTGTCGAGCAGCGCAGGTGGATCAAATGGCTGTCGGTGCTGTTCATCCTGCCCTGGGCGGTGCCCTCGATCCCGACGATTTTGTCGGTGCGCTTTATGCTGAATCCCGAATGGGGCATGGTCAACCACATCATCTTCAGCCTCACCGGCGATGACGGCCCGAACTGGCTCAACGATCCGACGATTGCGCTCACCATGGCGATCGGCGTGCATATCTGGAAATCGCTGCCGTTCTGGACCTTGATCCTGATCACCGGGCGGCTTGCGATCTCGCATGATCTCTTCGAGGCGGCCTCCGTCGACGGCGCCACCTGGTGGCAGAAATTCCGCTACATCACCTGGCCGTCGATGCAGACGCTCTACATCACCTGCACGCTGCTCTCGATGATCTGGACGCTCGGCGACTTCAACAGCGTCTATCTCTTGACCGGCGGCGGGCCGGCCGACCTCACCCACGTGCTCTCCACGCTCGGCATCCGCTATCTCCGCCTCGACCAGCTCTCACTTGCGATGGCCTCGATCGTCTGCGCGATGCCGTTCGTGCTGCCGCTGGTCTATTTCATGATGAAACGGTTGTCGCGATGAAACTCCCGACGCTCCGTGAAGCCGGCAAAGAGGCGCAGCTGCTGCTGATCGGCATCCCGGTCTTCCTCTGGACCATGATCCCGATCTACCACATGTTCCTGTTCGCGATCTCGCCGAAGGAGGACGCCTTCTCCGGCAAGATTTGGCCGGATCACCCGACCCTGCACAATTTCGAGATCGTGTTCCGCCAGCAGCATTACTTCCTGCGCGATTTCTACATCCAGTTCTGGAACTCGACCGTGATCGCGGCCGCGGTCGGCGCCCTGACCTTGCTGGTCGCGACCGCCGCGGCGTTCTCGATCTCCCGGCTCAAGGTGCCCGGTGGACGCGTCGTGATGAATCTGGCGCTGTTCACCTATTTCATTCCGGCGGCGTTCCTGGCCGTGCCGATGTACCGCACCATGGCCACTTACGGCCTGCTCAACAATCATTGGTCGCTGATTCTGGCGATGGTGACGATCGCCTCGCCCTACGCGATCTGGGTGCTGAAGCAGGCTTCCGACAAGCTGCCGGTCGAGCTCGACGAAGCCGCCGTCATGGACGGCGCCACCACCTTGCAGATCTTCCGCCTGGTCTATGTGCCGCTGATGATGCCGTCGCTGGTGGCGATCGGTACTTACGCCGTGCTGCTCGCCTGGAACGAGTATCTCTACGCGTTCCTGCTGCTCTCCAACGACCGCGATATCACCCTGCCGGTCGCGCTCGGCAATTTCCTCGCCGCCGACGACTCGCCCTGGGAATTGTTGATGACCACCGGCTTCATCTACGCGCTGCCGCCGGCCGCGGTCTATTACGCCTTCCGCCGCTACATGGTCGGCGGCCTGACCGCGGGCGCGGTCAAGTCCTGAGGTCTTGCTGCCGCTTGCGCCAATACTCCCGCAGCAACGCGATGGTCGAGCCGATGAAATAGCCGGATGTGGCGCCCGACACCGCGCGGCCGACGATCGCGGCGACCCCATGGTCATCGACGTGAATCGCCGCGAGCACCGCGACGGCATATTGCAGGGCGAACACGACGAGGTTGCGGATCAGCGGAAACACGCTACCCGGACGGATGATCAGGCCGGTCGCGTGATCGACTTCAAACGGGCGCGGCGTGATGACGCCGACCGGCATCAGCGCCAGCGCCGCGACGATCCAGGCGAGCAGCGGCGAGAGGTTGCCTTGCTGGCCGAGCCCGATCCGCGACACGCCCCAGATGATGAACACCGCGGGCACGATCAAGGCGCGCCAGATCGTCGTGGTCCGCGGCTCCATCGCCTTGATGCCCTGCCACACCAGATAGGCGAGCAGGATCCACGCCCAGAGCGGGGTATGGGTGATGATGCCGAGCGCAAATTGCATGGATGTTTCCGCTCACAGCGGCGCGGCGCTCTCGCCCTGCGCGCTGGTCAGTTTCGAGGCGAGCGAGGCGACCACGATCACGATCGCGATCAGTCCGATTACGAGGGTGCAGATCGCGTTGATCTCCGGCTTCACGCCGAGCCGCACCTCCGAATAAATCCGGATGGGCAGCGTAGCCGAGCCGGGACCGGTCGTAAAACTCGCGATCACGAGATCGTCGAGCGAGAGCGTGAAGGCGAGCATCCAGCCCGCTGCGATCGCAGGGATGATCAGCGGCAGCGTGACCATCAAAAACGCCCGCACCGGATCGCAGCCGAGATCCATTGCGGCCTCCTCCAGGCTCTTGTCGAGCGAGCCGAGCCGCGACTGCACGACGACCGCAACAAAGCACATGGTGAGCGTGGTGTGGGCGATGGTCACGGTCCAGAAGCCGCGCTCGGCGTTCAGCGCGACGAACAACAGCAGCAGCGACAGGCCGGTGATGACTTCGGGCATCACCAGCGGCGCGTAGAGCATGCCGGAGAACAGCGTGCGGCCACGAAAGCCTTCGCCGCGCGACAGCGCCACGGCGGCGAGCGTGCCGAGCAGGGTCGCGATCGCGGCCGACGTCGCCGCCACGCGCACGCTGATCCAGGCCGCCTCGATCATGGCGCTGTCGTTGAAGAACTCGCGATACCAGCGCAGCGACCAGCCGCCCCACACCGTGACCAGCCGCGAGGCGTTGAAGGAATAGATCACGAGGATCACGATCGGCAGATACAGGAACGCAAGCCCCAGCGTCAGCGAGGCCACGTTGAAGCGCGATATCCGGCGCTGCGCCATCACCGCGCCTCCAACTGCCGGCGCTGCAGCCGGTCATACAGCAGCAGCGGCGCAAGCAGAAGCACCAAGAGCACGATGGCGCTGGCGGACGCCACCGGCCAATCCTTGTTGGTGAAGAACTCGAGCCACAGGGTCTGGCCGACCATCAGCGAATTGGAGCCCGCAAGCAGATCGGGGATCACGAACTCGCCAACGATCGGGATGAAGCAGAGCAGCACGCCGGCACCGACGCCGGGCAATGACAGCGGGAAAGTCACCAGCCAGAATACCTCGCGCGGCGCGGCGCCGAGATCGGCCGCCGCCTCCTCCAGCGCCGGCTCCATTTTCGCAAGCGTCGCGTACAGCGGCAGGATCATGAACGGCAGATAGGAATAGACGATGCCAAGATACATCGCGCTGTCGGTCGAGAGCCAGACCACGGGCGTCGATACGATATGCAGCGCCAGCAGGATCTGATTGAGCAGGCCGTCATGCTGCAAAATGTTGATCCAGGCATAGATGCGGATCAAAAACGAGGTCCAGAACGGCACGATCACCAGCAACATCGCCATCGCCTGCCAGCGCTTCGGCAGCCGCGCCATGCCGTAGGCGATCGGATAGCCTATCGACAGCAGGATCGAGGTCGACACCAGCGCCACCACGACGCTGCGCAAGTAAGACAGCACGTAGAGATTATCGGAGACGAGCAGCCTGAAATTATCGATCGAGAGCGCCGCGAAGGCTTGCTTGAGCGCCGCGGTGCCCGCGGTGAGATCGAACACCGGCGTATAAGGCGGCTGCGCGATCGCAGTCTGCGACAGGCTGATTTTCAACACGAAACCGAACGGCACCAGGAAGAACAGCACCATCCAGACGTAAGGCGCGATCGCGGCGAACCGCGCAGGTCCTGCGAAGATCGGCCGTGCGAAAATTCGGCGCCCGCTCATTGCTCCAGCACCACGCAATCGTCGGGCGTGAACCACACCACCACACGCTGGCTCAGGCTGTAGGCATCGATGTCGATGCGCGCTGTGTTGGCCATCGACGAGCGCACGATCGCACCCGATTCGAGCTCGATCTTGTAGCTTGTCATGCCGCCGAGATAGCTGACATCGGCGACGACGCCTTCGAGCCGATTGATCGCGCGCGCGCTTTCGGTATCCGCCACGGGGCCGCGGCGCGACAGTTTCACCTTCTCGGGCCGAATCGCGACCGAGACGACGGTCTTCGTCACGGGATTGCAGGGTTCGGCGACCGTGAGGGTGCCGGCGTCACGGGTTGCGATCATCAGCCGGTCGAGCTCGCGCCGCTCGACCTGGCCGTCGAACAGGTTGACCTCGCCGATGAACTCAGCGATCCAGCGCGACAGCGGCGCCTCGTAGAGTTCGCGCGGGGTGGCGACCTGGTCGAGCCGGCCGGCATCCATTACGCCGATCCGCCTCGCCACGGTCATCGCCTCGGCCTGGTCGTGGGTGACGATGATGAAGGTCATGCCGAGCCGCCGCTGCAGCTCCATCAGTTCTGCTTGCGTGCTTTCGCGCAGCTTCTTGTCG